>ERZ1066117.374-NODE-374-length-37806-cov-7.906413_pt1 | contig 37806 bp, 27 predicted proteins | sample MGYA00382764_ERZ1066117 | MGnify/ENA primary metagenome ERZ1066117 (study PRJEB33369, sample SAMEA5778347) | biofilm metagenome | biome: Industrial cooling water; feature: Water cooling tower basin; material: Biofilm | place: United Arab Emirates | collected...
AACTGTCCACTGTCAACTGTCAACTGTCCACTGTCAACTGTCCACTGTCCACTGTAGAACAATTACTTTGGCAACAAAGGTAAAAGTAGAGCCACAAAATAATAAGCCAGGGGAGCGGTAAAAACGTAACTGTCGGTGCGGTCTAAGATGCCGCCGTGACCGGGAATTAGCTGACCGGAGTCTTTAACTCCGGCATCGCGCTTCATCATCGATTCGGTTAAATCGCCCAACAAGCTGGCGATACCTATGAGTAAACCCAAAGCCACGCCGGTAAAAGGCCAACCTGACCAGTCTAGATACCATGCGCCAGCGACAGCGACTGCTACGCTGGCGGCGACGCCGAAAACAGAACCTTCTACAGTCTTTTTGGGGCTGATATCGCTGAGGCGAGTTTTGCCAAAAGATTTACCGAAAATATAAGCCCCGATGTCAGCGGCAATGATACAAGAAAAAGCGATCGCAATCGTAGTTAAACCCAGGGGCAGTGTTTTAAAAGTCGTCCCAGCTTCGGGCCAGTAACCGCCAAGGGGTAAGTTGCTAGATTCAGCACTGCCAAGACCTCGCAGTCGCACCCAATAACTGGGTAAATATCCACCATAAAACAGACCCATAATTGAGGTAGAAATATCTGCGATCGTCGAAAGTTTGGGCAGAAATAGCAAATAAAAACAAATTGCCGTTCCGGCTAGGGGAAATAAAGCATCAGCTAAGTCGCAAGATATCGTAGAGACTGCAAGCATAGCTAGGCTCATCGCCACCGTTGTTTTTGCTGCTGGCTCAATTCCCTTGGCTCGCGCTAGGTCAAAATATTCGTGTAGACCTAGATAGACAATAACGCCCAAACAAATTGTGAAGTACCAACCACCAAACACAATCATTCCCAACGCGAGAATGATAGCAACAATTGCACTGTAAATACGAGACCAAGGCATGTGAGGATTTTGAATTTTGGGTTTTGGACACCCCCCTTAATCAGGGGGGCAGGGGGGATCGGACGTGGGATTTTAAGTTTTGGACACCCCCCTTAATCAGGGGGGCAGGGGGGATCGGACGCGGGATTTTAAGTTTTGGACACCCCCCTTATCAAGGGGGGCAGGGGGGGATCGGATTTTAAATTTTATTTTGTTTCAATCTAAAATCTAAAATCTAAAATCTAAAATCTAAAATTTAGTCTAGCTTTTCACCGCTAAGGATGAAAATGGGGTCGAGGGCAGCAAAGGTTTGATTGTTGCCCCGCACTTCTAGACGATTAACGGCAGATTGTACCACTTCTATGTTGCGAACTTGCAGCTCGGCAAAGCTTTCGGAAATGGCGTAAAGACTCTCCAGACTGGAAGCAGTTACGACAATTCGACCAGTGGGTAACAAATAGCGCCAAACTTCTTTGAGAATGTCTTTAATCGGGCGTCCACCCTCGATACAGACGCGACTGGGAGGCGGGCTGAGGTCTTTGAGACATTCAGGCGCACTGGCTTCAATCACTTCTACATTGGCTACCTCAAACTGCGAGCAGTTGCGGCGGATTAAGCTTGCTACTTCTTCATCCCTTTCTACGGCAATAATCCGACCTTGGGGACAAAGTAACCCAACTTCTACCGGAATCGTACCCGTACCTGCACCAATGTCCCACAAAACCGAGTCGGGTTGAAGCCGCAGGTGAGAAATTAACAGCAGGCGCACCTCTCGCTTACTCAAGGGTATACCGGGCAAGCGCTCGAACATGTCGTCGGGAATGCCTGGGGTAATGTAAGGCCAGAGTTGAGAAGGCATAAAAATCCGTATGGAGGAGGATACCGGACTGATTCCCACAGCGCGGGCGTAACTTCCTGCAAATTTCAGCTGGCAGCCGATTGGAAGGCACAGATTGCGTGCAGCATCATCATTCAAGTTTATCGGTTGCTAGTCGCATTTTTTCGCTGTTATGGACAAATTTTGCCTGGGGTAGCGGTGCGATCGCGATCGCGTTTATATTGTTTTTGAACCCTAAAAATATCTTATCTTTGAAAATAGAGATTCTACTAGCAAGCGCTGGCTTGGAGGCTTAGAGGCTGGTTAATTTTTCCCTGTCGCCTATACTTTCTGGCTAGGACAGCCATTTTTAACGGGTTTAATAGTTATGTTAATGTTGCTTTTTTATGTAGGCGATGAACGCTATGCCATCTCGGCTAAAAGTGTAGTTGAGGTGGTGCCTATGGTGGCGTTAAAAAAGGTTTACCACGCGCCTGAATATGTAGCAGGTTTGTTTAATTATCGGGGTCAAATTGTTCCAGTTATAGATCTGTGCCATTTAATCCAAAATCAAACCTGTCACCTGCACTTAAGCACGCGAATTATTATGATAAATTACTTAGTTCGCGATGGTGAAAATAATGTAAATCGGCTTTTAGGGCTGATGGCAGAACGGGTGACAGAAACTATGAATAAACCAGAAAATGAATTGATTCCGCCTACAATCAACGTAGATAAATCTGCTTATTTAGGCGGAATAATTAATGATGAGAAGGGCATGATTCAATATTTACGGATCGAGAATTTGTTACCCGATTCACAGCAGGCGTATCTATTACCAGAAAGCTAAAATCAAAAATGACTCAAGAAAGGCTAATAGCTAATGACTGATGAACCAACAAAAGATTGAAGATTTACTAAAAAGAAAAATCGGATTGGCAGCAGGTTCTATTGGCTCTAATACGATTGCTAGAGTAATTCATCGCCGCATGGAAGCTTGCCGAATAGGAGAAATCGAAGCTTATTTTAATTTATTGCAGACATCGCCAGAGGAGTTAGAACAATTAATTGAAGCTGCAATTGTGTCGGAAACTTGGTTTTTCCGAGATCGGGGGCCATTTGTTTTTTTGAGCCAATATTTTAGTTCCGAGTGGCGGGTAAAGAATCGGGGTAAAATTCTGCGGGTTTTAAGCGTGCCTTGTGCCACTGGGGAAGAACCTTATTCGATTGCGATCGCGCTGATGGAAGCGGGTTTAACCTGCAAACATTTTACCATCGATGCGGTTGATATAAGCCAAAAATCGCTCCAGAAAGCTAGAAAAGGAATTTACAGACAAAATTCCTTTCGCGGTATGGAACAAGATTACCTCAAACGCTATTTCACTCAAATAGGAGAAAACGAATACCTTTTGAACGATGCCGTCATACGTGCCGTCAATTTCTGGCAAGGAAATCTACTAGATCCATATTTTCTGATAGACAAAGCGGCTTACGATATAATCTTCTGTCGCAACGTGTTAATTTATTTCGATCGAGCCGCCATCGAAACCACAAATCTAGTTTTAGATCGGTTATTAGAGCCAGAAGGATTGCTATTTGTCGGGCACGCTGAAACAGGACAAATAAGCTCTTCCCGATTTGAGTCAATCCGCTATTCTTTTGCGTTTGCTTTTCGGAAGCGACAGCAAGAAGAGCGGTCGAAAAAACATACAGAAGCAGCGCGATTAAATCCAACAGCGCCAAAAGCAATTGAGGCGAAGAAATTACTCGTAACAGAGCAGTTTGGCGAGCAGAAATCTACCCATATCCGCGATATTTCTCCTCAACCCCCAAAGGCAACTCCCAACTCTCAATCTAACTTTCCGGATTTAGGGGTTGCTCGTAGGTTAGCAGATTTGGGACAATTAGAAGCAGCCACGACACTATGCGAAACTTACCTGAGCCAAAATCGAGTCAGCGTTGAGGCTTACGTATTATTGGGTCAAGTGCATCAAGCCGCCGGAAAAAAGGAGCAAGCAGAGCAATATTTTCAAAGAGCTATTTATCTAGAACCCAATTGCTATGAAGCGCTTATCCACCTGGCATTACTCAAAGAAAGTCGCGGTGATATTGCGGGTGGGGCGATCATTCGGCAACGAATTGAACGATTGCAGAAAGGTTGATATTTAACAAGTAAAATGGAAAAAATCGTGTTGAAGAATTGGACATTGACAGCCCGCATGATGGCGGCATTTGCATTTATCGGTTTGATTGTATTGACAGTAGCTTTAATTGGTTGGGGCGGCACTTCTCGGCTCAGCGAGCATATCAATACTTTGGGAAATAATAGCTTACCTAGCGCCATCGGTTTGTGGAAAATTAACGAAGGGCAAACCCAAATCGAATCATCAGAACGCGCCTTACTCGACGTGCAAATTTCTCGCCCAGAAAGACAGGGTGAATTAAACAGAATCAATAAAGCTTGGCAGCAGATCAATGAAGGCTTTAAACAATACGAAACAACACCCAGAACAGAGGAAGAAGATAAAGTATACACCCAGCTAAAAACTAACTGGGATAGGTGGAAACAAGACCACGAAGAATTTTTAAGGCTAAATAGAGAATTTGAACAACAGGGCATTCTGAATCCTTTTGAAACCCAGATCCAATTGTTGCGGCAAAACCAAGGCAATTCGCCTGCAATGGGGGCGGCACAAAAAGCTGCGGCTATTTACAGACAAATGCGCGATCGCGCCCGCAATAACCGCACTTCGTTTGAAGCAGCCACCCAATTGCTGTTACAAGATTTAAACATTAACGAGCAGACAGCAACTAATGCTAAAACCGCAGCGCGACAGGATATCAGTCAAACTACATTCTGGGTAATTGCTGGCTGTTTACTGGGGCCAGTTACTGCTGTTTTATTAGGGCTTTACTTCAGCAAATCTTTGGTGCAAAAAGTTCAGGAATCAGGCATCCAAATTAACTCCTCAGTGATGCAAATTGCGGCTTCTGGCAAGCAACTAGAAGCAACGGTAAACCAACAAGTAGCCTCGACAAACGAAGTCGTAGCTACGGCGCGAGAAATAGCCACTAACGCTGGACAACTGGTGAAAACGATGGATGAAGTTTCGGCGCTATCAGAATCAACTACTTTGTCAGCTAGCGAGGGACAAAAAGATTTGAACCGCATGGAAAAAGCGATGCAGCAGTTAGCTAATTCCACCAGTTCTATTTCCAGCAAGCTCAGTGCAATTAGCGACAAAACTAACAATATCAATACTATTGTTACGACGATTACTAAAGTCGCCGACCAAACTAATTTGCTATCTTTAAATGCAGCAATTGAAGCGGAAAAAGCCGGAGAATACGGCATGGGTTTTGCCGTTGTTGCTAGAGAAATACGCCGCCTCGCCGATCAAACTGCCGTGGCGACTTTAGATATTGAAACTATGGTCAAAGAAATGCAATCGGCGGTTGGTAGCGGCGTGATGGAGATGGATAAATTTACCAAAGAAGTAAATCAAGGAGTAGACGATATTCGCACAATTGGTTATAAATTATCGGAAATTATTGACCAAGTGCAATCGGTTACGCCGCGATTTGAAACGGTGAATCAGGGGATGGCAGGACAATCAGAGGGGGCGCAGCAAATTAGCGAAGCGATGGCACAGTTGAGCGAAGCGACAACGCAAACGGCGGGTGCTTTGCGCGAAATTAACAATGCGATCGCACAATTAAATATGGCGTCCCAAAGATTGCGACAAGAAATTTCGCGGTCAAAATAGCGGGAGAATGAGGAAATCAATATGAACGCAGGCCCAATCAAAAATATGACCATGAAAACGCGGATGCTGGCTGCATTTGCATTTATGGGTTTAATTATCTTCCTAGTGGCTCTAATTGGTGTGGGTGGTAATGCCAGAATGAGCCACAACATCGATGCGATCGCCAACGATGCTTTTCCCAGTACGGTGGCTTTGTGGAAAATCACTGAAGGACAAACTCAGGTGCAAGCTTCGGATCGATCTCTGCTCAATCCTGTGACAAATTTTGCCATCAGACAGCGGGAAAAAACGCGGGTAGAAAATGCCTGGAAACAAATTAATCAAGGATTTGATGAATACGAGAAATTGCCGCGCACCCCAGAAGAAGAACAACTTTACCAAGAGTTTAAAACCCTGTGGGATCGGTGGAAAGAAACTTACGAACAATACAAACTGCTGAATCAAGAGTTTGAAAAATATAACCTGGTTAACCCTTTACAAATTCAGGTTAACTTATTGAGCCAGGGGAGAGCAAACGACCCTCAAATTGTCACCGCCAGAGCAGCTCAGTCCATATTCAACAAAATGAACGAATATATGTACGGCACGAAAACTCCTGCATTAGCGGCATCGGCGGCAGCACTGCAAAAGGTGTTGGATTATAACAACAGAAAAACAATAGAAGTTAAGAATACAGCCGCTGGAGATGTCGTGCAAAATCGTATTTGGGTTTTGGTGGGTTTGTTAATTGGCCCGCTGACGGCGGTGTTGTTTGGGGTTTATTTTAGTAATGCGATCGCTAAACCTTTAGGAGCTAAAATTGCCGAGGTCGTCGATGTGGCACAAAAGATGTCTGGCGGCGACTTTACCGCTGAAATTCAAGCCACCGAGCAAAAAGACGAATTGGGTAAATTAATGGCCTCTTTTCGCAGTATGAATCGAGGTCTGACAACTTTAATTAAACAGGTGCAAAAATCCACCTTTCAAGTTACCACTTCAGCCACCCAAATCGCCGCCTCTGGCAAACAATTAGAAGCCACCGTGAACGAACAAGTAGCTTCAACTAATGAAGTAGTCGCAACCGCGCGGGCAATTTCCTCAACCGCAGGACAACTGGTAAAAACTATCGGTGAAGTCTCCCATATGTCAAAAGCAAGCGCAACCGCAGCTAGCACCGGACAAAAAGATTTGAATCGCATGGAAAAAACAATGCGCCACTTAGCTGATGCCACTATTTCTATTTCGGGAAAGTTGGGAATTATCAGCGAAAAGGCTAACAACATCAATAGCGTTGTTACTACGATCACCAAAGTCGCAGATCAAACGAATTTGCTATCTCTCAATGCCGCAATTGAAGCAGAAAAAGCCGGAGAATACGGCATGGGTTTTGCCGTGGTTGCGAGGGAAATTCGCCGCCTCGCCGATCAAACTGCGATCGCAACGTTAGATATTGAGAGTATGGTTAAAGAAATGCAATCAGCCGTTTCTACCGGCGTGATGGAAATGGATAAATTCACCAAAGAAGTGAGTCAAGGTGTGGATGATATCCGCACCATTAGCCTACAACTCGCAGAAGTTATCGATCAAGTACAATCGCTCAACCCCCGATTTGAAGACGTAGATCGAGGCATGGAAGCCCAGGCAGAGGGAGCATTGCAAATCAGCGAAGCGATGGGACAATTGAGCGAAACTTCGGCACAGACGGCAGATGCCCTGCGGGAAATAAACAGCGCGATCGCTCAATTAAACGAAGTTACCCAAAGCTTAAGTCAAGAAATTTCCCGATTCAAAATCAATTAATCCATATATACAATTACCAATTCCCAATTCCCAATTACCAATGATTAACGACTGCTGGAATCACATCGGCGTAGGAGGCGATCGCAGTTGCCCCGAACTCAAAACCTTCATTCATTGCCGTAACTGTCCCGTTTATTCAGCAGCGGGACGTAGTTTATTAGAAAAAGAAGTACCATCTGGATATCTCCAAGAATGGACGGATTTACTGAGATCGAGCGTTGGATCGATCAATCGCGTTGCCCCCAGAGGCACCATATCAGTAGGCATCTTTCGCTTAGAAGGAGAATGGCTGGCACTATCAGCAAAAACCATCGAAGAAGTGACTCAGAATTGCATCATCCGCACCCTACCTCACCGCACCAATAACATCATATTGGGTTTGGTAAACATCCGGGGGGAAATTCAGATTTGTATCTCCCTCAAAAGCTTTTTGGGACTCGATACACCCGATATTAATCTTCAACATATCAGCCCGGTTGTTTATGGACGGATGATAGTAGTAGAAAAACATGCCAGCCGCTGGGTATTTCCCGTTGACGAAATTTACGGAATTCACCGCATCCACCCAGATGAAATAGGAAATGTCCCTTCTACCGTATCTAAAGTTCAAGATACTTATACAAAAGGCGTAATTAACTGGCAAGATAAAAGCGTGAGCTATCTCGATGATGAGTTATTGTTTTACTCTTTAAACAGAAAGTTATTGTGAAGCATAATAATACCTATAGTTTTGCTGAAATAATGTCTAATGTATTTTTTATTTTTTAAAAGTGTTAAAATTAGCCATTAGCCATTAGCCATTAGCCATGAGCAACCAAGATATGAGCAACTTTTCCATGTTGGATTTATTCCGCATGGAGGTAGAAACCCAAGCAGCGATATTAAACAATAACCTGTTAGCACTAGAAACGAATTCTAATGGTTTCGGGGAATTGGAATCATTGATGCGTGCTGCCCATTCAATTAAAGGTGCTGCGCGCATAGTTCAACTCGATGCAGCGGTGCAAATTGCCCACGTGATGGAAGATTGTTTTGTAGCAGCACAACAGGGAGCGATCGCACTAGATAATCCCGACCAAATCGACTTACTACTTCAAGGAGTCGATATGCTACAACGCATCAGCCAACTAAGCGAAACCGAGGCAGAAACTTGGCTGGCTGCCAATCAATCGAAAATTGAAACTTTAGTAGCAGCGATCGCCGCCATCCTAACACCAACAGAAGATTTACCAGAGCAGGAAATTAACGAACCTGAACCAGAAGAAGGACAAGAGGGACAAGGAGAAATCAATATTTCTTCCTTGTCTTCCCCATCTCCTCCATCTCCCATAAACCTATATCGGGATGCGTCGATGCTGGATTTATTTCGTCAGGAAGTCGAAACTAATTCAGCTATATTAAACACCGGATTGGCAGCGTTTAAAAATAACCCTAATGCCGCGATAGATATCAGCGCTCTGATTCAAGCTGCCCATAGTATCAAAGGAGCAGCTCGCATCGTTCAAATCGATGCTGCTGTTAAAATTTCTGGCTCCATAGAAGATTGCCTTAGCGCCATTATCCAAGGAAAAAATACGCCAGAAGTCAATCTCGTTGCTCTGCTGCAATCGGGTGTAGAAATGTTGTTGATTATTGTTGATATTCCAGAAAATGAACTAGAAAATTGGACATCAGAAAATGAAGCAGAAATTGCAAATTTTACAGCAGCAATCTCGGCAAATTTGGTACGTTCAAACCCCTTACCGGCTAAAGTAAAGCCAGCAACTACAGCAGAAAAACCCGCAGTAAAACCGAAACCAAGAGGGGAAATTGTTGCTTCTAAAGCCTCAAGAAAAGAGGCTGCTGAAGTAGCCAAAACTAAACCAATTTCCCCGCCGTCTGCTGCCAATGAAAAAAGCCAAAATTCGCCATCTACTGAGCGCGTAGTGCGAGTCAGCGCCGAAAATTTGAATCGTTTGATGGGGCTTGCTGGGGAATCTTTGGTAGAAGCAAACTGGTTACAACCATTTGCCGATTCTTTACTAAAACTGAAAAATACTCAGACAGAATTGTCTAAATTGCTCGAACAATTGCAAGAATCGCTTGCCGAACAAAAAATGAGCGATCGCTCGTATACCAAACTCAATGGCGCCAGACAAAAAGCGGGAGAATGCCGTCAATATTTATCCGAAAGATTGAACGAACTAGAACTATTTGCTCGTCGTTCTGCCAATCTTTCAGATCGCCTTTATCGCGAAGTAATTGCATCTCACATGCGTCCTTTTGCCGATGGCGTGCAAAGTTTTCCGCGCATGGTAAGAGATTTAGCCAGACAGCTAGGCAAGCAAGTAAAATTTGAAATTATTGGTAAATCAACTCAAGTCGATCGGGATATTTTAGAAAAGTTAGAAGCGCCCATAACTCATATTTTGCGAAACGCCCTCGATCACGGTATCGAGTTGCCCCAAGAGCGTCTAGAAGCCGGGAAATCTGCCGAAGGAATCTTGCGCTTAGAAGCAGCTCATCGCGGGGGAATGCTATCAATTACAGTTTCAGATGATGGGAAAGGAGTAGATATAGAAAAACTGCGCCAAAAAATTATCAATCAAGGCATGGCGAGTGAAGAAATGGTCGTTCAAATGACCGAACCGGAGTTGCTCGAATTTCTATTTTTGCCAGGGTTTAGTACCGCTAGTAAAGTCACAGAAATTTCTGGGCGTGGCGTTGGTTTAGATGTCGTGCAAAGCATGATTCAGGAAGTGGGAGGGATTTTGCGAGCCATTTCTGAACCGGGAAAAGGCATGAGTTTTCACTTACAATTGCCCTTAACTTTGTCAGTAATTCGCACGCTGTTGGTCGAAATAGCAGGAGAACCTTATGCGTTTCCCCTGACGCGGATCGATCGCATCGTGATGATAAATCGCTCCGAGATCGAAGTTGTGGAAAGCCGTCAGTATTTTAAGCTGGATGGGCAAAATATAGGACTGGTATCGGCGCGTCAAGTCTTGGAGTTAAAAAAAGCCGAACTCAACGGAGAAGTTTTACCAGCGATTATTTTAAGCGATCGCTACAACCATTACGGCTTAGTTGTCGATCGATTTTTAGGCGAACGGGACTTAGTCGTAAGACCACTCGATCCCCGTTTGGGAAAAGTCCCCGACATTAGCGCCGTCGCTTTAATGAGCGATGGTTCTCCCGTCTTGATTATGGATGTCGAAGATATTATTCGTTCGATTGATAAACTCCTAATGGTAGCGCGGTTGCACAAAGTTAGCAAAGTAGCCGATGGTAGCGATTTCAAAAAACGCAAGCGCATTCTAGTAGTAGATGATTCAATTACCGTGCGAGAAGTCGAGCGTAAATTACTGGAAAATAACGGTTATGAAGTCGAAATTGCGATCAACGGTATGGAAGCTTGGAATGCGGTGCGGACTAATCAATACAACTTAGTAATCACCGATGTCGATATGCCACGCATGACCGGGATCGAGCTAGTGAGTAATATTAAGAGCAATCCCAATCTCAAATCAATCCCCGCGATCGTTGTTTCTTATAAAGATCGGGAAGAAGACCGAATTCGCGGTTTAGAAGTGGGCGCAGATTATTATTTAACTAAGAGCAGTTTTCACGATGATACTCTATTAAATGCCGTAATCGATTTAATTGGTTACGGCGAATAGGTAACCACGGGAGGGGTTTAAATAAACTGTCGATTGTGGCATAGATAGTAACCCTCTGGGGAGCGGGTTTAAATAAACTGTCGATTGTTGCATAGATAATAACCCTCGGCGGGCGGGTTTAAATAAACTGTCGATTGTTGCATATATAGTTGGTCAAACCCGCCCCTACACAACCGACGATCTTAGAAACCGGGTTTCTTTCTGAGATCTCTTGCAAACCAATGACTTTTCTGAGAAACCCGGTTTCTTTGCGTCATACACAACCCATCAATTACGAATTACCAATTACCAATTACCAATTACCAAAAAAATGAGAATAGCCATTGTTGATGACATGCCAATTGCCGTGGAAGCAATCCGCCGAATTATCCTCACAGTTCCTAATTATGAAATTGCTTGGATCGCTAGCAATGGGGAAGAAGCAGTTGCTAAATGCGCCCAAGATACCCCAGACTTAATTTTGATGAATTTAATCATGCCAGTCATGGATGGCAGCGAAGCAACGCGCCGCATTATGAGCAATTCTCCCTGCGCGATTTTAATCGTAACATCTTCAATTGGCACTCATACAGCTAAAGTTTTTGAGGCGATGGGATATGGTGCTTTAGATGCTATCAATACACCAACTTTCGCTGCAAACAATGCCGAAAGCGGGTCAGAGTTACTTACTAAGATTGGTAGAATTGCCCGATTAGTTGGCAAATCTAACCCAACTCCAAAAACCAAAAACCCAAAGCTAAAATCAGCGGTTCCCCCTTTGCTTGCCATCGGTTCTTCAACTGGCGGCCCCCAAGCTTTAGCCACAATTCTTTCGCTGCTTCCAGAAGATTTCCACGCCGCAGTTGCCATCGTTCAGCACGTAGATGCCGAGTTTGCTCCCGGTTTGGCAGAATGGTTAAATAATCAAAGCAAATTACCCGTTAGTTTAGCCACTGGCAATACTCACTTAGAGGCGGGAAAAGTAGTAATTGCCGCCACCAACGATCACTTAATTTTGCAACCGAATTTGAGGCTCAAATATACCCAAGAACCGCGAGATTATCCTTATCATCCCTCTGTCGATAGATTTTTTACCAGCCTCGCCGAACACTGGGCCCCAAAGGGCGTAGGGTTGCTGTTAACCGGCATGGGTAAAGATGGGGCTAAAGGACTTTTGGCTTTGCGTGAGGCGGATTGGCATACAATAGCCCAGGATCGCGCTAGCTGCGTGGTTTACGGAATGCCCAAAGCCGCAGTCGAGTTAAATGCAGCAGTAGAGGTTTTGCCATTGGAAGCGATCGCCAGATCCTGTATCAAACATCTACCCCACTAGGAGATCGAGGTATTTACAACAGATAGCTTTTCGAGTTAGGTACAGCCTTTTGGCTTCGTTTGTGTAGCGGCAGCCTTAAGGCTGCCGCTACACAAACGAAGATGCACCTCATGCTCCTACAATCCGCTATATGTATTTTTGATGAAATTTCTCAATTTAGAGAAAAAAATTAGTACCGTGCAAACACTGAACCAATTATTTGGTAATCCTACGGTTCTCAATCCACTTCAGCCAATTTAAGATAGATTACTTACGCACCTAGTTACTTTCCCCGATGAGGGGTCGCGCCCCTCATCGGGGAAACTATGCAATTCGTAACTTCTGGGAATTTTGCACCAGGTGTTCGAGTCAATGCGATCGCTCCACCAGCCCAATTTTAGGGTTAAGACTATGACCAATCGGGTCGTCAACAGTATCTACATAGCGGCGGATCGTTTCTTCCAAACTAAGCCGATTGCAAACCAGGAAAGGCGTAAGGTCTATTATCTTAGTAAAATTCGCGTTGCCTGGATCTGGATATGAGTTTAACCCCTTGCGAGCCTATCCAAGCTAAAAATGGAAAAAGTTTCACAAATTCATTGAATTATCTGGATTTTAATCAAAACTCGGTTGATTTAATACCTGGAAGTTTAATCGATTTAAACGAAACGCACAAGTTAGTCAGTTCTAAAATTGACACAGCGATCGCAGAATTAGATATGGGATGCGATCGCGCCTCAATCAATTCAAATTCAACCACCACAGAAATCAACCATTTAACTGAAGAAACTGTAACAGTTTTGCTAGTTGACGATCAGCAAGTCATCGGCGAAGCAGTGCGTCGGATGCTAGAGTCCGAATCAGACATTAAATTTCATTTCTGTAGCGATCCAGTTCAAGCCATTAGCATCGCGGTGGAAGTGCGTCCCACGGTAATTTTGCAAGATTTAGTCATGCCCGAAATCGATGGCTTGCTATTATTGCGTTTTTTTAGAGCCAATACCGTAACGCGAGACATCCCAATGATCGTGCTTTCCAGCAAAGAAGAAGCGCAACTCAAAGCACGGGCATTTGCCTTAGGAGCCAACGACTATTTAGTAAAATTACCCGATAAAGTCGAGCTAATAGCGCGCATTCGTTACCACTCCAAAGCCTATATTAGCCGCCTGCAACGCAATCAAGCTTATCAAGCACTAGAAGATTCCTTAGAACAATTGAAAATAGAACAACAAAAATCAGAAAGTTTGCTCCTCAACATATTACCAAAAACCATTGCCGAAAAATTAAAACAGCAACAAAGTATCATAGCCGAAAGCTTCTCAGACGTCAGCGTCCTATTTGCCGATATAGTTGGTTTTACCCAACTTTCATCCTCAGTTTCAGCCATAGAACTCGTACATTTGCTCAACGGCATCTTCTCCAAATTCGACGACCTCGCAGAAAAACATGGCTTAGAAAAAATTAAAACCATTGGCGATTCTTATATGGTAGTATCCGGACTGCCCACACCCAGAGCCGATTATGCAGAAGCGATCGCAGAAATGGCTTTAGACATGAAATCAGCCCTCGCTCAATTTCAGAAAGAACAAAGCCAAAACGTGAGCATACGCATAGGCATACACTGCGGCCCAGTAGTAGCAGGTATTATAGGCACCAAGAAATTCATTTACGATTTATGGGGCGACACAGTTAACACCGCCAGCCGCATGGAATCTCACGGCATTCCAGATTGCATTCAAATCTCAGAAGAAACCTACAAACTGTTATCCAGCAAATATTTAATAGAAGAACGAGGTTTAATTCACCTCAAAGGCAAAGGTGAAATGCTAACCTATCTCCTACAGGGAAGAAAACATTAACTAAGTGCAGATAATAACTTAGTGCTGGTAATTGGTAGTTACATTACTCCCTTCGCGCTCTAAAAATACCTACCCTACCTCTTCCTTTCTCCCTTCTCTGCGCTCTCTGCGTCTCTGTGGTTCGTTAAAAAATAGATATTCCTTCAGCGCGAAAGGAGTAATAATTTAAAACGGCGGGAGCGGGGGTCGAACCCGCAGACTCCGTTAGGAGCTTTAACCGATAACCCTCAATTCTACGGCCTGTTAAGGCAAAAGGCGAACAAGGGTATTCCCGCCATAAATCTGTATCCTCAGATCTTGCACCATTATCAACAAGCTTTCAAAAACCGGGTTTATTGACGAGAAATCTAGGCTTTCAAGCTGAGCTATTTGCAAGAAACTAAGGTTTAGTCAAGGTGCAAGATGTCAATATCTAAACTTGAAAATTTATCGTATATTTTCATAGGCGTAGGGGCGGGTTTTACCAATAATCTTTGCTAGAAACAGACTCAGGCACATTAAGGAAATTACAGATTTTAGATTTGGGCTTTCAGATTTGAATTCTAAAATCTAAAATCTAAAATCTAAAATCTAAAATTAATTGGTTGGTGGGGCGGGATTTGAACCCGCGACCTTTGAAAACGATAACCCTCAATTCGCCGGCCTTTTCAGGCAAGGGTGTGAATCAAGGACTATGGCAATTTGCGATATCATTGCTCTACCAAACTGAGCTACCCACCAGAGAAAATTGCAGATTTAAGATTTCATTAAATCTGCAATCTGAAATCTTAAATCTGCAATTATTTAGTAGTATATGTATTACTCGGTGTCAAGTAGTTCGGAAGCTAGTTTTATTGCTGCGGCGGGGGTAGAGATTTTGCCTTCAATGCGGGCTAGCTGAATTTCGGTTAAAAGCCAGCCAACTTTTGGTCCCGATGGGAGGTTAAGGGTTTTGATTAAATCTGTACCGCTGACTAGGGGGGTGGGATGGGCTACTTGGTCATCGGCGGTAAGATAGCGGTTAATTAAAGGTGCAATCTTATCTACTGAAATTCCCGTTGCTACTGCTACAACGGCTAACGCTGGAAACACAACTCCCGCTTCGCGAAACAAAAAATACTGTTGGCGCAAAGACATCGGAGATATTTGCAATTGGGGTAAACATTTGAGGATAGTCGTCACGCCGCGGATTTCGGGGAGGCTGTATTTCATCGCTCTTAAAAGATCTTCAACCGAGGCGTTTTCTACCGCTATTCCAGCGCGAGAGTAGTTGATGCGAGGCTCCGGCTCCTCTGGTGAGAAAATCAGAGTGGCGAGTTTGGCGATCGCACTCCAACTCCCTTTCCCCCCCGCCAACCCCGGAATTCCCCCCGCCAGTTCTTCGGCTAATTTAGGCCAATTTTCCGCCAATATCGCAATCGCGCGGTCAACTGCTGCCACTAGCTCCAAATTATGAGCTGTAATATTATCGTGCAGCGCCCAGCGCAGAATGCCATCTTCCCAAGCCGCAAGTAACCAGGGAGTACCTAGAGGACTGCCCAAAAGATAGCCTAATTCTACCCGCACTCGTTCCGCCGCAATTTGACCGAGTAAAGGCGCAAATTCCCGCATCGCAGCGCGGGTTTGAGGTTCGATAACAAAACCAAGTTGGGAAGCTTGTCGATATCCCCGTAAAAGTCGCAAGGGGTCATCTTGCAGGTTATGAGGAGATACCATGCGGATAATACCTCGTTGCAAGTCGGCACAACCTTGCAGCGGGTCGAAGAGTTCCTGAGTGTGGGGATTGTAAGCGATCGCATTAATTGTAAAATCCCGCCGATGCAAATCTGTTTGGAGCGTCTCCCCCTCTTGCTGGGCAAAATCTGCCGTAGCATCCGGAAACACAACCCTAGCAATTTGTCGCTCCTTATCTAGCAAGACAAACCCAGCTTTGTAATGACTCGCGATCGCGCGTGCCGTTTTCACCGCCTTTTGGGGCATGACAAAATCTAAATCCAAATACTCCCGCCGTCGTTGTAGCAGCGCATCTCGCACCGCACCCCCTACCATACAAGCAGACGCGGGCAACCATTCCAAACCAAAAGGCCAACCTTCAGTAGCAAAACCTTCCTTCTCTTCTTCCTTCGCGTCCTTCGCTTCTTCGCGGTTCATTACTTCCCTCAAAACAAAGCGCAACAAAAATCAACCTTTGCGACGAACAAATCGCCCGCTTGCCTACGCTAGATTAACAGAAAAGCCTGTGGAGCTTAAGCAATGTGTATTTGCGTTAACTGCGAATATGTGGACCGCTGCATCACCTACCACGCAGTGGAAACCCAACATCAAGTGCCTCATTTGACGGAAAACCCGGATTTTGAGCCAAACGAACCCAGTATTAACGTTAACATCCGTCCCAAGGAGGATTTTATTGAAATGGAGTGGGATGTCGTTGGCTGTCTCAGCTTTAAGAGGGAAACTGGTAAGTGGGCGCGGTTGCGCCCTGGCGAATTAGTCCCTACTTGAGGCGACTGTGGTGGAAAATAGCGGATACGTCGGGGCGCCAGGGCTGTGCGCCCCTTCTTTTGGTAAATTTGTAGGTCTGGGATGTTGAGCGATCGCTTTCTTTCCGCCTGCGGGAAAACTATACTGGGCAGATTCAGATAAGTCGTCCCAAACCTCCAGCGAAACTACACCAATTTTTTCTTACCCATACACAATGATCCATCCACACACAGAAATCCGTTATATCAACCAATTAATCGGCTATGGTGTATTCGCCACTCAATTTATTCCTAAAGGTACAATTATTTGGGTTTTAGATGAATTAGATCAAAAACTGGAAGAAGCTCACCTTTTATCCCTGGAACCCTTGCGGAGAAAACAATTAGTCAAATACTGCTATCGAGATAACAAAGGTCGCTATGTCTTGTGTTGGGATATTGCCCGCTATATGAATCATAGTTTTAACCCCAACTGCCTCAGCACCTACTATGAATTTGAGCTAGCCATTCGCGACATTTATCCTGGAGAACAATTAACCGAAGACTATGGATACTTTAACTTAGACGAACCTTTTTATTGCTTACCCGAATCCGGGAGTAATAGAACCAAAGTCATGCCTGATGATATTTTACATTTTTATCCAGAGTGGGATCGAAAAACCTCAGAAGCCATGAAATATTTAAACCAAGTCGATCAACCCTTAAAATACTTGCTATCCCCAAAAGTTACAGAAACCGTTAATGCCGTCGCAGCAGGCAAAAGAGCTATAGATTCCATCCGTAATTATTATTATGACAGAACCAGCCAACTTAGCGCCGTCAGTTAACTTTAAATTGTTCCAACCTACTCAGAGGCAAAGCAGTAATGGCAGCTATTTCCGTCTCTAGAAGAGTTTAATGGCAAGGAAAATTATGCAAACCATTGCGTCGGAATCAGCCCCACAACGCCCGCGAAAGATGTCTATCGTCAAGTCCATTGGTTCGCGATTATTTCTTTCCGTTCTAGGTGGAACTTTGGTAGGCTTGGGCAGCGCCTCTTATTTATTTTACCAAGCCCTTGTCAGACAATCAAAAGCAGAATTAATTGCCAATTTGGATGTAAAAGCAGAAAACTTAGAGGGGAGTCTTAAAACATTTGAAACCTCGGCAAAACTGGTTACCGATTCGATTAAAACGCTTTATGAAGCAGGAGAAAGACGCGAACATATTTATGTTGACTTAATTCGGCGTTCTTTGCAAACTTTACCGCTAGGTACTGGATTGGGTTTTGGTCAACCGCCGGAAAAGCGTTTAATTATTCCAGCCCGAAAGTATGCTTATCCTTGGGCGATTAGAGATCAAAATGGCAAAGTTATTGCTAAAGGCGGAGATACCGACCCCGAAAACTATAAAGAAAGCTATTTTAGAGATCCAATTAAAGCCAGAAAGGGAATCTGGTTAGAACCAGTTAGCTACGAAGAGACAAATGTAGAGCCGCCCAAAAAATTTACCAGTACCAGCTATTCCTTACCTTTTTACAACAACAAAAAAGAGTTACTGGGAGTATTAAATCAGGATTTAGAATTGGGATTTTTGAGTGAAAAGTTATCTAAGCCAGTAATGCGAGAGCAAGGTTATTTTGTCCTTGTTAGTGCTAAAGGTAACTTGATTGCTTATCCCCGAAACCCCAAATCAGCACTTGATTTGGAACCATTTCCCAAAATTAGTAATTATGACCAATTGTGGCAGAAAATTCATAAAAATATTCAAGCCAATTCTGGTAGTAGCGGCATCCTATATTGGCAGGATGATAGAGGAAATAAGCAATTCTGGGCTTACCGGAAAATATCAAACAACAATTGGATATTATTGGCATCAGTTCCCCAGTCGGTTGTTGTCGGGCCATTATTACAATTTACCTTGGCTGGAACTGCATTAGCAGCCATGTGTGCATCGGTGGTATTAGCTATAGTTGTTGCTTTATTTGTTCGACGTTTAAACCGGCGGCTTCAGCCAATTATGGATGAATGCAACCAGCTAGCTGAAGCCAATCCGAAAAGTGAAGAATTAATGAGTCGGGAAGATGAAATTGGTCGGTTAACTATATCTTTTTATAACCTGCTGGGACAGGTAACATTTAACGAGAAGCGATTGCGAAAAGAAATGACTCGTTCCGAACAAGCATTAAAAGCCTTGAAAAAGACGCAAGCGCAACTAATTCAAAATGAAAAAATGTCGAGTTTAGGTCAATTAGTCGCTGGAGTCGCCCATGAAATTAATAACCCAATTAATTTTATCTATGGTAACCTGCCTCATGCTAACGAGTACATGCACGATCTACTCAAACTGATTGAATTATACGAGCAAAAATATCCCAACCCAGACCCTGAAATAGAAAATTTAAGATCCGAAATTGAACTAGAATTTTTAATCGCAGATTTGCAAAAGATTCTCTCTTCAATGAGCATCGGGGCTAACCGAATTCGCGAAATTGTTTTATCATTACGTAACTTCTCGCGCTTTGATGAAGCAGAAATGAAAGATGTGAATATCCATGAAGGAATTGACAGCACGTTGCTGATTCTGCAAAACCGATTAAAAGCTACAGCAGAACATCCTGAAATTCAAGTTGTTAAAGAGTATAGTAAGCTTCCCTTGGTTGAGTGTTACCCTGGTCAATTAAACCAAGTATTTATGAATATTCTGAGTAATTCGATCGATGCTATAGAGCATTACAATAGATCGGAATACCCCAACCCAGATGAATACTGCGGTACTATCACCATCCGCACCGAAGTTGTAGAAAACAATACCCGCGTCCAAATACGGATTCGCGATAACGGTGCTGGTATTAGTCCCAACAACATAAGTAAACTTTTCGACCCCTTCTTTACCACAAAACCCGTCGGTAAAGGTACGGGATTGGGGCTATCAATTAGTTACCAAATTATTGTTGATAGGCACAAAGGCGACTTAACCTGTATTTCAGAACCGGGAAAAGGTGCAGAATTTTGCATTGAAATCCCCATTTTTCAAAGCCAAACGGCTAATTAAACAAAGCAACCAGGTTTTTTGAAAAAACCTGGTTTATGATTATATTAAATTGTATCTGGATCGATATTTAACTCGCGCAGTTTTGCCGCCAATTTTTCTGCTTTTTGCTGAGCTAATTCTTTCTGCTGACGTTCAGATTCAGCCGTTTCTTCTGGTGTCGGCACTAACTGCCCTTCTGGTGTAAAAAATCGCAATAGTCCCTGATGAATTCCGATAGATAAACCTAGCTGCTGGCTCCATAAATGTCCTTGATGATTTGGTTCTAAAGGTTGGTACTTACCATCAACTAAATGAAACCCAGCGAATTCTTGGCTGTAAGGATCGAACCAGAAATAATCATAGGTGCGAAAGGTATTTTGGTAAAGCTTTTTCTTAAAATCTTTATCTGTATCCGCAGTTGATGGTGACAGAATTTCTACAATAACATTAGGATATTTACCATCTTCTTCCCAAACTACCCAACTTTTACGAGTTTTGCGTTCGGTGTCCAGCACGACAAAAAAGTCGGGGCCACGAAATAATTCTGATTTGAGTTGTTTAGGACTATAATAAATGGTAAGGTTGCCAGCGGCGTAGAAATCATTTCTGTCTCGCCACAACCATTCCAGGCATTTGAGTAAGAGAATTATCTGACGTAGATGTAGTTCGGTTTCCAAGGGAGGTTCGTCGCTGTATAAGTCACCAGGAGGAAATATAACATCTTCTGCGATGTCTTGGGTAGGTTCTAATTCTTTGACAAGGGTCATGGTTTTGAGTGGAATACTGGGTGTTTATTGATTTATTTTAGCGCTGGTTTTGCTGTTTAACTGAACTTACGCAAATAAACCAGGTTTCTATGAAAAATCGTCTTGTATTAGATGCTGCGATCGCTCGCTACAACCCTGAACTTAAATCTTGACTAGCGCTCATGAATAAATACAGCCTTGCAATTCATACAACCAGTTCCGAATTAGGTCTAGCCATCAGCAATTTTGCCGGTGATTCCCGCTGTTTAGTCAAAGATTTAGGCCGGGAACTCTCTACACATTTGCATCAATATTTAGCCGAATTTATCCAACCCCAAACATGGGCAGATTTGGGATTTATCGCCGTAGCAAAAGGCCCCGGAAGCTTCACCGGCACGCGCATCGGCGTTGTCACGGCTCGCACTCTCGCTCAACAATTAGAAATTCCTTTATTTGCCATCTCTACTTTAGCGGCTGTGGCTTGGCTTCAACCGAGGCAGAGCCTCGCAGATCTCGTACCCAGGCTGGAGCCTGGTAACGAGGGTAGGGAGGCAGAGCCTCCCCAGGTTCAAGAAGATATTGCAGTACAATTAAACGCCCATCGCGGTGAATTATTTACAGCAATCTATCAATTATCATTTGATAATTCTGGTTTAATTGAACGCTTGCCAGACAATGCGATTAAGCCAGATGTTTGGCAAAAAACTTTGGATAATTGGCCTCATTCTTATCAATTGATTAAAGCTGAAAATAACTTGGGTGCATCTGTGTTAGAATTATTAGAATTAGCTTATTTAGATTGGCAAAAAGGGTTGCGTCCTCATTGGTCAGAAGCGATTCCTTTTTACGGTCAGCACCCGGTTAATAGTTGATAGTTGATAGTTGATAGTTGATAGTTACTTTTTCCATTTGCTTTTACCTAGTTTCCAGGAAATAGTTACAGCCACTAATCCTAATAAAACTAAGGTTAACCAATCTCCCCAACGCACGTATAAAGTTTGGGTTTGACGCCGATAAATTGTTTCGGCGCGCACTTCATAAGTGTTGTGTCCGGATATCCATAAAGTTCTGCCGTGGGGGTCTACAATGGCAGAATATCCCGTATTTGTTGCCCTCGCTGCCCATCGATTTGTTTCTATCGCCCGCATGGTATCCTGTGCGTGATGTTGGAATTGCATCGCGGCGCTATATGGATCGTTATTTGATGCGGTGATGATGAATTCTCCCCCTGCTGCTGCTTGGCGTTGGAAATGTCTGGAAAATGCAGAATCAAAACAAATTCCTACTATGGCGCGACTAAATGGGGTATCAAATAATTGGTTTGATTCTCCTGCTATTTGGCTAGTTCCAATGGCTGAAATGCTGTTAATTATTCCTCCTAAAAGTTGCTCGAAGGGGATGTATTCGCCAAATGGTACTAGGTTTACTTTGTCGTAGCGGCTAAAGATTTCTCCGCTTCCGGTGACGGTGAATAAACTATTGGTGAAGCTGTTTTCTCGGCGGCGATGTGCGCCTATCCATGCAACTATTTTTTTATCTAAAATTGCTTGATAAAGGGGGTTATTTGTGGTAGGCGGATCTGTCCAAATCGATGATAATGCTCCTTCTGGTGTTAATACTGCTTGTACTCCTTGTTGGGCTAAGGTTATATAACCGTTGGTGTAACCTGTTAATGAACGCCTCAATCCTTCACGGGTAAATTTGATTCTGGTAGGTATGTTTCCTTGAATAATTCCTATTTTTAGGTTGCTAGTTGGTTGGTCGTTTAAGGGTTGTTTGTAGAGGCTAAATCCAATGAGATGTATGCCAATTAATAGTGCTGCGCTTGTGGCTAAATAGCCTTTATGAATGAACCACAGAGGCACAGAGGGCGCAAAGGAAGTGTTGGCAGAGGTTGTTGGTTTTGGGCGGTTAATCCAGGCTTCTGCTAGGAGGCCGTTGATTGCTACTATTGCGGCTGTTATTGTGTTTGGACCTGAGATTTGTCCTAGATGTAATATGGCTAGGTTGTGGGGGCTTTGGGTATATGATAGTGATGTCCACCATAATGGCCCTGCACTCCAAATTGATTCTAAACTGCACCAGATTGCGGTGCCGATTAGAATGCGAATTATGGGATTTGAGATCGGGTTGAAAAGTGCTTTGGTTGTTATTGCCCAGGTGATTACTAATGCTGCTCCCCAAATGGTGAATAATGTTAGGGCTGTGAGTGCGATCGCAACACTCCCCACCCAAGGTATCCCCATCCATGTCAACGGATGCAATCCCAATACCCACGATAAGGCGACGCCGTGGTAGCCTATTCCCCACGCTAGGGCTTTTTGGATCGGGTTTCTATCAGAAATTGTTACCCATAATGGTATCAGGGCAATCCATGCTAAAGGCCATATGCTGGCGGGCGCAACGGTTAGCCCCATTAATACGCCGCCAGCAAATGAGATGAATATTTGAGATTTGAGATTTGAGATTGCAGATCTAAATCTGCAATCTGCAATCTTAAATCTGAAATTCTTATTCAGATTCTTCTTCATCACCGTTGGTAGGAGGAACTAGGGCAACTGCTGCGATCGCATCGTCTTCATCTAATCTTTGCACTCGCACTCCTGTCGCCATTCTCGATTGCATTGAGATGGCATTCACGACTTGACGAATAATAATTCCTCGGTTGGTGACGATCATCAATTCGTCATCGTCGTTGACTACTCGCAAGGCGGCTAATTTATCGTTTTGCTTGCGGAATTTAATCGCCACTAATCCCATCCCTGCCCGATTTTGTAATCGGAATTGGGACACGGGTACTCGCTTACCAAATCCTCCCATTGTAATCGCTAAGACGCACAAACCATTAGCTGAACTGGATGCCGTTTCTTCTGCATTACTGCCGGATGCCGTTTCTTCTACATTACTGCTGGATGCGGTTTCTTCTGCATTATTGGTGATTTCTGTTTCTTCTTCGCTAATTTCTGTTTCTTCGCTTTCTGAAGTTAAATTAGCTATGACTGAACTGGGCAGAATATCCATCCCAATCAGTTCGTCGCCTTCGCGCAATGACATTGCTTTAACGCCTCTAGTTGCGCGTCCTAGCGGGCGCAATTGGTCGTGTTCGGCTTTAAAATGTATTGCCATCCCCTGACGCGATCCGATGATGATGCTATCTTCTACTCTGGCACGACGTACCCAGCGCAGTTGATCGCTTTCTTCTAAGGAAATCGCGATTAATCCGTTGGCTCGAATGTTACTAAATGCGGCTAATTCGGTCTTTTTAATGTAACCGCGTTTGGTTAGCATTACCAAGTATTCTTCGCTGGTAAATTCGCTGACTGCGACGACGGATGTGATTTTTTCTTCTCTGGGAATGGGCAGCATTTGTACGATGGGTGTGCCCCGACTAACGCGCGATCCAACTGGGATGTGATATGCTCTCAGGCAGTAAACGACGCCTTTTTCGCTAAATAACAATACGGTGTCGTGGTCGCAACAAGTGAGGAAGTGTTCTACTCCATCATCTTCTTTCATTTTGGTTGCGGCTTTGCCTCTGGTGGCGCGACTTTGCGCCTCGAAGGTGTTAACGGGCATCCGCTTGATGTAGCCTTGTTCTGTGACTAGAATTAAGGCTTTTTCGTTGGCAATTAAGTCGGTGTCGTCGATTTCTCCTTCGGCATGTTCGATTTCGGTGCGGCGGGGAGTGGCAAATCTGGTTTTCAGTTCTTGCGCTTCGGTTTCGATGATTTCTAGGATGCGATCGCGCCGCGCTAATATATCTTGCAAATCTGCGATCTGCGCTTGCAATTGTTCGTGTTCTTGCCGAATCTTTTCCGCTTCTAATGCGGTTAAACGCCGCAATTGCATTTGCAATATCGCATCTGCTTGCACTTCTGAAAGTCCATATCTATCCATCAATTCTTGCCGCGCCGTGGGTGCGTCGGCGGCGTTGCGAATTAGGTGGACTATTTCATCTAAGTTCAGCAGGGCAATTAATAACCCTTGCAGCAGGTGATCTCTTTCTTCGGCTTTCCGCAGTTCGTATTGAGTTCTTCTTGTTACTGTCTCGATGCGGAAATCCAGGAAGACGGTGAGGAATTGTTTTAACGATAATAGCTGGGGTTCGCCGTTCACTAACGCCAGCATGTTCGCACCAAAGTTTGCTTGTAGCGGTGTTTGTTTATACAGGTTATTCAGCACTACTTTGGGGTAGGCGTCGCGCTTGAGTTCGATGACGATCCGCATTCCGTCGCGATCGCTTTCATCCCGGATATCGGCAATCCCTTCGAGTTTCTTGTCGTTCACCATTTCGGCGATTCTTTCGATCAGCGCTGCCTTGTTGGTTTGGTAAGGCAATTCGGTGACGACGATTGCTTCCCGATCTGGTCGCCCCCGGTGTTCGATCGTCTCGATTTGCGCTACGCCCCGCATCGTAATCGAACCCCGTCCCCCGGTATATGCTTCTTTAATTGCCGAGGTTCCCAATATTTTCGCTCCGGTAGGAAAATCTGGCCCTGGGATATGGCGCATTAGCTGGGTATCGGTAATTTCTGGATTGTGGATTAATGCCACCAAGCCATCGATTAATTCTCCCAGGTTGTGGGGGGGGATGTTGGTTGCCATGCCCACGGCGATACCAGAGGAACCGTTGAGCAATAATTGGGGTACGCGGGCGGGTAATACTATGGGTTCTTGCTGGGAAGCGTCGAAGTTATCGGCAAAATCAACGGTTTCTGACTCAATATCGCGCAACATTGCCTCGCCTGTCAGGGCGCTGAGGCGACATTCGGTGTAGCGCATTGCGGCGGGGGGGTCGTTGTCTACCGAACCAAAGTTACCGTGACCGTCAATTAAGGGCGATCGCATGGAAAAATCTTGCGCCATCCGCACCAAGGCGTCGTACACCGCCGTATCCCCGTGGGGGTGATATTTACCCAACACTTCCCCCACCACCCGGGCGCATTTCCGATAAGGGCGGTCTGATGTTAAACCTAACTCGTGCATCGCGTAAAGTATCCGTCGATGCACTGGTTTTAGACCATCCCTAGCATCTGGTAGTGCCCGTCCTACAATGACGCTCATCGCGTACTCTAAGTAAGACCGGGACATTTCATTCCCCAAATCTGTGGGGATAATCCGCTCTTGGGAAGTGGTCATACTGTGAAAAACTCCAAAATCGCGAGATTTAAGCCGCTAAAATTCAAAATGATGCTAATTTTGCGACTTTGACTTCAAAGAAATTGCAAATATCATTAAAATTCTATCACATTTGGGCATCGGTGATGGGTAATCGGTGATGGGTAATCGCTACAATGAGCAATTAGCAATTAGCGATTAGCTATGGTGCCTATTATTTACTCGGATGAATTTTTGGCTCACGATACAGGTCGGTTTCATCCTGAACGACCAGAACGCCTAACGGCGATTGTAGAGGCATTAAAAGTTGCGCCTTGGGCAGAAAAATTATCTTGGGAGTTGCCGACGCCGGTAGAGAAGCGATCGCCCTTACCCCTGGTACAAAAAATTCACTCGTCCAACTATATCGAACTGGTGGAAGCGATCGCTACTTCTGGCGGCGGATATTTGGATGGGGATACCCCTGTTTCTGCCCGCAGTTACGCGATCGCTTTGTTGGCAGTCAGTGCCTGGATAGATGGGATCGATCGCGTTGTCAGTAGTGGTAGTCCGGCGTTTGTGCTGGCGCGTCCGCCGGGACACCATGCCGAAAGTGTCAGAGGTATGGGATTTTGTTTGTTTTCCAATGCCGCGATCGCTGCCTATTATGCCCTTGAACAACCGGGCATCTCCCGCGTTGCCATCCTAGACTGGGACGTGCATCACGGCAACGGCACTCAAGATATCGTCGAAAATCATCCCCAAATTGCCTACTGTTCCCTGCACCAATCTCCTTGCTATCCAGGTACGGGCGGCGCCCAGGAACGCGGCGCACACGATAACGTGTTAAATATTCCCATGAAACCGGGAAGCGCCATTGTTGAATATCAGCAGGCGTTTGAATCGCAAATAATCCCGTTTTTATCGGAATTTCGCCCAGATTTGTTAATTGTCAGCGCCGGATACGATGCCAATGCTGCCGATCCCCTCGCCAGTATAGACCTGAAACCAGAAGATTACGGACTGTTTACCGATTATTGCTTGCAGTTAACTCGTCGCATCCTGTTTGGTTTAGAAGGCGGCTACGATCTGCGATCGCTCTCCCAATCCGTCCTCGCTACCATCGAACGCTGTTTAACAGTTGACAGTGGACAGTTGACAGTTGACAGTTGACAGTTGACAGTTGACAGTTACCTGTTCCTCAAGAGATGAGGATTGCAACTAAGGGGAATTAATTTTTCCTTTTCCCTTGAAAGGGGGAGGCTCTAAACCGATTTTTTGTGGTCCCAAAGGCGTCTAATCAATGGTTGTAAGAATTAGGAATTTCCTAAATTTCTTGGCTATAGCGATAATTTGTATCTAATCATACAGCAATTATAGTCAAAATCGATATATACGTCGCCATAAACCAAACGGGAAACTATTATGGGCAACAACGACGAAGTATTGGAGACTGAAACAGACAGCCTTGCCGCGCTGAGTTCAGAAGAAGCAGTCGCTGCCATTGTATTTGTTGCTACTTTTGCCGACAGCGAAATAACTGATGAGGAATTAGAAATATTCAACGATATTTTGTTGAATTTAGAACTGTATGAGAATTATTCAGATGAAGAAATGCAAGCAATGGTGGATAAATTTGCCGATATTTACGACACTGATGGCCTCGAGGCTTTGTTTAATTTGGCAGTAAAATCGATTTCAGAAGAGTGGGTAGAAACAGCTTTTGAAGCAGCAGTTGAAGTGGTTTTAGTCGATGGGAGTATTCCTGAAACGGAGGAAAATTTTATATCTAATCTTCAGCAAGCTTTGGGAATTGATGCTCAAGTAGCCCAAGAAATTATCAACGATTTAATGGTGATTTAATATCGTGTCGAGTAGTAAGGGGAAAAAGGGGGAAAGGGGAAAAGGGGAAAGGGGGAACAAGGTAAAAGAGGGGAACAAGGAATCCGATGAACGAGCCTTTCCTATTTTTTTACCTTTCCTCTTTTTCCCCTTTTCCCCCCTTTTCCCCCCTTTCCCCCTTTTCCCCTTTTTCCCCTTGGACTTAAGTTCTGAGTACGAACAGCGATCGCGTGTGGTTACAAAAAATGTAACCGCTGACACTATCTGCTAGCGGGGATGGCAAATTAGAAAAACAAAGCCAAGTTAGAAAAGAAATACCCTAATGAATTCCCTTGCCAGTTGGAAACGTTTATCTGCTATTGGTTTAAGCTTATACTTACTGAATTTGACAGTGGCGCATCCGGTAATGGCTCAAAACCAAGGACAAACCCAAGGTCAGATCGTGCGATCGCTCTCTGTAACCGGGCGCGGCGAGGAAACGATTCCCGCTACCATCGCCGTGGTGCAGTTAGGCGTAGAAGTTCAAGGTAAAAATGCTGCCCAAGTACAGCAAGAGGTAGCGCGGCGCTCATCTGCGGTAGTTGAGTTGTTGCGATCGCGCAATGTGGAAAGACTCCAAACCACGGGTATCAGACTTAACCCAAACTACAGTTATGAAAACAACGTACAGCGCCTCACAGGATACACCGGCGTCAACACGGTAAGCTTTCGCCTCGATAACCAGCGCGTGGGAAACTTGTTAGACGAAGCCGTGAATGCCGGGGCAACGCGCATCGACGGGATCAGTTTTGTTGCTAGCGACGATGCGATCGCTACCGCCCGACAACAAGCACTCAGGGAAGCCACCCAAGACGCCCAAGGGCAAGCCGATGTGGTTTTAAGCACCTTGAACTTAACCCGCCAGGAAGTGATTGGCATCCAAATTAACCATGCCTTTGCCCCTGTGCCACCACCCTCACCCATAGCTCAATTTAGAGAAGCAAATATGGCAGCACCAGCTTCTACCCCCATAATCGGCGGCGAGCAGCGAGTCGAAGCTACCGTTACCTTGCAAATTCGTTACTGAGGGAGCTGGGGGAGCTGAGGGAGCTGAGGGAGCTGAGGGAGCTGAGGGAGCTGGGGGAGCTGGGGGAGCTGAGGGAGCTGAGGGAGTAATTTATTCTAGTGCCAAATTCTCCCTTGTCTCCCTTGTCTCCCTTGTCCCCCTTGTCCCCCTTGTCCCCCTTGTCCCCCTTGTCTTCCTTGTCTCCCTTGTCTCCCTTGTCTCCCTTCTCTCCCTTCTTTGCTTTTCTTTTTTGGTTAAATATCCGGATCGAACTGGCAACGGGCGAACAAATAAGAAGCGGAACATTTGCTGATAGTAGGGAACGTCAGTAAACTTTGTCACCAGCACAAAGTTCCTCGGCTGCCGTGCCCCTACAAATGATTGACAGCAAACAGATTCAGTACCAAATGCTTCGCGCCTAAATCGGTAGCTTGATCGAGCTAAACCCGATAATCGTTAACCTAAGAGAAATGAGCAGCGAGTGGAAGCTATTTTCCAACTGCTGTTTAACGAACTCCAGCAATCAACCCGTGCTTCAAAACAAAACTGCCGGGATGTCGCTTGCCGTTTAACAGCAGAAATTATCCGCGTCTGCAACGAAAGCAGGCATATCCAAGCATCCGGCGATGTGGAAACTTGGGCGATTCGCATGGCTCGCCACCGTCTCCAGCAGTGTCTTAACTATTACAGACTAGGGTCGGCTGCCGGACGAGTAGAATTACACAGTACTTTGAGTGCTATTATTTACCGCTACATGACCCCTACGGGAGTAGCATTGAGCTATCAAGCGCGGTTGACGTTGATAGAAGATTTTCTTCAGGGATTTTATCTCGAAGCGCTGAAAGTATTTCGCAAGGAAGCGCAACCGATTGAGAATTATCGTCCTCACACGCTCTTGGAACTGGCTGAATACTTAGCCTTTACAGAACGATATGCCAAGCGGCGGGTTCACTTATCGAGTCAAAAAACTCAGCAACTAATTGTTTTGCGGGTGCAAACCTTTGTGCAACAGCACCCAAGGGAAATGTCGGTAGATTTGGAACAAGCGGCAGAAAGTCGGTCGTCAGAATCAGAAACTGCCTGGGATGAGAGATTGCTGGCGCGGGTGCGAGAGATGATGGTAGCGACAGATCCAGATAATGCAGATGTGATGCTGCGGCAATCTGTGATCCGGGAGTTAATAGCATACTTGGAGCAGCGCCAGCAACGAGATTGTGCCGATTATTTTATCCTCCGCTTGCAAAACCTTTCTGCCGATGAAATTGAGCAGATTATGGATTTAACCCCGCGTCAGCGAGATTACTTGCAACAGCGGTTTAAGTATCATTTGATGCGATTCGCCCTGTTGCACGGGTGGGAATTGGTTCACGAGTGGTTGGGAGCGGATTTAGAGCGCAATCTCGGCTTGACACCCCAGCAATGGCAAGGTTTTCAGACTCAATTGAGTCAAGAGCAAAGAGGTTTGCTACAGATGAAACAGAGGGGATTAGACGATAAAGCGATCGCTAAATCCCTGGGTTGGAAAGTCAGCCAGGTTCACAAGCAGTGGTTTAAGCTGCTAGAAACAGCCTGGGAGATTCGCAATTCTTCCCCATCCGGATCAGGTGCATCGAACCATGAATAGAGATACAGAAGATTTCCCCGAACGATTTCTCGTCTGGCTATCACAAAAGGATAACGCTCCCCAATCATCCGGCAAACGTTCAAACACCGACGCCACCCTGAGTGGGGGAGTTTCTCAATCCTTATCTACTGGCGAGATTGATGAAATACAAGCATGGGAAATAGATGAGTTCGACGAACTGGAGTCAGAAATTTTGAACGCTACTGTTGCTAGTCCCGGTGAATCAGCTGTTTATCCTCAACCTAAAAGCGGCAAGGACAATTTTGCCTTGCAAGATCGTTTTCAAGCGTTGGTAAAGCGTCGGCTACAGAAGGAACTACAAGACAATCCACCCCTATTCCCGTGGGAAACAGAAATTTCTGACTGCGAATCAGACGCCGAACCCGCATCTTTGTCTCCCAACCAATTTTGGACAACTCAGTTACAAAGGTTACGCCTACCAGTCCCCATCCCGCCAGATATTTTCGCCCAACTGCTAGATTGCTGTCAGGCGGTGGTGCAATCTTCCATTGCCTCGCCGATCAAGTTGGTGCGTGCAGTGGAAAGATTATTTCCCGATCAATCCCAACTGTTGCACCAGTTTGCTTCTGTCGTGCTGGCATCTGGATCTTGTGACAGCCCAGACGATTTATCTGGTGTTGAGTCTAACTTGCCCAGCAGTTACGAAGCCGCAACTCCTACCGAGCAGATGGTATTGTTATTAATCGCGGCGCGCCAGATTATCGGTTCTCTCACTTTAACCTTGTCGCCCGATCAACCGACCGTCGAGTCCGAATGGTTGACTGCTGTCGGCGATTTGGTGCTGCGGGCAGAATATCAAGTTGAAAGGCGATTGTTTGCTTGTTTGCGCGTGCAGGGGAAGTTTCCCTGCGGTGGTAGTTTGAAATTGCAGGTGGGTCAAGCTTGCGCGATCGCTTCTCGTTCCGATGCGGGTCAACTCAGCGTCGAATTATCCGATCTGGAACTGAACCAAACTTACCCTTTAGAGGTTCTCTGTCCCCACCTGAACGAACATCCTCTGATTTTCGGCATTTGTCCTACCAGCTAGGCAGTTGATAGTTGATAGTTGATAGTTGATAGTTGATAGTGGACAGTTGATAGTGGACAGTGGACAGTGGACAGTTGCTAGGGCTTATGGGATTGGGAGTGAGGAAAATTGATTTTTGCTGTTGCCCTCAAAGGGTGAGGCTAACAACCTATTTTTTCTCGTAATCGGGAACAAGCAACTACCCACTCACAAAATAAGCATTTTAAAATTGGGTAATGGCAGAAAGCAAATTAGCAATTAGCAATTAGCAATTAGCAATTACCCATTACGCAAATGACAACCAGGATACCGATTTTACGCCAAATTCGGCAGCAATTAGCCGCGAGGCCAAAGCCAGAAACCGAAAACTCTGTATGGTTGCGGGTATTGGTGCAGGCGCTGGTTATCGTCGGCATCGTGGCAACCGATATAGCAGGGGAAACCTTTGGTACGGGGGAAAGTGTCAGCCTTTGGGCGGTGCCGTTGAGTATTGTAGGTGGGGTTTGGAGTTGGTATCGGCGGCGCGATCGCAATATCCCCACTAAGTTTGGCATCGCCTTGGGGATGTTAGCTGCTTTGGCTTTTTTCCTTTGGCGTCTGCGGGAGGAATTTAACGATACGCGGTTGGTTTTAGCTGGATTGTTAATTCACTTACAAGTGCTGCACAGCTTCGACCTTCCCCGTCGTAAAGATTTGGGCTATTCCGTCGCCATCGGGTTGATTTTGTTGGGGGTGGCGGCTACCGTGAGTCAGACGATGGCTTTTGCGCCGTTGTTGCTGGTGTTTTTAGCGATCGCGCTCCCAATTTTGGTATTAGACTATCGTTCCCGCTTGGGACTCAAACCTTTAAAACTGAAAAATCAAAGGTTAAAAACCCAGGATTCTCCGCTTTTAAATTTTAAATTCTTAATCGTTAATTTCACCGTCATCGTCGCTTTGGGATTGACAATTTTTGCTTTTCTCCCTCGCTTACCTGGTTATCAAATTCGCACGTTTCCCATTAGTTCTCCCATCGAGTTTACTGGGCCATTTGATGGCAGCAGCGTCATCAATCCAGGCTACCGTAATCGGGGCAGAAACAATCAAAACCAGCAGGGAGGAACTGGTAGCGGCGGACGCAATATAGAAGATGGCCCAGGGGAGCTTGACCCTACTTTTTACTACGGGTTCAATACCAAAATTAACCAGAACCTGCGCGGACAACTCGAACCAACCGTAGTGATGCGGGTACGTTCCCAAGCTGAGGGATTTTGGCGCGTATTGGGTTTCGATCGCTACACCGGACAGGGTTGGGAAGTTTCTCGCAATGAGACAACTTTTAAGCTTGACCGCCCCTGGTGGTCTTATCGATTTTATATACCCAATCTGGCAACCGTTAGTCGTACCAAAGAGGTAATTCAGTCCTATACAATTGTGTCCGATTTGCCTAATTTAATTCCGGCAATGGCGCAGGCAGAAGAAGTTTATTTTCCCACGCAACAGATAGCTGTTGATACTGAAGGCGGTTTGCGTAGTCCGCCCCAGGTTGGGTTACCAGCAGGGGTAACCTATTCTGTTGTTTCAAACGTTCCTTACCGCGATCGCACTCTCTTAAGTAAAGCACCTACTAAGTATCCCAAAACTATCCAACAATACTACTTGCAAGTTCCTCCTAAAATTAAGGAAAAAGTTCGGAAACTCACCGAAGAAATCCTCGCCAATCAAAATAAAGTGGCGAAGGATAGTAAACCCCTGACTTCGCCTTACGAAAAAGCCCTGTATCTGGCGCAATATCTGAAGCAACATCCTAATTACAAACTTCAGAAAGCTCCGCCATTTTTAGCCGAAGGCGAAGACTTAGTGGAAGCTTTTCTCTTCGGTTATAAAAACAGTCCTCCCGGTGAAAAAATTACCGGCGGCTATGGAGATCATTTTTCCACCGTTTTAACGATTATGCTGCGCTCAATTGGCATTCCAGCGCGGCTGATAGGCGGTTTTGCTGCGGGAGAATTTAACCCATTTACCGGATTTTACGTGGTTCGCAACACCGATGCGTATTTGTTAACTGAGGTATTTTTTCCCAAATACGGTTGGTTTACTTTCGATCCAATTCCCGGTCATCCTTTGTATCCCCCTTCTGTGGAAGAAGACCAAACTTTTAGCGTCTTAAGACAGTTTTGGCAGTGGGTTGCTGGCTGGTTGCCAACGCCAGTGTCTAATTTCTTGGGTGCGGCGATCGCTTGGTTAATTAACGCGATCGCTTGGTTCGTTGCCCTGTTTGCTCAAGGTTGGATCGGTTTGTTTACCGGCTTGGCGATTGCGATCGCTCTCGGTTTCTGCTTCTGGGTCGCTTGGGACAGGTGGCGCCTCTGGCAATACCGACGCGGGTTAGAAAAACTCCCGCCAATGGAAAGTATTTATCGGCAAATGCTTGACATTTTAGCAACTTTAGGGTATAGGAAACATCCGGCTCAAACGCCGTTGGAATACGCGAGCAGCTCGCGGCAGCACCATGACATAGAATCGGGGGATGCGATCGATGAAATTTCGCAAGCATACGTGCGCTGGCGTTATGGGGGAGAGTCTCCCAACGTAGAGCGATCGCGGCAACGCTTGCAACAGCTGAAAAAGCAGATACTCGCTTCGCGCAAGAAGAATTTGAATTGAATGAACCGCGTTAGCGAAGCGTGCGCGCCAGCGCATAGGCGCGAAGGACACGAAGGAAGAAGGAAGAAGGCGGGTTTTACAGACGATTTAGATCAACCTTTCCTTTGCTGCTTTATACGATACCGATACCACCGGACATAATATCAAGCGATCTGAAGTCCGATGTTGAATCTACCCACATAGCCTTTTGCTTCTTTGGCGAGATCGAGCATTAATTGATCGCCACCGTCTTGAAAAATACCATCTTGGTCATTCTTCATCCGGCTTTGTCCTTTTGCGGCATAGGGGGATTGAGCGTGGATTCGATCGGTGAGGGCATCGTCGAAGTAAAGCTGCGATGTGAATTCGTAACTTTGTGGCGCGGCAGAATTGGTGCGAATCTTGAAGTGGATGTGAACGGTTCTACCTGGATACCAACCAGGATAGATGGTAATGAACTCGACGCTTCCATTTGCATCAGTCACTTGATAGCCGCGCAGGAACTTTTTCCCCACAGTATTGAAACTCCGATCGATCGCATCCGAGTAGACGCCCATTGCATCGCAGTGCCAAATATCGACGATCGCACCCCTCAAAGGCGCACAAGAGGAACTAGCGATACGAGACACTTGAATTACCAAACGCAGGGGTACTCCCTGTTTGATTGAATTGTCCGATGGATCTGACCGGATATCCGAGCGGTTAAGTTTCTCATCGACGAAATAAGGGCCTTCTGTTTGTTGCGGTCTTACTATACAAGAAGGATTCGGTTCACCTGATGCGGACTTTCCCCGCAGGCATCCCACCAGCGATACGGCTATTGTTCCCCCGATGAAACGCAGCATATCTCGACGTTTTACCAGGGAGATTGTTTTTAGGTGGTCTTTTTTCATTGCATTTGCGGCTAATAGATATAGTTCATCCAAAAATTGCCCTATTTTTTGGTCGCCATATTGCCTTGCGGCTGGCTTCGCGATTGCATCCCCTTCGATGAGATGTCCTCTTCCTGCTCTTCTTCTTGGCGCTCTTGGCGTCTATGGCGGTTCAATTAAAAGATAAATTCGATGTCAAATGTTCCGATGCATTCACTACGTAACCATCTTGAACCCGAATGATGCGTTTGGTTTGCTCTGCGATATCGGGTTCGTGGGTAACCAAAACGATCGCTATCCCTTGTTGATTCAATTCGGCGAACAGATTCATCACATCTTGCGAGGTTTGAGTATCTAATGCGCCGGTGGGTTCGTCGGCTAAGACTAACGCCGGACGATTGACCAAGGCACGCGCGATCGCTACTCGTTGTTGTTGTCCCCCAGATAATTGACTCGGACGGTTATTCATCCTTTCGCCCAAACCAACTCTAATCAGCGCTTCTTTCGCTCTTTCTCGCCGCACCGACTTGGGCACATTGGCATAAATCATCGGCACCATTACGTTTTCCCAGGCAGTGGCGCGGGGTAGTAAATTGAATTGTTGAAACACGAATCCAATCCTTTGATTGCGGATGTATGCCAGTTCATCGTCGTTAAATGTTGTCAGGTCGTTGCCTTCAAATAGATAATGTCCGCTCGTAGCGCGATCGAGACAGCCGATAATATTCATCAGCGTGGATTTTCCCGAACCAGATGCGCCCATAATCGCCACGTATTCGCCTTGTTCAATCGCTAAATCAATTCCTTTGAGAACCGGAACCGTAATCTCTCCCAGTTGGTAGGTTTTGGTAATGCCTTCGATCCTAATCATCGTTGCCACAATCAATCGCTCCTCAATGCTGCAATTGGGTCGAGGTTGGCGGCGTTGCGGGCAGGAATTACCCCGGCAACGAGTCCGACTGCGGTTGATAATCCAAATCCCACCACAACTGACAACCCGGAAACTACAAAGGGAAATTTGAAAATCAAAGAACCGCCAAACGCGATCGCAATCCCGCTGCCTGCGCCAATGATGCCGCCAATTGTGGAGATGGCGATCGCTTCAACTAAAAATTGCGTCAAAATCGCCGATTTGGTCGCCCCCAAGGCTTTGCGAATCCCGATTTCCCGCGTGCGTTCGACTACTGACACCAACATAATATTGGCAATGCCGATGCCGCCGACTATCAGCGAAATGCCTGCGATCGCTACCACCATAATCGTCAGGAATCCCACTGTATTAGAAAATGCGTTGATTAAATCGGCTTGGTTCCTGACGCGGAAGTCATCGTTGTCAGGTTTGTCGATGTTATGTCGCAAGCGCAATAAATTTGTCACTTGAAACCGCACGGCATTGAGAGCTGTTTGATTTTCGCCTTTGACCCAAATTGTATTGACTGCAACTCCAGTCAAGGCGTTATTTCCCACTATCCGCGATGACATGCTGGTCAGGGGAATAAAAATTGCATCATCCCGATCCATCGGCCCTTGACTGCCTTTGGGTTCCATAATCCCGATGATTTGGTAAAGCTCGCCTTGGATGCGAATTTTTTCACCCAACCCCGTATTAGTGCCAAATAGTTTCTGTTGCACTGTGGTTCCAACCACTGCAACTTGTGCCGATTCTTTCAGTTCTTCTGGCGAGAAATAACGTCCGATTTGAGGATAAACGTTACGCGCATCTGGATAGTTTAAGTCTGTACCGTAAATCGTTGTATTCGCATTCGTGCCGCCATAAACTACTTGTGCCTGACGCTGTAAAGTCGCGGAAACAACTTTAGCTGAAGGCGCTTCTTGAGCAATGGCTTTGGCATCTTCCCAGGTTAATGTACTAATCGATCCAGCACTTCCCACGATGTTGCCGCTGCGAGCTGCTCCCGGCGAAATTTGCAACACATCGGTTCCCAAAGATTGGATTTGCTGTTCCACACTTTTTTGAATTCCTTGTCCGATTGAGGTAATCGAAATTACCGAGCCGATGCCAATAATTACTCCTAACATCGTCAATCCTGTACGCAGTTTATTACTCCACAATGCTTCTGTGGCAATTCCCACCACTTCGCTAAAGGCAACTTGCTGCGTTAATTTTCCGCTTGACTTTTTCATATCCACACTGAAAAGATTTATCAATTTTTAGGCTCTAATTCCCAACTACTGGTATAATAACCTCAAAAATTACTTATAAGCTTTATATATGCTAAAAATATTTTTGATTTAAACATCCGATCGTTTGAGCGCTTTACATTGTCAATATTTCATGACACTTAGAAAAGTGACATACGAATTGACAATAGTTTCAGAGGGTGGTAAATAAGAATGTTGGAGAGGTATGTGGAAAAAAACAGCAAGCTTGAAACCCTTGCAAATGCGTTGGTAAATTTTGGGCTGAGATGGCAAACTTAACAGTAACCAAGTGGTTGATTTCTGTACGGTTGACAAGAAGTTAAGTTTGTACAGGGGGGAGCTACAAAGTTTTTGCATGAAAGCACCATTTTAAAATCAGGGAGGGGGAGGAGCATTATTTCCACTTCCACTATTTCTGGATGAGTTGCGATTCATACCGGGTAATGGACTGCGGGCGTCGGATTTTGGCTCCATTCCGGGTGGAAAGCCGATCAAGACTTGTTCGGTGCCGGAGAGTCCAGATTTGACTTGGGTGCGATCGCCGACGGTAATGCCAATTTGAATCGGTTTGAAGGCAGGTTTATTATCGTCACCCATGACATAAACGCCTGTAGAGCCGTTTTGTTGGCGAACGATCGCGGCGGAAGGAGCCAGAATCGCATTGTTGAGTTGTCCGACTTGAAATTGAGCTTCGACGCTCATACCCGATTTGAGCAATTGTTGGGCGGCGCTTTCGAGGGAAACTCGCACCTCAAAGCTGGTGACGTTTTGGGTTGTGGTTGCTTGTGCCGCAACTTGGGCGACGGTTCCGGTAAAGGTGCGATCGCTAAAAGCATCGGCGGTAATCTTCACTGGCCCACCAACTTGAACGCGAGAAATTTTCGCTTCATCGAGATAGGCTACGACTTGATTGGTTGCAGCCAAGGTCAAAATCGAGTTTGAGGCGGCTCCTTCAGAGTTACTTCCCGCAGTTGTTGGCGTCACAAACGAACCTGGATCGGCGTATTTTTTGGTGACCACGCCATCAAAGGGAGCCTTAATCGTCGCGTCGTTAATTTGAGTTTGAATTGTTTGCAGTGCGCCTCGTGCCGATTCGACTTGAGCTTGTGCTTGGGCAATCTCTTCAGGACGAGTTCCGGCTTGGGCTAATTTGAGTGCTTGTTGAAATTGTTCGACTTGAGCGCGAGCTTGGGCAATCTCTTCGGGACGAG
>ERZ1066117.377-NODE-377-length-37664-cov-35.356936_pt1 | contig 37664 bp, 36 predicted proteins | sample MGYA00382764_ERZ1066117 | MGnify/ENA primary metagenome ERZ1066117 (study PRJEB33369, sample SAMEA5778347) | biofilm metagenome | biome: Industrial cooling water; feature: Water cooling tower basin; material: Biofilm | place: United Arab Emirates | collected...
GCGCTGATCGGCCCGCACGGCGCCGCGCCGCCGTCGCCCCGCCCTCTTCGACCTCATGCACGACCCCCCGGATCGGCCCGCACTGCTCGGCGCCGCCGGGCCCCGCCCTCTTCGACCTCCTGCGCAGCCCTCCGGATCGGCCCGCACTGCTCGGCGCCGCCGGGCCCCGCCCTCTTCGACCTCCTGCGCGGCGTCCCGCGCTGATCGGCCCGCACGGCGCCGCGCCGCCGTCGCCCCGCCCTCTTCGACCTCCTGAGCAGCGCCCCGCTGCCGTCGCCCGGCACTGCTCGCCTGCCTCGGAAATCGGACGATCGCGCCCTGACGACTCGCGGCCGCGAGGAGCCCGCCGGCGGGCAAACGTGTGGCCACCTGTGCCGCGGGTCGTCGTCCCGCTGGCCCCTCCGGGCCCTGCCCGATCGGCGCCGCACCGGCGCACGAGCCTGCTATGCTCCGCGCCCGACATGGCCCCCGTCGAACCATCACGCGGCTCGCGGATCGCCCTCGCCGCGGTCCTCGCCGCCGTCTCGCTGTTCCTCGACCTGTGGACCAAGGCCTGGGCGTGGGACACCCTGCGCGACGCCCCCGGCTGGATCCTCAAGAAGGGCCTGCTCCACTTCGAGTTCGCGTTCAACACCGGCTCGGCGTTCGGCTTCCTGCGCGACGCCTCGTGGTCGCGGTTCTTCTTCATCGCCATCACGCTCGCCGCGCTGGTCTACCTCGCCCGCCTGGCGCAAACCCTGCCGACGCGCGGGCGCGCCGCCTTCGTGGCGATCGGCCTGATCGCCGGCGGCGCGCTCGGCAACCTCTACGATCGCCTCTTCCGCGTCTACGAGGACGCCTACGGGGTCGTCGACTTCATCGTCGTCTTCTACTGGCCCGGCAACCGCTGGCCGGCCTTCAACATCGCCGACGCCGCGCTCGTCGCCGGCGTCCTGCTCTTCTTGCTCGTCCTGCCGAAGGCCGACCCGGCGGACCCGCCGAAGGGCTGACCGGCCGACCCGGCCATCAGCGGCATGCGCGCCCGCCCCGCCTCGGGTACACTGCCACCCCGCCGCTCATGAGCGACACGCCCGCCGCCCCCTCGTCCCGGCTCCGGCCGGTCCTGGTCACCGCCTCTGCCGCCGTGGTCTTCCTGGTCCTCGACCTGTGGACCAAGGCCTGGGCGTGGGAAAACCTGCGCTTCAAGCCGCGGGTCCCGGTGATCGAGAGGTGGTTCTACCTCGACTTCAGCTTCAACACCGGCTCGGCGTTCGGCTTCTTGCGCGGCCACGACTTCTCGCGCCCCCTCTTCATCATCATCACCCTCGCGACCGTCGCCTACATGGCCGCCCTGGTCCGCAAGCTGCCGACCGACCGACTCTACGGCTTCTTCGCCATCGGCTGCATCATCGGCGGCGCGCTCGGCAACATGCACGATCGCCTGTTCCGCCAGATGAACTTCGGCGGCGACATGAAGTACGGCGTCGTCGACTTCATCCAGATCTACTACCTCCAGGGGAGCCCGGCCTGGCCGAACTTCAACATCGCAGACGTCGCCCTGGTCGTCGGCGTCTTCCTCCTGATCCCCTACTTGATGTTCCACGCGCAACTCCCCGAGACCACAACCAAATCGACCACATCCGCCCCGGCGACCTGACCCGTCCCCCGCTCGCCTGAACCCCCAGGCCCAACCTCTCGACGTTCACCGCCCTCGCGCCGCCGCTCGCCGGAGTCCGAGCCCTCGCATTCAGCCGCGACCGGGTCCCGTTCCATCCCAAGAGAGTTCCCGAGGACGGGGGCCGGGGCGCCTGTCCGGCGAGTTCCGCAGCCCGAGCCGATCGCCGTCTCGAAGCGCCCTGCCTGTCCCGAAGGGCGAAGACTGTCCGAGCCGGACAGGCGCCCCGCGACCCTCGCCGCGCCCCGATCCGGGACCCGGTCGCGGCGTGCCAGCCGCCCCCACGTACCCAGCCCCCCGGGCCTGCCCGACCGGCTCACCCCCGATCGAACGCGCGCACCTTCGCCCAGCACTCGCGGCGCTCTGCCTCGGGATCGCTATCGATCACGATCCCGCCGCCGGTCTGCACTGCCAGCCCTGACGCATCGACGATCCCCGTGCGGATCGGGATGCTGCAGCGCAACCCGTCGGGCTCGAGCACCACGATCGCCCCGCAGTAGATCCCGCGTTCTCGCCGCTCGAGCGCCTCGATCAACTCCACCGTCCGGCGTTTCGGCGCCCCGGTCACGCTCCCGCCGGGGAACATCGCCGCCATCAGCGCCGGGAGCGTCCAGTCGCGGCGGAGCGTGCAGCGGACCTCCGACACCAGGTGGTGCACCGTCGGCAGCGTCACCAGCTCGGGTCGGCGCGGCGCCTCGACCGTCCCCGGCACCGCCAGCCGGCCGAGGTCGTTGCGCACAAGATCAACGATCATCACATGTTCCGCGAGATCCTTCGTGCTCGACAGCAGCTCGGCTTGCGCCGCCGCGTCGCGCGCTGGATCCCCCCCGCGGGGCCGCGTCCCCTTGATCGGCCAGGATCGCGCCAGATCTCCGCCGTCCTGTCCGCGCGCGAATTCGACCGCCACGAGCGTCTCCGGGGAATTCGACGCCACCCACCGCCCGCACGACCGGCCCGGGTCGACCGCCATCAGCGCCCCCATGCTCGCCGGCGCGCCGGCGCGAAGCGCCGCGTACACCGCCGCCGCTCTTGCCGCGATCGGCCGCTGCTGCCATGCCGGCCGCCACGCCGCCGCGAACGGCTGCGTCAGGTTGATCTGGTACGTCTCGCCGGCCGCGATGAACGTCTGCGCCTCGCGCACGCGGGCCCGATAGTCCTCCGGGTCGACGAGCGCTCGCACCGGCGCCAGCGGCCAGCCCTCCTCCAGATCCGCCGTCGCCGACGCCAGCCGGGCGAGCAACTCCTGCCCGGCCCGCGCTTCCCCGTGGATCCGCTCCCTCGCGCCGAACTCGAGCGTGGCGCGGTACCGCCGCAGCACCAGCCCTGGCAGCGGCGCCGGTCGCATCGGCCGCCCGAGCAGCGCCGCGGTTCCGACCTCGTACGTCAGCCACCCGAGCCACACGAATTGCGGCTCGGCGCGCCACATCGCCTCGACCTCTGCCAGCCCGGAGAGGTCGTCGGCGACGATCTCGACGTCCGGCTCGAGCCCGAAGAACCCGCGGCCGTCGCCGCCGTCGAGCCAGGCGAGCGCCCCCCCGGGATCGGAAGCGGCGAGCGCCGCGATCTGGCGGGCGCGGCTCACTCCTGGTTCTTCTCGGCGAGCGCCTCGCGGAACGCGAACGTGTACTCGACCGCGCTGTAGATCGAGATCGCCAGCGAGATCATCAGCAGGGCCAGCCCGATCTTGTGGAAGTCGAGCATCTCGGTCATGCCGGGCAGGCGGTAGCGGTAGTACATCAGCACGAAGCTGATCCCGGTCATCTGGATCGCCGTCTTGACCTTCCCGCCTGCGCTCGCCGCGATCACCACCCCGTCGGAGCTCGCCAGCGAGCGGAGCCCGTTGATGTAGAACTCGCGGGTCAGCAGCAGCACGACCAGCCAGGCCGGCATGCGGTCGTCCATCACCAGGTAGATCAGCACCGCCGCGACCATGATCTTGTCAGCGAGCGGATCGACGAACTTGCCGAACACCGTCACCAGGCCGGCGCGGCGGGCCAGCCAGCCGTCGATCAGGTCGAGGACCGACGCCAGCATGAACAGCAGCGCCGACAGCACGCAGCGCCACGGATCGGTCTTGTCGATCAGCATCAGCACCGGCGGGATCAGGAAGATCCGGCCGATCGTGATCATGTTGGGGAGGTTGAGGACCTCCTTACGGAAGCGCTCGTACTTCTTCACGGAGCGGCGGGAGCCTAACCCGAAGCGCCAGCGCGGTCCAAGACCTCGAGCGGCGGCGGTACCGCGCTGCCGCGTTCACGGTCCGGTGGGTAGCGACGGCCCCGCGGGCTGGGCCGGCGCGGTGGGTCGCGGCGGCTCCGCGGGCTGCGGCTCCGCGGGCTCCGCGGGCGGCCCCGGTGGCGAGGCGATCGCCCGGGCGGGCGACGGCCGTCCTGCCTCGGCGAGCTGCAGCTGGCGTTCGTACGCGTAGAACCGGCGCAGCACCGCCTTCACGTACGCCCGGACCCCCGGGTGGGGCGGCACCCCGCCGTACTTCTGGACCGCCCCGGCCCCCGAGAAATACCCGGCCAGGACCAGCACCATGTCGCCGCCGAACCGGTTGGCGAGCAGCCGGAGGAACTTCGCCCCGCCGTAGATGCTCTGCCGCGGATCGAACGGCTTCGTCACGCCGAGGAACCGCGCCGTCGACGGCATCAGCTGCGTCAGGCCCATCGCCCCGGTGCTGCTGACCGCCTGGGGGTGATAGTTGCTCTCCGTGTGGATCACCGCGCGCACCAGCGACTCGGGCAGCTGGTACAGCCGGGCCGCCCCGCGGATGTGCGTCTCGTAGCGCTGCGAGCGCTCATCGGCCAGCGCCGCCGCGACCTCCGTCTCCGGGTCGCGGCCGGGCGCGGCCAGGCCCGCCTCGCTCGCCGCCGTCTTCGGCGCGCCGCCCTCGCCCCCGCTCCCGGGCATCTCCAGCGCCCCGCGCCGCGAACTCGCGCCTGCCCGGGTCACCGGCGTCACGTGCACGATCCCCTGCGCGTCCGTGTAGCGGCGATACGCCGGCTCGGCCGCCCGCACGGTCCCCCCGGCCAGCACCGCCCCGATCACCGCCGCGACGCACCCGCGCACCCTGCTCATGCCCGTCCGAGGCTAGCAGACCGCCGCGGCGGGCTGCTACCTTCGCCAGCCATGGCCGAAGGCACCCCGATCCACCACGCGCGCTACCTCGTGCTCGGGAGCGGCCTCGCCGGCCTCTACTTCGCCCTCGAGGTCGCCGATCGCGGCCCCGTCGTGATCCTCACCAAGCACCGGGCCGAGTCCTCGAACACCAAGTGGGCGCAGGGCGGGATCTCGGCCGTCTTCGCCGGCGACGACTCGCTCGAGGAGCACGTCGAGGACACCCTCGTCGTCGGCGCCGGCCTGTGCGACCGGGACATGGTCGTCCACGCCGTCCAGCGCGGCCCCGGCCTGGTGCGCCGGCTCGCCGAGCGCTACGGCGTCCGCTTCGACCGCGTCGGCGGCGACGACAACGCCCCCTTCGAGCTCGGGCGCGAGGGCGGCCACTCGCGGCGGCGCGTCGTCCACCACCGCGACACCACCGGCGCCGAGATCGAGCGCGCCCTGCTGGCCGCCGCGCACGCCCACCCGAACATCACGATCCGCGAGCAGCACACCGTCATCGACCTGCTCAGCTGGACCAAGGTCGACGGCAGCCGCGGGTGCTTCGGCGTCTACGCGCTCAACAACGCCGCCGATCGGGTCGAGGCCTTCGTCGCTCCGATCACCGTGCTCGCCACCGGCGGCGCCGGCAAGGTCTACCGCTACACCAGCAACCCCGGGGTCGCCACCGGCGACGGCATCGCCATGGCCTACCGGATCGGCGCGCCGGTCGCGAACCTCGAGTTCATGCAGTTCCACCCGACCTGCCTGTACCACCCGGACGAGAACACCTTCCTGATCTCCGAGGCGCTGCGCGGCGAGGGCGGGATCCTGCGGCGCAGCGACGGCAGCGACCTGATGGCCGACCGGCACCCGATGGGCTCGCTCGCCCCGCGCGACGTCGTCGCCCGCGAGATCGACGCCGAGCTCAAGCGCTCCGGCGGTCGTTATGTCCTTTTGGACATGACCCACCTCGACGGCGAGTACATCGTCGGCCGCTTCCCGGCGATCCACGCCCGCTGCATGTCGGTCGGCATCGACATGCGCAAGGACCCGATCCCGGTCGTCCCGGCGGCCCACTACATGTGCGGCGGCGTCGTCGTCGATCGCCAGGGCCGGACCGACGTCCCCGGCCTGATGGCGATCGGCGAGGTCGCGATGAGCGGCCTGCACGGCGCCTGCCGGCTCGCCTCGAACAGCCTGCTCGAGGCGGTCGTCCTCGCCGACGGCGCCGCGCGGGCGTGCGACGACTTCGGCCGCGCCCCGCCGGCGCAGGTCACCCCGTGGAACGAGGGCGCCGCGCAGAACTCCGACGAGGCGGTGATGGTCACCGCCAACTGGGAAGAGGTCCGCTCGGCGATGTGGAACTTCGTCGGCATCGTCCGCTCCGACAAGCGGCTCGAGCGCGGGCGCCGGCGGATCGAGCTGATCCGCGAGGAGATCCTCGAGTACTACTGGAAGTTCCGCGTCACCCGCGACGTGCTCGAGCTGCGCAACATCTCGCTCGTCGGCCACCTGATCATCGAGTGCGCCCGCCAGCGCAAGGAGTCGCGCGGCCTGCACTACACGATCGACTACCCGACCACCCGCGACGAGTTCACCCGCGACACCGTGCTCGACAAGCGCAGCGGGCCGAAGGCCTGAACTCGAGGTATCGGAACCTTGCGACCCGTGCGCTCCGCCCGCTCCCGACCCGCCGCCCGCTCGTTCGCCGATGCGCGACCGTGGAGCTGCACGCCCTCGCCGAGAGTCGCCGCCTGGCTGACCGCCGCCGCGCTGCTCGCCCTGCCCGCCTGCAAGGCCGGCGGCGGCGCGCGCAGCCCCGAGGCCCTGCGCGACGCCTACGCGCGGGCGCTCGCGCGCGACGACGCCGGGGCCGCCTACGCCCTGCTCTCGCCCGAGCTGCGCGCGACCACCCCGAAGGACGTGTTCGTCGCCCGCTGGAAGGCCCAGGCCGAGGAGCGCGCCGCCGCCGAGGCCGCGCTCGAGACCCTGCCGAAACCCCTGATGTCCCCGCAGCTCGCCGGCGAGACCACCCACGACGGCGCGGTCCTGAGCTGGGCGATGGTCGGCGGCCGCTACCGGATCGTCTCCGGCCTGCCCGGGCTGCCCGATCTTTCGACCCCCGCGAGCGCCGTTCGCGCGCTCATCGCCGCGATCCGGCGAGCCGATCTCGATGCGCTCTCCGCGCTGCTCACGGACGATCTCTCGGTCCGCCTCCGGGACGACTGGAATCGGCGGGCCGATCTCCTGGAGCAACTCCTCGCGCAACCTGGGTCAATTGAGTTCAGCCCGGGCATGCAACGGGCGATTCTGCGCTACGAACCCGGCCACGCCCTCACGCTCGAGCAGACCCCGCAAGGGTGGCGGATTCTCTCGCTGCAGTGAGCTTTGCCAGGTTCACGCCGTTCTTTTCACTGGACGCGCCTGGCCTGGCTGCTATCTACTTGCGGCGGCGGGTCGCGCAAACCCGCTCATGCCTCGAGGTGGCGACAACAGTCGCCACTGTCCGTGGCAACTGACCGCCCGGGTGTCCGGGCGGTCGTCCGCCCCCAGGACTCCTCGCAGTTTTTCAGCCCAGGGTCGCCCTCCAGAATCGCTTAGACCTACCCCACGCTGCGGGCTCCAAGCCGACCCCCCACCCAGTGCGCAGGGCCCGCCGAGCGACATTTCAGCATTTTGCCCGCCAACTCGTCCGGCGAGCTGTGATGACAAGGGCGGCACGGAAGGTGCAGAGGGGCGCGCGCAAACGCTTGGAGACGAACGCCGATGCAACCCCGATTCAACGTTGGTGAGAAGACCGTCTACCCGACCCACGGCGTGGCAGAGGTCATGGCGCTCGAGACGAAGCTGCTCGAGGGCAAGGAATACCAGTTCTACCACCTTCGCGTGCTCGGCTCGGGCCTGAAGATCATCGTCCCCGTTGCGAAGGCCGAAGAGAACGGCATGCGTCCGCTCGCCGACGACGAGATGATCGACGAGCTCTACGACCTGCTGCGGGACCACGAGGTCCCGTGCGACCGCCAGACGTGGAACCGGCGCTACCGCGGCTTCATGGAGAAGATCCGGACGGGCTCGCTGTTCGAGGTCGGCGAGGTCTACCGCGACCTCAGCCTGCTCAAGCACACCAAGAACCTGTCCCACGGCGAGCGGCAGATGCTCCAGACCGCCCGCAACCTCGTGATCCGCGAGCTGTCGACCGTCCGCGGTCAGCCCGAGTCGGCGATCGCCGCCGAACTGGACTCGATGCTGCAGGCTTGAGTAAGGTCGTCGCCGCGTGGCCACCGACGTCAACGAGTTCATCGAGATCCAGATCTCGACCTTGCCGTGGGAACAGATCGCCGTCGACGCGTTCGTCTGCCCGACGAACTCCGAGGGCGTCATGTCCCACTTCCCCGCCAACAAGATCCGCGACCTCGCCGGCCGCGAGATCGAGGACCAGGTCAAGGAGCACACGCCGCTGGCGATCGGCGCCGCCTTCGTCACCCCCGGGGGCAAGATGAAGGCCCGGTACCTGATCCATGTGCCCAACACCGACCGGCCGGGCGGGCGCGTCCAGGTCGAGGACGTCCTGCGGGCGACCGCCGCCGTGCTGGTCGCCTGCAAGGTCAAGGGCTTCACCAGCGTCGCCGTCCCGCTGATGGGCGCCTTCGAGCTCGGGATCCCCGCCGAGGAGGCCGCCCGCGCAATCCACAGCGAGCTCAAGACCTACCGCGGCGACCGCCCGCTCAAGGCCTTCCTGATGGCCAAGGACGCCGACGACGTCGAGGTCTTCGAGCTCGCCATGGAAGGGAACACGCCCTGACATGGACCCCGCGGCGCTCGAGTACGTCCCGCTCGTCGGCGCCGCCCTCCTGATCGCCGGGCTCGGCCGCGTCCGCCGCCCGACCGGCGGCGCCGGCGACGAGCGCCTCGTGCAGCTCCGCGGCCGCGCCGCGCCCGACCCGGGCGGCCAGCTCGCGCTCGCCGGCCTCGGCTTCGCCCTCGCGGTGGCGCTCGCCCTGTTCGCGCCGACCGCCGCCGTCTGTCTGTCCAGCGAGACATGTCCCGAAGGCCCTGCCCTGTGGGTCAGCGCCGCGGGCCTCGCCCTGCTCGGGCTCGCCGCGGCGATCGCCTGGCCCGCCCTGACCCGCAGCCCATGATCGCCGCGCGCCCCACGGCCGCCGCCGTCCTCGCGCTCGCGGCGACGCTCGCCGGCTGCGGCGCGGACGCCCCGCCGAGCGGCGTCGTCGCCGAGCCGCGCGCGCTCGTCTTCTCGCCCGCGCGCGACGCCCTCGAGCTGCGGCTCGTCAACCGCGGCGCGACGCCGGTGCCGCTGTCGAAGATCCGGCTCGACCCGCGCGAGCGCGACTGGGGCGCCTTCACGATCACCGATCGCCGCAATCCGCAGGAGATCGCCGCCGGCGAGGCCGTGAGCCTCCGCCTCCGGGTCGACCGCGGCGCCTTCGCCCGCAAGGGCGGGCCCGACCGGCAAGGCCGCGCCCGCCTGCTGCTGGTCGCCGGCGACGAGCCCCTCGCGATCGAGCTGCGCTACGAGCCGCCCGACCCCGCGTCCGCCTGGCAGGGCGCGCTGCTCCGCCTCGCCGCGCTCGCCGGCCTCGTCGCGCTCGCGTGGGCGCTCGTCCGTCGCGAGCGCCGGCCCGCGTGGACCGCCTGGCTGCCCGCGCTGGTCGTGCTCGCCGTCCTGCCGCTCGGCCCCGCCGTCTGCCCCGACGACGTCGGCCAGATCCTCTCCGCGGCCGATCTCCAGCAGTGCGCCGATCGCCGCGGCGGCTCGCCGCTGGCCCTCGTCGCCGCGGCCGAGGGCTGGCTCGTCTACCTGCTCGCGTTGATCGCCGCCGCCGTCGGTCGACTCGCAGGCGAAGGCGGACAGGCCGCGAGCACTCGCCGCCTCGCGTCGCGCGACCTCGCCCTCGCCGCGGCATTCGCCGGTCCCTTGCTGTCCTTTGGGACCCTCGACCCGACGGCCCTCGCCCTCGCCCAGGCCGAGCCGCTGTTCGCCGCGATCCCCTGGCTGCCGCGCTGGGGCCTGCTCACGCAGCCGATCGCGGCCGCCGTGGCGATCGCCTCGATCGCCGCCTCGCCGGGCGCCCGGATCGAGCGTCTCGCCGTCGCCGCGGCCCTCGTCGCGTGCTTCCTCGGCGGCTTCACGCTGCCGGTGCCGCTCTCCGGCATGCCGCACGCGGCGGCCCTCGTCGCCGGCGTCGGCGTCCTCGCGGCCAAGATCTTCGCCGTCCTGTGGTGCTTTCGTCGGCTGCAGGCGACCGCGGCAGGCTCGCGCGCGCGCACGTGGCTCCTCGCGCTCGAACGGGCCGCCCTGCCGCTCGCGCTGGCGAATTTGCTGGCGACGGCGGTCTGGGGCCCGTGGCGCTGAGCGCTGCGACGCCATCGCTGGGCCGACGCTGCCCCGCGGGCGTGCGCGCGTGCGGCGCGCACCTCGCGTGTTGGAACCAACGTAGCTTTTTTCCGATCGAGGTGTTAGCGTGGCTGGGCAAAAAGCCTTGACCGCAGGCTTGCCCGGCGAGCGCGGATGCTAGTTCGGACGCCAAACCTCGTAATGCGAGTGAGACGGGACACACGCGACGCTTCGACGCTGCCAGCGCATCTGCGCCCGTGCACGCGGTCCTGTACCCAGACCGGAGCGACCGGCGCGACGTCGGTCGGGGTCCTGGGGCGACTGTCCTTCGGGCCATGGTCGCAGCCGGCCACGGGGAGGCACTGATTCAATGGCGACGACGATCGCGCAAATCGGCGGATTCGAGCTGTGGGACATCCTCCAGCTCGCGCAGACGTCGCGGATGTCGATCAAGCTGTCCGTCGAGTCGCCGCACGGCGTCGGCGCGATGTTCTTCCAGGGCGGTAACCTCGTCCACGCCGAGGCCGGCAACGCCCAGGGCGACGAGGCCGTCAGCGCGATCCTCGACTGGCGCGAGGGCAGCGTCTCGTCCTCCCAGTTGCCGGAGAACTGCCCGCAGACCGTCCGGCACACCTCGATCGTCGCGCTGCTGATGGACCGCGCCCGCCAGCGCGACGAGGCGTCGCGCAACCCGCCGCCCCCGCCGCCCCCGGCGACCAAGCCGCCGCCCCCGCCGCCGCCCCCGGTGTACACCGCTCCGCCAGCGCCGCCGCCGATCCCCGTCATCCCGCCGCTGCCCGGAATTCCCGCTGCCCCGACGATCGCCGCGGGCCCTGCCCCGATCGACAAGGAGCTGTCAGACATGGACCTCAAGGCTGTAAAGGCGATCCTCGAGGAGCTCGACGATCAGCTGATGGGCGGCCTCATCAGCGTCGACATCATCAGCAAGTCCTCGGGCATGTCGCTCGCCGGCATCAACTCGGCGCCGAAGGCCTGCGCGATGTTCAACCGCCTCTCGGAGCAGCTGCACACCGCGCTGACCCGCTCCGAGGACGCGCTCGCCCGCGGGATCAACAAGTTCATCATCGAGGGCGACAACGGCCTGTTGATCTTCGTCATCGAGCTCGACGAGCGCCACCGCTGGGCGATCCTCGTCGACGGCGCCAAGGCGCAGCTCGGGTGGGTCTTCGTGATCATCCCGGAGATCCAGCCCAAGCTGGTCGCCGCCCTCAAGAACCGCGGTTAGCGGCCTGCAGGCCCTCCGCGGACATTCCTCCGCGGAGCCGATCCCCCCACGACCGACCACCCCACGGCGGGCCACGACGGCCACCTGCCTGGAAGGACAGGTCTCTTTGGTCTACATCAGCAAGGTCTACACCAAGTTCGGCGACGCCGGCGACACGATGCTCGCCAGCGGCGACACGGTCGGCAAGGACGCCCCGCGCGTCGAGGCCTACGGCGAGGTCGACGAGCTCAACGCCGTGCTCGGCCTGTTCCGCGTCGAGCTCGCGCGCACGACCGGCGCCGCCGACGAGCAGCGGAGCTTCGTCGCCGCGCTCGACGCGAGCCTCGCCCGGATCCAGCAGGAGCTGTTCGACCTCGGCGCCGAGCTGGCGACCCCGGGCGCGGCGCACGGCGAGGCCCGCCTCAAGGTCGAGGACGGCGACGTCGTCCGCCTCGAGCAGGAGCTCGACGCGCTCAACGAGCACCTCGAGCCGCTGCGCAGCTTCATCCTGCCGGGCGGCGGCCCGCTCGGCGCGTGGGCCCACCTCGCGCGCACCGTCTGCCGCCGGGCCGAGCGCCGGATCGTCGCCCTCGCCCACGCCGAGCCGGTCCGCCCCGAGGCGCTGCGCTACATCAACCGCCTGAGCGACTACCTCTTCGTCGTCGCCCGCGCCGCCGCCCACCGCTTCGGCGTGCCCGAGGTGTTGTGGGACACTGCGCGCCGGAGCGCCGCACGATGAACCACCTGCTCAAGTTCCGCTACGAGTTCCCGCCCGGCGAGGCCCACTTCCTCGAGGCGCCGACCGCCGAGGCCGCCGTCCGGTACCTCCGCCGCACCTACCCGCACAACATCGTCGACGTGCTGCCGACGCTGCGCGAGATCCCGCGCTGGCCCGAGTTCTGGAAGACGGTCGACGCCCAGGGCCTCGTCCTCCCGCCCGCCTCGCGCGCCTGATCCCTGCGCCGCGGCTCGCCGCAGGGCGGCCAGGAGCGCGGGCCGGCGCGCCGGTCGGGCTCGCTTGACAGCCCCCGCGACTCCTCTTTTAAACCCTGGCACGATGGATCCAGTGCGCGCCGACCAACTCACCGAGGGGCCCCTCTACTCCCACGTGCACGGCCCGCTCGCCGGCTTCGTCGTCGAGCCGCTGCTCCGCTCGACCCGGCCGCCGAGCCTCGATCAGTTCACGCTGTCGGCGCTCGTGCTCGGCCTGTCCGGCGCCGTCGCCGTGCTGATGGCCGGCGGGCAATCGGCCGACTGGCTCGTGCCGGCGTGGCTGTTCTTCGCCGCGACGATCGCCAGCCGCTGCCGTCGCCTGCTCGCCCCCGGCGACGCGACCAACGGCCTGCTCGACCTGCTCGTCGGCTCGGTGTTCTGGGTCGCGCTGTCGCTGCGCGCCGCCCCGCTGGCGACCTGGGGCAGCGGCCTCACCCTGCTGACGATCGGCAGCGCGGTCGCGCACGTGACCCTGTACGCGGCGATCCGGGCGAGGTTCTCGCGCCTGGTCGGCGAGCCGCAGCCGGGCGCAGACGCGCCCGCGCAGGGCCTCGCGGCCGTGCTCGGGCCGCTGCTCGCCGGACCGCAGCAGCGCTTCGCGCGGACCCTGCTCGGCGCCGAGCTGCGCGAGCCCCTGCCCTCACCGACCGCGGCACGCCCGGTGCTCGCCGGGGCGATGCGGATGGCGACCCTGCTCGCGCCGGACACCCACCTCGCGCTCGTCTACGGCGCGGCGGCGCTCGGCGCGGTCGACCTCGGCCTGTCCTTCTGGACAGTCACGCTCGCGGTCGTCGTCGGGTTCAACGTCTGGGCGCTGCTGACCGCGATCGCCTGGCGCCGGGCCGAGGCGCTGGTGCGCACGCTCGCGGCCTGACCGGCCGGTCGTCCACCAGCGGGCCGCGGACGCGCTAGTTCGCGGCGGCCTGCTTCTCCTGCACGCTCTTGTACAGGAGGTCGACGAGCTCGTTGATGTTGGTCAGCTTATTGAGCTCGGCGCGCGGGATCTTCACCTTGAGCTCGCGCATGCTGCACGACACGACCTCGACGATGTCGAGGGAGTTGGCGCCGAGGTCCTTCATCGACTTGGACGGGTCGACCTGCGTGTCCCCGATCCCCTCGACGGTGTCCACGAGGTGGCGCTTGACGACGGCCAGGACATCATCGCGGCTGCTGATCATCACTTCTCCTTACTGTTCGACCCGAGCGGTCTCGTGAGGGGGTTCAAAGCCCGTGGCGCTCGCGCGCGGAGAACAGGCGAACGACGTTGTCGGCGAAACCGAGGCCTCTGTCCAGTAGTAGGATCTGGCCCTTGACGCCGTCCATCAGCCCGCTGCACAGGGCGAGCGCCGCGGCCGCGACCTCCTCGGGGCGGATGAACCACGCCTCGGAGTAGTACTTCGTGCAGAACGGCACGAAATCCGGCCCGAAGGTCGCCTCGAGCGAGGCTGTGTCGACCGGGTTCGCGCGCAGGATGTTGATGCGAACATCCTCACTGAGCAGATCTGCCGTGAGGTACCGGCAGAAGGTCTCCATCACCGACTTGCTCGCCGCGACGAAGTCGTAGCCGGGCAGGAAGTACTCCGGCCCGCGCGACGACATGCCGATCGCGTAGCGCGGCCACCGGCCGAACGTCGCCTTGATCGCCTGCAGGTAGCCGACGAACGGCCACGCGCTGTAGCCGAGGCTGCGCAGGAAGCTCTTGCGGTCGAGGTCCTCGTGCGACTTGCTGACGTGGGCGAACGAGACGTTGCTGATCAGCGCGAACACGGCGTCGTGGTCCTGCTTGACCCGTCCCAGCAGCGCCGCGGTGTCCTCGTCGTTCGACGCGTCGGCCTCGACGATCACCGGCTCGGTCGCGCCCTCGGCCTTGAACCGGGCCCGGAGCTCGTCCTCGTCGGCCGAGCCCCAGCGGTGGGTCAGGAACACGCGCGCGCCGTGGCGCGCGAACAGGAGGCCCGTCGCCAGCCCGATCCCGGCGGTCCCGCCGGTGACGATCACGGCCTTGTCTCGAAGATCGTTGCGCAGCATGTCAGGTGCCCTCCCCGAAGGCGATCCGCGGCCCGAGCGTGGCGATGTTGTCGACGAACGCGGCCCCGCGATCGAGCATCACCACCTGCCCGCCCATCGCGTCCATCAGGCCGCTGCACAGCGCGAGCGCGGTGTCGGCGACCTCCTCGACGGTGCAAGCGAACTCGGGGAACTTCGCCGCGAGCGCGAGCTGCTGCTCGCCGAAGATCTGGCGGTAGCTCTCGGTCATCACCTGGCGGGTCCGCAGCGCGTTGACCAGGCAGCCCTCGGCGTGCAGGTGCGTATTCATGTAGCGGACGAACGTCTCGAGCACCGCCTTGGCGACCGCGACGTAGTCGTAGCCCGGGTAGTGCGTGTCGGGCCCGTCGGACGACATCGCCAGCGCGTAGCGCGGGTAGCGGCCGAAGGTCCGCTTGAGTTGGTGCAGGTACTCGACGAACGGCCAGCTCGAGTACTCGAGGCTCTTGTACAGCGCGCGCCGCGTGTGGCTCGTCGGGCCCTCGCCGCGGGTGACCACGCAGACGTTGGCGATGAACGCGAACACCCCGTCCGTGTCGGTCTTGAGCGCCTCCATCAGCCGAGCGGTGTCCTCGTCGTTCGACGCGTCGGCCTCGACGATCCGCGGCGCCGGCGCGCCGACGGCGGCGAAGCGGGCGCGGATCTCGTCCTCGTCGGCCGAGCCCCAGCGGTGCGTCAGCACGACCCGCGCGCCCTGGCGGCCGAACGCCAGCCCGCACGCGAGGCCGATGCCCTTGGTCCCGCCGGTGATCAAGACGACCCTGTCCTTGTAGTCATTGAGCAAGCGTCACCTCCCGTTGCCGTGTCCGTAGTTCTCGCGGATCCGCGCGAGCGTCTGCGGGTCGGCGAAGCACACCTCGTGCATCATCGACTCGACCGTGCGCGCCTCCTCGAACGCGCGCCGCCGCGGCAGCGCGAGCGCCCGCTTGAGCAGCAGCAGCGCCGGGCGCGGCTTGTCGGCGATCCGGCGCGCCATTTCGAGCGCGCGCGCCTCGACCTCGGCCCGCGGCACGACCGCGTTGATCTGCCCGCGCCCGGCGAAGTGCTCGCCGCGGAAGTACTGCCCGCCCAGCAGCATCTCGGCGGCGACGTACTCGCCGACCGCGAACTGCAGGAGCCGCGTCGAACCCATCCCCGGGGTGAAGCCGAGGTCCATGAAGTTGGCGCCGTAGCGGCTCTCGCGGGCGAGCACGACCATGTCGCACGCGAGCCCGAACACCAGCCCGCCGCCGACCGCCGCGCCCGCCATCGCCGCGATCGTCGGCACCGGCACCTCGAGCAGCGACCGCGTCAGCAGCAGGTCGTACGGCGCGATCGTGCCGTCGGCGAGCCCGAGCAGCACCTCGCGGTCGCCCCCGGCCGAGAACACCGCCGGCAGCCCGCTCACCACGCACACCTTGACGTCCTGCCGCCGCGCGACCTCGTCGAACGCGCCGGTCAGCGCGGCGACCATCGCCCGGCTGAACGCGTTCTTGCCGGCCTCGTCGCGCATCGCCAGCGTCGCCACGCCGTCGTCGTCGACCGTCAGCCCGACCAGGCTGCTCTCCGGGACCTGTCCGTTCATACCTGTCCTCGCAGGCGGGCGAACCACGGCGGCGCGACCCCCTCGACCAGCAGGGCCACCAGCGCGCCGCGCAGCTCCGGGTCGGCCAGGTCGCTCGCCGTCCGCGCCGGCCCGTCGACGTCCGCCCCGTCGGTCCACCGCTTGAGCGCCGCGAGCGCCTGCGGGCGCGCGCGCAGGATCGCGCGCACGAGCCCCAGGGCCGCCGCGGCCGGGTCCTCGGCGACGACATCGACCAGGCCCCACGCCTCGCCCTGCCCCGCCCCGATCGCCTCGCCGGTCAGCGCGAGCCGCTTGATCTGCTGCAGCCGCAGGCGCGACCGCAGGGCCGGCAGGATCACCGCGGGCACCAGCCCGAACCGCAGCTCCGGCAGCGCGAAGGTCGCCCGCGGCGACGCGACGACGAGGTCGCACGCGGCCGCGAGCCCGACCCCGCCCCCGCTCGCCGGCGCGTCGACGACCGCGATCGTCGCCAGCGGCGCGCGCGTCAGCTGCTCGAGGCACGCCGCGTAGCTCGCCAGGGCCGCGCGCGCGGCCGCCTCGTCGAGCGCGAGCGCCCCCTCGAGGTCCATGCCGGCGCAGAACTCCGGCCCCGCGCTCTCGAGCACCAGCGCGCGCGCCCCGCAGGCCGCCGCGGCCGCGACCGCCTGCGCGAGCGCGGCGATCCCGTCCGGGTCCAAGAAGACATGTCCCGAGGGACCGGGCGCAAGGCGCAGCCGCCACACGAGCTCGGCCTGTCCGCAGTCGACGCGCATGACCCTAGCTGAGGCGGTACTCCCGCTGATAGCCGCTGACGCCGTCGAGCACCAGCCGGCCCTGCCCGGCGTACGCGCGCTCGTACAGACCGCCGAGGCCGGACTGCTCGACCCGGTAGTCGCTCAGGTCGACGAAGCCGGCGCGGGTGCGCTCGATCGCCTCGTACTCGGCGACGCTGACCGGCGTGCGCGCGTCGAGCCGGGCGGCGATCCGCTGCGCCGCGACCAGCTCGCGCGCGCGCGGGCCGACGGTCGCCGCGTAGAACTCGGCGCACGAGCCCGAGCCGTAGGAGAAGATCGACACGCGGTCGCCGGCCCCGAGGTCGTCGCACGCGTCGAACAGCCCGAGCATGGCGATGAAGGTCGCCGAGGTGTACGTGCCGCCGAACCGGGCGTTATAGCGCAGCGCCGGCTTCGACTTGCGCTCGAAGCTCTCGCGCGCCGCCTTGAGCCCCAGCTCCGGCTTCCAGCGGCGCAGCAGCTGGCGGTGCGCGCGGAACGTCATCCCGCCGAACGGCACGTGGTAGATGTGCTTGGCGAACTGCGCGTCGTAGTCCTCGATCCGGCTCTTGGCGACGAAGTGCTCGTGCGCCCCCTCGAGCGCCTCGAGGTAGCCGTAGAGGCTGGTGTCGGCGTGGCCGACCTCGGTCTTCGACGTCGGGCGGTAGGTGTCGAAGATCTCGTTGGTCCAGTAGCCGCAGCCAGGCAGGTCGAGCGCGAGCACGTCGGGCGTGTCGCTGACGATCATCGCCGTCGCCGCCGCGCCGAGCACGTACTCCCACGGCTGGCCGAGGTGCGTCCGGCTCTGGTCGGTGCACACGACGAGCGCCTTCTTGCCCGGCGCCGCGCCGGACGCGACCCAGTGCGCGGCCATCATCAGCGCCGAGGTCCCGCCGTAGCACGCGTGCTTGGTCTCGAAGTTGCGGCAGTTCGGCGTGATCTGGCAGTAGCGCTGGACGTAGGTCGAGATCGGCTTGCCGAAGTCGACCGACGACTCGGTGCCGACGATCACCAGCTCGATCGCCGCGCGGTCGTCCGGCGTGACGATCTGCAGCGCCGCGTTGACCGCCATCGTCACCGGGTCCTCCCACGGCGGGTTGAGCGAGCGCTCGGTGACCCACAGCTCCTCGATCGGGTGGCGCGGGTCGTGGTCGCGCGCCTCGGCGAGCGCGCGCATGTCGAGCGACAGGCTGCAGGGGTAGGCGGTGATCCGCTCGATGCCGACGCGGGGCGCGCTGGTCATGGGGCCTCCTCAGTAGGTCCAGTCGAGCCCGCCGGTGACGGGCACGACCTGGCCGTTGATGAAGCCGCCGCCCGGCCCGGCGAGGAACAGCACCACCGCGGCGAGCTCGGCGAGCGTGCCCATCCGGCCCTTCGGCATCGGGCAGTACTGCGTCCAGTAGTCCTTGGCCTGCTGCGGCATCGTCTCGCGCGTCATGTCGGTGTCGAAGAACCCGGGCACGACGACGTTGGCGGTGATCCCCTTGCGGCCGTACTCCTTGGCGAGCGTCTGCGTGAACCCGTGCAGGCCCGCCTTGCTCGCCGCGTAGTTGGCCTGTCCGGCCGCGCCGCTGTGCTGGATCGACGAGATGTTGATGATCCGCCCGAACCGCCCCGCGAGCATGCCCTGCAGGAACGCGCGGACGACGTAGAACGGCCCGTGCAGGTTGGTCGCGATCACGTCGTGCCACTCCTCGTCGGACATCGACACGACGAGATTGGCGCGGTTGATCCCGGCGCAGTTGACGACGACCTCGATCGTGTCGAAGTCGCTCTGGACCTGATCGGCGACCTCGGCGACCGCCTCGCTCCTGGCGACGTCGAGCGCGTAGCCGCGGCAGCGCGCGCCGGGCCGGATCGCCTGCGCCTCGGCCTCGATCTTGCGCGCGGCGGCCTCGTTGCTGCGGTACGCGAACGCGACGTCGTGGCCGGCGCGGACCGCCTCGAGGACGATCCCCGCGCCGATGCCCCGCGAGCCGCCGGTGATGAAGAAGTTCATGGCGCGTGTCTCCCTCACAGCGAGTTGGGGTCGAAGCGCCGGTACAGCGCGCAGCAGTTGAGCCCGCCGAAGCCGAACGAGTTCTTGACCATCAGGTTGATCTCGTGGTCGACGGCCCGGTTGGCGCACACGTCGACGTCGACCTCGGGGTCGAGCTGGTCGATGTTGATCGACGGGTGCAGCTTCTTGCCGCGCATCTGCAGCAGCGCCGCGACGGTCTCGACCGCCGGCGCCGACCAGCAGGTGTGGCCGAGCATCGACTTCGGCGCGTTGATCTTGAGCCGCTTCGCGTGGTCGCCGAACACCCGCCGGATCGCGTTGAGCTCCGACAGGTCGCCGAGCGGGGTGCTCGTCGCGTGCGCGCACACGAAGTCGACCTGCTCCGGGCGGACCTGCGCGCGCCGGAGCAGGCGCTCGAGGGTGCGCGCCTGGCCCTCGGTCGACGGCGACGGCAGGTGGCAGCCGTCCGACGTCGAGGTGCAGCCGAGCACCTCGGCGTAGATCGTCGCGCCGCGGCGCAGCGCGTGGCCGAGCTCCTCGAGCACCAGCGCGCCGGCGCCGTGCGACGGCACGAAGCCCTCGCGGCGGGTGTCGTACGGCCGGCTCGCCAGCTCGGGCGTGTCGTTGAAGCTCTGGAAGCTGATCGCGCCGAGCAGCGCCATCGCGTGGACGCCCATCTGCGAGAAGTCGAGCACCGCGCCGACGACCATCGCCATGTCGTGGTCGTGGTGGCGGATCTCGTCGATCGCGTTGCGCAGCGCGACGTTGGCGCTGGCACAGGCGCCGCCGAGCGTGTAACAGGCGCCCTGCCAGCCGAGCATCTCGCTGACCGAGCCGGCGTGGTCGGTGTCGAGCATGTGGAGGGCGGCCATCGAGTCGATGTAGTCCGGGTCCTCCTGCTGGAAGGTCACGTAGTTGTCGGCGAAGTAGCGCTCGTTGAGGTTGTGCCCGCCGACGAGCACGGCGCAGCGCGTCGGGTCGGCGGCCTCCTTGAGGCCGGCGTCGGCCCACGCGTCGGCGGCGCACAGCACCGACAGCGACGTCGAGAACGGCGCCTTCTTGCACAGCTGGCGCGCCCGCTCGTGGACCGCCGGCGGCAGCACGGCCTTGAGGCGCTCGAGCTTGGCCTTGGTGTCGTACTGCGACAGGTCGCCGCCGATCTTCGAGTAGACGGCGTCGTTCTTGTGCCAGCTCCAGCGGGTGATCGCCGACTTGCCGGCGAGCAGGTTCTTGTAGAAGGTGTCGAGGTCGTCGCCGATCGGCGTGTTGATGCCGAGGCCGGTGACGACGATGCGGCGCTGATTTGCCTGTGTGGCGGCCATGATGCTTCCCTGGTCAGTCCATCAGATAGACCTCGAACACCGCGAGGGCCTGGACCTCCTCGCCGCGGAGGGCCTGGCCGACGCAGGTCGAGACGTAGTCGCTCTGCTCGATCGCGCGGGCGAGCAGCGTCAAGCGGTCGCCGGGTCGGACCCCGCCCTGGAACAGGGCGTGGTGGACCTTGAGCAGGCGCAGCCGCGCCGGCGCGTCGCTCGCGTCGACCGAAGCTGACCCCTTGGCCAGCAGGTGCAAGAGACAGATCCCGAGCTGGCCGATCGCCTCGACCAGCAGCACGCCCGGGTACACCGGGTCGCCGGGGAAGTGCCCGGCGAACACCGGATCCGCGGGGTCGACGTGGCGCGCGCCGCGGATCGCCCCCTGCTCGAGGTCGACCGCGTCGATCGCGTCGAGCAGCAGGAACGGGTCGCGGTGCGGCAGCATCCGCTCGATCGCCGCGCGCCCGAGCAGCGCGCGCGTCGTCTCGGGCCCGGGCTCGAAGACCGGCCGCCGGCGGTGCTGCTTGATCAGCGCGGACAGCCCGCTCAGCTCGTCCACGACGCCTCCTGCGCGGCGCTCGGGAGCGGGCCGCGCGGCATGTGCTGGCGCAGCGCGGCGATCACCGACGCGAGGTGCCCGGCCGGGTCCTCGCGGTTGTCGGTCGCGAACTTCGGGCGGCTGTGCCACTTGCGGTCGAGCAGGTTGTGCAGCACCTGCTTCGCGCCGACCTCGACGAACACCGCCCCGGGGTGGCGCTCGGCGACGCGGTCGATCGACTTGCGCCACAGCACCGGCGTGTGCACGTGCGCGGCCAGCAGCTCGACGAAGTCGGCCGGCGTCGGCGCGGCGACGAACTCGCCGCGGCGGTTCGGCAGGTACGGGCGGTGCGGCGCGCGGAAGCGGGCGCGCTGCAGGTGCGGACGCAGGGCCGCGCCGACCGGCTCGAACAGCGACGAGTGCATCGGCACCTGGCGCTCGATGATCGTCGGCACGACGAAGTGCTCGTCCTCGAGCACCGCGACCGCCGCCTCGACGGCCGCGGCGTCGCCGGAGATCACGTGCTGGCGCGGCGAGTTGAGGTTGACGATCTCGAGCACGCCGAGCCCCCGCGCGCGGACCTGCTCGACGACCTCCTCGAGCGCCTCGAGGTCGATCGGCTGGACCGAGGCCATCTGGCCGCGCGGCCCGGCGTCGTAGGCCTCGCCGCGGGCCTGGACCAGCCGCAGCGCCTCGGTGAACTCGAGCGCGCCGATGTGGACGAGGTGGTTGTACTCCCCGAGGCTGAGGCCGAGCGACAGCTCGGCGTCGACGCCCTCGGCCTGGAGCGCGCTCAGCATCATGTGGTTGCCGACGAACACGCCGAGCTGGACGTCGACGTTGCGCTCGAAGGCCGCCGGGTTGTCCTCGCTGTAGTGGGCCCGCAGGTCGCGGCCGAGCGCGTCGGAGGCGAACGCGAGGACCTCGCCGGCGCGCCGGTGCAGCCGCGCGAGCTTGCCCAACATCCCGGGGTAGCGCGAGCTCTGGCCGGGGAACATGAACACGAGCGTCGTCATTCTAAGTCCTCGTTACGTCAGAACAGCCCGGTCCGATCGTCAAGTGTCGAGCCGGCCGCGGACGATCGTGTCCTCGAGGATCTCGAGCGCCCGGTCGAGGTCGGCGCGGCTGTGTGCGGCCGTGATCGCGACGCGGAAGCGCAGGCCGTCCTCGGGGACCGAGGGGTAGTCGACCGGCGCGAGGAACAGGCCGCGGCGGTGCAGCGTGCGCGTCAGCTCGTACAGCCGGCGGCGGTCGGAGCCGATGATGATCGGCACGACCTGGCTGGTCGACTCGCCGACGTTCAGGCCGATCCGCTTCGCGCCCTCGCGGAAGTGGCGGGTGTTGTCCCACAGCTTCTCGCGCAGCGAGTTGTCGCGGGTCGCCACCTCGAGCGCCTTGCGCAGCCCGGCGACGACCGCCGGCGGCAGGGCGCACGAGAACCCGTAGGCGTTGATGTAGTAGCGGAGGTAGTGCAGCAGCTTGCGCGGCCCGACGGTGAACCCGCCGCAGCCGGCGAACGCCTTGCTGAAGGTCGCGAACTGCAGGCCGATCCGCTTCTCGGCGCCGTGGTGCTCGACGACGCCGCGGCCGTGCGCGCCGTAGACGAGGATCGAGTGCGCCTCGTCGATCAACACGCCGACGCCGTGCTTCTCGGCGACCGGCAGGAGTCGCGGCAGATCGGCGATGTCGCCGTCCATCGAGTACACGCCCTCGACGACGACCAGCCGGCGCGCGCCCTCGTTCTCCGCGAGCGCCTGGTCGAGCGACTCGGGGTCGTTGTGCTCGAAGAACGCCAGCTTGGCGCGCGACAACTTGGCGCCGTCGATCGAGCACAGGTGCGTCTTCGCGTCGAGGATCGCGACGTCGCCCTTGCGCAGCAGGCCCGCGAGCGTGCCCATCCCGCCGGCGAACCCGCTGTTGAACAGGATGCAGTCCTCCTGGCCGAGGAACGCCGCGAGCTCGCGCTCGAGCGCGCCGTGCAGGTCCGACAGCCCGGACAGCAGCGGCGAGCCGCAGGCCCCGGTGCCGTAGGTGCGCAGGGCCTCCTGCGCCGCGGCGACGACCTCGGGGTGGGTCGCCAGCCCGAGGTAGTTGTACGAGCTCAGGTTGATCACCTGGCTGCGGACGCCGGCCCGCTCGACCGCCATGTTCGGCGCGACCGCGCCGAGCATGTGCGGCTCGTACATCGACATCGCCCACGAGCCGGCCTCGGCCCACTGGACGAAGCCGTCCGGCGGCTGCAGCGGATCGTCGCTGTCCGAAAAATAGAAGTCGGCCAGACTGTGCTCGGCTTCGCGGCCCATTCGCGCATCTCCCCCGCAGGTGGGGCCCGGCGTAGTTACAGCGAAACTAACGCGGCTGTCACGGAAAATCAGCGCCCGCGACGTATTGCCGGCGCGGCATTTTTATTTAAACCGCTGCACAACAATTTGCACGCTCACGTCTCGCGCCACCGCGACGACGCGGACGACAATTTACTCTCGAGTACAACAATCTCCGGGGCTTCGAACGCGGCCCCGTCGCGCGCTCCGCGGTGTGCGTGCGGAGTGCGAAACGCGTCGCACACTCGCGAACTCGGCGCCCTCCAGGATCGGCGCGACCGCGGCCGGCCCTCGGCCTTGACGCGCGCGCGTCCCCGCCGCTATCCCCGGGCCCGTGGGCAAGCGGGTCGTCGTCACCGGAGCGAACGGATTCATCGGCAGCCACCTGGTCGAGCGGCTGCTCGAGCGCGGCGACGACGTGCGGGCGATGGTCCGCGCGAGCGCCCGCCTCGACAACCTCGCCGGCTGCAAGCCGACGCTGGTCCACGCGTCGCTCGCCGACGTCGACAGCATGACCGCGGCGTTCGACGGCGCCGAGATCGTGTACCACGTCGCCGGCCTGACCGCGGCGTTCACCCGCGCCGAGTTCGAGCGCGCCAACACCGAGGGCACGCGCAACGTGCTCGCGGCGGTGAAGGCGGCCCGCAGGCCGCCGCGGCGCGTCGTCTACGTGTCGTCGCTGATGGCCGCCGGGCCGTCGCACCCGGACGTCGCGCGCCGCGAGCACCACGCCCCGCGGGCCGCGTACACCCTCTACGGCGACAGCAAGCTGGGCGGCGAGCGGCTCGCGTACGCGGCCGCGCGCGCCGGCGAGGTCGAGGCGGTGATCGTCCGCCCGCCCGCGGTCTACGGCCCGCGCGACGCCGACGTCCTGCAGATGATCCGCTCGGCGAAGTTCGGCCTGATCGCGCAGCCCGGCCTGCGCCCGACCTGGATGTCGTTCGTCCACGCGCACGACCTCGCCGACGGGATCGTCCTCGCCGGCGAGCGCGGCCGATCGATCCCGCGCGGCGACGGGCCGCACGCGCTCGGCGACGGCGGATGTCCCGACGACCATGTCCCGGAGGACCCGAGCCACCCCGCGGGCGAGGGCATCTACTACTTGACCGACGGCGGCAGGCACACCGTCGTCGGCTTCGGCAAGGCCGCCGCCGCCGCGCTCGGCCGGCGCGCGCTCGCGGTCCCGTTCCCGCGCGCCGCGGTGTGGACGGTCGCCGGGCTCAACCACGCGATCGGCCGGCTGCGCGGCGAGGCGCCGGCGCTGACGCTCGACAAGGCCCGCGGCAGCATGGCGCCGGGCTGGTGGTGCGACGACGCCAGGGCCCGGCGCGAGCTCGGTTACGCCCCCGCCTGGCCGCTGGAGCGCGGACTCGAGCAGACCGTCGCCTGGGCTCGCGAGCACGGACGGCTCTGACGCCCGCACGTGAAGGCAGCCTCTGCATGCGACAGGGGGGCCCGTAAGCGCAGACGAGCAGATACCCTCGTAGGCGCGCACTTCCGGGTCTGGTAGCCAAACGCTCATGATGCTGCCCTCGACTCCCCTTCGCGAACTCGCCCGCGGCGGCGCGCTCGTAGCCGTCGCGCTCGCCGGCTGCAGCGACGACCAACCCGGCACCAGCCTGACCGACACCGGCACCGGCACCACCGTCGCGGTGTCGTCGACCGGACCGGACCCGACCACATCGACGACGTCGCCGACGACGACGCTGCCGACGACCACCACGCCGGACACCTCGTCCTCGACGACGACCGACCCGACCGCGACGACCGACCCGACCGCGACCGGCTCGACCACCGATCCGACCGCGACGACCGGCTCGACCACCGCGGTGACGGCGTCGACGACCGACCCGTCCGGCTCGTCGAGCGGCAGCTCCACCGGCGAGCCGCCCCCGCCGCCGTGCCCGGCGGACACGATCCTCTGCGAGGGCAACACCGCCAAGACCTGCGACGGCATGGGCGGCTTCTCGAACGAGGAGAACTGCGACCCCGGCGTGTGCGTCGAGGGCAAGGGCTGCCTCGCGTGCGTCCCCGGCGAGGCGACCTGCGAGGGCAACGTCTCCAAGGTGTGCAACGAGGAGGGCTCGGGCACCGTCGACACGACCTGCGACGACGTCCAGGGCGTCATGTGCGACGCGGGCACCGGCAAGTGCGTCGGCGCGTGTTCGCCCGACGAGCTCGGCCTGAGCTACATCGGCTGCGAGTACTTCCCGACCGTCACCGCCAACATCGTCAGCGCCACGCCGTTCAGCTTCGCCGTCGTCGTCGCCAACGCGTCGAACAACGTGGCGAACATCCGCATCGACCGCGGCGCGAACGTCGTCGTCCAGGACACCGTCGCCGGCGGCGCGGTCAAGGTGATCAAGCTGCCGTGGGTCAACGAGCTCAAGGGCAACGAGAGCAGCCCGTCGACCAAGGTCGTCGACGGCGCCTACCGCCTGCGCTCCAACCAGCCGGTCACCGTCTACCAGTACAACCCGCTCGAGTACACCCTGCAGGGCGCGAACTCGTTCACCAACGACGCCTCGCTGCTGCTGCCGGTCAACACCTGGACCGGCGACTACTGGGTCGTCTCGCGCAACCTCTGGAACTTCTCCAACGCGATCCTCTACCCCGGCTTCTACGCGGTCACCGCGGCGAAGGACGGCACCAAGGTGACGCTCGCGCCGTCGCAGACCGGCAAGATCGTCAAGGCCGGCGGCGGCGTCGCGGCCGACGGCACCGGCGTCGTCATGCTCGACCAGGGCGACGTGCTCGAGGTCTACGGCGGCCAGAACGGCGGCGCCGGCCAGAACCCGAACCCGAGCCCGAACGACCTCACCGGCACCCACGTGATCGCCGACAAGCCGGTCCAGCTGATCAGCGGCCACGTCTGCAGCTTCGTGCCGTTCAACATCGGCTACTGCGACCACATGGAGGAGTCGATCCCGCCCTTCGAGACGCTCGGCAAGGAGATCCTGGTCACGCCGCCGCTGATCCCGACCGGCGGCAACGTGCCCAAGGCGCAGATGATCCGCATCGTCGCCGTCGAGGACGGCACGACGCTGAGCTACGACCCGCCGATCCCGAACGCGCCGAACATGATCGCGACCGCCGGCAGCTACGTCGAGATCGCGCAGAACGCCGCCGACTTCAAGATCACGTCGAACAACAAGATCATCGTCGCGCAGTACATGCTCGGCCAGGACGCCGGCGGCAACTCGGGCGACCCGGCGATGGCGCTCGGCGTGCCGATCGACCAGTACCGCACGAAGTACCTGTTCCACGCGCCGATCAACTACGAGAAGAACTACGTCAACATCACCGCGCCGATGGGCGCCCAGGTGACGCTCGACGGCGGCGCCGTGGCCAACTTCACCGCGATCGGCAACACCGGCTTCGGCATCGCCCGCGTCGCCCTGCCGAACAACGTCGACGGCAACCACGACATCTCGTCGAACCAGGCGATCGGTATCAGCGTCTACGGCTACGGCCAGTACACCAGCTACTGGTACCCCGGCGGCCAGGACCTGACCCTGATCCCGCAGTGACGCGCGCCGCGGGCGGCCTCGACCTCGGGGCCGACCCGCAGTAAGAAGGAGGGGTGCCGCTTCGCCCCTCCGTCGCCCACATCGCCTTCGACGCCGACCAGTTCGAGCGCCTGCGCCGGGCCCTCGCCGCCGGCGAGCTCAGCCCGGCGGGCGCCCGACTCGTGACGCCTCCGCGGCCGCTCGGGCCCGGCGATCTGCTCGACCTGAGAGGCGCGCCCGCCGGGCTCCAGGCCGAACGGCGCGCGCGCGGCGAGGCGGCCCTGCGCGCCGGCAAGGTCGCCGCGCTGATCCTCAACGGCGGCATGGCGACCCGCTTCGGCGGGGTCGTCAAGGGCGTCGTGCCCGTCCTGCCCGAGCGCCCGGACCTCTCGTTCCTCGCCGTCAAGCTGGCGGGCGTCCGCGCCAGCGGGGCGGCGGTGCCGGCGGTGCTGATGCACAGCTTCGCCACCGCCGCGGCCTCGCGCGAGCACCTCGCGGCGATCGACTGGTCCGGCGTGCCGCCGGCCGGCCGCCTCGAGTTCCTGCAGTCGCTCCTCCCGCGCGTGCTGCCCGACGGCACCCCGCTGGTGACGCTGCCCGGCGCCGAGGCGCTGCCCGACACCGCCGTCTACGCCGCGCCCGGCCACGGCGACACGCTCCGCCGCGTCCGCGACAGCGGGGTCGTCGCCGAGCTGCGCGCCCGCGGCGTCGAGCACGTGCTGGTGTCCAACGTCGACAACCTCGGGGCGAGCCTCGACCCGGCGACGCTCGGCGCCCACCTGCAGGCCGTCGAGGCCGGCGCCGAGCTCAGCGTCGAGGTGGTGTCGCGCGCCCCCGGGGACGCCGGCGGCTGCGTGGCCCTGCTCGGCGATCGCCCGGCGATCGTCGAGTCGTTCCGCCTGCCCCCCGGGACAGATCTCGCCAGCTACCCGCACTTCAACACCAACACGCTGTGGATCGCCCGCGCGACGCTCGAGCGCGAGCACCCGCTGTCGTGGTTCCCGGTCGAGCGCACGATCGACTGGCCCGGCCGCGGCCAGGTGGCGATCGTCCAGTTCGAGCAGCTGATCGGCCAGATCACCGAGTCGGCCCGCGCGGCCTGCCTGCTGGTCGATCGCGGGCGCTTCTTGCCGATCAAGACCCGCGAGGACCTGGCCGCCGCCCGCCCCGCGATGATCGAGCTGGTGCGCAGCGTCGGCTTCACCGCGCCCTGATCCCGCCGCGACGGACCCGCGGTCGCTGCGCACCGCGCTCGCCACCCGATCGCAGGCACTCGCGCGGGACGCGGTGCTAGAGTACGCCGGTCATGCCCGACAGCCTCGATCGTTACCTCGCCTGGCGCCTCTACCAGCCCGAGCTCGACCTGGAGCTCGACCTCGCCGACGCCGGCCTCGACGAGGCGCGGCTCGCCGCCGCGGCGCCGCGGCTCGAGGCGGCCCTCGACGCGCTGCACCGGATCGAGCTCGGCGCGGTCGCCAACGTCGACGAGGGGCGCATGGTCGGGCACTACTGGCTGCGCGACCCCGACCGGGCCCCGGAGGCCGAGATCGCCGCCGCGATCACCGGCAGCTGGAAGCAGATCGACGCATTCGCCTCCGCCGTGCGCGACGGCCGGATCGTCGCCGAGGACGGCCAGCCGTTCCGCGAGGCGCTGCTGATCGGGATCGGCGGCAGCGCGCTCGGGCCGCAGCTCGTCGAGGCCGCCCTGACCCCGCGCAGCTTCGGCCCGCGGTTCAAGCTGCGCGTGCTCGACAACACCGACCCCGCCGGCATCGAGGCGATGCTCGCCGAGACCGCCTCGCTCGCGCACGTGCTCGTGCTCGTCGTCTCGAAGTCGGGCGGCACCGTCGAGACGCGCAACGGCATGCTCGAGGTCCGGGCCGCGTGCGCCCGCCAGGGCCTCGACTTCCCGCGCCAGGCGGTCGCCGTCACCTCCGAGGGCAGCGCGCTCGACCAGATCGCCGCGCGCGAGAAGTGGCTCGCCCGCTTCCCGATGTGGGACTGGGTCGGCGGCCGGACCAGCGTGCTCTCGCCGGTCGGCCTGCTGCCGGCCGCGCTGCTCGGGCTCGACTGGCGCGCGCTGCTGCGCGGGGCCGCGGCGATGGATCAGTGGGGCCGCGTCCGCCCGGCGCGCAAGAACCCGGCCGCCCTGCTCGCCTGGCTGTGGTACGAGCAAGGCGGCGGACATGGCTCGAGGGACATGGTCATCCTGCCCTACAAGGATCGCCTGTCGCTGATGTCGCGCTACCTGCAGCAGCTGGTGATGGAGTCGCTCGGCAAGCGCCTGGGCCGTCAGGGCCGCGAGGTCTGGCAGGGCCTCGCGGTCTACGGCAACAAGGGCTCGACCGACCAGCACGCCTACGTGCAGCAGCTGCGCGACGGCCTGCACAACTTCTTCGCCGTGTTCGTCCGCGTGCTGCGCGACCAGGACGCGCGCCCGATCGAGGTCGAGCCGCAGGTGACCTCGGGCGACTGCCTCGACGGCTTCTATCAGGGCACCCGCGCGGCGCTGGCCGAGCGCGGGCGCGCGAGCGCGACGATCGTGCTCCGCGAGTGCGACGCGTCCGCCGTCGGCGCGCTGATCGCCCTGTTCGAGCGCGCCGTCGGCCTCTACGCCGAGCTGATCGACGTCAACGCCTACCACCAGCCCGGCGTCGAGGCCGGCAAGCAGGCCGCGAAGACGGTGCTCGGGCTGCAGGTCCGCCTGCTCGCCGCCCTGCCCGAGGCGCCGGCGGGCAAGACCTGCCGCGAGCTCGCCGACGCGCTGCGCGCCGACCCCGTCGCCGTGTGGCAGGTCCTGCGCCACCTGGCCGCCAACGACCGCGGCGTCGTCGTCGACAACCTCGCCGACCCGACCTCGGCCCGATTCGCGCGGCTCGCCTGACCGCAGCCCTCACGGCCCCGCCCGCCGCTTCCTCGCCTGCCGCGGCCCGCGCAGGAGTATCCTCCCGCGTCCATGCCCGCCCCGGGATACCGCGAGCTCGTGCTCCTCGCCTGGCCGATCGTGCTCGCGCGCTCGGCCCAGTCGGTGATCGGCTTCTGCGACGCCGCGATGGTCGCCCCGCTCGGCGACGACGCGTTCGCCGCCGCGACCACCGGCTCGCTCAACACCTTCGGCATGCTCTCGCTGGCGACCGGCACGGTCTACATCGTCCAGAGCTACGCCGCCCAGCTCGCCGGCGCCGGCGACCTCGCGGGCGCCCGCCGCTACGCCTGGTACGGCCTGCTGCTGTCCGCCCTCGCGTTCGCCCTCGCGGTGCTGGCGATCCCGGCGCTCGGCGCGATCCTGGCGCTGACCAACCACAGCGAACCTGTCCGCGAGGCCATGGGCAGCTACATGGCGATCCGCCTGCTCAGCGCCGGCGTCGTCGTCGGCACCGAGGCGCTCGGCAACTGGTTCGCCGGCCTCGGCGACACCCGCGTGGCGATGCGCGCCAGCCTGACGGCGATGGTCGTCAACGTCGCGCTCAACTGGGTCCTGATCTACGGCCACCTCGGCGCCCCCGCGCTCGGCGTCGACGGGGCCGCGTGGGCCAGCGCGCTCGCCAGCGCCGCCGGCTTCGCCGTCGCCCTGCTCGCGTTCCGCCGCGCCAGGGACCCCGCCGCCGTCGTCCTCGCCCCCGGCCCCGCCGAGCACCCGGTCCCTGTCCTTCCGGACAGCCCCGAAGGGCGCACCCACCTGCGCGAGCTGACGCGCATGCTCCGCTTCGGCCTGCCGAACGGCCTCAACTGGTTCCTCGAGTTCTCGGCCTTCCTCCTGTTCCTCAACTTCGTCGTCGCCGAGCTCGGCACCGTCGCGACCGCCGCGATGATGGCCGTGTTCGCCGTCAACTCGGTCTCGTTCATGCCCGCCTTCGGCCTCGCCAACGCCGGCGCGGTCCTGGTCGGCCAGGCGATCGGCGCCGGCCGCCCGAACGACGTCCCCGGCGTCGTCTGGCGCACCTGGACCGCGACCGCCGCCTGGCAGGGCCTCGTCGGCGTCGCCTACTTCGCGATCCCGGTGCCGCTGATGCTGATCTTCAGCCGCGACGAGGTCCAGACCGCCGAGGGCGTGACCGCCGTCGGCGCGACGCTGCTGGCGATCAGCGCCGCCTGGCAGCTGCTCGACGCGACCGTGATGACGATCAGCGAGGCGCTGCGCGCCGCCGGCGACACCGCCTGGACGCTGTGGGCCCGGGTCGTCCTCGCCTGGGCCGTCTGGCTGCCGGCCGCCTACGCCGCGGTGTTCGTGCTCGAGGGCGGCGCGCCCGCGGCGACGTGGAGCATGGTCGCCTACTTCGCCACGCTGTCGCTCGCGTTCGTCCTGCGCTTCCGCGCGGGCGCCTGGCGCCGGATCGACCTCACCGGCCGGTCCTCCGGGACATGACCCCGGGAGCCTGACCTCCGGGCCAGGCTACGGAGCCGCCGGCCCCTGCCCGCTCGCCCCGCCGGTGAACACCGCGAGCAGCTCGGCCGCCGCGTGATCGGGGCTGAGCGCCCCGCTGCGCACCGCCGCCTCGATCGCCGGGCGGCGCCGCTCGACCGCCGGATCGGCGACGAACCGGCGCCGCAGCTCGCCCTCGATCGCCTGCCACAGCCAGTACACCTGCTGCGCCTCGCGCTGCGCCTGCCACGCCGGACCTGCCTGAAGGGCCAGGCGGTGCCTCTCCACCGTCTCCCACAGCCCCGCGATCCCCTCGCCCGTCGCCGCCGAGCAGGTCAGCACCGGCGGCGCCCAGCCGGCGTGCTTCGGCCGCATCAGGTGCATCGCCATCGCGTACTCGGCGCGCGCCCGCCTGGCGGGCTCGACGTTGTCGCCGTCGGCCTTCGTGATCGCCAGGACATCGGCGAGCTCGAGGATCCCGCGCTTGATCCCCTGCAGCTCGTCGCCCGCGCCGGCGAGCATCAGCACCAGGAAGCAGTCGACCAGCTGCGCGACCATCACCTCCGACTGGCCGACCCCGACCGTCTCGACGAGCACGACGTCGAAGCCGGCCGCCTCGCACAGCAGCAGCGTCTCGCGGGTGTGCCGCGCGACCCCGCCGAGCTCGCCGAGCGACGGCGACGGGCGGATGAACGCCCGCGGCTCGCGCGCGAGCTCCTGCATCCGCGTCTTGTCGCCGAGGATGCTGCCGCCGCTGCGGACCGAGCTCGGATCGACCGCGAGCACCGCGACGCGGCGACCGAGCCCGCGGGTCAGGTGCAGACCGAGCGCCTCGATCAGCGTGCTCTTGCCGACGCCCGGGCTGCCGGTGATCCCGACGCGGTGCGCCCCGCCGGCGCGCGGCACCAGGCGGGCGACCAGCGCGCGCGCGAGCTGCTGGTCGTCGTCCCGCTGGCTCTCGACCAGCGTGATCGCCCGCGCGAGCACGGCCCGGTCGCCCGCCAGAACCCCCGCCGCGTACGCCTCGACGCTGAGCCGCCCCCGAGCCATGGTGCGGACGATACTCGCTGGATCCAGAAAATGGATCCCCTGAAAACGAGAGAGCCGGCCCCCTGCGCGAGAGCCGGCGCTCGGTGGAGGTCAGCCCTCGGCGCGCGCCCTCAGGGCGCCGCGGCCGCGTGGCTGTGGGCGCTGCGGCCCTTGTCGGACGGCCGGTTGTAGAACAGCGTGATCGTCAGGCAGTGGAACTCGCTGTCCGAGCTCTGGGTGACCACCTTGTCGACGATGTCGACGCCGGGGTTCGACTCGAGCCACTCGTTGATGCGGTCGCTGATCTGCTCGCGCTCCCAAGCCTTGGTTGCCGAGAACACTTTGACTCCCGTAAATGCCACCATGTGCCTCTCCCTCTTGCAGCGCCCTGGGGAAGGTGCGTCGCGGCAGACCCCTCATGGGTCGCCGTCGCCGGAGGCGCCGCCCAGATCTTGGCCCAGGTATGGCAGAGGAGGCGGAGCGAGAAAAGTTAAAAAATGCGCCTCGCCCTCGCGTACCCGCGGGCCTGCTTTGCATTTTTTGTAATTGAGCATGCAATTTGATCCGTGAACAGGGCGAGGACCCCCACCTCGCTCACGTGCCGAGGCGTCGCTCGGCACCCCCTGGACCTCGCCTACACTCCCGCGTGCATGGCCGACGAAGCAGCCACCACCACCGCGGAGCCGTGGGCGACGCTCCTCGTACAACTCGACGTCGCCGGCGGGCCGGACCTCAGCGCCGCCGCCGAGCGGCTCGAGGCGCTCGCCGCCCTGATCGCCGAGGACCCGCGGGCCCTCGGGGTCGAGACCCGCGACGCGTCCACCCTGGGCAACCGCTGTGAGATCCCCGAGCTGACGATCTACTGCACGCCCGCCGAACTCGAGGGGCTCGGCGCCGAGGCCCAGCGCCTCGCCGACGAGCTGCAGCTCGGCCTCCGCCTGACCCCGACGGTCCGCACCGACGACGACTGGCGCGACGCGTGGAAGCAATTCTACGCGCCGATCCTCGTCGCGTCCGCTCGCACCGCGCTGCTCGTCCGCCCGAGCTGGATCGACCGGCGGCCGGACGACCCGCCGCTCGAGCTGGTCCTCGATCCCGGCCGGGCGTTCGGCACCGGCCAGCACGAGACCACCCGCCTGTGCCTCGACGCGCTGGTCGGCCTCGCCGACGTCGGCCTCTCGCCCGCCCGCGTGCTCGACCTCGGCTGCGGCTCGGGGATCCTCGCCCTCGCCGCCGCCCGCCTGTTCCCCGCGGCCGCCGTGCTCGCCGTCGACAACGACCCCGAGGCCGCCGACACCTCGGCCGAGAACGCGGCGATGAACCAGCTCGAGGACCGCCTCGAGATCCGCGCGACGACCGTGCTCGAGCTGCCGGCCGACTTCGCGCTGATCCTCGCCAACATCCGCCCGAGCGTGCTCGTGCCGATCGCCGGCGAGCTCGCGCGCCGGCTCGCGCCCGGCGGCGCCGTCGTGCTCAGCGGGATCCTCGGCGAGGAGGCCGACGCCGTGCTCGCCGCGTACACCGCCGCTGGCCTCGAGCCGGTCCGGCGACGCGACCTCGGCGATTGGTGCGCCCTCGAGCTGCGGGCCCCGCGATGAGCGTGCGCGTGTTCCTCGAGCGGCCCGGCGACGGCGCGCGCGTCGTGCTCGCCGCCGACGAGTCGCATTATCTGCGGCGGGTCCGTCGCCTCGCCGACGGCGCGCGCGTCGAGGCGATCGACCCGCAGGGCACGATCTGGCTCGCCGAGATCGCCGGCGGCGACGCGCGCGGCACCATGCTCGACCTCGTCGAGCCGCGGCCCGCGCCCGCGCCCGCGCGCGAGCTCGTGCTCCTGCTCGGCATGCCCGAGCCCGCCGCCGTCCTCGATCTCCTCCCCGGCGCGTGTGAGCTCGGCGTCGCCGAGGTCGTGCTCGTCCGTTGCATGCGCAGCCAGGGCGTCGCGCCGGGGGCCGAGCGCATCGACCGGGTGCTGCGCGCCGCGCAGCGCCAGTGCGGTCGCCCGCGGCCGCCCGCGGTGCGCGGCCCCCTCGCCCTGCCGGCCGCGCTGCAGCACCGCCCCGACCTGCCCGGCTTCTTCGCGTGGGAGGAGCTGCGCGCGCCCGCGAGCAGCGACCCGCACGGGGGCCTCGCCGTCGGCGCCGGCGCCCGCCTGTGCGTCGGCCCCGAGGGGGGCTTCGTCGCCGCCGAGGCCGAGCAGCTGCGGGGCGCAGGCTTCGCGGCGATCGGCCTCGGGCCGTACACCTTGCGCACCGCCACCGCCGCGATGGTCGGCCTCGCCCGCCTGATGTTCGCCTGACGGTCCGGCCCGCCGGTGCGGTTCGCCGTGATATGGTGCCCGCCGAAATGGCGCTTTGGTCTCGAGGAGAGCGACCCGGCCCATGTCCGAGCTGCGACGCGGCGCTGGACATCGGCCTCGCCAAGGAACCGCGGCCGACCTGCCCCGCCTGCGGGCAGGTCCTCGTCCCCGTGCGCGTCGCCGGCTTCTGGCGGCGCCTGATCGCCGCGTTCGTCGACGCGGCGGTCCTCCTGCTCACCGCCGGCCCCTTGCACCTCGGCCTGCAGCGCGTCCTCGGCGCGCCCAGCCCGGTGCACGGCGGCTTCTCGTGGGCGGGTCTCTTGCAGCTCCTCACCGTCGATCCGCTCGAGCTGCTCGTCTGGCTCGCGCCGTTCTTCGGCATGGCGGGGCTGTACTTCGTGCTGTTCGTGGCCCTGTCAGGGAGGACATTGGGGCAAAAGCTGGTCGGGATCCGCGTCGTCCATCGTGCCGGCGGCCCAGTCGGGCCGGGGCGCGCGGTCATCCGGCTGGTCGGCACCGCCGTGGGGCTCGTCCCCGGCGGCCTCGGCTCCCTGTGGATGGCCTTCGATCGGGAGAAGCGGGCCTTCCACGACTACCTGACCGGTACCTACGTCGTGAGGGAACATTGAGCCTCCTGCTGCGCCACCTCGAAGCCAACGGTCTGTTCTCACCCGCCGATCTCGAGGCCGCGACGCGGCACCAGCGGAGCGCCGGCGGCAGCCTCGACACCGCCCTGCTCGAGCTCGGCCTCGTCACCCCGCTGCAGCTCGACGAGCACCTGCGGGCCGCCTGCGGCCTCGAGGGCGCCCCGGTGCGGCTGCTCGAGCGCGGCCCTGTCCGTCCCTGGGACCATGTCCCGAAGGACCTGGTCGACATCGGCTGGGTGATCCCGCTCGCACACGAGGGCGGCCAGCTCGTCGTCGCCGTCCACCCCGACCTGCCCGACGCCAAGCTCGGCCAGCTCTACCGCCAGATCCGCGGCTTCCACCCGGTCGTCGCGCCCGAGTGCTGCCTCGCCAAGGTCGCCGCCGAGCGCAGCGGCGCGATCCTCTCCCCGCGCTACGCGATGTTGGTGCTCGACTACCTCGAGGCGCTGCGCAACCGCGACGCCGGCCAGGCCGACGAGCCCGCCACGCCGGCCCCGCGCCCGATCCGCGGCCCCTCCGACACCAACCCCGTCCGCCCCGGCAGCGGCAAGAGCCCCGCCGCCGCCCGCCTCCACGCCGTCCCGCCGGATCGCCCGTCCGCCGCACCTGGCCCGCAGGACAGCCTGTCCGCCCTCGTCCCGGCGCACCCGCACGACCGCCCGCCCGCCGCCGCCACCCAGGACAGCGCCCCCGCACCTGCCCCGAAGGACACCTCCGCGCCCGCGGCCCCACCTGCCCCGAAGGACAGCTCCGCGCCCGCGGCCTCATCTGCCCTACAGGGCAGCTCGCTCGCCGCGACCGCCTCCGCGGCCACCCAGGACCGGCCCACCGCAGCCGGCGACCCGACGTCCGCGGCGACGATCTTCGTCCCCTCTGCCTCTCCGGACAGGTCCCCACCGACCGGCGCCCCGTCTTCCTCTCCGGACAGGTCCCCGCCCACCGGCGCCCCGTCTTCCTCTCCGGACAGGTCCCCGCTCACCGCCGCCCCGTCTGCCCCTCCGGACAGGTCCCCGCCCACCGCCGCCCCGTCTGCCCCCCGGGACACGTCCCCGCTCACCGCCGCCCCGTCTGCCCCCCGGGACACGTCCCCGCCCACCGCCGCCCCGTCTGCCCCTCGGGACACGTCCCCGCCGACCGTCGCCCCGTCTGCCCCTTCGGACAGGTCCTCGACCACCTCCGCCCCGCCTGCCCCCCAGGACAGGCCCCCGGCCTCCGCCCCGTCTGCCCTTCAGGACAGGCCCCCGGCCTCCGCCCCGCCTGTCCCCCACGACAGGCTCCGCCCGCCCCAGATCCCCTCGACCCCGGCGCCGGTGCACGCGGACGGCCTGGCCGCGCGCGCGGGCGATCCGGCCGCTCCGACCGCCGCGATCCGCCGCCGCTCCGGCCCGGCGCCCGCGCCCAGCGCCCCGACGGTGATCCTCCCGCTCGCGCAGCGCCTGACCGCCGCCCGGGCGGCCCTCGCCGGCGCCCGCGAGCGCGACCGGATCACCGAGGCCCTCGTCCGCGCCGCCGTGATCATCGCCCCGCGCGTCGGCCTGTTCGGCGTCAAGCGCGAGGGCCTGCGCGTCCTCGCCGCGCCGACAAGCGCCCTGCGCCTGACCGAGGGTCTGGTGATCCCGCTGCCCGAGGGCGGCCCGCTCGACCTCGCCGTGTCGGGCCAGTCGCCCCTCAGCATGCTGACCGAGCCGAGCCTGTCGTTCGCCGTCGGCCAGCCGCTCGGGATCCCCTGCATCTTCGAGCCGGTGCTCGCCGGCGGTCGCACCGTGCTGATGCTTTACCTCGACCGCGCCGGCGTCGCCTTCGACCCGATCGAGCGCGCGGCCGTGCGCGAGCTCTGCGACACCGCCCGCCAGAGCCTCGAGAGCCTGCTTCGCCTGCTCGGCTGGGTCGTCCCCAGCCAGCCCCCGGTCGAGGCCAGCGACCGCGGGCCCGTGCGCCCGCACCTCGCCCAGGGCGTGTTCATTCCGCCTGCGCCTCCGGACATGTCCGGAAAGCCAGCCCCCGCCGAGGCCGCCGCCCCGCGGACCAGCCCGCTGCCGGCCCCGCCCGCCGAGCCCGCCCGCCCCGCCGCCGACCCGTCCCAGCGGGCGCTCCGCTCGCCCTACCCGGGCACCCTGGTCGCGCGGACGCCCGCCGACCTGATGCCGTCGTACCCGGGCGCCGCGCCCCCCGACGCCCCGCCCGCGGCTCCTGACCCCTCGGCCCTGTCCGAACGGCAAGATCTCTCGGAGCCTGGCGCTCCATTCCTGTCCGAACGGCAAGCCCCGGCCTCGGCGTCTGGCACTTCGGCCCTGTCCGAACGGCAAGTCCCCTCGGAGCCTGGGCCCGCGGCTGAGGCCGAGCCCCTCGAGGCTGTCGCTTCGGCCCTGTCCGAACGGCAAGCCCCACCCTCGGCAGCTGACGCTTCGGACCTGCCCGAACGGCAAGCCCCATCCGGGGAGCCCACCGAGCCGCAGGATCGCGGCCGCCCGACCGCGGACGCGAGCCCCGCCGACAGCCTCACGGCCGGCGACGGCGTCCCGACCGCCCGCCGGCGCGGTGGTTCGCGCGGCGGCCGGGCCCGCGCCGTGATCACCCTCGTCAACCCGATCCGCCGCGACGAGCCCCCGCCGACCCCGCCGACCGACGACACCCCCGCGAGCGCGCCGACCGAGCCGTTGGGCTTCGACAGCCCGCTCGTCGCCCGCTTCGCCGCCTTCTCCGCCGCGGACGACGTCCCCGCGGCGACCCCTCACCACGAGGCCGCGTCCTCGACGGCCGCCGAGGCCCCGACGGCCGCCGAGGCCCCCTCGCAGCCGCCCCCTGGCGCCGCCCCACAGACCGCCGACGCACCCGCGCAGCCGACGAGCGCCGACGACCTCCCGCCGTCCTCGACGAGCGCCGCCGATCTCGCGCCCTCCGCCGATCCCGCCATCGGCAACATCCCCCAGCGGATCACCCGCCCGCCCTCGCGG
>ERZ1066117.378-NODE-378-length-37658-cov-22.731591_pt1 | contig 37658 bp, 33 predicted proteins | sample MGYA00382764_ERZ1066117 | MGnify/ENA primary metagenome ERZ1066117 (study PRJEB33369, sample SAMEA5778347) | biofilm metagenome | biome: Industrial cooling water; feature: Water cooling tower basin; material: Biofilm | place: United Arab Emirates | collected...
AAGGGCAAGCTGCTGGCTGTATAGACCTACCTGAACTTACGCCGCAGTGTACTAGAAATCGCCTTGAAAATATTAATGGAATTCGAGTTATTAAGACTGATGTAGTTCAACACCGTTATACTGGATTTCCAACCGGACGATCGCAGCAATACTACATAGTTTTAGGTGACAATAAAAGAGGCAGAGACGCCATGAGTTCTCCTGTACTATTGACTTCGATTGCTTCGGCGATCATATCTGCCTGCAATAAGATAGGTTTTGTAGACTTTGCAATTGAGAATTCCGATTGGATTAATAGCTATGGTTTATTAGGAAGTAAAGTAAATGAGTTCAAGTGCTTATCTTTTGATCGTAGATCTAATAAATATATTGATGAAAAAGGGAACTCATATCAAAACATTCCTTGGGGATATCAAAGATGTTTATAAAATGCTTTGACAAAGTTTGTTTTTGGGGGAGCGATCAATTCTTTCAGCGCTCATGTTTTAATTTGGTTAGCGGTAACTCGGTTGGTTTTTCTCGTCTTTTGCTCAGTTCAGCTTTGCCATGCTTATCCGTTAGTGCAGCGGACGGCATGGAGATCTCTCGTTTACGGCCTATTTTTTACCGCTGCCGACTATTTACGTTAATATAAATGCTCGATAGGCTATCATATCTTAGCACTTGCAGCAATACTCTCAGCTTCAAGTCGTATTCTCGTAGATTCAATTGCACTTATTTCTGCAAGAGAAGCAAGTTTTTCAGAGTCATTCTGAAGTTCTTCTGCCTTTGAGATTTCCTGTTCAGTAGTTTCTATAAGATGATTTATATCTATAGTTAACTGGCTGATAGTTTGTATATGATCGTCAGCAATCAGCAAGTGATTTTTAGCTTCTTCAAGAGCCAGATTTTGTCGATCTAGTTCAGCCAGTGCACGTCTATCTTCTTCAGAACAAGGCTCCAGATATTTGACATTGATCTCCTGAGCTGCTTCATCCCTCCAGATAGCCTGCACTTCCCCACACAACTCTTGAAGCTTCTGAAACTCTCGCCTAGCGTAGTCAACTTCTTCCCGGCCAGTATTAACTTCTCTTCTGATATAGTCAATACGATCTTTCATTTTATCTCCTTTTCAGAGTCCAGCTCTATCTAATTCGTAAAGCTGTTCAATACGAAAATCTAAATCCTGACAAAGCCTTTTCTCAAGTGACTGAGTGGAGTTAATACCAGTATTGGCATTCTTAAAATGGACTTGGGCATCATAAGTCTTTGCTTCTGCACGTTCAATCATAATTTTCATTTGCCTTGCTTCATCCATTTGAGTGGCTGATTTTTTTGAGGCTTCCCTGGTAGCGTTTTCGGCTTCTTGACATCGGGATAAACTTTCTTCGGCTCTATCCAGTGCAGACTTGGCATCCTTCTCAGCCTCATGAGCTCGACGTAATGCTTGTGACGCTTTACTTACAGCTAAATTCAAACGATCTACCCGGTTCTGAGCACGCTCAACTTCTTCTTTTGTCCTGTCTACGACGATCTGTGCTTTGTCTCTCTGTTCCTGAGCAGATTGCACTACTCTCTGTTGGGCTTCATATGCTGGATTAGGCCTTATTATATCGCGCTTGGCTCCATAATCATATTCTTTAATGGTAGGCTTTATTCCAGATAAAGTATTTACTTCTTTAGCCAGTCTATCCTCTGCCTGACTTAATCCATTTATGGCAGTATTATACCGATTCTGGGCATCTTGTAACTTTAGTTTAGCTTCACTCAAAGCACTTTGGCAGCATGATAAGGTGTGGTGGGCATTGGTTACAGCAGTTAATGCCTGATCTAATCTCTCTTTGGCAACTTGGAGTAAAGTTCTAGAGCGCTGTAAGGCATTTTCAACTGAGGTGACAGCAACATCAACCCGCCGTTCATTTTCTGTAACTTGAGCTGATATCTTATCCATTTGCTGCTTGGCAAAATGAATTTGGTCATCAGACAGTTTCTGGATTCGCTGTGCTGTTTCCGCCGTGCTGTCAATAATGTGAATCCAGCGGGTAAAGTCACCATGCAATTCTTCCAGTGAGCGTAGCAGCACCTGGGGATTATAAGTACTCATATCCTTACTATTCTTGATTTAGTGTTTGCAGGTACTCAAGACGTTCCCTAAGGAGGGCTGAAATTTTTTCCATCTCCGCAAGATGTGTGCGGAAATCCTCGATAGTTCTACACCAGCTACTACGGAATTCATCTGCGGCAGTTCCCTCAAATGTGGCATTAAAAGTCTGCCAGCGGCGTTCAAGCTGCTCGAACTTACTCTGTAACACGTTAAGGTGTTGGGCTACCCCTGCATGGTAGTTCTGTAATCCTTCCTGTAAACGGCTGGGATTAACCTCCACGTAAATACCTCCCAAGGACTCGTGATTTATGAGTTAAAAACTCTACATAACGGGGAGCTTCGGCATTAAGATACTGTTGTAAAGACTGCTCGAGCGGCTCCCAGATCTGATCATGAGTTTTACGCATTTCGTCTTGCCATAAGGGTGAAACTTGTGCTTGCAGTGATTGTAGAGTAACAAGGGAGTGCTGCATCTGCTGGTTAAATTCATTTAATTCACCAAGGAATATATTCATCTCCCGGAATTGATCATCCATGCTCATAGCTGACGTTCCTTTAGTTGTTTACCTATGGTTTGCAGCTGCTCGGCAAAATTCTGTTTTGCCTCTGTTGTGTAGGGCTTAAACCGGACACTGCGATTACTGGCATCATCCAAATAGAGAGCTGATACAGGTACTGGGCCATCTTTCTGCAACCTAGCGGCTTCTCGGCTACGTACAAAGGAAAAAGATTCATCATCAGACATTTGCATTGCAATCCGGTGCCGGAATCGGTTTAAACCGCGTCGCTCGTCGAGAACAGTTTTCATTGCACCAAAGCTAGAAAAACTTAGAATGACATGAATTCCAACAGCAGGGCCTTCTGTATACAACCGTCGCAGTTCCTTACCTAGCTCAGAATCAGTTGCGCCATACCCGTCATCGACACGAATAATCTCAGTAAGCCGATCAATATCTGTCATCACAACAAAGAGGGAAGGTAAGCTAAGTAGAGCATTGTCACTATTTCTAGATAGCTCCAGTCGCCGATCCAATTCTTGCCGAGTGTCAAGAATAATGTTTGAAGCGGCTTTTGCGTCTTTCGTATATTGTGAGGAGAAGCTTGCTGGTCTAAGGACGTAATCAATTACCTGACTTAGTGTGTTACTCCACTCACTACCTCCAAGACTACGATCCACAACTATCAAATTAATTTCTTGCGGAGGTTTGGTTGCAGCCAAACTAACCAGCGAGGCTGCTATCATTCCATACCGTGCCGGGTTGTTACCACCAATCAATAGTAGGTTCTCATTCTGGCTGCGGCGCATCAAAATCATCGCCTGACCCCGAACGTTATACTCTTGCCCCAGAAGAACTAAATTAGGGTGTTCAGACGAGTACCACTCAGAAATTCCCAGGCCCCCTTGATTGCGTTCTCTTCTGACCCAAGATTCCAATTCACTTGATGATAGCCAGGAGGTCAGATCAAGTAAATGTGTGAGGATGGGATTCTCAATCAGCTTAGGCTGCTCTTTGCCATCAAAAACAATGGAGTAGGGAATTTGGTCAGGTTTTAGTTCGTGGTGGGCTTTATCAATCAGCTTACGAATAATTTCCTCTCGTTGTTCGGAAGCCAGATATGCAACTTTCCCTGCAATGTTACTGTTATCATCACCACTGTTATCATTAAGAACTGCTTTGCCTGGTAGATCACAATTGAGAATCAGTTGCTTGCCTCGTCGGTCAAATTCTGTTAGTCCCTGCACATCAGCGATAGCCATTTTCATAGCAATACGGAGATGAATATTACCAAAAATGCTATTCTGATTCAGCATATTTACCGCTCCAAAGCGCTGAGAGCCAAGTAGCATGTGGATACCAGCACTTCTCCCCTGCTGAGCAAGCAACAAGAGTTGCTGGGAAGCGACATTATCCCGGTCATCCTCAAACAACTCCTGGTATTCATCAATCAGCAGCAAAACACGGGCTAGATTGCCTTGAGGTTGTCCTGCCTTGCGGTATTCGGGTAGGTCTCGAACCCCAGCGCTACTGAAGATTGCATTCCGTCGTTCTTTCTCATCCAGTAGCTCTGCCAGAATGCTGCGAGAAAGTTCTGGAGATGACCTCAAGGAAATAACTTCCAGGTGGGGTAGGTGTCGGTAAGGCTGAAATTCTACGCCATCCTTACCGTCAATCAGGTAGAGCCGTAATTCATCCGGGCTGTAGCGAGTCGTCAATCCCAGGATCAGCACATGGTAGAGGTTGGACTTCCCGGAACCTGGCATTCCCGCCAGCATACCATGAGCACAGGGACGGCCATCACTATTGGCTCCAAACCAGATTTTCAAGGAGCCTCGACTGCCCTCAATACCAATTGCCGTTTCAATTAACATTGTCGATGATTCGCCCCACCAAGTTTTTGGGGCTACTGTCTCATTCCAGGTAATTTCGCGTTCCGGTGGTCTTACCTGACTAAGTTTCCCAAAAACCTCGTTCTGGAATGCTGCGGACGGGGCAGAATCATACTTCAGCTTCAGGTTAGAGAGTCTAGGAAGAGGTACAAAGGCATCAGGGTGAATATGAATAGCATTTTTGATCAGCGATAGTTCCATGTCCCGCGGCACTTCATAAGCCTCGTTGTAATGAAGAAACACATACTTGCCAGCTGCGGGACCAGCATTGGCTATTTGATACAAATATTCTATATCTCGACGATCGTACCCATTTGGAAAGTCAGCAGCAAAAATAAACTCAAAACTCTCATTAGCACGTATGTCATCTGGTAATTGCTCAAACGAAGTAACCTCAGTGTCAATGTAGGTTTCCATGATCCGCTGAATGTCAAGCTTAACCTTCTGCAGATCACGATATAAATCACCACTATTTTCCCGAACACTATTTTCTCGAAGCGATAGCAAGGAACGACGCATAGGAAATGCTCTACCAGCTCCAGCCGGATCAATCAATGTGTAGCGAGCTTGTTGGGGCAGTAAAATCGTAGTCCTAACAACTAGGGATTGCAAAAGCTCTATGCCACGATTATCGTCCCCTTGGCTATGGATGATAATGGTGCGTTCACCACCAATGAAGGGAAGTAAAATAGGAAATTCACACAGTTCTTCAACATAGCGACTGTCTTCAGTTACTGGTTCTATTCCCACACCAACACGGATAAACTTCTCTATAACAGCATGAGTGGGGTACCAGGCGTGCCACGCTGGGGCATCCCAGCCACCCCACACCTGAACTGGCTTTTCATACAAATAGGCTATGAGCTGCCGTCGCAACTCATAGAGATCTGGTTTATAAAACGACCAAAGCTCTCGAGCATTTTTATTGCCCCATGATATAAAAGCACTAATTTCCTCTCTGGCTATTTGCAGTAAATCCTGCTTTTCCTTGATTTTTTGCATGCGTTGAAGAACGCCAGGCATTAAACTATAGATTGGCAATGACTCAAGAAAAGAAATCATAACTGGTGCTCCAAAAAGGTTTCCAAATGATTAGTTATCGTGCTGCTTTCTTACTCTTGCCCTTCGATTTCTGATCCTGACGCTTGGGACGATTCTTTAGCCAGGCTATAAAACCAATAAAAGCTAGAAGTTGGATCTGCCATCCAGCAAAATAGACAAAAATAATGAAGCACAAAATCAAGAGCCCAAAGATTACACGAGCATATTTTTTCTTGACCTCTTTAATGTCTTGCTCAATTGTGTCAATCTCTTTTTGTGTAAGCTTTATGACCTCGACTCGACTCTCTACCTGAACCAACGCCTGATGCAATTCTTCTGGGGCTGTTCCTGAGACTAACGGGGTAGACTTCAGGGAAGGAGCAGGAACTTTACTTGCTGAGTAAGGCTCGTATTGATTTAGCTGCGTTACAAATGAAAGAGAGACATTGAGCTTATTCCATAGTAAGTTTCGTTTTTCAGCAGTTTTAGAAACGAAATCAGAAATATCAAAACTGGAACCCTGCATTTTTCCTCTACATAAGAATATTGGTATGTGTGCGTGTATCTACAAAACGGACAGGCAACGATTCTTCTCAGCAGGTTAGCAACTATTCTATAGCCATGGTCTGATAGATGACCAAATACGTAACAGGATTCGGGCTAAGGCATAGAATACAGCACCCTAGTCATAAATGCTTAGATGGGATTGCGCTCTGCAGAGATGCTAGAAGAGGAGAGACTTTATATAATTACGTAAGTTTAGGCAAGAATACTATAGAAGTTAGGTTAGCATATTTTATCCATATTGAAAAAATACATAAAAATCTATGATTGATATTGACAGAGATTACACAGTTGCAAATCAAATGCGTCTCTGCGTCTCGTTCCACACTTGTAAACTAATATACTTTTGGCAAAAAACTAGTCGAAACCATAGCCCAGCCATACTAACTCTGGGGGACGGTAGACGAAACTGATCAAGTGGACATTTTGATGCAGCGTTGCCGCAACGAGGCCATAACCAACAGATTTTTCCGGGAATTCCTTAAGCCTGCCAGCTTTACGAGTCATCATCACCGAAAAATTTCTCAAGGATGGGCAATGTATAGAGAAATTCTTTCAGGGGATAGAACACCGGCAGCACAAGAGCTTAAACAACCGAGCTGAAAAATCACGCTAACTAACTTGTTAAGGGAAAGGTGCATGGAGCGATCGAAGTTCCTAGAGTAAGCAAGACGCTGACTCCAACCCCTTGCAAAAAAGATCTCCTGAAGATGCACTAGTGTGTAAATAAAAAACGCTATGAGCAAGCCATTAAGAATTCTATATAAAGGACAGACACCTACGTAGGGTTTCTCAGTAACGCCACTAAGAACTGTTAAAGATGAACCCCATTCTGATGTCCATTACCTTGGCAACTCTAGCACTGTTAACCAATCAATCCCTAGAGATGGCTCAAGCTCAACCCGTTACTTCCGATGCATCAACATACTTTTATGGAACTGTAAAAAGCGCTACAAAACCTGGGGCAGATTACATAGTATTTAAAGTTGTTGGAAAAAAAGTTCAGGGTTTAGTGTATGTACAAAACTCTGATGTCTTCTCCTGCTTCAATGGAATCTATAATCCGACAAATAGGCAAATCCGTAACCCTGTCTATGCCAGCGTTGACTTCTCTTCTGGTAAGTGGGAAATAATCCCTGGCAAGCAAGTACTGAATTTAGCAGCTTTTCCCTACCGGCTAAATCCCCGCCATGTCAGTTCAGGTGCCACCAGCCTCTTTAGAGAATGCTTAGGTGTATTCCAATAGTAGATTTAAAAAAATCTAGTTGATTGCTAAATACACAGTTTAGGGCATATTATACTGTGAAACCACCGTGACTTCATCGCTTTAAAAGTTCTCTTCATGAGTAAACTACTTAGAAGAGTACGTTGTGCTGTCCCTAAATCAAGGAAAAATTATATGGGAACTACCCAGAAGCTGAACAATAGGCTAAGGCGAGTGTTCAACTTAACAATGGTCTTTATCTTTACATTGGGTCTACTTCTATCAGTTGATTTGATCGCAAATTCCAAGCCTCCTGCTAGTCCTAAATCAAAACCGAAACCAGCTAAACCAGCAATCGAAAAATGTATTACCTCAGTCGCGAAAACACATCCCCCAGGCTTGAGTAGTTCCCTCATCCTAGAGCGTGGAGATACTTGTTACACTCAGGGCGATAAGACATCTGCGGTCAAATGGTACAGCCTAGCTAAACCTGCTTTCAAAAAAACCTCGTCTATCCCTGAACCGATCTACGAATCCGACCGACTTTCTCCAGGAGGCAAAGTATTCTGGAGAGAATATGAACGATATAAAGATACTGATCTGGTTAGTGCTCAATTAATTCCACTCCTAAATCTGGTCAACAAAGATCCTAATTTTGTTCCTGGGTATCTATCTTTAGTTAACCTGTACAGAAAGCATCCTGGGGGATGTGAGAAATACGCAGGCTCTAAACTATGCGCCGACCAACCTCAAACCCCTGCTGAAGTACTGGAGTCAGTAGCTGCACAATTTCCTGCTGATCCAGAACTGGCAAAGATGAGAGTTGAGCTTCTGGTCGACGAAGATAATTATTTAGAAGCCTCAATCGCAGCGAGACAGTTCGCTCTGTTTCAGACTGGACATCCGGAGGCAGAGAAGTTTGGTCAGTTAGCTGATCAATACTTAAAACGCTATCGCTCTAAATTTCGTCAAGAAATGATTATCAAAGGAATTTTTGGCTGCACAACAGGTATTTTAACAAATCAAGTAAATGGTTGCGCCCTAGGAATGATGTTAATTGAAGGGGAATCTAATTTCGGGCAGAAGGTTGCAGAAGGATTTAAGCAAAAACTCACGCTTGTTGATGATCCAGTTGTGGTTGAGTATGTCAAGGGAATCGCAGACAAAATGCTTCCCTTCTCTGGACGCACAGACTTTAACTATGAGTTTTACGTTGTTAGTGACAATGCTATGAATGCGTTTGCCCTGCCGGGGGGGAAGATCTTTATTAATACGGGAGCCATTCTTCACTCTAAGTCCGAAGCAGAGTTAGCAGGTTTGATCGGTCACGAAATTGCCCATGCTGTTTTTTCCCACGGCTATCAACGCATTGCAAATCAAACCCTCGCCATGGGACTATCTCAGATTATTCCATTTGGGGACTTAATCTTTACACTTACAGGTGCATCTTTCAGTCGATCTAATGAGAAAGAAGCTGATATTCTAGGAACTCGACTCATTACTACTACAGGTTATGCTGCTGATGGACTACGAAATTTAATGGAGACGATGGTGAAATTGGAAAGTAAGAACTTATCCTCCAGCAACATCTTTGCTAACTGGTTACGTACTCACCCTGCCTCCAGCGATCGCGTTAAATATCTGGAAGAGTTGATCGTAAAAAATGGCTACGATCGCTATGCTTTTGAAGGGGTGAAACAGCATCGAGCTATCCAGCAACGGCTGACAGGTAAAAATTAAGCTGCATTATTTAGGCTATCAATAATACATTAGTATAATCGAGGTTAATTGAAGTTATGAAGCCTTCAGTTTTTTCTCAAGTGATTAAAGGGTTCGTTGGTTGGTTAGGTTGGGGTTCGTATTGTATCTGGATAGTGTGTTACTGCCTGATATTATTACTTGTATTTTGTAGCATAAAGATTGGCATCATTCAAGCTAATGTATTTGTTGCAATTGGATCTGCTGTATTTAGAATGGTTATGTACATGGGATATAGACCGACACGGCCTGATGCAGAACTTCCATCTGACCCCTTAGAAGGGGCATTGTATGGCTTAGTAAGATTGCTTTCATTTACACTTATGTTCTTTTACAATCTTATCCTTATTCTGCCCTTTAAAATGTTTATTGGTCATCAAATAGGTATGCCTCTAGATGTAGAAGTAGGAGAGCTACCAGGTTACATCGGACAAAGCTTTAGTGCTTTATGCCCACCCCATCCTTTTAGCTTCTATTTTGGGTTGGCTAATATTTTGATCATCCCTTTATTTGTTTATCAAGTGGTTAAACCCTGAATAGCTTTGCAAGTTTTTTTAGTTAATACTTCATCGTGGAACTGTTTGAACTAAATCAGAGGTAAACCAATGAAAACTAAATTCGTGCTTCCACTATTTGTTGGTATTCTAGGCTTTTTACCCCTCAGCTATTTTGTTGCACAATCACCCATAGCTCAGAGCCAGGTTGCACCAACGAAGTTTGAAACCTATATTTTGCCAGATCGATACGTAAATGGCAGTTTACCTAAATTCTCGATCCAGTATCCTGCTGGCTGGTTCATTGATGAACAATGGTTAGTTGGCGGGAACTATCTAAATATTACTAACTATCCCACTCCGACAGGTTATCAATTAGCTAAGGTTGGTGATGTTAAAACTGAAATATACTTCCAAGTTGGCTCTTTTGAACAAGCATGGCAGGGACGACCTTCATGGCGGGGACGTGTGAAAGTTTTCAGAAAGGGTAAGCTTTTAATTGATGGCAAAGAAGCAATACGAATTTGGGAAGGTGGCGATGGGTCTGAGGGCTACTTTGAAAGTATATTGACTTACGTTAAACTAAATTCAAATAAATACTTTCAAATTGTCAGCTATTCAAATAAATTAACTCCTACAGAAATTGACACTATTCAGCGAATGCACTGGTCCTTTCGGATTCTGGAGTGATATGAAGGCGAATGATGACCTGATTCAGGCAGGACAGTAGATCGTGTAAGTCCACTTGGTATCCGGGTTGGGATTGCCCGTGAGTAGGACTTGCAGGCGGCCAGAGTTGCCACTAAATGGTACAGACGCTTCATTACTGCCAGACACAAGACCTGAATCATAAATCTGCTGCCCTTCATACATAATTTGCATGCGATCAGGAATTTGATACATCTCATACCTCACTCGTAAAACTCCTTGAGTTGTAGTGAGCTGTAGATTTCGTTTATCACCCTCTGTTCCTCCCTGGCGCTGCTCCTCATCGCAGAATGGATAGTTCTGGCGGTAGGCAGTGAGAACTTCCACATCCAGGGATTTGAGGTCTTGCGTATAGTCATAGGGTTCAGTGGTTCCCTGCTCACAAAAGTTTGTCGTTGCCTTGTTGCCAAATCTAACTAGTGTTCCCTGCAGGCGTTTAGCTGAGCGGATCACTACGGCTCCCTGCACCACTCTCACTTCTGGACATCCCCCCGTTCCATAGCTAATGATAAGCGTTTCCTTGGCTCCCGTGGCTAAGACTTCTTTATCACTGGCAGGGGTAACACTCACATCATTGGGGCTATATACCTGCAAACTACAACCCGTTGCTTTAGCGGCGATCGCTTGCTGCCATAGCTCCTTAGCGAGGCTGGAAAGCGCTGCTCCTGTTCCTTCCGTTGTAAACTGTTGCTTAGTACACTGCACAACAGCGGTTAGTTTGGGTTCAGTGTTCCACCAGTATCCTATTGCCATTTCAGTACAATTCGCGTCTTTTATCTGGTTACATTCCTCAAGAATCATGCTACAGGGATCACTGGAACTAACATCTAACCAGCGTTTACCAGATTTAGAACTGATCACACAGTAATAGATTTGCCGGGTAAAGGATTGAGCGATCGCATCTTCATAGGCTGCATTAGTACTGGCAAACTGGCGTGGTAACAGCCTGGCTTGGGGTGGCTTGCCGCCTTGAATTTTTAAAGCATTTTCACAACCCCTAACCCTGCCAGATTGCAGCCCCCAACCAAATAAATGCGCCCCTTCCTGTAAAGTGCAGGGAAAGTAATAAACTGCAGATTGAGGGTGAATAATCGTTTTAACAAACAGGTTAAGATAAATATCAGCCTGAGAAAAGAACTTTAAAATAGCATGAGTTTTAGACCCTCCATTGACTACCATTGAATCACTATAACGCTCCAATACTGAGCCAACTTGGGCAGGTGTAGGACGGCCACTGCGGCGAATCCAGATTTGCTTTTGACCATATATTTTGTCAATTACTGCTTTTTTGGGCATTTCCGCTTCACTTTTCGGAACAGGAACCAGCAAAGCAGTGAATGATGTAATTATGCTCAGAGTAACTGATAATATAAGGTATTTTGTATTGCAAAACGACATAGAATTACTCCTCAATTTACAGATTTAATTTACAGGTTTGGGTATAACTTGGCAGCGGTCGATTCTGGCAATAGCAGCATCAGCAGGAGTGTGAAACATTGCATAAAGTAAAGTTCCTCCCACCTTAACGTCATGTGTAGTTACCTGCCGAGTTACAGGATCAAATATTTTATCCTTTCCTATAACTGAGAGTTCGCTACAAGCCTCATTTTCATAGTAGGAATCTAGCCCATACCAACCACAGCGGTTATTCGATGCCTCTCGCCATAGCTTTTCTAACGTTGCTATTAATTCACAGGGAATTAAATCTGCTTCTGTGGTCAGGTCGATAAAACCGTCTTGATTTAGGTCAGCCTGCAAACCATAATCACTAAATAAGATTTTATATGTTGTTTGAATTGCTCCCGAAGTATATTGCTGCTCTTTTTCCCCTGCAATAGCATTGAGCATTTGCCCGAATTGCTTCTTTTGCAGTTGAGCTTGTAGAGCGGGCAGTCGATCTTGACGAATAATTTGCCATAGAGCTGCCTGAGATTGCTGAGCAATAGCTTGATTGGTTTGACGCAACTCTTCGGCCTGGGTAAAGTTTTGGGGAGTATTGTTCATCTGTTGCTCAATCCGGCGAGTTAGTAAGTGAATGCGGCGGTACTCTTCTAGTGATTGCTCAATTTTTTCACTTCGTTGATATTGCTCTGCCTGTCTTAAAGAGGTGGGCAACAGAGGTAAAATGCGCTGGATAATTTCTGGGGTTAGCTCCCCATTAAGGGCATAGCTGACCAATTCCTGTTCCTGCCGTTGTTGCCATTGTTGCCAGGCCAGACCGCCTATTCCTCCGGTAGTAACTAAAGAGAGGGCGACAGCAACGGCAAGCCTGGCAATGCGCTGAGCTGCTTTTCGAGCTTTACGTTCTTGCTCCAGTTCTCGGTTCTGCTGTTGAGTCCGCTGTTCCAGACTTTTCTGAATAAACGATTGCTCCGATTCAGTCAGTTCTGTAGACCGTTCATTTAACCAACCTTCAGCAACGGAGAGGAATCTGCCCCCCAACAGTGCTTCTTTATCAGTTCCACTTTTAATCCACTGAGAAAGAGCTGTGCGTAATTGCTCCTGCCAGCTACGAAATTCCCGATTGCGATTTACCCACATTGAAAGTCGTGGCCAGTGGCGGATGAGAGCTTCATGCACCACTTCCACTGTTTCTTCTCCAATCAGGGAGTTATATTGAGTAATAATTAAGCGTGTGTCCGCTAAACGGCTGACTAAAGTCCAGTTTTCTTCTCCAACTTCAGTACGGGTGGCCAGGCGACGGGTATCTTCTGCTCCATTACCTGGATGTACCAGTTGGGTAAAGACGCGCTGCGTTTGCTGGCGATCGCTCTCATGCAGTTGTTTGTAAACTTCCTCAGCATAATTCACCAAAGCTTCTTCTACACCGCCGATCGCCTGATAGTCCTGATGCCGGATCAGTCGATCGCTCTGCTTTGCCCAGAGTTCAGTAAGCGCAAATTCTAGCAGAGGCAACCGCTCTGGCTGTTTCATTTCAGCCAATAGTCGCTCTACTACCCATGTTTCAAACCGCACATCCTCTAGCAAGGCAGGTTGAATAATGGCAGCTTTTAATTCCTCAGAATTCATTGGCCCTAATAGTTCAGGCGGAAAAATCTGAAGGGCGCGGTTAAACTCGTAGGTTTGCAATTGGTTGAGAAAATCTGATCGCACTGTCAGAATGATTCGCAGCCCAGTAGCCTCGTAAATTGCCTGGAGTAAATTATCTAGAAATGCTTGCCGCTGTTGGCAATCGCTACATAGGGTAAAAACCTCCTCAAATTGGTCAATGATCAGCAGTAAACGAGTTCGAGGTTGGTGCGTAATCTGTTCAATCCAGGTTTGGAGAGCGCGATCGCTTTTTTCAAGGTCTAACAGCAGTTTAGTTTCTACCAGTTCGGCATCTTGCTCGGTTAGGGAACTCGCAAGGGCTTTAGCTAAAGCATTACAGGGCTGTATTCCTGGTCGAAAACTGACCACGGTTAAGTTCAGTTCCCGCTGCTTTAAGTAAGTACGATAGCGAGGCAGCAAACCAGCAAAAACAACGGAAGACTTGCCACTACCTGAAGGTCCCAGAACAGTAATCAAGTGTTTCTGATCTAATGCCTGTAAAAGCTGGCTTATAAAAGCTTCACGGCCAAAAAAGAAATTGGCATCATTTTCGGTAAAGGCAGATAGACCACGATAGGGACAAGGAGGAATAACAGTCTTGCCACCCAGTGTTTTCCAGCTCAGGGGAGCCACAGATGGATTCTGGCAAATAACAGGCAACCAACTAATTCCCGGATATTTGCGATTCCAGGCTTCCTCCAAATATCGACGAGCATTTCGAACAGCAGTGTACAAAGAGCACCCACTGGCAAAAGTTAGCAGCAGCTTTTCAAGGAATTTGGGGGCAACTTCATCGGGAACTGGCTCTCGCATTACAATAGATTGAGGCAAATTTAAGTGAGCCAGTTGATAGGCAAGACCTAGACCATCACAGGAGTTAAAAATAGCCAATTGCAAACCGTTAGCAATCGCTGTTGCTAAAGAATGGTTCAGATCAGCGATACCAATTTGCCCATTTTGCTGTAATTGTAGCCAGCCGATTGTCCCATCTTCCTGGCTATAGCTGTGACCCGCATAGCAAAGTAAATGCCAGCCCTGGGGATCAGTTAAGACGGTTCTTAGCTGATCAGGACTAGGTTCTTGCAAAATGAAAGGTTCTTTACCTGCATAATTGGCTAACTGGGCAATCACCTGTCGATCTAGCGTAAGATTTAAACCACCGCAGTAACCTAAAATTAATAAAATCCTGGTCTTACCGCTTGGAGGAAAGGCTTGAGGGCGGCTATATTCTGGTGTACCCAGGGCAATCTCAGCTTTAGGATAATCTTGAGAGAATAAACTCCAGGCTGACCAGGGTAAACGCCTTAATTGTTCAACATCTGTTTGTAAAACAACTCGAATTTCCTCATCCTGTCCAAGAGAGCGTTGCAATGTATCCCTGATTTTTCGCCACTGGGAATGTTCTACTGCATTTAACCAGCTATTTAATTGTGCTTCAGCTTGCTTAAAAGATGTAGTACAGTTCTTTAAATATTCTTCTAAGGGTTTAGTTCGGGTAGTAGCTCCTTTAATTCCACGTCCTAGAGTAGAAAAACCTGGTGGACTTGGTACAACTAAGTGACGAAAATCAGTCTGCCACTGCTGACAGGTATTAAGTAAATTTGGTTTATGAGGTAGTTCTCCATGCTTTTGGATTAAGTCAGTTGCTGTATCTTCTTCTTTAATTCGCAGCGTAACTGGAAAACCTTGCTCAAATGTACCTTTCCCAATTTCTAAAGTGACTAGTTTGGCCATCTTCAGAGTTAGTTATAACTGGCTTGCCTAAGTAGAGGTTTTTAGATAACTAACGTTTCACAAATTGTTCTATCTTGTAAATTTAAACACACAGAAAATTGCGTACCCACATCGGCTATAAATTCTATAGCTAATTGTTCAGCTTCAGCTTCCTCAATTGTATTACCCGAATCATCTAGAAGAGTCAGCCTAAGTCCTTCTGGCAATGTGGTAGAGCCAACTAATGGCAAAACTTCCAGAACAACTTTAAAGTCTGTTTCATTAAATAGAGTTAAGTAGAGAACGAGAGCAACTGCTTGATCGAGCCCAAAATCGAATGGGCGAGCACGGGCGATCGTTGGGGTTCGAGCAGGTTGCTGTACTGGGAACTCACTATTCTCCTTTGGTGTAGAACGGCTACCGGGGGTAGCGACTACAAGTTCTAAAGGTTGCCACTCAGAAGAAAATAGATTCTCAAACCATTGGCTTAGACCTAGCATTACAGGTATGATTTCAGGTTGAACAGGAACCCGCCTTTCATATAACATTCGTCTTAAATTAGAATGAGACAGTAAAGCTGACCACTCTGAAAAGGGAACCAGTAAACGAGGAGTAATGCAAGTAGGGGTTCCCAGTTGCTCTACAAGAGTTTCTGCACGATCGAGACTGAGAGCTGAAATATCAGTAATGTCTGCCTGAGTGACTTCTGCGGGACAAAATTTTCGGGCAATCCCTAAAATTGTGACGTCAGGGTAAAGAGCGTGGCTAGGGAGAACATAGCTACGATCGCTCTGAGAAAACTGTCCCTGCTCCTTCAGTTTTACATGAGTTGTATATCCCCAAATTCTGATTAATTCTGCTTCTAGATCAACCTGAGCAGCAACAAAGTAATCTGCCGCCAGAGCAGGACTATCAACCCATTCCTGGGGAACGCGTAATTCCTCTGTATCAACTGCGTCACTTACAATTATCACCAGACGTCGATCGCCTATTTGTAAAGGTGTACCATCCACAACTTCCCAGAATTGTGCCAGGCTATCTACGTCCGGCCAGGCTGAAGCATTGATTTCCTCTTCATTTTGTAGCCATTGCAAGAAATTATTTAGACAAAGTCGATTTAAGTATGCTTTCCAGCGCAGACTTTTACTAGAAAATTTTTGACTGTTGCCCCAGGCTTGATCAAGCTCAGTTTCTGCTAGAGGAAGCAGGAGATCAGTGGATTGATTGAAATCGATTAATAGACCTGTCATTATTATTATTCTCCTAAAACGATATTTTTCTGGTAATGTCGATAAAGCCAAGCATCTACCAGCTTTCTTACCAGTTCAATCTGCTCAGTACTATTGATTTCTTGCCCTTCAAATAACAGATTATAGTTCGTCTTTGCCCACTGTACAGTCGCTTCAATCATCTTTTTTCTGACCACTTTAAGACGATAGTTAACGTTGTAATACTTACACTGATCCCCATAAATTTCTGCTGCTACTTCTGCTTCAGTCAGTTCCATACTATAATAAAGACGAAGTATTTCTAAGGTTTCCTGTGCCTGTTTAACTTGCTTAGTCACCGGCTCTTGTATAGCTTGATGCTTAATCTCATCTAGAATTTTAGTCAATACAGTGTTGATTTCCTCCCATATTTCGGTTTGTTGTTCTGTCTCAACTGGGTTAGATGAAGGGTCTTCGATTCGGTTGCCCCAAGTAATAGATTCATCTTCTCCATCTAGAGGTTGATCCAGAGAAAGAACAGGGGGAGTGTAATAATTACGAATAGCTTTTACACAAGCTTGCAGAAGTTTTTTAACCTCTTCAATGGTTGTAACTGATGCATCTGCTTCTTTATTTTCAATTAGATAGCAGCGATTATATTGCTCAGCAATCTGTTGCCATTCTAATTCTGTAGGGGGCGGAAGTTGTTGCCCAGGCTTCCTTTCACTGGGAGCATAAATTACTCGAAAACAATCAAAGGCATTCAGACAGTTATTCAAGACTGTAAATGACAATCCAGATGCAATTAAAATCTTCTCTAAAGAGCTTCTGCTTCTCTGCCTTAGCAGGCTCCAATCAGAGTGGCCAAAAGTTTTGATGATTTTACGAATTTCATCAATGATAAAATTACAAGAACTACGGTATGCAAAACCTGCAAGTACAGAACTGATCTTGCGATCAAAGGTAGCTAGAATCTGATCAATGTGGCAAATTGCTAGATGAAAGTAATCTGCAAAGGTATAGTCTTTGGTGTGATCTTTATGCTTGTTGTACAATCTTGCTGCGGCTTGGTAGCAGGGTTCTTGTAGATAGGCGTAAAGATGCTTACGAGCAGGAGGTGACTCGCATCTAAAGTTCTCCTGCCAGATTTTGTGAAAGTAGAAAACCCAGTATTCACGCGCGTGGTTTTCACCAGGGTCCTGCTTTACAAGCTGTTCCATCCCCCACTTCAGTTGGCGATCGCTCCCCCAACCTTCGAACCAGCCTCGATCCTTGAACTGAGCAAAAGTAGAAAAGGTCGCAATGACATTTCGAGCAGGTAGTCTAGGGGGAACCATAGGTTTAAGCTTCTGCCAGGGGGTACACAGGTAGAGTGATAATTTTGACTGAGAGTGAATTTTTGGGTTCGATCGTACCACAGGATTCCTTGTAGTCATAGGGGAGAGCACCTCTCTTTGCATAAAAATTTCTACACTAGATCTGCTGAACTTTAATACTTAGGCTATATTTCTGACAGATAAAAAGATAAGGGTAGATGCTTAGCTAGTCTTCTACCCCAATCCAGTCTGACTTGATTCCGTGCTAAACCTGTTTAAGCAGTTTTCCAACGGTCAGAAATATACTTCGGTTTACAAAATTCGTCTGTGAGGGATTCGAGGTCTATATACTGATCCGCAGCAATTATCAAAGCCTGGCTAGTGTTATTTCTAAAGCCCATCACTTTAACTGTTACACCCCGCCGCTTCACCTGCTCCACTGCGTAGGCTAGATCACCATCTCCCGTCACGAGGATGAGCGTATCATTTGGCTCGACCTGTTCAGCAATATCCCAACTCATTTCTACATCCAGATTGGCTTTCAACCTGCCATCGTCCTGAGGAATGCCCGGTTTGCTGATAACTTCATAGCCGATCGCTTGCAGCCGCGCTCTCCGCCCCGATTGTTCTGCACGCAAACCAACATAGTAGAAGACTTGGACCGGTTGAAACTGTTGGATTACAAACTTAAACAACTTCTCCGGGTCAACTTGACGCTCTAACTCCCGTGCTGAGCAGTTAATATTTGCAGCATCAATAAAGACTTTAACCTTTGCCTGTTGGTGCTGAGCCTGCAAAGTATAGTACTTTGATCCATGAGAATGACTACTGGCCTGAGTTGGTAAGCTTTTCACCATCGTATCAAGGATACCTAGATGGTTTTCCAGGTCATTAATCTGCTGCTGCAACTGAGGCTCATGCCGTAGCTGAATCTCCTTTTGGCGACGTTGCACTTTATCTAACTGATTTATCAAGGGACGAAGGCGTTGGCTAATTTCTCGCTTCTGAGCTGGTGAAAGAGCAATATTTTGCTCCTGCAAGTTTTTTACTTTCATCTCTAAATCTTGCTGCCGTAGTTCTTCCTTTTCCGCAATAGTGACGAGCGCACTTGCTTGTTGTTGAATCATTAAAGTCAATACTTGCTCTTGTTTGCGACGGTTAGTTTCACTTAAAGCTAGGGAAAGACTAATGGGTAGAATAGCATGAAGAATCTGCTGGGAAGCGAAACTGATACCCACGCCTGCGATCGCACTGAGTATGGAAAGCTGACTGATTAACTCAGATGCTTTAGTTGGCTTTTGGGGTCTAAACTGATTAAGCATCAGGGTACTCCCGACTACTACGAGGGGTTAATACCTCCACCTACGTGCAGAGCATGACCCAGCATAGAAATCACCAGGTTATGGTGCTCCAAAAAGAATCAGAGTTTTTCTGCTTCAACGAAATATTATCGAAATTGAGAGCGATCTTGAGAGAACTCAAAGGGTTGGCTGGAGTTTAAACATTGCTGCAGCTCTCTACTTATGTTTACCCTTGTTTGGTTTTCATATTTGTAACTGCTAATACCTAGAAAATCACCAAAGTAAAGGGAATCAGGCTTCAAAGAAAGTAAGTACCTGGGGCCCTCCTTGGAGTCCATAGAATCAAAGGCTTGAACCCGGTATAAGCTTAAATAACTCGAATCGCGTACAACCGATGATATAAGGCGACCATGACGTGATATCCCTTCATAACATATGCGGTTGCCTTTCGTAGAAATTTGGATATACCTTGAGCCGATATAATAGAAGCCTGGTCGTAGAGGTCGGGCAGAAGCACTATCAAATAAGCGACAAACAAAAAGATTTCGCTCTTCTAGAGGTGTAGATGGGCTGTTACGAATCACTTGATCGCGAGGGGTTTCACTAACTAAACGTCCGCTTTTGTAGATACGCGTTGTTTTCAATTTAGCAGTAAGTGGACTATTACAATTCACAATCAACACGTTCTCTAAAGTTTTTTTAGAATCAATAAAATTATTTGAGTGTTGATATTCTCCTTCAAGAAATACAAAAATACTAACATATTGGTAAACACCCGCTGAAATTGTTTTGACGCTACTTAGATTGACATACCATTGACCATAGGTAGCACCAGGGATACCTTGCGGAACAAAATCTGCCCTGACATAAGGCTTTGCCTCAGCTGTGCTTGTGTAAGCAATTGATCCCAAAGCAATAGCAACAAAAGACATGAGCTTTAGAGCTTTCCATTGATTGGTCATCAAAAATCTATTCCACTGCATATTCATCACCTCGTTGATGTATTATGTAAGTTTGTTTTTAGATTACCATAGAAAAGTAAAGAATGGTTACCTCTGATCACTTTAGCTGGCGATGCAGTAAATTGATAACCTTTTCAGAAGCCACCAACCGATTAGAGCCTTCCCGAGCGGCATAGCCCTGAACTCTGATGGAGCGACGTACTGAGTATGGAAAACTGACTAATTAACTCAGATGCTTGAGTTGGCTTTTGAGGTCTAAACTGATTAAGCATCAGGATACTCCCGTCTACTAAATGGGATTCATGCCTCTACCTACGTCGAGAGTGTGAGTCAATAGAGAAATCGGTTAGCCAACTTCCAGAACTCTAGTAGAAGGTTCGTACGACGAAAGTTAACAACAGTGTAAATGGCTATAACCTTTCTTGATACTCACTAATTATCCTTAACCCTTGTGTATACTCTGGTAAGACCACTGCAATTGAAAGACCATCGCTCAGACAGATATCTGGAGAGCAGTTTGTAGCACTAATTCCATAAGCAAATAAACTGCCTTGATAAACCCGTATAACTCTAATATCTGCTTTAAAGATATCCGTGAAACGTGAACTGGTAAAGTCCTCTTTTACAATCTTTCCCCAGGCACTATCGATGGTTTCTAAAACAAGAGGATCACGGCGGGGGTCAAAATTTTTAGATTCAAATTTTTTAATTTCTGGATACTTAAAGCTCAAGTCATATCCAATGCTTTCTATAAAAACAATTCCTCTTCTTTCATTAGTTGAGAAACTGTAACTAAACTCATAGCCATTAAAGCTTTTAGATCCCTGGGAATGATAGTTCTTTTCAAGAAATCTAAATAAATAACCAAATTGACTATGGTTAACTTGTACTCCATTGATGTCGAGAACACTTATTTTCAAGCCTTTCAAAAAAGCATTTGAATAAAATTTTTGCAAAGCAGTTTTTACCGTGTCACCTGGCAAAGCATAGGTAGAATAGCTACTTAAAAGGAAAGCCAGGATGGCTGTTGAAAAAACTATAGACGGTTTTTTCATGGAGTTAAGTAATGTAAGCAGGTTAAACATTTTGTCCTCACAAAGTCTAGTTTATTCAAATTTGAAAATTCTGATAAAACTCTTTCAACTTGTTTGAGTATTGAGGACAATATCCTCTAATTGCTCCGCCTAGCATTCGCCGTGAAACAATCTCAAACACGTCAAATCCACTTTCCCCATACTTACCACGCAAGTAGGTAATATACTGATATATGAACACAGGGCTCATCTTCTCAACATCTGGTTGTAGCTTGGAAATAACCTGTCGTATGCTGTAGCCTTTAGCGAGCATGGCGCACCCCAGAACTTGAAGGCGATCGATTTCTTTATTAGTTTCTTCTTCAGAGGGAAGCTGGGCAACAATAGTTTTGTCAGGATGAGAGTAGTTGGTGGCTATTTGCGATAAGAAAGTTGAGAAATTAAGATCAGGAAAACCAATAAGTAAAACCAGAGTGAAAACTGGTTTTAGTCTTAAAAAATGCAGAGAACCTATTCTGGATTTCATAACTTTGACTAACGACATACAGCACTTCTCTTGAGGGTTGATCACACTGGCCACGAAAGAACCTTGTATAGTAAGGCGTTTGAGCTTCTCATCTGTACTTAACCGACATGCAAGGTGCTGTAGTACATTGATAATTTTTACAGAAGTTTCAAATCGATTAGAGTCTTCCCAAGCAGGATAACTCTTGACGCGAACAGAGGATTGCTCATGAAAGCGTATTGTATATAGCAACCCTAAATGATTTGAAAAAAAGGGAGCGTGGGTTCACCCCCCTTTATCCCGTTCAGATTCAAATAGGATTGCTGTAAATCATTGAACCTACGGCCTATCATGATCAAGTAACCGGACAGCTTTACGAGTATTAGATTCGATGCTATTGAGTAAATCAACAATGGCAATTAGACCCTGAGTTGCTAGATAGTTAAAAGCACTGAGGCCCAGGAAAACAAATAAAAAGGTGCCAAAAGCTGCTCCTCCCCCTCCATAGGTTCCCACTGCAGATGATGCAGAAATTGCAAATATAAAGATAAACAGATAACCAATCCACTGCAAAATCTTAAGAATGTTAACGTAACGAGAATACATTGTTTGTCCTCCGTTTGTATTGGTAAAACTTGCTGAAAATAAACCTGAAGCTGAATATATCTACACAATGCCCTGGCTCTTCTCTGGTTGAAACTGGTAGTTTTGAGAAAGAAGCTTCATCGACATAATGCATTGATAATTTTTTCAGAAGTTTCAAATCGATTAGAGCCTTCCCAAGCAGGATAGCCCTGAACTCTGACGGACCGATCGCTACACCTGGCAGTTAAAGAACGCAATTCAAATACACCTCGGCAACCAGTTCCAGTCATATTGCCTTTCATTTGTAACAGAATGGTACTTTCGACAATATCGCCTTTGACTTTACTGTTAGGATTGAGCCAGAGACCACAACCGCTTCTATCTGCTCCCACCTGGATAGGATGCTGCCGTTCGATCTGCGGTGAATAAGGAATTTGCCCTGGACTTTTTTCAATTGGTGAATTTCCAAAAAAGCTACTCGCGATCGCGTCCATTTCTCCACTCGACTCAAACGTTGACACAATTATTATTGCCAAATTATGTTTTGTGGCGCATCGAATGACAACAGTAGTACCGGGAAAGCGACCATAGAAAGACATATCGGTTGAGTCTCCTACTGTAGAAAAGTTTGCATAGCCCCTAGCCTTTAGGACCGAAGAAGCACGCTGCAAGCACTGAGCATTTGTAAGCCTGCTCTCCTCTACCCATGAATTAACCTGAGGATAGGGAGATGACTGTGCTATTACAGGTTGGTGAATTAATGCAGGCACTAGATATGCGAAAGGTAGTAGATATTTCACTGTATTCATGAGATCAACTTCAATTAGCTTTTAGAAGACAAAGATAATTTATTTAGCAGCGACAAACTTCACCCCATAATACTGGTTCTCTACAGCAGCCAAAGCCTGAAGGAGGTGGTGGGGCAGAGCGGAATAGAACAACATTATCTCGGCTACCAATTGAACCGTATTTATCAAAATCAATGTCAGTTCCCCAGAGACTGAAAGTGACGGACAAAATAGGCTGGCAAGCAGTAATAACCTCTTTGGCTAAATTGGTTTGTAATACTGGTGAATTCATGAAATTTTCAACTTTGCCTTTCTGACTTGAAGTAGTATTAGCTGTATTGGGCGGTAAAAAAATAGCTAGTTCAAGCGGTGCATCAGGAAAAGGTGAATTGTTGGGACGAGTCTCTATTCTGAAAATTTTGACAATCTGGAGGTTTCTATTGATTTTTGCCTTAACACTCTCAATTGCTTGATGGCAGCTTGTGTCCAGAGAAGGCAAGGCTTGTGCTACTAGTCCTGGAGAGCGTAAAGAAAACGTCTCCCTTGAATAAGCTGGAGTAACGCTTGTTATCAGAATGGTTCCAGCCACAATCAAGTTAATTGATTTAGCAATGCTCTTCATTTCTTCAACATCTCCTCAGGGTGCTTGAGTAAATTATATGGCTTTGTGGAAATTCTTATAAGCGTGGTAGTTGTTTACTCTCTTTTATCTTTTTTTGAAAATATCGCGATCGCAGAAGGAATACCAATTCCAAGGAATTTCGAGTCTGATCTTAAACGATCACCCACAAGAAGAGGATTATTTCCCCAGGTTAGTAGAACGCTTGAACCTCCATCTAGTTGAGCGGTTGATTTAGCACCAAAAGCAGTTAAAGTGTTTCGAGCATTACTAAGATATGAAGCAGAACTTGAGAAGAAAAAGACCTTAGTTGCTTCATTATTAACTCCAACAAATGTTCGAGGCGCTTCAATTGGCTTCTCATTTGGTATTGAAGAAGCATAGAGACCTGTTAAGTTTGCACATCTTATAGTATCTTTAAATGCTTGATTGATGTCATTTAAGATATGAGCACCTGCAAAACTAAAACAAAAAGCTCGATGAGAAAACCCGGTACCGACTTCTGAAGGCCTATATTCCTGAACAACTTCTCCTTCAATCTTTAAACCTAGCGGAATTTTACGTACAAGTCTACTAGAAAGTATCGTTATATTATTAAAAACTGTGCCATTTACAATGGCAGTTAACTCTAAATCCTTATCACTTAGTTTTTGAGCTTTATCAATAAGCTCCCCTAAATTAAGATTACTAATTCCTAGACGATACTTTTCCCCGGCTATAAAAGAAAGTCTTGATTTATTTAAATCGACAATAGTTACATAATCAGATCTCATGTTATGTTTATATAGACAAACACCGTCAGTAAATTTATTTAAGCTAAAACCTGCTACCTTGTAATCACAAGAAGAATCAGAATCTGCAGGCTTAGGAGGCAAATTTGGTGGCAGTGAAGCTGTAATAGCTTGGTGTCCACTTGCTTCTGGAATTCCAATAGACTGTGTGATTTCATTTGTTAATACAGATGCTGTTATCCCTGATGTAGAAGTTGAGGATGTAAAGCTGATAGGTTGAAAATTAGTAACTACAGGTTGAACTGTGTTGTCTACACTGCTGGAACTGTTCCCTAAAATCCGGACCTGAACTGTACCCTCATTCAATGCTCCTCTAGGGGCAATAAAACGAATATAGGTATTATCTCTAACCTGGCTCCACGGCGTTGCTTCAGTGCCACCACTTAGGAATACATCTCTTTGAGGTACAAACTGCTCCACCAGTCTTGAGTAACTATAGCGTGAGTTCAAAATAGATTGCCTGGCATTAAGCGCAGATTGAGTAATTTCTCCAACTACTCCCAGGCTACCCAAAGATTGAGTTAAAGAAGGAATGCGCCCTCCAGAAATACGTGACACATTATTCCAACCTGTAGTTAATCTATCAACAAGTCCCTTCTCCATCTTACTTTTATATTCTGGAATTAACTGATTGACTAATGCTTGTTTTTGAGAAGACAATTCACTGTAAGCAATTCCATTTTGAATTGACCAAGAAAGTACCTGAACGTCATTTCTGGAAATAGTTTTATCATAGCTTGCACGTGTATATAAAGCTGATAAAACGTCTGCCATCCGACCATTTAACCTTGCAAGCCTAAATCGGTTTCCCCTCCCGTTAAACGTAAATGCTCTTGTGCAGTAATAGTAAGCTGGAACTTCGTAGTCACCTGGAGAAATAGGACTGTCGAGTGCTAAAGCAGAGAGATTCAGAGGACGAGGTGAAAATGTTCCTCCAGGTAAAGTCTGAACATTGCTATAAAACTTATGTTCACTATTACTAATGGGAATTTCATCAGCAAGTAACTTGCGGAGCTGCTGTTTGGCTACGGCATTCAATCCTCCTTCAATGACTTCTTTAACAGGGCCAGGTAATTTGACTGGAGCACATATTCCAAACAAACAAATATCAGCAATTCGTTTGTGTTGAACTCTTTTAATAGATTGATGTTCAGTTTGATTATGTCTGGAATTTGATGCTGTATTTGCTGAAACTATTACTGTTTCTCTAGAATAAGCTGGAGTAAAGCTTGTTGCCAAAATAACTCCACCGATGATCGAGATGATTTTGTTCATAGCTTATTACCTACAAGTTTATCAATGCAAAAATATGGATTCCGCTAGCAAGCACAGTCAATTTCGCCCCATGACGGTTCTTGCATTTGTGTATTTGTACATACGTGCTGGAAGGGTGGCAACATGGAAAATACCAGGTGAGTTTACTAAAACTGGAAAGAATGGATGAAGCACAGGCTTACTCTAGGCCGCAATAAACATGCACTCCCCATTTCTGCCGTTTCTTGTGAGCCTCAGCAACAGTTGGGCATCGAAAAGACTTTACAGTATTATCAGAGAAATACCCGAAGAGTTCAATGGTTTCCCACCGAGTTTGAAAGATGACTAGTCCGACCTGGTTACAAGCTGATATTATTTGAGCACTGAGCGTTGCCATTGAAACGCGGTGAGCTCACCAGCTCATTAATTAGTTTATTGGGGTCGCCAGATACGATAATCACTACTTCTTCTGGACGATCAGAAGGATAACTAAAATAACTTTCTCTTATATTTTTACTACGAAGTACCTCTGGTCGAATGAGCCGAATTTCATTTAGTGCACGCTGACTCCAGGGAATAAAGTAACCTCTTTTGACCAGTTCTGCTGTTACTGAATTGATCCCTGTTTCACAACTGATCCCTGGATTTGTCGGTAATGGAACAACGGCTGTTGCTCTAGAGTACGCTGCATTCGTAGTCGTGGTGCAGATTGCTGTAGCAATAATAAAACTAAGAGTTTTTGAAATCCTATGCATTTTCTTACATATCTCCTTACGGGATAATTAGAGTTTACACAGACAAAATAGCGGCATAAGTTCGAGCGGATACTGTTAATACCAGCATTAGAATGACAGGTACTAGAAACATAGCTGTGCGGGAGGATATCTTAAGAACATCTGTTAGAACACTGTTCAACACTAAAATAGTGGTTGTGCCGCAAAATACACTCAATACCGCTAGTATATCGCCATTTCTGAACCCCAGCAAAAAAGCGATTGTCAGGAAAATCGTAGTTGGGAAAAAGGTAAATGCGGCTGTAAAGGTAAGCTGCTTATAATTGCCCAGTTTCCTGAATACCTGCTTACATAGGAGAAAGACACCCAGTAAGAGCGCGATCGGCACGGCAGCAAATAGAAAGATCAATAGATGGTGCTCAAACTTCAGTTGCAACCCAAAACTTGACCCGACAAAGGGAGACAGGAAACCTGAAAAATCAGAACTGGCTCTTTGAACTACTAACCAGACTGATAGAATAAATCCCATACTTAAGACTAGCCCGGCTTTGAAGGCGCGATCGTCTCCCAGAAACTCCAGCACGGCCTGAATATCCCCAGTTGGATCACGGCGTAACTTCTTCAGTGCAAACCATGTATCCTGAACTGCTGCTTTACTGGTTTCCCAGGCTACATTATTGCTTTCGCCCCCAGGTTCTAAAGGCTGTTGTTCCGCCTCTAAAGGGTCAGAGTCACTGGAAGACTTATCGTTTAGAGAATTTAGATCAGAAGTTTCATTGTGTTCACTCATACACTTCGTCTCCGTTTGACTACGAAAAAATTTAACTCATATTTGCTACTGATGCAATAGTCATAGATTATGGAAGTTAGCCTAATTACCGATTGGATTTAGCGCCACTACCATGTCTGTTTCTACAACTGTTGGTTCGGGACGAGTAGTAGTCATTCCCAATCCACGAATAGAGTTGAGGACTGCCTGAACCTCTGGGTTGAAGCTATGGAAGTTAGCAGCCTGATCGGAATTTGTAACCAAGCTACGAACTTTTTCCACATTTATGTAGGTATAGCCCGAATTATGTTGGGGTAAGGATTTTGTAACGGCTCTGAAGATTTCATCCTGACTGAGGTTGCTGGCTTGCCTGGTGGCGATCTCTTCGGCAACAGAACCATCCGCAGCAATCATGAAAGTATTTTGATTCAACCAGCCATGTCCCAGTAATGTTCCTCTGCCAGGAATCTGCCATTCACTCACAGTTGTTCCACCCAACTGCTGTTGATGAATGGGAACCCCATTTTGAGCTACCCAACTATTCAGACGATTAACCGTAGTTTCTGCTCTAGAACGATCGCTGGTACTGACAATAAAAGCACCTCCAATTCCACTTAATAGGGAACTATCTGGAGTAGGTATCAAGCCAAAAGCGAACTCTCCATCCATCCATCCCAAAACATCCTTTTCCAGATCAAGCCCCGTCGCTTGCCAAAACTGTGCTTTGATCTGAGCAACAGTTTGTTCCACTTCAGGGGTAGCTTTCAGTTGCTCAACGAAAGTAAAAAATTGACGAGGAGCATTGTATCCAGTAGTCAGAAGGAACGTATCTTTCGGAAACTGGGTCACCACCTTACCAGGAATTGGTTTAAACTCCCACTTAAACTGCTCTGGATCAACCTCTGATGCTAATTTAAGCTGCAGACCTATATCATCAACTCCCACACTCAGGACCCAATTCTTCATCTGCAGTAGGTTCTCTGGAGGTGAGGGCATTTCTGGATTGGACTGACTTAGTTGTTTCAAGGTATAAGGTGCATCAGGTGTAAAAAACTGAGCGATCGGCGTACCAACGTTGGCTGTTCTTGCCAAAACTTTACTCTTCCTCAACTTAGTAGCAAGGGATTGAGAGCTTTGAGCGGCATCAATTGATTGTTCGATCGTTCGCTTAGACTGTGAAATAACGAGATGGTTGTTCAATACTCCCACGTAAAAAAAACCTTGTCCCTGATCGTCCTTTATCTCTACCAAGTCAACACCTTTATATTTTTGGTTCTTTAAATTTAGATCTGGTTTATTCCAGTGTTTATGGGCGAAATCCAAGGCAGCCAACTTATCCTTAATTCCTATCACCAGAAGTAGATTTGGTTGTGCAGACCCTGTGGATGGATCTGAAGGTAGAGGTGCAAACGTGACACTGCCTATCCAGGGCTGCAAATCTTTCTGGTAGTCAATCCCACGATCAGCCAAGTACTGTTGGAAAACCTGAGTTCCCTGAAAACCATTCATTATCTGGGTTTGAGCCTGCTGATTAATGACCCGATCTACTTTTGCCCTGACCTCCGGATCAGTCGTAATAAATCCTGCTCCAATGGCTTGTTCAGGTATAACCTGTGCACTGGCTAAGGGATTAGCAGCTTCTCTAGCAGGAATAAACTTTAGATAAAGGTAAGCTACCGCACTGCTGAGGGCAATTGTGCCAATAGCGATCGCTGGAGCAAGACGATAGATTTGTTTATTCATCACAAATTTTTTCAAGGATAGTAGATGGAGGGTTAGTCTAACCTGAGTAGTAAATTTACACCCAGGCAATTTAACAATGCTACTTCAGAGTAGCCTGATTTTACTTCTGTTGTTGTAAATTAAAATAGCGTTGTAGTTCGTTAACTGCTTGACGTTGGCTAGTCTGGGGAAGTCGAAGAGTACAGCGCTGTACTTTACGACCTCAGGCTGTTAGGTAAATGGGCACAAATTGTCCTCTATCATCTACTCCACTAAAAATACCATCAGCTGCTAAGCTAGAGCTACTAAGAGTACCGTTGTAGGAGTAAACAATCATATTCTGTGCCTGCCAACGCCTCGGGGTTACTGTTGTCCGCCCATATACACCTGTGGGAGTTCCAACGCGCTGTTCAGCCAGGAAGTTAAATAAATCATCCGAAAAAACGCCATTGCTTTTAAATCTCAAACAATTAGTCCCTAAAGATTCAGGCTGCCCACCAGGGAGCCGACCAGTCATCGTTACTTGATAAATACCAGTGGGAACTTGTGCCATTGCGGGAGTGGCTATTGCACCATAGCTAACAACCAAAGTACTAAGGGCGATCGCCTCAATCACCAGATTATTCTTCTTAACCATTGAATTATTCTCCTAGTAAACTTGATCTAGGCTCAAGACTTAGTTTTCCACGTGGGCCATTTGGCTCTCTTGCCTGGAAGAACCTACGTCATCCCTGCAAACTTGCATGTAAATTCAGAAGAGATTTTAGAACAGGAGTAGGGGTCAGCTGTCGAGTAGGGAGAACTCCTTCAATGTTTAGGCTTGCTTTGTATTCTCTGTTGCTCTCGCCTTTCGGTATCGAGAGTGCCACACGATTCAGCCTTACATCGTTGTGAGCCTCCCCCTCCCAGAAGCCTGCCTGCGGATTTCCCGCACAAGCCTCTTCATTCGGTCATTTACCAGCTTGGATTGAGAGACACTAACCGACCTGGCTTCGGAAGCGGATGCCTCACAAGGTAGCACCGGAACCTCTCCCATGTAAAACTGCGTCTCTGACTGCGCTGGTTTAGCCATCGGAACAGCAGGTGGTGAACTGCTCGTTCAAATCGCCACAGTGCCCGACTGTTGTCGGTGACCCCAAAGTAGTTGAAATGTCCGCGCATCTTCCGCCCAATGGCTTGCCATAGCACTGGCAGTTTCTGGGCGTTGCGTTCCTGGTGCAGCCATTGGTTAATGGCGACTAGTGCCCGTCGAAATCGCTTCTTCGAGGTCTTACGCTTTAATCGAGCTTTCCCATTTCGGCTCTTTCCCCAGTAGTGGGTCAGACCCAAAAAGTCCAAGGTGGGGAGCCGTTTCCCTTCCTTGAATGACTGCCAGGCATGACGCTTGCCAAACCTCAGCAATTGGGTTTTCTCCAGATTAAGGCGTAGTCCGTACTTCTCCAGTCGTTGGGTAGAACGCGCATGAACCGTTGTGCATCATCCTCGAACTCAAACACAGCACTGCTATCGTCCGCATATCTCAGGATTGCACTATATCCTCGACAGTGCTGGGTAACAATCTGGGTAAACCATTGGTCCAGCACATGATCCAGGAAGATGTTCGCAATCACTGGGGAGGCGATGGAGCCTTGAGGGCTCCCCAGTTCATCTTGAACCCTGCCGCCAAGGGTTTGAATCCCAGCTTTGAGCATGCGCGCGATCAGGCGAAGAAATTTCCGGTACTTGATCCGCTTTTGCATCACTGCCAAGATCTCTTAATGCGGCATGGTGTCGAAAAACTGTGCCAGGTCTAAGTCTGCAATCCAGTTGACGGGTTTAGTCATCACCTCGCTGTTAAGCTGCCTGAGTGCATCGTGGCAGCTCCGCTTTGGGCGGAATCCATAGGAGGTTTCAAGAAACACCGGTTCGTAGATTGCTTCCAGGATCTGTCGTGTCATCTCCTGGACGATTTTGTCTTCCAGGCAACTAATGTCTAAAGGACGCAGGGTGCCATCCTCTTTGGGGATCTCTACCCGTCGTACAGCTTGGGGGCGGTACGACATTTGGTGCAGCCTTTGATGCAGTTCCCGCAGGTTGTCCTCCAGGTGCTGTCTATAGTCTGCCTTAGTCACTCCATCCACTCCGGGTGCTTTCTTTCCATCCAGGACCTCGAAACAGGCTCGCAGGTTGTCCACCGTATAGTGGTGTATCAGGGTTGTAAATTCTGATGCTGGTTGGCTGCTCGCCCGTTTGGCTATCCGCTCGATTCCCGTGATCGCCATTCTTCCACCGCTGCGTATGGATGTAGCTATGGCTTAATGTAGCTATTAAGCTGTGGAGTTATCGTATGTTTCAAGCCTGGCTAGATCGCGTCTTAGCTGTCCAGCTCGGTCACGTAGTTTCTTCCGCTGCTTAGCCAGATCAATGATCTGCTGGAAGAGCTGAGGATCATCTTTAACTATCAGGTAAGCAGCTTCAAAGAACGTTTCAAAGGTAATTTTTTCCTTTCTGAACTGCGCTTCAGCCTGATCTAGTAGTGTTTCATCCACCCTGATATTGGAACGCCGAGCGACCTGGGGTAGAGCAGCCAATTCTGCCTTAATCCGCTCCAGCAATTCCAGACCTTTCCCATCGGTTACCCCTGGCTCAACAGGCTGAAGCAAGGAGGTATCCCGTTCAGGGACAACCACCCGACTGCGTCTTTGTCGGATAAAGTCAAGTGTGTTAGCTTCATTTGCTGCAGTATTGCCCATCTCAGACTCCAACCAGATCAGACTGCTTCACATTAACGCCTAGGGTTTGGGCAAGCACCTCAAATGGATACTCCAGGTCTGGATAGCCCATTTCAGCTAACGTCTTACCGTGATTAATCGCCCGCTTAAACTGCTCCGATTCACGTACAGAAGGAAAAATCTTATCCTCTCCCACTTCCTCGATCATCGCGGCGATCGCCTCTCGGCTCTCCTGGGTACGATTGAGCCCAACCCATTTGTCGCGGAATGGGATCACACCGAGGAACTCGGCAGCAAGGCTTCCGTTCTCCTTGATCTGCTGAAACAAATCCAAGGTTCTGACCAGTGACCCGTAACCCTTAATGACCGCCTCCGCTGGTATCACGGTGTAATCAGCTGCACCAATGATCGTTAGGGCTAGCTGCGATCGCTGGGGGGGTGAGTCAATGATGCAGAAGTCGATGCCAGAAGGCAGGCCACTCAGCCGCTGCCGCAACAGCGTTGCACCAAAGCCACTGTTGGCAAGATAGTCCTGAACTTTATTCAATCCGTCGTCAGAAGGGAGCAAAAACAAATTCTTCTCTCCAGTCGGGTAGATGGCCTCTGAAACTGGAACCGTTCGCTGAATCACTTCGGACAGCGTTGGTTCATTTTTCTCCACGCTATGACGCAAGTAGGTCGTCAGATTGGACTGCGGATCACCATCGATCAAAAGCACGGTATATCCCTGACGCTCCAGGTACTTTCCCATCAAAACAGAAAGCGTTGTCTTCCCCTGCCCACCAGACAGAGAAACAAATGCAAGAACTTTCATAGCCATTAGTTAGTTAAACTACTTTGCTATGAACTTAGTGCCTAAAGTACAGATTATGCAGTTACAGAATGGCAAGCTTAAGTAAAGTCGTTATAGTTATTAAGCTTAAAAGCTACATTAAGCTATAGCTACATTGAGTTAATTATTTTATTAGAGATTGCACTCCCAGCAGGACTAGCCAACAGCTGGCGTTGCTCGGCTCACTTTCCTGTTCTGACTCTGAAGCTGATGGGAAGGGACTTTAAGCCACGATTGGGCAGTTTTGGCAGCCACTCCAGTGGCTCTTTGGACAGGCGCAGATCTGTTAACCGGTTGAGGAGAGCATTAAAGGCAATCTGTTCTTGAACCCGAGCGAGATGGGCACCTGGACAGTAATGGATTCCAGCCCCAAAGGCAATCTGACGACTGTGGCGACGATGAATATCCAGGCGATCGGGGTACCGAGTAAGTCTGAGCCAGAATTAGCCCGTCGCTGATCGAGCATCCCTTGGAGATAAGCCACCATTGCAGCTACGCTCTACTGACATTTCTGCACCCGTTCTGGCAGATCTGCCATGGTGGTCGGTCCCCAAAGAACAGCCAGGTCGTGGGATCAGTCGTGAAATTGAGCGTGATCCTGAGGCGGCAAACCCAGTAGTTCACAAATAATTGATCTCCAAGGCTCCGGCGATCGCCACTGATCACACAGATCTTGATGTGGGTGTTCTCTCGCTGCATTCGGTTCCAGGTCAGTGGCTTCTATCGTTGCTTCCCCCAGCACTGGATATTACAGACAGAAACAAAAGCTGTTTAAATTTATTAGCGGTTGACGAAATGGGCGATCGCATACTTCACTAGATCAAACCCTACATTAGGTTGAGTGCGATCCCTCTCGCTGGAAATATACTTTTTGAAAAATTAGAGGTACAACGGATGGTCTAAGAAACCCTTTAAAGCAAAAAAACCCACTGCAGCGAACAGTAGGTGGTTTTGCTTCCCCGGCGATACAACCAAGGAACCGGAAATAATGCTTTTTGGCAGGCATTGATTTGGTCTCCTTACGGAGCCTTGCGCTCATTTTAGGCATTCTTTGCCTGCAAGGTCAAGCCTTGTCCATTTTTTTGGACGCAAGGCTCCCTATTCATTTGACGAAAACGATAGGGAGAACGATGAAAACATGGCTTTTCTAAAAACTAATTCTCTCTATCAAACTATTCATGATAGGGAGAATATTAATGGTTTTACAGACTTTATCCCCAGATAGCATCACAGATTCCAGTCTGGAGGGCTTTGCAACACGCACCCGGCTGGAGTGGACCGTTGGCAGCGCAATTGATCTGGAGCTGTTCCGTGCCACCGTCCAAGTGGTCTCGGATACCGAGGTTGATCCTTACTCCCGTGAGGTCAGCTATCCCATCCACGAAGCCCTGAACTGGAAGGTCACCCGGTTCGGCCAACAAGCACGAGCAACCCTGTTCGGGGCCTTAATCCTCAATGACGATGGCACGGTCTGGCAGGTCAAACTTAGCCAACCGCGGGTTGATCGAGAAAGGGGCAAGTCCCGCAAGTACGAAGTCCCGGTGGGAACCCAGAGTCGGGCCTGGCTTCCTCATCAGTTCCCACTCCCCCTGTGGCAACGCATTGCCAGCCGTTATGGCCTCAAGCTCTCAGAAGCTGATTTAAGCCTGGGGTTTCGGGCCTGGCTGATCCAGCACCCCGAAATTGACATCACGATCTGTGAGGGGGCCAAGAAAGCCGCCTGTCTGCTGAGCCTCGGTTATGCCGCGATCGCATTGCCGGGGATTTTCAACGGTTATCGCAAGAATAATCAGGGACTGATCCCCGACCTGGCCGCGATCGCAGTCCCAGGACGGCCCATCTCCATCTGTTTTGACCACGACCTGAAGCCCCGAACGATCGAGAACGTGAACCTGGCCACCAAGCGGCTCGGGACGTTGTTCCTCGAATCCGGCTGTACTGTCCGGGTCATTCCACTGCCGGGACCAGAAAAGGGGGTCGATGATTTTGTCGTGGCACAGGGAGCAGAAGCCTTTGCCCAGCTGCATGACACTGCGCCATTGCTCCAGCAGTGGAATAGTCAAAAACGATGGGAGTTGACGCTACAGCCCACGCACAAACTCAATCAGCCCTATCTGGGAAATCTGCCCTATCCCGCCAGCGGGTTTGCCTTCATCAAGTCACCTAAAGGGACTGGTAAAACTCAGGCGCTGCAGTCCCTTATTCGGGAGGCAACTCGAAACGGACGACGGGTCATCGTCATCACCCACCGGATTCAACTGGGGCGCTCCATCTGTGCCGGGCTTGGGATTGACTGGATCGAGGAAATGCACCAGTCGGAAACACGGGGATTGCTTGGGTTTGGTCTCTGTATCGATAGTCTTCACGCTTCTTCCCAGGCTCGGTTTAATCCCCAAGACTGGCGGGGAGCCATCCTCATCCTGGATGAGCTAGAGCAGATTATCTGGCATGCGCTCAACTCCCAGACTTGCTTTGAAAAGCGAGTCCTGATCCTGGAAACGCTGAAAGAACTGATTCAAACCGTCTACAACTCCGATGGACTGATTATTGGGCAGGATGCCGACCTCTCTGATGTCAGTGTGAATTACCTGATGGGACTGGTAGAAAGTCCCGTCCTCCATCCGTGGCTGGTGGTCAATGAATGGCGATCGCTGCAACCCTGCCCAGTGTCCTTCTACCACACCCCCGATCCAGCTCCTCTGATCGCTCAGTTAGAAGCATCGATCGAAACTGGAGCGGTATTTCTCTGTGTCGATGCCCAGAAACCCAAAAGCCGGTGGGGGTCAATCAACCTGGAAGCTTACTTCAAGCAAAAGTTTCCCCAAAAACGAATTCTCCGCATTGACAGTGAAACCGTTGCTGATCCTCAACATCCTGCCTGCGGCATTGTGGAACGGCTCAATACAGCAGCATTGCACTATGACCTGATCATTGCCACACCCACGATCGGGACAGGCGTTGATCTAAATGTGCAGGGGCATTTTGTCGCGGTTTTTGGCATCTTCCAGGGCACTACCCCTGATGCGGAAGCTCGGCAAGCTCTGGCAAGAGTGCGCGAATCCGTCCCCCGTTATGTCTGGGCTCGTACCTTTGGAGCCAGCAAGATTGGCAATGGCAGTTGTGATTACCGTGAGGTCGCTCGTTCTACCACCCGTAATCTGGAACTGAACCTGCATCTGCTCAAAGACATTGACTTTGATCTCGATCAGTCCTACGACCCCATTACACTCCGCACCTGGGCCAAAATGGCAGCACGGGTCAATGCCTCACTCTGGAACTTTCGGGAAGAACTCCAGCGCGGACTCCAATCCGAAGGCCATCAAGTCACGATTCTGCAGACGGGAGCATGTCTATCCAGTGCTCCCATTAAACCCGCACTTATCGAAATTCAAACCCACCACCAGGAGCAAGAAGCCCACCAAATCGCTACCGCCGAGGACATCTCCGAGTCGGACTATCAACAGTTGAAGGCTAAACGCTCCAAGTCAGCCCCAGAACGGGCAAGGGAACGCAAATTTGCCCTTAAACAACGCTATGGGGTTGAGGTCATCCCAGACCTGGTCCTCAAAGATGCAGACGGCTGGTATCCCCAAATTCGGCTGCACTACTACCTTTTGTATGAAATCGAGCTGGTCCAGCAGCGCGATCGCCGCGAACTCCAGAGCCATCTGGAACGCGGAAATCAGAAGCTGGCCTTGCAGGATGTCCGATTACTCGGAGCGCAGGTTGAGACTTTACGCAGTTTGGGAATTGCTCAACTGCTGCTCGCTGGCCAAGAAATCCGGGGCAGTGACCCCCTGATCCAACACCTCGCTGCCCTCGCCGTGGAATATGCCCGTGACCTGAAGACGGTGCTGAACTTGACCTTCACCGAGGCAATGACCCCCATTCAGATCGTGCAGGCATTGCTGGGCAAGCTGGGACTGAAGTTAAAGCGGCTCAGACAAGAACGGCTACCGGATGGCACACGGGAGCGGGTTTATCAGTATCAAGCTCCTACAGATGGACGAGAAACCGTCTTCCGATCGTGGAAAGCCAGAGAGCTGGATGGGGCGATCGCTTTAGGCACACCCCTTTATATTTAAAAATTATCTATGGGAACAGCCAGTGATAAATCTAATTTATTTTCTGGGTGTCTTCAGTCCCCCATTAGATTGACTCTTCCCTGCTGCGGTCGCTTACGGCTCGGTTGCTCCTGTCGTGCTGCGCTCCCCTCCACCTCATCTCCCCCCAGGCTGGACACGCTGTCGAAATCTACTCAATCGATGAATCCTGACTCGATCTCAGCGGCTTTACCCATCTGGACCTGACTATGGGCAGCAGATGCGCCAATCGGTGAAGCAGTGGACCGGACTCCTGTTTGGCTTGCCGTCCCGGAGGAAATCGCAGTGGGCATTGCCAGGTGTAAGACGCTTGCAAAAATTGCCAATCATGTTGCCCAAAAGTGGCCGGGGACCGACGGAGTTTTTAACCTACTGGTGAATAAACCAGAGCTGGTGCTGGCTGAAATTGAGGTGGAGGTTTAGGGGGGGCGAAGATATAGCAAAGTGCTACGAGAACAGGGGATTCAAACGGCTTTACAGTTATGAGATGCTTCCCAGAATTGGACCAAACAACGGTTTGGCGTTACCCTCTTGCGAACAGTGCTGGAGTTGAGCGGCTTGTCCTGCATTCCCCTGTAACTCGCTCCCCCATCTATAAAAGGGATTACCTGCTCGCGGTCGTTTGGGCGTAAAGTCGAAGCCCTGAGTGATTTGAAAGAGGCCGTTACCACCTACACCAGCCGGGCGGCCGAAAAACTACGACAAGAACAGTTGGCCGCCACGATCGTCAGTGTGTTCATCCTGACCAAACGCTTCAATGACGACCCCCGCTACCAAAACTCCATCCAGATCATGCTCCCCGTCGCCACGGATGACACCGCTGAGCTGATTCACTATGCTCTGCAAGAGTTAGAGATACCGACCCGGCTACCTGTACCAGAAAGCAGGGGTGATGCTGCTGAACCTGATGCCTCTCACCCTGGTGCAGCCCCACTTATTTGATCACCGCTACCGGGACCGCTACCGTTTGCTGATGGCGACGATCGACCAGATTAACCACAAGTTTGGCCCAGGGACAATTCAGTTTGCGGCAGCGGGTGTAGCGAAACCCTGGCAAATGCGCTCCTCCAAGTGTTCTCCCTGCTATACGACCCAATGGGCAGAACTTCCGATCGTTCAGGCATAAATCTATACTAGAGATAATAGATCGACTAAAAATTCCAGCGATTTCTTGTTAATACCGTAAAATTATCTCTAGGAGAGCATCCTGAAGGGAAGAAGCTGAGTACGTCATCATATAGAACGAAGGTAGAGTCGCATCTGAGAGTAAATAGGGATGGGCAAGTGGAGATGGAGGAGTGCAGTTCTACTGAGCATCATCTCTGCGATCTCTCCCCTTTCGGCTTAATGCGCTGAGTACCAGGGTCTGAGGGGGTGACAAGTGAGCTAGAGCGCTTGTCGGATAAGCTCTTGCGCCCT
>ERZ1066117.380-NODE-380-length-37610-cov-35.799281_pt1 | contig 37610 bp, 23 predicted proteins | sample MGYA00382764_ERZ1066117 | MGnify/ENA primary metagenome ERZ1066117 (study PRJEB33369, sample SAMEA5778347) | biofilm metagenome | biome: Industrial cooling water; feature: Water cooling tower basin; material: Biofilm | place: United Arab Emirates | collected...
CGCCGGGGCCTTGCGCGCGGCGACGGCCGGGGCGGCGGGCGCGGGCGCCCGGGTCGGCGCGGCCTCGGCCGGGCCCTTCTTGGCGCCGCCGGGCAGCTCGACGCCCTTCTTCGTCAGCACGGCGACGCGGTGCTCCGCGATCGCCTCCTTGCGCTGGACGTAGATCTGCACCAGGCGGCGGGCCGCGTAGTGGGCCTTGATCTTCCACTTCGGCTCGTTGGCGAGCAGCACCGCGAACGCGATCTCGGGCCGGTCCGCCGGCGCGTAGCCGACGAACCAGTTGTAGTTGAGGCCGGGCGCGCGCTTGCCCGTCAGGCTGCCGGTCTTGCCGGCGACCTCGACGTCGGCGATGTACGAGACGCCCTGGCGGTCGACGAAGCTCTGGCGCGCGGTCCCCTCGGTGGTCGTGCGCACCATCATCGCGCCGACGGTCTCGGCGACGTCCTTCGGCAGCACCCGCTCGGTCTTCGGCAGCGCCGGCGTGCGGTCGGAGCCGTCGGGCCCGAGCACCTGGGCGATCACGTGCGGCGGCTGGAACACCCCGCCGCGGGCGAACACGCTGGCGAGCAGCGCCCCGTGCAGCGGGCTCATGTCGACGTGCCAGAAGCCCGCCGCGACCTTGGCCCGCTCCTTCGCGTCGCCGGGGATCAGCGCCGGAGAGCGCTCGACCGGGAACTCGAACGGGATCTCGCTGTCGAACTTGAACGCCCGCGCGGTCGACGTCAGCGCGCCCTCGCTGAGGTGCTTGAGCGCGAGCTTGGCGATGATCACGTTGTGGCTGTGGGCGATCGCGCCGCCGAGGTCGTCGCAGCGCTCGTCGCGGCCGGGATCGTCGGCGAGCAGCTCGTCGGTGATCCCGTGCAGCCCGCCGGAGAAGCAGACCTTCGTCTTCGCGCTGACCAGCTTGTTCGCCAGCAGCGACGCCGCGGTCACCAGCTTGAACGTCGACGCCGCCGGCGCCCACGCGGTCGTCACGATCTCGAGCGGGTCGACCTGCGGGTCCATCGTCGAGTGCCCGGCGAGCGCGAGCACCGAGTTGTCGCGGACGTCGAGCACGACCGCGGCCGCGTACGGCACCTCGCGGTTGCGGAAGATCTGCAGCGCCGCGTCCTGCAGCACCGGATCGAGCGTGTACAGGATCCGGTGGCCGTCGCTGAGCTCCTGGACCAGCCGGCTGCGCGCGAGATCCGTCGCCAGCGCGGGGATATCCGGGTCGCTCGTCTTCGCCGCCTTGGCCGGCGCGGGCGCGTCCGGCCCGAGCGGCACCGCGGTCGCCGCGGCGAGGTCGAGCCGATCTTGCCACGGCAGCGCCGCGACCGGGGCCTCCTCCGCCGCCGACGGCGTCGCGGTCGCGGCGGCCCGCACCGCGTCGTGCGTCTCGGGGACCTCCTGACGCTGCACGTAGAACGCGATGGCGCCGAGGGTGGCGACGAAGAAGAGCGCGCCGAGTCCGCCGAGTCGGGAGCGTGGGGCCGACATGTCGGAGCGTCTTAGCAGCGGCGCCCCGGGCCGGGCAAAAATTTGCGAGATCACCGCCCCGCGCGCCGCGCAGGCGGCCGCAGAGTGTGCCCAAAAGCGGAGGGCTTCTCAGCACTTGGACGGCGTGACATCAGGCGGGGGATCCGGACCCGCGAGCGCTCTTTTGAGCCTACATCCCCAGACTCTTCCGCACCAGTTTCGCCCGCAAGCTCCGCGATGTTGTCCGGCTCTGGTAATTTGCTGGGAGCAGAGGAACACCCGTCGGGGTTTGCCGCGCGCCTATGCGGGACGAGACGATCGTTACGGTAATCAACAAGTCCGACGACTCCGGCTCGAAGGGCCCCAAGAAAGAGGCCTGCCTCGTCGTGATCTACGGCGCCGAGCTCGGGCGCAAGTATCACATCGACGGGCGCGAGATGACGATCGGGCGCGGCACCCTCAACGACATCTGCGTCAGCCAGGACTCGGTGTCCCGCACGCACGCGACGCTGCGGGTCGAGGACCACGGCGTCAAGATCCGCGACAACGAGTCGACCAACGGCACCTACGTCAACGACCACAAGGTCCACGAGGCGTGGCTCAAGGACGGCGACCTGATCAAGATCGGCCGGGCGATCTTCAAGTTCCTCAGCGGCGACAACATCGAGAGCCTGTACCACGAGGAGATCTATCGCCTCTCGACGGTCGACGGCCTGACCCAGATCTTCAACAAGCGCTACTTCATCGAGACCCTCGAGCGCGAGCTCAGCCGGGCCCGCCGCTACGACCGGCCGCTCGCGCTGGTGATGTTCGACATCGATCACTTCAAGCAGTGCAACGACACCTTCGGCCACCGCGCCGGCGACTTCGTGCTGCGCGAGGTCGCCGACGTCGTCCGCGAGCGCGCCCGCAAGGTCGACGTGCTCGCCCGCTACGGCGGCGAGGAGTTCGCGATGATCCTCCCGGAGATCGACATCCGCGGCGCGACGGCCTTCGCGGAGAAGATCCGGGCGATGATCGGCGAGTCGAAGTTCATGTTCGAGGGCCGGCACATCCCGGTGACGATCTCGATCGGCGTCGCCGAGCTGACCCCCGACGTCGCCACCTACGACGACCTGATCAAGCGGGCCGACGCGCGCCTCTACAAGGCCAAGCAGACCGGCCGCAACCGCGTCGTCGCCGGCGACTGAGCGCGGGCCCCTGCCCTCGCGCCGCGGCGCCCCGGCTCACCCCTCGCCGGTGAACGACGCGACCAGCATCCAGCCGCCCATCACCACGAACAGCCCGCCCGCGACCCGCTCGATCGTCACCGGGTCGACGCGCCCGCGGATCAGCTCCCCGGCGAGTACGGCGACCAGGCTCGAGAGCACCAGGGCCAGGGCCGACGCCGCGAACACCAGCCAGCGGCGGCCGCTGGTCGCCGCCAGGCTCATCGTCGCCAGCTGGGTCTTGTCGCCCAGCTCTGCGAGGAACACCAGCCCGAAGGTCGTCAAGAACGCGCGGAGGTCCATGGCGGACGGCTTGTTTACCGCGTCCGGCGCCCGCGGCGGGCCCGCCCGGCAGGAAACTCTTGCGCGGGGCCCTCCGGTCGGCCTAACTACCCCGCGTGAATTCGCACGCAGCCGTCGCCGGCCGGATCGCCGTGCTCAGCCCGCTGGTCATCGACCAGATCGCCGCCGGCGAGGTCGTCGAGCGGCCCGCCTCGGTCGTCAAGGAGCTCGTCGACAACAGCCTCGACGCCGGCGCCACGCGGATCGACGTCGAGCTCGAGGACGGCGGCCTCCTGCGGATCTCGGTCCGCGACAACGGCCGCGGGATCCACCCCGACGACCTCCCGCTCGCCGTCACCCGCCACGCGACCAGCAAGCTGCGCGACGCGACCGACCTGACCGACATCCGCACCCTCGGCTTCCGCGGCGAGGCGCTCGCCAGCGTCGCCGCCGTCGCGCGGATCGACGTCCGCAGCCGCCAGGCCGGCGCCGCGGTCGGCACGCACCTGCACGGGATCCCGGGCGAGCGCCACGTGATCACCCCCGCCGGCATGCCGGTCGGCACCCAGATCGACGTCCACGCCCTGTTCGCCAACGTCCCCGCGCGCCGCAAGTTCATGCGCGCCGAGGCGACCGAGGTCGGCCAGTGCAGCGAGACCCTGCTGCGCCTGGCGATCGTCCACCCCGACGTCCACTTCACCCTGCGCCACGGCAAGCGCGAGCTGCTCAACCTCCCGCGCAGCGACCTCGCCGGCCGCGTCGCCCAGGTGCTCGGGCGCCGGGTCGCCGGCCCCTTCTTCGCCTTCGCCGGCGAGGACGACGGCGTCCGCGTCGAGGCCTTCCTGCCCCACCCGAGCGCCGTCGCGCGCGGCCGCGGCAGCCCCTACCTGATCACGCGTCGCCGCGTCGTCCGCGAGCGCAGCCTCGGCCAGATCCTCGCCCAGGCCTACGGCATCACCGGCGAGGCCCCGTCCGCCTGCCTGATCGTCGAGCCGCCCCCCGGCGGCGTCGACGTCAACGTCCACCCGCAGAAGACCGAGGTCCGCTTCAGCGACCCGCAGCAGGTCTACGCCGCCGTCCGCCGCGTCCTCGCCGCCGCCGTCGCCGCCGCCCCCTGGGCCCCCGAGCTCGCCGCGCAGGCCGCCGGCGGTCCCCCGGGACATGCCTCGGCGGACATGTCCTTCCATGCAGCCCAGCCCGACCTCGCGCCCGCGAGCCCGCCGGAGCTCCCGGTCGGCACCCGCGGCGTCCGCCCCGAGCACGGCGGCGCGCACCCCCGCGCCACGACCGATCGGCCCCACCACGGCCAGCCCGCGACCGCCAGCAGCGCTCATGCCGACGCGCCCGCGACCGCCGGCGGCCTCCATCCCGAGGGCGCACCCGCGACCGCCAGTGACCCCCATCCCGCCGCCGGCACCCGTCCCGCGACCGCCAGCGGCCCCCATCCCGCCGCGAGCACCCGACCGCCGCCTGCCACCGCGAGCACCCGCGCCGAGCGCAGCGCCGCCGCGGCCGCCGCCGAGCGCCGCGCCAGCACCGACGCCTGGCTCGCCCGCGCCGAGGCCGCGGTCGACCGCGCCGAGCCGACGCTCGACCGCGCCACCTCGCTGACCCCGCCCCCGCCCGCGCAGTCTGGCGCGCGCCGCCCCGCGCGCGACGAGCCGCCGCCCGACGCCTGGGACCTCGACCTCGCCCCACCCGACCTGTCCCAACCGCCAGGCGCCTCGCCGCCCGACCTGTCCTCGGAGCCAGGCCCCTCCCGCGACCCCCGACCCGTCGCCCCGGGCTGGCCCCGCCCCGGCGAGGCGCTCGACGACCTGTCCGCAGCGCCAGGCCCCGGAGCGCCGCCGGCCCGCGCGCCCGTGCCCGACCTGTCTGCAGCGCCAGGTCGGCTGGACGCCCCCGACCTGTCCCCGAGCGCAGCCGCCGCCGCGGCCTGGCTCGATCGCGCACCCGCCGAGGCCGACGACGGCCTCGCGCTCGCCCGCGACCGCCTCGCGCGCGACCAGGCCGCCGCCTGGCTCGATCGCGCCGGCGCCGACGTCCCGCCCGACCTCGGCGAGGTCCCGCTGCTGCGCTGGTCCGAGCAGCAGCCCGACCCGCCGGAGCCCCCGCCCGGACCTGCCCCCGAGGACAGGCCCCCGCCCGTCGCGTCCGGCTACCGCCTGAGCACCCGCGCCCTCGGCCCCGACTACGACCGCCACAAGCGCGCGGTGATGGACGCCGCCGCCGCCCTGCGCCCCGCCGACGCCGCCGCCCCGCCGCCGCCATCGCCCCGCCCCGCCCCGCCGGACGCCCCGGCCCTGTTCGACCCGGGCGCGCCCGACGTCCCTGCCCCTCGGGACATGCGCGAAACATCCGGTCCCGTCGGCCAGCCGCGCGTCGACCCGCCGGCGCTGCTCGCCTGCCTCCCGGGCCCGGTCGCCGTGTTCGCCGACCGCGACGCGCTGCTCGCCGTCGACCTGCGGCGCGTCCGCTCGCACCTCGTCTACCTCCGCCTCCAGCGCGACCTGATCGGCCGCCGCTCCGTCGCCGTGCAGGGCCTCCTGACGCCCGCGGTCGTCCGCCGCGGCGCCGCCGACGTCGCCCTCCTCACCGCCGCGCGCGCCGAACTGCTGACCCTCGGCGTCGACCTCGAGGCGTTCGGCGACGACGCCGTGGTCGTCCGCGGCGTGCCGGCCCACCTGCGCCACTGCGTCGACGACGCGGACGCCGCCGACCTCGTCGCGCGGATCGTCCCGTGGCTGCGGATCCGCGCCGGCGACGGCGATCGCGCCGCCCGCGAGCGCGGCCTGCTCGACGCGATCGCCACCACCCGCGGCGGCGATCCGGCGCCGCGCCTGGCCCGGCGCTGGCTCGCCGAGCTGCTCGAGGCCGGCGGCTCGCTCGAGTCGGTGCCGGGGATCCGCCGCTGGACATCGACCGCGCTGCTCGGAGGCGCATGACCTCGGACCCCCGACCCTCCGCGGCCCCCTTGCCGCGGGTCGCCGCCGTCGTCGGCCCGACCGCGTCGGGAAAATCACGCATCGCCGTCGCGCTCGCCGAGCGCCTGCGGCTCCCGGTCCTCTGCTGCGACTCGGTGCAGGTCTACCGCGGCCTCGACATCGGCAGCGCCAAGGTCGACCGCGCCACGCGCGAGCGCGTGCCGCACCACCTCCTCGATCTCGTCGACCCCGGCGAGGAGTTCACCGCCGGCGACTACGCCGATCACGCGTGGCGCCAGCTCGCGCGCGGCCCCGGCCTGTTCGCCGGCGGCACCGGCTTCTACCTGCGCGCCGCCACCGTCACGCACAGCGCGCCCGATCCCCTCGCCGACGCGCCGGCCAGCGATCCGCGGCGCACCGCCTTCGCGGCCGCGTGGGAGGCCCGCGAGCGCGAGCACCCCGGTGCGACGCACGCGGAGCTCGCGCGACGCGACCCCGAGGCCGCCGCAGTGATCCACCCGCGCAACCTCGTGCGCGCCGTTCGGGCCCTGTGGCTGTGCGACGTCCACGGCCGGCCCGTGAGCCAGGTCCGTGCGGACGATCCGCCGCGCCCGCGCTGTGACCTGTTCCTGATCACGCTGGACCCCGATCCGGCGCTTCTGGACCGCGCCATCGACGAGCGCTGCGACGCGATGCTGCGCGCCGGCCTCGTGGGCGAGGTATCCAGCCTCGTCCGCGCTGGGTATGATGCCCGCCACCGTTCCATGCGCAGCCTCGGCTACCGCCAGATCCTCGATCACCTCGCCGGGCAGCTCAGCCTGCCGGACGCCGTCGCCTCGATCAAGCTGGAGACCCGGCGCTACGCGCGACGTCAGCGGACCTACTTCCGCCACCAGCTCGCGCCGGCCCGCGCGCGCGCCGTCACCGAGCCGATCTGGCTCATGGACCAGGCTGCGCTCGACCAGGCCGCCGGCGACCTCGCCGCCGAGCTCGCGCCCTTCCTCGCGGGGGCCGGCGCATGAGCGGCAAGGTCCTGGAGTTCGAGCGCCCGATCGTCGAGCTCGAGACGAAGATCCGCGAGCTCAAGACCCTCTCGAGCGGCAGCGGCGGCGAGATGGCCGACGAGATCGCCCGCCTCGAGCAGAAGGCCGCCGAGCTGCAGCGCGAGCGGTTCGCCGCGCTCTCGCCGTGGGAGCAGCTGCAGCTCGCCAAGCACCCCGACCGCCCGTACACGCTCGACTACATCGGCGAGGTGCTGACCGACTTCGTCGAGCTCCGCGGCGACCGCTGCTTCGCCGACGACCCCGCGATCGTCGGCGGCCTCGCCCGCCTCGACGGCCGCTCGGTCGTCGTCATGGGCCAGCAGAAGGGCCGCAACACCCGCGAGAACCTGCACCGCAACTTCGGCATGGCCCGCCCCGAGGGCTACCGCAAGGCCCAGCGGCTGATGCGCATGGCCGACCAGTTCCGCCTGCCGCTGCTCTGCTTCATCGACACCGCCGGCGCCTACCCCGGCATCGGCGCCGAGGAGCGCGGCCAGGCCGAGGCGATCGCCACCTGCCTCGAGCTGATGGCCGGCCTGCGCGTCCCCTCGATCTCGGTCGTGATCGGCGAGGGCGGCTCCGGCGGCGCCCTGGCGATCGGCGTCACCGACCGGATCCTCATGCTCGAGCACGCCGTCTACTCGGTGATCTCGCCGCGCGGCTGCGCCTCGATCCTGTGGAAGGACCCGGAGGCCGAGCGGACCGCCGCCGAGAAGCTCAAGATGACCGCGCAGGACCTCGTCGGCCTCGGGATCTGCGACGAGATCGTCCCCGAGGCGCTCGGCGGCGCGCACCGCGGCCTGCACTCGACCGCCGCCGCGCTGCACGACGCGCTGCGCCGCCACTTCGGCGAGCTCGCCGCCCTGTCCGTCGAGGAGCGCCTCGAGCGGCGCTACGACAAGTTCCGCCGCATGGGTCACATCGAGACCCGGGCCTAGCGTCATGCCGCCTCGATCCTCATTCATGCTGCGCTAGCTCGAGGCAACGGCGTGGCCCTCTACGAAAACCTGCTCGTCCTCGCGGGCATCGCCCTGACGCTCGTCATGCTGCGCACGCTGCGGCGCCCCGGCGGCGGCCAGCGCGGCTACGCCGCCGTGCTCGGGCTGCAGCTCGCGCTCGCGCTCGTCGCACTTGTCCAGGAGGACAGGTACCTCGGGACAGTCGTGATCAGCCTGTGCGCGCTGACCGTCGTCGCCCCCGCGCTGCTCGAGCGGGCCGCGCGACAGATGTTCGCGCTCGGCCGCCCGCGGCTCGCCGTCCGCCTTTCCGGCCTGCGCGCGATGTTGATGCCCGGCGCCGGCCTCGGCCGCCAGCAGCAGATCCTCGCCGGCTTCGCGCGGCTCGACGAGGACGGCCCCGACGCCGCGCTCGCCCACTTCCGGGGCCTCCTCGCCGCCGCCGAGGACCCCGCCGAGCTCGCCGTGATCCACGAGCAGATCGTGGCGATGCTGCTCTACGACCACCGCTGGGGCGAGGCGGCGCAGCACTTCGAGAACCAGTTCCACCCCGGCTTCGCCGCGCTGCGCCCGACCCTCGCGCTCGGCATGCTGCGCGCCTACGGCGAGCTCGGCCGCCTCGACGCCGCCGCCGCGCTGCTCAAGGCGATCGAGGACGGCCCGCTCGGCAGCGAGCCCGGCGCCGCCGAGCTGCTCGCCCAGGCCCGCCTGACCTTCCTCGCCCACGCCGGGGCCGTCGGCGCCGTCGAGGACACGGTCGCCGGCCCCGGCCGCCGCGTCGGCCTCAGCCCCGGCAACGCCGCCCTGCTGCACGGCATCGCCTGCGCCCGCGCCGGCCAGCCCGACCGCGCCCGCGCCCTGCTGCGCCAGATCCCCGCGCTCGCCGAGCGCGGCGAGACCCGCCTCGCCGCCGCCGCCCGCGCCGCCGAGGCCCGCGCCGACGACCCGCCGCCCGTCCTCTCCCCGGCCCTGCAGACCTTCGTCCAGGCCGCCGCCGAGCGCCTGCGCGAGGCCCTGCGCGGCGGCCCCGGACCGCGCCGCCTCCAGCCGCTGATCCTGACCACCGCGCTGATCGCCGCGACCTCCGCCTGGTACCTCGTCACCCTCGCGGCCGGCCTCGCCGGCGTCGGCCTCCTGCGCGCCGGCGCGCTGACCCCCGAGCTGTGGCGCGCCGGCAGCTGGGGCCGCCTGTTCACCGCCCCGTTCGTCCACGCCGACCTGATCGGCCTGCTGCTCGACTGCTACTCCATCTGGCTCGCCGGACATGTCCTCGAGCGCCTGCAGGGCTGGGCCCGCACCGGCCTGATCGCGCTGCTCGGCGCCGCCGCCGGCATGTGGGCCGCCGCCGCCGCGCACCCCGACCCGGCCGAGATGATCGGCGGAGGCGGCGCGATGGCGGTCGCCCTGCTGGTCGCGACCCTGTGGACCCTGTCCCCGCTGCGCACCCCCGGCCTGTCGGCGAACGTCCGCCGCAGCGTCGCGCTGACCCTGCTGATCCTGCTCGGCGCGCACCTGTTCGCCAGCCTGCCGAGCGACTACGGCCTGCGCTCGCCCCCCCTGTCCCTCGGGACAGCCGCCTTCGTCGCCTCCGCGCTGTCGCTGCTGCTCCCGCCTTCCTTGCCCGCGTGGACCCGCCGCCCGCTCGCCGCGCTCTGCCTCGCCTGCCTCGGCGTCGTCACGGCCGCGGCGGTCAAGGTCACCCGCGAGGACCCGCTCGGCTTCGCCGCGGCGCACCGCGACCAGCGCCCGATCGAGCGCGGCGTCCGGCTCGCGCTGCCCGCCAGCTTCGCGCAGGTCCACGCCCGCGAGGATCGCCGCCATCCCGCGCTCCCGGTGTTCCCCGGCTGGCTCGACACCCAGGCGCTCCGCGGCGGCCACCTCGTCGAGCTCGTCGTCGTCGAGGGCTCCTTCAAGAAGGCCGCCGACCAGCCCGGCGCGGCCCTGTTCGCGCTCGAGCCCGCGCTCGCGCACGAGCTCGTGATCCGCCCCGACGACGGCGGCGGCTACACCCTCCAGCGCAACGGCGAGGCGATCGCCCGCGTGCTCGAGCGCGACCTCGGCGATCGCACCCTCCTCCTGATCGCCGCCCCGCCGTCCGCGCTCGACCAGGCCGCCCCGCTCTACGAAGCGATCCTCGCCGACGCGGCGCGCGAGTGAGGCTCACCGCCGCGGCGCCCTGCGGCACTCCGCGTCCGACAGCGCCAGCGTCGACCGCAGCGCCCCCGCCTCGCACGCCGCCTTGCTGCGGTACACCACCAGACGGTGCGACGGCGCCGCCGTCACGAACGCGGTCTCCGCGAGGTACGCCCGCTCGCGCTCGAACACCTCCTGGTCTTCGGGACAGGGCTCGGAGCAGTCGACGACGTCCTGCGTCGGCACGTTGCGGACCCGCTCGTCGAACGCCAGCGCTGGCGACCAGCGGCCGCGCGCGATCGACTCGCCCTCGACCACGTGGCAGCGCCGCCGCCCGTCGGCCGCGATCCCGAACCGCCGATCGAGCGCCGCCGCCACGACCGACGCGCTCGCCCGCGGCATCGCCTGGCGGAGCCGCCCGCGCGCCCGTTCGATCGACCCCGCCTCGCACGCCTGCTCGACCCGCGCCCGCGCCGCCCGGACGGTGAACCGCCAGGTGTCGGCGAACACCGCGTGCTCGGCCGCGACGGCGATCGGCCGCCACTCGAGCACCCACCCCGGGTCTGGCTCTCGAGGCATGTCCTCGAGCGCCAGCGACGCCGCCGGACGGGGCAGCGAGCGGCCCCACCCGCCGCCTCCGCCCTTCCCGCGCCCCTCCGCCGCGTCCCGGGCCAGCGCCCGCGGCGACGCGCCGTACCGACACTCATGGCGCGCGACGAACCGCAGCGACCCGTCGATCTCGAGCCGTTGCCGGCAGTCGACCTCCTCGTCGCCCTGGACCACGCTGCAGAACAGCAGCTCGCGCCGGCGGATGTCCTCGACGTCGGTCCGCCAGATCGGTCGGCACGCCCTCGCGTCCGCGAGCCACAGCGTCCCCTGCCGCAACCACGGCGGCGGCGCGATCGCCGGCGCGGGCTCGTACCCCTGCAGCGCCGCGAACCTCGCCCGCAGCCCCGCGAGCACGTCCGGCTCCGCGAGCGGCGGCGGCCCCTCGCGCGCCGGCGCGACCTCGACGCTCGCCGCGGGCGGGGCCGCGACGCTCACCGCCTCCGGCCGGCACGCGCCGACCAACCACACGACCATGGCGAACCGGCGCGCGCGTCTCCGCATCCGGGAGCCTCGAACGCCCGCCGGCAGCCCGCGATCTGCCGACCGACGGCGCGCCCGCCCGCCGCGTCCCGGCGCCGCGAGGGGCTCCCCCTCGCCTGTCCCCGAAGTCAGCTCACTTCTTGGCGAGCGACTCGCAGGACTGCTTGAGCACCCCGAGGTCCTCGGCGCTCTCGCGCGGCGACACCGTGTAGCAGCTGACCTCGACGTCGCCGACCTTGCGCACGATCACGAAGTTGTACATCGTGCTGTCGCCGATCTTCGAGCTCCACTCGAGCGCGTCGGGCGTGTCGGCGATGAACGTGATCGTCGAGTTCGCCATCGCGGCGCCCTCCTGGATCCCCTTCTTGCGGTCGGCGAAGTTGACGCGCTCCTGGCGGAACGCGACGTCGAACGAACCCGGCCCGCGGACCTTCTTGGTCGCGATCCGGGCCCCGCCGAGGTCCTCCATCACCGTCGCGTCCTCCGGCCCCTTCGCCGTCCAGCCGGCCCACGCCGCGCCCGCCGGCGACAGATCCTTGTCGACGAGCTTCGGCGGCTCGGCCTTCGGCGGCTCGGCCTTCGGCGGCGCGGCCTTCGGCGCCTCCGGCGTGGCCGCCTTGGCCTCCGCCTTCTTCTCGCCCGCCGCGGGCTTCGAGTCGCCGCCGCAGCCGACCGGAGAGAGAGAAATGCTCACAAGAAGCGCAAGAAATCGGGCGTTCGCCATCATGGGCGGGCTCATAGCGAAATCGCGCGCCGCCGTCAACGCGACCGCAGCGCGCAGGCTCACGGGCAGGCCTGCGCGGAGCACCGGCGCCGCGACGATCGCCGCGCCCCTGTCTACACGGCCATGTCCGCCGAGACAGCCTCTTCGGCCGCCGGCTGCTTGCGCGGCGCGAACGACGGCCCGAGCGCCCGCAGCCCGACGAGCTCCTCGCCGCGGCGGGCCAGCAGCCGCTCGCGCACGATCGCGTGGTCCGGCACGCCCTCGCCGAGCAGCGCCTGCACCACCTCGCGCGGCCGGGCCCCCGGCGCGTCCGAGCTGAGGCGCACGCGGAAGCGCAGCAGCCCGGCCGCGACGTCGACCTCCGCCCCGAGCAGCGCCCCCGCGACGTCGACCGCCTGGCCCTCGCCCTGGCCCGCCTGCAGCCCGCGGCCCTTCTTCGCCTTGCCCGCGCGCATCACCGCCAGCGGCGCCTCGGTCCGCCCCGCGATCACCGGCGCCAGCGCGGCCGCCCGCTCGGCCCCGATCTCGACCGCGTAGTCGGCCGCCGCGATCAGCTCGCCGAGCTTGCGCTCGCCCTGGGCGAGCACCCGCAGGTCGACGATCTCGAGCCCCGGCGGCGCCGCCTCGCGCATCCGCTCCAGCAGCGCCGCGGCCTCGCGCCGGCGGTCCTCCTCGCTCCACAGCCCGGCCATGTCCTCGTCGGACCGCGGCAGGATCACGTCGAGGTCGACGACCTCCTCGAGCGCCCCGACCCCGAGCGCCAGGGCTGGCCCGAAGGACATCCGCGGCACCGGGTTGAACCCGCGCGAGAACGCCGCCTCGATCCGCGCGCGCCGCAGCGTCCGCGGCAGCACCCGCATCAGGTCGAGGTGGCCCATGAAGCACATCGGCCCCGACTTGGCGTAGAACACCCGCAGCCTGGTGTACGGCGCCTCGGCGGCGGCCTTGAACGCCGAGTCGTCGGCGTGGCGGCTCGGGTTGAGGCGCCCGCGCAGCCGCTCGATCGGCACGATCGACGGCGCCGGCCGCTCCTCGACCTCCACCTTCTCGCGCTCGAGCCGCTCCTCGTGGACCTCCTCGAGCCCCTTCAGGGACCCCAGCCGCTCGCGGCGCATCTCGGACATGTCGCACGCGATCCCGCAGTCGTAGCAGACCAGCCGGCGCTTGTCGGCCTCGGCCTCGGCGATCGTCTTCGCGTGGACCTTCGCGCCGAACGGCTTGCCGCACGGCGGCGACGCCCGGCCCTTGAGCGCCTTGCGGTACTCCTCGGCCAGAAACCCCGGCTCGAGCCCGATCTCGAGGTGGTCCCACGGCAGCCGCGCGTCGAGCGGGATCGTCCGCGTGTACCGCTCGGGCAGCACCCCGACCTCCTCGATCGCCGTCAGCCAGCGCTTGAACGAGAAGCACTCGCGCCAGCCGTCGAACCGCGCGCCCGCCCTGTACGCGCGCTCGAGCACCTCGCCCATCTCGCGGTCGCCGCGGGCGAACAGGCACTCGAGCCAGCTCTCGGTCTGGCTGTGCGTCTTGAGCTCGATCTTGTAGCGCCGCGCCAGGTCGCGCAGCAGGTTGACCTTTTGGGACAGGTCCTGAAGGCCATCCATCGCCGCCCACTGGAACGGCGTGTGCGGCTTGGGCACGTGCTGCGACACGCTGACGGTCACCGTCGGCATCCGCGGCAGCTTCAGCTCGCGCGCGAGCTCGCGGACGCGGCGGCCGGTCTCGGCGATCCCGACGACGTCGGCCTCGGTCTCGGTCGGCAGGCCCATGATGAAGTACATCTTGATCCGGTCGTACCCGCGCTCGAAGATCCGGCGGGCCGACGTCAGGATGTCCTCGTCGCTGACGTTCTTGTTGATCACGTCGCGCATCCGCTGCGTGCCGGCCTCGGGCGCGAACGTCAGCCCGTTGATCCCGACGCTCTTGATCTCGTCGAGCAGGTCCTCGCTGAGCCCGTACGCGCGCAGGCTCGCGACCCCGAGCTTGACCTTGCGCTTCTTCAGCTCGGGCACCAGCTCCTTGATCAGCGGGTCGATGCACGACACGTCGGCGGTCGACAGCGCCGTCAGGCTCGTCTCGGAGAACCCGGCCGCGTCGACCCCGTCGAGCACCGCCTTGACGATCTGCTTCGGGTCGCGCTCGCGGACCGGCCGGTAGATGATGCCCGCCTGGCAGAACCGGCAGCCCTCGGTGCAGCCGCGCGTGATCTCGACCGCCGCGCGGTCGAAGATCGCCTCCGCGTACGGCACCGGGAACTGCGTCGGGAACGGGAACGCGTCGAGGTCGCGCACGTACACCCGCGTCACCCGCTCGGGCACCCCGGCGGCGACGCCCTCGGGCGTCCGCCCCGACACGACCAGCAGCTCCGAGCGCGCGTCCCGCTCGACCGTGTAGAACGACGGCGCGTAGATCCCGGGCGTCCGCGCCGCGGCCGCGAGGATCTCGCGCCGCGGTCTGCCCTCGCGGCGCATCCGCCCGATCGTGCGCAGGAGCTCCGGCAGCACCTCCTCGGCCTCGCCGACCAGGAACACGTCGATGAACGGCGCGATCGGCTCCGGGTGCGTCGCCGTCGGCCCGCCCGCGAGCACGATCGGGTCGGCGTCGCCGCGGTCCGCCGCGCGCAGCGGGATCCCCCCGAGGTCGAGGTTGAGCAGCACGTTGGTGTAGCTGAGCTCGTACTGCAGGCTGAACCCGACGACGTCGAACGCGCGCAGCGGCGTCTGGCTCTCGAGGCTGACGAGCGGCAATCCGCGCGCGCGCAGCTCGGCCTCCATGTCGATCCACGGGCTGAACGCCCGCTCGCACACCAGGTCGGGCTGGCGGTTGACGAGGTCGTAGAGGATCCGGGTCCCGAGGTGGCTCATCCCGATCTCGTAGAGGTCGGGGAACGCGAGGACGAACCGGCAGGCGAGCGCGGCGTGATCCTTGTGGATCTGCTGCTCCTCCCCGCCGAGGTAGCGCCCGGGCTTGGCGACCCGACCGAGGAATTCAGCGTAGGGATGCGGTCTCGTCATGGCGTGAGGACAGCCCTTGTAGCCCAAACCGCCCCCTCGCACCACCGCGCGACCGATCTCTCACCCGGCGCGCGCCCGCGGGGGACGGTCGCCCGCCGCGCCGCCGGCCCTTGCCCTCCCCGCGAATCGAACCAAGACTGTCCGCGCCGTGAAGGATCTGTACTCAGCTCTGGGCGTGAGCCGCTCCGCCGACCCCGCGGAGATCAAGAAAGCGTTCCGCAAGCTCACGCAGCAGTATCACCCCGACAAGAACCCCGGCGACAAGAAGGCCGAGGAGAAGTTCAAGGAAGTCTCGACCGCCTACGACGTCCTGAGCGACCCCGAACGCCGCAAGAACTACGACGAGTTCGGCGACATCGCCCTGACGCAGGGCTTCGACCCCGCCCGCGCCCGCGCCTACCGCGACGCGGCCCGCGGCGGCGGACGGCGAGCCGGCCCCGGCGGCTTCGGCCCGGGCGGCTTCGACGCCGACGGCCATTTCAACTTCTCCAACTTCGGCGACGCCCGCGGCGTCTCGTTCGACGACCTCCTCTCGCAGCTGTTCGGCGGCGGCCGCGTCGTCGACCCGTTCGGCGGCGGCATGGGCGGCCGCGGCGGCCCGCGGCGCCCCGTCAGCACCCGCGGCCACGACATCGAGGGCGAGATCACGGTCGACTTCACCCAGATGCTCCGCGGCGCCGTCATCCCCCTGCGGATCGAGTCCGAGGCCGGCGGCGCGCGCACCCTCGACGTCAAGGTCCCGCCCGGCATGCCCGACGGCGGCAAGCTGCGCCTGCGCGGCCAGGGCGGCGCCGGTGACCCGCCCGGCGACATCATCCTCACCGTCAAGGTCGCCCCGCACCCGCGCCTGAAGCGCGACGGCAACAACCTGCTGATGACCGTCCCCGTGACCGCGCTCGAGGCCGTGCGCGGCGGCGCGATCGACGTCCCGACCCCGACCGGCCCCGTCAGCCTCAAGCTGAAACCCGGCAGCCAGAACGGCCAGACCCTGCGCCTGCGCGGCAAGGGCCTCGCCTCCGGCGGCGGCGAGCCCGGCGACCTGCTCGTCACCCTCGACGTCCGCCTGCCGACCGCCGCCGACCCCGAGCTCGTCGCCGCCCTCGAGCGTCTGCAAGCCGGCGCCGACGTCCGGACCGAGCTCCGCGCCGACCTCGAGCCGTAGCGCTCGCCCGCAGGCGGCGGCGGGCCGCGGCCGCGCTCCCCCTCGACGCGCGCCGCGGCTGCGCACACCGCCGCCCGCGCCGCGCGGCCTCCTCGGCCGGCCCCCGCGTGCTATGCAAGGGCGCGTGACCGTCCGCCTCCCCGTCGTCTCCGGCCAGGCCCCGCCCGCCCCGCGTCGTCGCCACCCCGAGTGGCTGCGCGTGCCGATGCCCGGCGGCGACGGCTACCAGCAGCTCCGCCGCATGGTCAAGGAGCTCGGCCTGCACACCGTCTGCCAGAGCGCGAGCTGCCCGAACATCGGCGAGTGCTGGAACCACCGCGCGCTGACGATCATGATCCTCGGCGACATCTGCACCCGCTCGTGCCGCTTCTGCGACGTCGCCACCGGCCGCCCCTTGCCGGTCGACGAGGGCGAGCCCGAGCGCGTCGCCACCATGCTCGCCGCGCTCGATCTGTCGCACACCGTGATCACCTCGGTCGACCGCGACGACCTCAAGGACGGCGGCGCGAGGATCTGGGCCGAGACCCTGCACGCCTGCCACCGCGCCGCCCCGACGATGACGATCGAGGTGCTCGTCCCCGACTTCAAGGGCGCGCTCGTCGACGTCGACACCGTCCTGGGCGCCGGCCCCGACGTGTTCGCCCACAACCTCGAGACCGTCCCGCGGCTGTCCCGCGAGGTCCGCGTGCAGGCCCGCTACGACCGCTCGTTCGCGGTGCTCCGCCACGCCCGCGAGCGCGGCGCGCTCGTCAAGACCGGCCTGATGCTCGGCCTCGGCGAGGAGCTCGCCGAGGTCCGCGAGGTGATCGACCAGCTCGCCGACCTCGGCCTGACGATCCTCACCCTCGGCCAGTACCTCCAGCCGAGCAAGCAGCACCTCCAGGTCGCCCGCTACGTCCACCCCGACGAGTTCGCCGCGCTCAAGCAATACGCGCTCGACCGGGGCGTCGTCCACGTCGAGAGCGGCCCGCTGGTCCGCAGCAGCTACCACGCCGAGGGCCAGGCCGAGCTGATCCGCCGCCTCCAGGCGAACGCCGGCAAGGTCGGGTTCGCCAGCCTGCGCCCGCCGGCCTGACTCGCGGGACATGCCCCGCGGGACATGTCCTAGGGCTCCCCGCGCTGCCAGGCGGTCGCGATCGTCCGCGCGCCGAGCTCGTCGCTCCGCCGCATGCGCGGGCCGAAGCGCTCGCCCCACTCGTCGGCGCGGCCGAGCCCCACGCGCACGGTGTGCTCGAGGCGGCACGACTCCCCCGCGGGCTCGCTCTCGGCGACGTAGGTCGCCTGCGCGTCGAGCCACCAGCGCGCGTCGGGCGACCGATCGAACACGAAGTGGAAGGTGCAGCGCAGCCGGTCCGGGTCGCAGCGGACCGGCCCGAGCGCGTCGAGCATCGCCGCGGCGATCGGCATGTTCCGCTCGTACTCCGAGCGCGGCGCGTCGCCGGTCCACCTCCGCGTCTTGAACCTGGTGAACGGCAGCGACGCCCCGGCGGTCAGCACCGCGCCGGCCACCCGCAGGAGGTTGCCGATCGTCGCGCGGGTCTCGTACTCCCGCTGCGCCGGGATCTTCTCGCCGGTGGCGACGCCGAGGACCTGCCAGCCGAGCGGCGCCGCCGCAGCCGCGTCGTTGTCGCCCTTGACCGTGAGGGTCAGCGCGAAGTCGTCGAGCGGCAGCGCGTTCTTCCGCGTGGTGATCCGGACCAGCTGGACGCGCTCCAGCACGCGCTCGGCCGCCGCGGCGCCGACGATCCCCGCGAGCTCGTCCCGCTCGACCGGCGCGACGTGCAGATACAGCTCGGTGTCGCCGGCCAGCGCCCCGGCGACCAGGCGCCGTCGCGTCGGCCCACCGTCGTGCGCCGCGCACACCGCCTCGCGGTAGTGCTTGTGCTGCACGAGCGTGGCGACCCGCGGCGCGCAGCCGACCGCGCCGACGAGCGCCCCGCACAGCGCGAACCCGACGAGCCGACGACCCGGGCGCGGCACCCTCACGACCTCCTCCCGCCGAGCTCGAAGAAGCTGACGCCGAGCGTCAGGCGGACCTCGTGCCCGCTCTGCTCGCCGACCGCCACGTACTGGTGCCCCACCTCGATCATCCAGGCGAGCGCGTGGAAGACCACCGACGTCCGCACGCCGCCGGCCCGCTGCCCGGCGACCTTGCCGAACAGCCCGTGCGCGAGCAGCCCGGCGACCAGCTGACCGCGGCGGCCGAGCCCCAGCGTCGGCCCGAAGTGCCGCACGGTCGGCCCCGCCCCGAGGACGAAGAAGTGCTGCCCGCCGTACGCGTACGAGTAGCCGCCCTCGATCAGCACGCCGGCCTTCGACCCGCGCGCCAGGCCGACGTCGAGCCCGAGCAGCACGTCGAGCGTGAACCGCGTGCGCGGCGGCGGCAGCCCGCGCGACGCCGCGAAGCTGCCGCCGAAGCCCAGGCGGAACGCCGCCCCGGGAGGTTCCGGCGGCTTGCGGTAGTGATACGGGCTCGGCCCCTGCTCCTCGATCGTCCGCGGCGGCGGGACGGCGGGCCCCTGCGCCTCGCCCGGGCCCTCCGCCGGCGCCGGCGCAGCCCCTGGCCCCCCGCCCGCCAGCGCGCAGGCGAGCAACCACGATCCGTGACCGGACATCGCCGGCATTTCTCGCACGGATCCGCCCTCGCCCTCAACGTCGGATCGACGCGCTCGGCGACCGGCGGTGGGCCCTGCTCCGCCTGTACGGCGAGTCCGACGCGGCGCGCGAGTCCGTCGGCGTCGACCTGCTCGACGGCGGCCACCTGACCTGGCGCCCGATCGCCCTCTGCCGGGATGTCCCGCAGGACAGCCAGGCCTTGACCCTCGGCCTCGCCCTGCCCGCCGGCGCGATCGCCCGCCTCGGCGGCCTCGCCGTCTCGCTCGCGGGCGACGCCGCGGTCCGCGCCCCCGACCTGCGCCCGGTCGATCGCCCCGGTCCCCTCGCCGCGTTCGCGCGGGCCTTCGGCCCTGCGGTGGTTCTACCCCGCGCGGGCCGACGGCGAGCGCGCCGCCTCCGTCCCCCGCTGACTCCCCGGATGTCCCTCGGGACATGCCCGCTCGGCCAGCCTCACGGCTCGATCCGCAGCACCAGGAGGTCCTGCGTCGTCGCCACCGCCACCTGCAGCCCGTCCGGCGCGAACGCCAGCGCCTGCACCGCGCGGCCCCGCGTCTCGATCCGCTCGAGCATCGTCCCCGCCGCCGCGTCCCACAGCTCGAGCCCGCGGCCCGCCCGACTCACGCGCTCGAGCACCACCCACCGCCCGTCGGGCGAGCGCGCCGCGAGGGGCCACCCGTGGGCCATCCCGAGCGAGCGCTCCGTCCTCCGCTCGAGGTCCCACAGACACACGTGCCACCCGTCACGCCCGAAGGTCGGGCGCCCGGTCGCCGGGTCGATCATCATCATGTGCACCACCGGCCCCGCCGGGTGCCACGCCAGCAGGTACGGCGACCGCTCGACCTCCGGCGTGCGCCAGCACGCGAGCAGGCGCCCGTCCCAGCTCCAGCGCGACCACGCGTCGCGCGTCGAGATCAGCAGGGCATCGCCGAGGTCCTGCAGCGCGCCGACGTGCGGTCCGACCTCGCCGAGCGCCGCGGCCAGCGGCGCCAGCGACCACGCCTCGGGCTCCGGGAGCGACCACAGGTCGAAGCGCAGCAGCGTCGTCGCACGCCGGTCGTAGAGCACGATCCGCCGCCCGTCGGTCGCCAGCGGCGGATTGTGCCGCTCCAGCGGACAGATCCGCTCCCCGATCCGCGCGCCCCGGCGAGTCGTCACGATCCGCGCCCCCTCGGGGTGCTCGTGGACGATCACCAGCCCGTCGGCGCTGCGCGGCGCCGCCATCGCCATCAGCCGCGGCCCGTGGCTCGACACCCGGAGCACCGCCGGCTCGCCCTGCTCGAGCGTCGCGACCAGCGCCGCCGCGTCGTAGCTCCAGCGCATCACGCAGAACGGCTCCTCGGTCCAGAACACCTTGTGCGCCTGACCGAACAGCGCGCAGACGTGGCGCACGAACCGGAGGCGACGACCGGCGCGGAACGGCGCGACGCGCTGCGGGACGACACCGCTCATCCGGACGCCGATCCTCCCACGACCCCGGCCGCTACCGCAACGTCACGACCTTGGTCGCCCGCACCCCGCCGCGCTCGTACACGATCGAGTAGCGCGACGTGCTCCCGAGCTCCGTGTACAGCGACAGCGCCGCGAGGTCGTCGTCGAGCCGGTTGCCGTTGACCGAGATGATCGTGTCGCCCGCGCGGAACCCGAGCTGCGCGATCGGGCTGCCCGGCGCCACGCGGTTGAGCCGGTACCCCCCGCGCGTCGGCCCGATCGACACCTGCCGCGAGAGCGACCCCGGATCGGCGACCGCCGCGTCGAACGCCTTGCGATCGAGCGTGCAGCTCGCCGCCGTCGCGCACTGAGCCACCGTCGCCCCGCCCCCGCCGCCACCGCCCGAACCGCCCGAGCCGCCGCTCCCCGCTCCGCTCCCCCCGCTCCCCGCCCCGCCACCGCCGCTCGACCCCCCGGGCCGACCCGCGCCCCCCGGCCGCCCCGGCCGCCCCGTACCGGCCGCTTCGACTCCCTCGCCGTCCCACGCCACCACCGGCTCCTCCGGCGGCCTGTCCCTCGAACCCTGTCCCGAGGGACCTGTCGCCACGCGCTCGACCCCGGTCCGCTGGCGCAGCAATTCGTCCCACGCCAGCCCGCCCGCGAGTCGGACCTCGATGTTGAACCCGACCCCGCCGCGGACCACCGCGATCGTCGCCCCGCGGCCGGTCGCCGCCAGCAGCCCGACCGCCCGGCCCGGGCTGTCCAGGCGGACATCTCCGATCGCCTCGATCACGTCGCCGACCTGCAGCCCGATCTTCGCGTACGCCGAGCCGTCCGCGAGCGCCTCGACGCGGTACCCGACCTGCGCCCCGCCCTCGACCGCCGGCGCGACGCGCAGCCCGCCGCCGCCGGCCGCCAGCTCCTCGACCACCAGCGCCGCGACGAACGCGTCGACCTCGAAGCTCGCCTCGTTCGTGCCGCGCGGCCGGATCCCCGCCGCGATCGCCGCCCGCAGGGCCCCCGGATCGGCGATCGGCACCAGCGGTGCGCTCGCCGTCGCGGTCGCCGCCTCCGCCGGTCCGGGCGCGGGCCCCGGAGCCGCCGCTTGCCCGCAGGCGAGGATCATCAGAGCGACGGGGAGCACGCGACGCATCACCCGGACGGTACCCTCCCGCCCCCGGCCCGGCCACCCGCGCTTTCTGCGCATTCGCGGCGATCCGGCCCGGCGGCTCTGATCTGGCCCAGATCAAGCCGCTCCGGCCCCCTGGACGAGATCGCGCATGGCACCTATCGTGTCGCCTCGAAGGTCTCCATGGCTCACCACAAACTGCGTCGTCTCCGCGTCTACGGCGGCTTCCTCGACAAGCTCGACCTCCGCTTCGCCGACGGCCTCAACTGCATGATCGGCGGCCGCGGCAGCGGCAAGACCACCGTCCTCGAGTTCATCCGCCACGTCCTCGACCGCGCCCCGCGCTCGGGCACCCCGGCGGCCAAGCTCGCGGAGGAGCGGATCAAGGGCCTCCTGCAGGCCAACCTCGGGCCGAGCGGCTACGTCGAGCTCGAGTTCGAGAGCCAGGAGGGCCTCGTCTACAACATCCGGCGCGGCGCGCACGACGCCCCGCAGATCACCGACGCCCACGGCAAGGCCGTCAGCCCCGACATCCTCGGCAGCTCGGTCCTCGTCGACGCCGCGATCTTCAGCCACAACCAGATCGAGGACATCGCCCAGAGCCCGGCCGCCCAGCGCGAGCTGATCGACCGACTGTGCAGCCAGCAGGTCCACGCGCTCGAGACCCAGCTCGCGCAGACCGTCTCGCTGCTGCGGGAGAACGCCCAGCGGATCTTGCAGCTGCAGGTCCGCCAGCACGCCGCCCAGCGCGACCTCGTCGACCTGTCGAGCTGGGAGAGCAAGCTCGCCGCGGCCAACGCCGCGCTCGGCGGCGACGCCCTGCCGCCCGACCTCCAGGCCGCCGCCGAGCACAAGGCCCTGCGCGAGCAGGAGAAGGCCGCGCTCGAGCGCCTGCGCGGCGCCCTCGGCAAGCTGCGCGGCCTGCTCGGCGACGGCGTGATCGCCCAGGTCAAGGCGCTCGGCGCGGCGCTGCCCGAGGCCGCCCTGAGAGGTCCCAACGGACATGTCCTCGTCGACCTGTCCCGCGAGGTGATCCGCAAGCAGACCGAGCTCGAGATCCTGCTGTCGCCCGCGCAGGACCGGCTCGCCGCGCTCGAGCGCGCGCTCGAGGGCACCGCCGCCGCGCTCGCCGGCGTCCACGCGCCGCAGGAGGCCCGCTACGCCGAGCTCAGCGCCGTCGCGGCCAAGAGCGGCGCCCGCCTCGCCGCCCGCGACGAGGCCGCCCGCGAGGTCCTGCGCCTGTCCGCCGCCAAGACCGAGCTCGTCGAGCTGCAGGCCGCGCTCGCCGAGGCCCAGACCACCCGCGGCCGCCTGCGCGACGAGCTCGCCCGCCTGCGCCACGAGCGGCACGCCCGCCGCAGCGCCGCCGCGACCCAGGTCAGCGCGCACCTCGGCGGCAAGGTCCGGATCATCCTCGCCCCCGCGGCCGACGTCGCCGCCTACCGCGACTTCCTGGCCGGGATCATGCGCCGCTCGGGCAAGCAGTACAACGCGCCGATCGAGCGCCTGGTCAGCCAGGTCAGCCCGACCCAGCTCGGCCAGTTCTGCGACCGCGACGACCACGCCGCGCTCGCCGCGACCACCGAGATCAACCCCGAATTCGCCGAGGCCCTGCTGCGCGCGCTGCGGGAGCAGCCCGAGCGCCGCTTCGAGCTCGACGTGCTCGACCTCGAGGACGTCCCGCGGATCGAGCTGCAGGTCCACGGCGACTGGCGCAGCGCCGACAAGCTGTCGACCGGCCAGAAGAGCGCGGCGATCCTCCCGATCTTGCTGATGGACAGCGAGGCGCCGCTGCTCGTCGACCAGCCCGAGGACAACCTCGACAACAGCTACATCACCGACGCGATCATCCCGCAGCTCGCGGCGATCCGCGGGCGCCGGCAGGTCGTCTTCATCACCCACAACCCGAACCTGCCGGTCCTCGGCGAGGCGGCCCAGGTCCACGTGCTCGAGGCCGACGGCCGTAACGCGCGCCTGGTGGCGCAGAGCGGCGTCGAGGGGGTGAAGCAGCACATCCTGCGCCTGATGGAGGGCGGCCGCGAGGCGTTCCGGCTGCGGCAGCAGCGGTACGAGAGCGCGACCTGACCGGCCTCGCAGGCGCGGGACCACGAAGCTCCCCGGGCGGGGCCACGAAGCGCCCGGGGTGGGCCGCGCCCGCGTTCGGCCGCGCGGGCGGGCCGCGGACGATCTGGGCGCGCTGGCGCGAGCCTGCGCGCGGGCCTGACGAACCTGTCGGCGCGCCGCGGCCCCCGGGCCGGCGCCTCGGCGGCCTGCGACGCAAAAACCGCGAGGCTCCGGCGCGCACGCCCGGGCGTGCGGACACCTGCTCGCACCCTGGCGCACGTCCGACCTGGAGCACGGGGCGCGCGCGGTCGGTGTATAGTGGCGCGCTGATGGCAGCTCAGCCGCCGCAGCCCGCCCCATGCCGGACGTGCGGGCGAGCGTCTCCGGAGGACGTCCTGATCTGTCCGCACGACGGTTCGCAGCTGCCGCTCGACGGGCGACTGCTCGACGGCAAGTTCCGGCTCGAGAAGCGGCTCGGCCACGGCGGCATGGCGACCGTGTGGCACGCGACCAACGAGCTGATCCAGCGGCCGGTCGCGATCAAGCTGATGCACCAGCGCTACGCCGAGGACGCCGACCTGCTCGCCCGCTTCCGCAACGAGGCGACCGCGGCCGGGCGGATCGGCAGCCCGCACATCTGCGACGTCCTCGACTTCGGCCGCAGCGCGATCGGCCCCTACATCGTCATGGAGCTGCTCTCGGGCTGCTCGCTGAGCGACCTGATCCACGCGTACACCCGGATCGACCCCGGCCTCGCGGTGTGGATCGTCCGCCAGGCGCTCGACGGCCTCGAGGCCGCGCACCGGGCCGGCATCGTCCACCGCGACCTCAAGCCGGAGAACATCTACCTCTGCCGGGCGATCCGCGACCAGTGGCTCGTCAAGCTGATGGACTTCGGGATCTCGAAGTTCACCGACTCGCTGCGCACCGGCGCCGGCACGACGATGGGTTCGCCCAACTACATGGCGCCCGAGCAGATCCGCGGGGCCGAGGCGGTCGACGCCCGCGCCGACCTGTGGTCGATCGGCGCGATCCTCTACGAGGCGGTCACCGGCGCGAGCCCGTTCGCCCGCGACACGATCGCCGACTCGCTGGTCGCCGTCCGCTCGTACGACCCGCCGCCGCTGCACACCCGCGCCGAGGGCGTCTCGCCCGGCCTGTCCGAGATCGTCGCCCGCTGCCTGCGCAAGCAGCCCGAGCAGCGCTGGCCGTCCGCCCACGCGCTGTCCGAGGCCCTGCGGCCGTTCGAGCGCCCCGGCTCGCGCATGCGCGAGCCCCCGCCCGAGCCCCGCGAGGGCGCACCGACCGGCAGCACCACCATGCGCAGGTCCGGCGCCGCCCCGCGCGCCCTCGTCGACGCCGCCCGCGCCCCGGTCCAGGCCCAACCGGCTGCCCCTTCGGCCAGGTCACGGACGGTCGACAAGCCGCCCTCCGGCCCCTACCCGCCTGTCCCGTCGGCCAGGTCCGTCGAGCCCGCCCCGGCGCCGGCCCCCGCGGCCAGGCCCGGCGCCGCGTACGACCGGACCAAGACCCCGCTCACCCCGGCCGCACCTGCCCCTCCGGACAGGACCAAGACCCCGCTCGCCTCCGCCTCACCTGCCCCTCCGGACAGGACCAAGACCCCGCTCGCCTCCGCCGCACCTGCCCCCGGGGCCAGGTCTCCCGGCCCGACCGGCGCCAACCCGGCCGTCGCGTACGACCGCACCCGGACCCCGCTGGTCCCCAGCGCCCCGGCCGTCGCCACCCCGGGCGCCCCGCGCGGGCCCCTGCCGACCGGCGGGTTCAAGCCGGTCCCGCGATCGCTCGCGCAGCGCCAGGCGGCCGCGCAGCAACCTGTCCCGGCAGCCAGCCCCGCGCGCGACCCCTCGCCCGCGCGCGCCAGCCCGGCCGGCCCGCCGCGCCGCTCCTCCGCCCGTGCGCGCGATCTCCCGCCGACGCTGGTCGCCGCCGCCGTCGCGCTCGTCGGCGCGCTCGTCGGCGTGATCCTCTACATGCTCCTCTAGTGCCGCGCCCGGGGTCTGGCGATGCCGCCTCGCGCAGGGATCGTCGTCGCTGGCGAGGCGGCGAAACGAAGTTGTACTGGGCCGTACTACGAGTTTCGCCAACGAAGCCAGCGGCGACGAGACCAAGCGAGGTGGTATCGCCAGGCCTCGGGCGCGGCACTAGCCCCTCGACGGCGCGGGTTGCGTACGCCGCCGGCCTCGGCATGGGCGGCCGGCCCGGCCTCCGGCGTCCCCGCGCAAATACAGCGCGCCGCGGCCGCCGAGAGCAAGCTCTGCTATCTCCGCGCCGATGGCCTCCGACCGCCGACCGATCCGCAAGCTCCTCTGCGCCAACCGCGGCGAGATCGCCATCCGGGTGTTCCGCGCCGCCACCGAGCTCGGGATCCGCACCGTCGCGATCTTCAGCCACGAGGACCGCGTCCACCTCCACCGCTACAAGGCCGACGAGGCCTACCTGGTCGGCCGCGGCAAGGCGCCGGTCGCCGCCTACCTCGGCGTCGACGAGATCGTCGAGCTCGCGCGCGCGCACGACGTCGACGCGATCCACCCCGGCTACGGCTTCCTCTCGGAGAAGAGCGAGCTCGCGCGCGCCTGCGCGGCCGCGGGCATCGCCTTCGTCGGCCCCTCGCCGGCGGTGCTCGACACCTTCGGCGACAAGACCGCCGCGCGCGCGCTGGCGATCGCCTGCGGCGTCCCGGTCGTCCCCGGCAGCGACGGCCCGATCGACGACCTCGCCGGCGCGCGGGCCTTCGCCGCCCAGCACGGCTTCCCGCTGATCATCAAGGCCGCGATGGGCGGCGGCGGGCGCGGCATGCGGGTCGTCCGCGACCCCGCCGAGCTCGACGAGGCGTTCGCCCGCGCGTCCTCCGAGGCGCGCGCCAGCTTCGGCGACGGCACCGTGTTCATCGAGCGCTACGTCGCCGACCCGCGGCACATCGAGGTCCAGATCCTCGGCGACCGCACCGGCGAGCTCGTCCACCTGTTCGAGCGCGACTGCTCGGTCCAGCGCCGCCACCAGAAGGTGATCGAGGCCGCGCCGGCGCTCGGCCTGTCCGACGAGCTGCGCCAGGCGCTCTACGCCGACGCCCTGACGCTCGCGCGCAGGGTCGGCTACGAGAACGCCGGCACCGTCGAGTTCCTGGTCGACGGGACAGGTCGCCGCTACTTCATCGAGGTCAACCCGCGGATCCAGGTCGAGCACACCGTCACCGAGGAGATCACCGGCGTCGACCTCGTGCAGTCGCAGATCCGGATCGCCGGCGGCGCGACGCTCGCCGAGCTCGGCCTGTCGCAATCCACGATCGCGCGCCGCGGCCACGCGATCCAGTGCCGCGTCACCACCGAGGACCCGACGCAGAGCTTCCGCCCCGACACCGGCCGGATCGAGGCCTACCGCTCGGCGAGCGGCATGGGGATCCGGCTCGACGGCGGCTCCGGCTACGCCGGCGCCGTGATCTCCCCGCACTACGACTCGCTGCTGGTCAAGGTCACCGCCCACGCCCTCGACGTCGACACCGCGCGCCACAAGCTGCTGCGCGCGCTCGCCGAGTTCCGGATCCGCGGCGTCAAGACCAACATCCCGTTCCTCCACAACGTGCTCGTCCACCCGCGCTTCGTCGCCGGCGCCGTGACGACCACCTTCGTCGACGACACGCCCGAGCTGTTCCGCTTCCCCGAGCGCCGCAACCGCGCGCAGCGGCTGCTCCGCTTCCTCGCCGAGGTCGCCGTCAACGGCCCGACGACCCCGTGGGCCAGCCCGACGCCGCCGGCCCGGACCGCGCCCGAGGTCCCCGCGATCCGCAACGGCGCGCCGCTGACCGGCTGGCGCGACGTCCTCAGGGCCGAGGGCCCCGCCGGGTTCGCCCGGGCCGTCCGCGCCCACAAGGGCGTGCTGCTGACCGACACCACCTGGCGCGACGCCCACCAGTCGCTGCTCGCCACCCGCGTCCGCACGATCGACCTCGCCGCGATCGCCCCCGCGACCGCGCGCCTGCTCGCCCCCGCGTTCAGCCTCGAGATGTGGGGCGGCGCGACCTTCGACGTCGCGCTCCGCTTCCTCCGCGAGTGCCCGTGGGACCGCCTCGAGCAGCTCCGCGCGCTCGTCCCCAACATCCCGTTCCAGATGCTGCTCCGCGGCGCCAACGCGGTCGGCTACACCAACTACCCCGACAACATCGTCCGCCGGTTCGCCCGCCTGTCCGTCGAGAAGGGCGTCGACGTGTTCCGCGTGTTCGACTGCCTCAACTACGTCGAGAACCTCCGCCTCGGCATCGACGCCGTCGGCGAGGCCGGCGGCGTGGTCGAGGCCGCGCTCTGCTACACCGGCGACGTCGCCGACCCCTCGCGCACCAAGTACTCGCTCGCCTACTACGTCGACCTCGCCGGCGAGCTCGTCCGCCTCGGCACGCACATCCTGGCGATCAAGGACATGGCGGGCCTCCTGCGCCCGCGCGCCGCGACCCTGCTCGTCGACTCGCTGCGCCGCGCCTTCCCCGACGTCCCGATCCACGTGCACACCCACGACACCGCCGGCACCGGCGTCGCCTCGATGCTCGCAGCCGCCGCCGCCGGGGCCGACATCGTCGACGCCGCGGTCGCGTCGATGTCCGGCACGACGTCGCAGCCGGCGATGGGGGCGATCGTCGCGGCGCTGCACGGCCACGAGCGCGACACCGGCCTGTCGATCGAGGGCCTCCAGCCGCTCAGCACCTACTGGGAGCAGGCGCGCGGCCTCTACGCGCCGTTCGAGAGCGGCGTGCACACCGGCAGCAGCGACGTGTACCTGCACGAGATGCCCGGCGGCCAGTACACCAACCTGATGTTCCAGGCCCGCTCGCTGGGCCTCGCGCACCGCTGGCCGGCGATCAAGCGCGCCTATGCGGCCGCGAACCGGCTGCTCGGCGACATCATCAAGGTGACGCCGTCGTCGAAGGTCGTCGGCGACCTGGCGCAGTTCATGGTCCAGAACGACCTCGACGAGGCGCAGGTGCTCGCGCAGGCCGAGACGCTGTCGCTCCCCAAGTCGGTCGTCGAGTTCTTCCAGGGCCACATCGGCCAGCCCCCCGGCGGCTTCCCCGAGCCGCTGCGCACCAGGGTCCTCCGCGGCCGCCCGCACGTCGACGGCCGCCCCGGCGCGTCGCTGCCCGACCTCGACCTCGGCGCGCTGGCCTCCGAGCTGCGCGGCAAGCACGGGCCGAAGATCCGCGAGACCGACGTGCTGTCGGCCGCGCTCTACCCCGCGGTGTTCGCCGAGTACATGGCGTTCCGCGAGCAGTACGCGGACGTGTCGAAGGTGCCGACGCGGGCCTTCTTCGCGCCGCTGCCGATCGGCGAGGAGATCAGCGTCGAGATCGAGCGCGGCAAGACGCTGATCGTCCGCCTGCTCGCGGTCGGCGAGCTGCGGGCCGACGGGACCCGCGAGGTGTTCTTCGAGCTCAACGGGCAGCCCCGCTCGCTGCGGGTGCCCGACCGCGCGGCGGCGAAGACGGTGGCGCAGCGCGAGAAGGCGACGCCCGACGATCCGTCGGCGATCCCGGCGCCGATGCCGGGCGCGGTCGTCGACCTGCGCGTGAAGCCGGGCGACACGGTGAAGGCAGGCGACCCGATCGTGGTGCTGTCGGCGATGAAGATCGAGACAGTGGTCGCGGCGCCGCGCGCGGGGACGGTCCGCCGGCTGGCGGTGGCGATCGGCGACAGCGTCGAGGCGGGCGACCTGCTCGTCGCTATTGCGATCTGAGCGCGTAGGGCTCGGGATCCGCGCAGGGCAACTTGCCGATGGCAGGCGTGCATCGGGTCGGGCATGCGGGGTCGCGCGCGTCGTTGGCCGGAGACGGTCGACTTCGTCGCCCCTCTCCGACCATCCGATACGCGCGACCCCGCATGCCCGACCCGATGCACGCCTGCCATCGTGAGATGCGTCGTCGCCGGTCGTCGGCTCCGTTCAGGGTCTGTGGAACACAAAGACCCGCGCCGCGAGACGGTCGCTCGTGCCTCGCGCCCGGCTCGCGGCCCCCTCGCAGCCCATCCGGCTCCTCGACGTCGGACCGCGACGGACGTCGTGAACCATCCCGACGGCCTTCTCGGCGATGCTCATCGGCTGTCCTTTCAGGCAGCCTTATCCGCGGACGCCTCGGCTCCGCGGACACCTGTCCTTTCAGCCATACGACCGCCGCCGAACGGAGCCGCCGAGACCCTCACGCCCGCCGCGGTCCGAGTTCGAGGAGCCGGCTGGACCGCGAGGGGGCCGCGAGCCGGGCGCGAGGGACGAGCACCCGCATGCCCGACCCGCTGCGAGCTGCCTTCGGCAAGTTGCTCTCCGTCAACCGACACGTACCGGGCGCATCTCCGCGCGCTGCCGCAAACCCGCACCCGTGCGATCCTCCCCCCGCATGGACGACACGCTGCCCGCCGAGCTCGCCCGAACCGTCGCCACCCTGACACGAACCGCCGCGCGCCACGACGAGCAACGCGACGACCTCCCGCGGACCGGCAGCGCCCGCTACCGCGAGGGTCCGCTGATCGGCCGCGGCGGCATGGGCAAGGTCGTCGAGGCCGAGGACCTCCAGTTCGGCCGCAAGGTCGCGCTCAAGACCATGCTCGGCGCGCCCGACGACGACCGCGCGCAGCGCTTCGGCCTCGAGGCGATCGTCACCGCCAACCTCGAGCACCCCGGGATCCCGGCCGTCTTCGAGCGCGGCCGCGACCCGCACGGCGCCCCCTTCTATGCCATGCGGCTGATCCGCGGCCGCAGCCTCAAGCAGGCGATCGCCGACGCCCGCGACCTCGACGCCCGCCTGCGGCTCCTGCCGGCGCTGATCGACGTCGCCCAGACCCTCGCCTTCGCGCACGCCCGCGGCGTCATCCACCGCGACATCAAGCCGGACAACGTCGTCGTCGGCGCCTTCGGCGACACCGTCGTGATCGACTGGGGCGTCGCCAAGCTGCGCGGCGCCCCGGACGGCCGCGACGCCCGCCTCGACGTCGGCGAGCCACCGCTGGCGCGCGCGGTCGCCGAGGCCGGCGGCTCGACCTCCACGCGCGACGGCGCGATCGTCGGCACCCCGGCCTACATGGCCCCGGAGCAGGCCGCCGGCACCCTCGACGCCGTCGACGAGCGCAGCGACGTGTTCTCGCTCGGCGCCCTGCTCTACCACCTCTTCACCGGCCACCCGCCCTACCGCGGCCAGACCTCGCTCGAGGCGCTCACGCGCGCGCTCGCCTGCGACCACGAGCCGCTCGCCCGCGCCGCCCCGGACACCCCTGCCGCGCTGGTCGAGATCGTCGAGCGCGCGATGGCCCGCGACCCGTCGCGACGCTACCCGACCGCCGGCGCCCTCGCCGACGCGCTGCAGGAGGTCCTCGCCGCCGGCGTGCGCGAGCGCGGCGGCCGGGCCGTGCGCCTGTTCGCCGACGCGACCAGCCTCGTGCTCACGCTGACCATGCTCGCGCTCGTCGGCCTGATCCTCGCCACCGCCCCGCTCGCCGACCTCGGCCTGTTCGCCTTCCTCGTCCTGCCGACCTTCGCCCTCGGCGCCGTGCTCGCCGCGATCGAGTGGTGGACCCTCGGCCGCCACGGCCTCTCGCCGCTGATCCTCGGCCTCGCCGTCGTCACCACGCTCGAGGGCCTCGTCGGCGCCGCCCTCGGCCGCACCGACATCGCCGCCGCCCTCGTCCTCGCCGCCGGCCAGCAGCCGCTCGAGCCCGTCGACCTCGGCCTCGCGTACATGAAAGCGACCCAGATCTTCGGCCTCACCGAGGCCGTCGGCCTGCAGTTCGGCGCCGCGCTGATCGTCCTGCACGCGGTCACCCGCTACCGGATCTCCGCCGCCCGTCGAGCGACCATGGAACCGAGGGCCGACGCCGCCGGGCCGCGAAACCACCGCCCTGCCTGACCGCTCCAATGGGTCCCCCCAGTGTACCCTCACGGACGGCGCATGCAGCTCACGATCCAGGACCTCTCGAAGACCTACCCCAACGGTGTGCGCGCCCTGAGGGGCGTCAACCTCACCATCGACACCGGCATGTTCGGGCTGCTCGGCCCCAACGGCGCCGGCAAGTCGTCGCTGATGCGCACGATCGCCACCCTCCAGGAGCCCGACGCCGGCGCGATCCGCTTCGGCGACATCGACGTGCTGCGCGAAAAGGACCGCCTCCGCGCCGTGCTCGGCTACCTGCCCCAGGAGTTCGGGCTCTACCCCAACCTGACCGCCGAGGCGATCCTCGACCACTTCGCCGTGCTCAAGGGCCTCGTCGACGCCCGGCAGCGGCGGGCCCAGGTCGGCGCGCTGCTCGAGCAGACCAACCTCGCCGCCGCCCGCAAGACCGCCGTCGGCGGGTTCTCCGGCGGCATGAAGCAGCGCCTCGGGATCGCGATCGCCCTGCTCGGCCGCCCGCGCCTGGTGATCGTCGACGAGCCGACCGCCGGCCTCGACCCGACCGAGCGCCACCGCTTCCTCAACCTGCTCGCCGACATCGGCGACGACGTCGTCGTCATCCTCAGCACGCACATCGTCGAGGACGTGCGCGAGCTATGCGGCCAGTTCGCGATCATCGCCGGCGGCGAGGTCAAGTTCTCCGGCGCGCCCGCGGCGGTGATCGACTCGCTGCGCGGCAAGATCTGGCGCCGCGTCTGTCACAAGTCCGAGCTCGACGAGCTGCAGCGGCGCCTGCGGGTGATCTCGACCCGCCTCGTCACCGGGCGCCCGGTGATCCACGTCTACCACGAGGGCTCGCCCGGCCCCGAGTTCAGCCCGGTCGAGCCCGACCTCGAGGACGTCTACTTCCACCACATCACCGGCGCCGCCCAGGGCGCGGCCGCGGAGGCCGCGTGAACCAGCTCCTCAGCTTCGCCCGCTACGAGCTGCGCTACCACCTGCGCCGCCCGGTCACGTGGGTCTACGCGTTCTCGATGGCGCTGTTCGGCTTCCTCGCCGTCACCACCGACGCGATCCAGATCGGCGGCGCCGGCGGCCGCGTGCTCGCCAACTCGCCCTGGCTGATCGGCCAGCTCGTCATGATCCTCTCGCTCGTCGGCACGGTGTTCACCTCGGCGATCGCCGGCACCGCGATCCTGCGCGACTTCGAGCTCAAGACCCACGAGCTGCTGTTCACCACGCGCCTCGGCAAGCCCGCGTTCGTGTTCGGCCGGTTCCTCGGCGCCGCCGCGGTCACGGTGGGGGTGCTCGCGTGCAGCGCCCTCGGCCTGTGGCTCGGCGCGCACATGCCCTGGCTCGACGCCGACAAGCTCGGCGCCGTCCCGCGGTTCACCTACCTCTGGCCGGTGCTGCTGTTCGTCGTCCCCAACGGCCTGCTCGCCAGCGCCGTGTTCTTCGCCGTCGGCGTGCTGACCCGCAGCTTCATCGCCGTCTACGTGTCCGGCGTCGCGCTGTTCATCGGCTGGTCGCTCGCCAACGCGATCGACGTCGACATCGAGCGCGAGCGCCTCGCCGCCCTGCTCGACCCGTTCGGCCTCAACGCGTCCGAGCTGATCACCCGCTACTGGACGATCGCCGAGAAGAACAGCAAGCTGCTCGCGCCCGACGGGCTGTTCTGGGCCAACCGCGCGCTCTGGCTCGCCGTCGCCGCGCTCGTGCTGTTCGCCGCCTACCGCCTGTTCCGCATGGAGGCGTTCGCGCGGGCGTTCCGCCGCAAGCAGCCGGGCGACGACGCGCCGCCGGTCCGCCGCCCCGCCGCCCCGCTCCCGCAGGTCGATCCGGTCGCCGGGCTGCGCGCAGGCGTCGGCCGGCTGCGCGCGCTGGTCCGCCTGTACTACCGCGCGATCGTCCGCGACCGCGCCTTCCTGGCGATCACCGCGATCGGGATGGCGATCACCACCGTCAACGCGTTCTACGCCGACAGCATGTACGGCACCACGGTGTACCCGGTCACCTACGCCATGATCGAGGTGATCGGCAGCTTCGGCCTGTTCTTCCTGATCCTGACCGCGCTCTACGCCGGCGAGCTCACCTGGTCCGAGCGCCAGCTCCGCGCCGACCAATTGCTCGACGCGACTCCGACCGCGTCGCCGCTGATCTTCGCCGCCAAGATCGGCGCGCTCGTGCTCGTCCACGCGAGCCTGCTCGGCGCCCTGATCCTGACCGGGATCGCCGTGCAGGCGATCAAGGGCTACACCCACTTCGAGCTCGACGTCTACCTCGGCTACCTCTACGGCATCGTCCTGCCCGGCGCCGCGCTGGTCACGTTCGTCGCGTTCTTCCTGCACACGCTCGCCAATCACAAGCACGTCGGCACCGGCCTGGTCGTCACCTACTACCTGCTGACGATCGTCAGCGGCGCGTGGGGCCTGCAGGACAACCTGCTGCGGATCGGCGGCTTCCGCGACCCGATCTACTCGGCGATGAACGGCTACGGCCCGAACCTCTTGCCGTGGGCGTGGTTCACCACCTACTACCTCGCGTTCGCCGCGCTGCTGCTGACGATCGCGCGCCTGCTGCTCGCGCGCGGCCGCGAGACCGGCCTGCGCGCCCGCCTGCGGACCGCCCGCGCCCGCGTCACCGGGCCCTGGCTCGCCAACTTCGGCGCGTGCCTGGTCGGCTGGCTCGGCCTGTTCCTCTACATCCGCCACAACACCCACGAGCTCCACACGTTCCGCACCGACGACGACGACAAGGCCCTGCAGGCCGAGTACGAGCGGACCTACAAGCGATACGAGGACCTGCCGCAGCCGCGGGTCGTCGGCGTCGAGGTCCGCGTCGACCTCGACCCGGCGCGCGGGCACATGCGCGCGACCGGCACCTACCGCCTGGTCAACAAGACAGACGCGCCGATCGACGCGGTCCACCTGCTGTGGAACGAGGAGGTGACGATCCGCGAGCTGGCGTTCGACCGCCCGTCGACGCTCGAGCACGACGCGCCGCAATTCCACTACCAGATCCACCGGCTCGCCGAGCCGCTCGCGCCCGGCGCCGCGGCGACGCTCTCGTTCGCCATCGCCTACGACAAGCCGGGCTTCGGCAACCGCGGCCGCACCACGGCGATCGTCGAGAACGGCAGCTTCCTGCACCACACCGGTTACTTCCCGGGCGTCGGCTACTCGCAGCAGCTCGAGCTCGCGGCCGAGGACGACCGCAAGGAGCAGGGCCTGCCCCCGCGCGACCGCATGCCCGCGCTCGAGGACGAGGCGGCGCGCAAGAACACGTACATCGCCACCGACTCCGACTGGATCGACTTCGCCGCGACGGTGTGCACCGACCCCGACCAGATCGCGCTCGCGCCCGGCTACCTCCAGCGCGAGTGGCAGGAGGACGGCCCGGACGGCCCGCGGCGCTGCTTCGCGTACGAGATGGACGCGAAGATCCTCAACTTCTACTCGTTCCTGTCGGCCCGCTACGCGGTCCGCCGCGACCGGTGGAACGACGTGGCGATCGAGATCTACTACCACCCCGGCCACGAGTACAACCTCGACCGCATGGTCGACGCGGTCAAGAAGTCGCTCGACTACTTCACGACCAACTTCAGCCCGTACCAGCACCGACAGGTCCGGATCCTCGAGTTCCCGCGCTACGCGAACTTCGCCCAGGCGTTCCCGAACACGATCCCCTACTCGGAGTCGCTCGGCTTCATCGCCCGCGTCCGCCCCGACGACCCCGACGACCTCGACTACCCGTTCTACGTCACCGCCCACGAGGTCGCGCACCAGTGGTGGGCCCACCAGGTGATCGGCGCGAACGTCCAGGGCGCGACGATGCTGTCCGAGTCGCTCGCCCAGTACTCGGCGCTGATGGTGATGGAGAAGGAGTACGGCCGCGACAAGATGAAGAAGTTCCTCGCCTACGAGCTCAAGAGCTACCTGCAGGGCCGCAGCGGCGAGCGCAAGAAGGAGCTGCCGCTGATGCGCAACGAGGACCAGCCGTACATCCACTACAACAAGGGCTCGCTGGTGTTCTACGCGCTGCGCGACTACATCGGCGAGGACCGCCTGAACGCGGCGCTGGCCAAGTTCGTCGCGCAGGTGGCGTTCCAGGGCGCGCCGTTCACGACGTCGAAGGAGCTGGTGGCGCTCCTGCGCGAGGCGACGCCGCCCGAGTATCAGTACCTGATCGAGGACATGTTCGAGACGATCACGCTGTACGACAACCGGGCGGTGTCGGCGACCGCGACGCAGCAGGCCGACGGGAAGTACGCGGTGACGCTAAAGGTCGCGGCCCGCAAGCTGCGCGCGGACGAGCTCGGGCAGGAGTCCGAGGTGCCGCTCGCCGACTACGTCGATATCGGGGTGTTCGCGGCGCCGGGGCCCGGCGACGGCGACCTCGGCAAGCCGCTGTTCCTCGAGCGCCGCAAGCTGACCGCCGCCGAGACGACGATCGAGGTGGTGGTCGACGGGCAGCCGGCGCGCGCGGGGATCGATCCGTACAACAAGCTGATCGACCGGGCGCCGCGCGACAACACCCTGGGGCTTTGAGCGCAGGGCCGCGCGGCGGGCAACTTGCCGAAGGCGGCGCACCGCGGGCCGGGCATGCGGGTCGTCGTCCAGGCTTCGGCATCGAGGTCGACTTCGTCGCCCTCGATCGCCTGCAGATGGACGACGACCCGCATGCCCGGCCCGATGCACGCCGACTTCGTGATCTGCGTCGTCGCCGGTCCGTCGCTCCGCTGGTGGCTGTCTCTTCGAGCAGGCCCCAGCCGCGAGACGTTCGCTCGTCCCTCGCGCCCGGCTCGCGGCCCTCCCGGCGGCCCATCCGGCTCCTCGATGTCGGACCGCGGCGGGTGGCCTGGTCCTTCGAGGCGACATGGCGATGAGATCGGATCGCGCGGGCTCGTTCTTGCGCGTTCGCGGCTCGGCGCAGGGTCTGGCATGCTCGCGCGGCACCGATGCTCGCCAAGATCTTCGTCCAGCGCGACCCGGCCACCGGCGAGTTCATCAACAAGAACGTGTACAACGCGTGGTACGGGTTCACGAAGATGGGCGTGGAGGCGGAGTCGTTCGTGTGGTCCGACCTGCACGCGGGCCGGGTCGCGCTCTCCCGCGAGGCGGCGGTGGTCGGCGGGATCCTGGCGGTGCGCACGGCACTGGCGCAGCTCGGCGCCCCGCCGCCGATCAACGTCGATTACCCGCCCGCGCTCGAACGGTTCTTGCTGCGCAAGGTGTGGCGCTCGACGATCCGCGCGGCGCACGGGCTGTGCCGAGACGATCGCGTCGAGCCGCCGGTGTTCATCAAGCCGGTCACCGGCCACAAGGAATTCACCGGGCACGTGCTCGCCGGCTTCCGCGACCTGGTCCGCACCGCCGGCTGGGCGCTCGAGGAGCCCGAGACGCCCGTCTGGCTGTCCGAGGTCGTCGAGTTCACGGCCGAATGGCGCTACTTCGTCCACCGGGGCGAGCTCGTCGGGGTCGGTCACTACTGGGGCGACCCGCTGCGGGCGCCCGATCCCGCGGTCGTCCGCGCGGCGGTCGCGGCCTACGTCGACGCGCCGTCCGCCTACGTGATCGACTTCGGCGTGCTCGCCGACGGTCGCACCGCGCTCGTCGAGGTCAACGACGGCTTCGCGTTCGGCTGCTACGGCCTCAACCCCTACGCGCACGCGCACATGCTCGCGTCGCGCTGGCGCGAGATGGTCGGCCTCGACGAGGAGTGAGGGCGCCGCCGATGACGCGAGGCGACGAACTTCACCCGTACGACGGCCAGGAGCGCCGGTTCCGGCACGACGACGCGGAGGCGCGGCGGATCGCTCGCGGCCGCGCGCTGGTCGCGGAGCTGCTCGGCCTGCCGGCGCCGCCCGCGTCCGCCGATCTGCGCTACGACCTGCGCTTCTACAGCGGCGGGATCGGCGTGCTCGATCGACTCCACATCGCCCTCCCCTGCGCACCAGCAGAGGTCGACGCGATCGTGGCGCGGCTCCGGCTGGTCACGCCCGAGGCCGCCGTCGCCGACGCGGCATGGCGGGACGAGTTCGAGTGGCTGGTCCACGGCGAGGACGCTCCGCGATCGCTGCGCACCGCAGTGGCGGCGTTCGTCGAGGCGGAGCGCGCGGCGTTCCAGCCGCGGCCCGAGGCGGAGGCGCGCGTGTGGTTCGCTCCGGACAGCGGCGCCAACGCGTGGTCGTTGGTGTACGAGCAGGGCGGCGAGCTATGCCTGATCGCGTTCGATCAGGGGTAGCACCCATGAAAGCATCCGCGGGCCGCGGGCCTCCGATGCTGCAGCGGGGCCTCTTCGATGCACGTGCGCGGGGCCTCTCCGATGCTGTGGCGCGGGGCCTCTCCGCTGCCACAGCGCGGGGCCTCTCCGCTGCCACAGCGCGGGGCCTCTCCGATGCTGTGGCGCGGGGCCTCTCCGCTGCCACAGCGCGGGGCCTCGAAGGGTATGGTGCGGGCGGACCCGGCGCGGCGCTATGGGTCCCTCGCTTCCGGCGGGCTCCCCCCC
>ERZ1066117.381-NODE-381-length-37577-cov-12.566281_pt1 | contig 37577 bp, 26 predicted proteins | sample MGYA00382764_ERZ1066117 | MGnify/ENA primary metagenome ERZ1066117 (study PRJEB33369, sample SAMEA5778347) | biofilm metagenome | biome: Industrial cooling water; feature: Water cooling tower basin; material: Biofilm | place: United Arab Emirates | collected...
CTCGAGCAGGCGATCGAGCAGCTGCGGGAAGGCGATGCCGACCGCCGCCGCCGACTGCGGCAGCAGGCTCGTGCGCGTCATGCCGGGGATGGTGTTGGTCTCGAGCACGTGCGGGCCATCGGCGGTGACGATCATGTCGGTGCGCGACATGCCGTCGCAGACCAGGGCTTCGTGGCAGCGCACGGCGAGTTCCTGCACCACCGCGATCTGCGCCGGCGTCCAGCCGCGCGGCGGCACCAGCTCTTCGGAGCCGCCGACCTGGTACTTCGCTTCTTGCGTGAACCACTGGGCGACGCGCGGGTAGATGCCGACCGGCGGCAGCGGCTGCAGCGTGTCCCCGGTGTTGCCGAGCACCGGCACGGTGATCTCCTCGCCGACCAGCGCCTGCTCGGCGAACCAGCGGCGGAAGCGGCCGCGGAACTGCTCGAAGAACGCCGCCAGCTCGGCCTCGCTGGTCACGCGCTGCACGCCGACCGTGCTGCCCGACGCGTCGACCTTGACGAACGCCGGCGTGCCGATCGCCCGCTGCATCGCCGCGAACTCGACCGCGGCATCCGCCTGCGCCAGCGGCGTGCGCGGTTCGTAGGCCTTCGCCAGCGGGATGCCGGCGCTCTGCAGCACCTGCCGCGTGCGCAGCTTGTCCATGGCCACCGCCGACGCCGCACAGCCGGAACCGACGCACGGCAGGTCGTAGAGTTCGAGCAGGCCCTGCACCGTGCCGTCTTCGCCGAACGGGCCGTGCAGCACCGGCAGCACGACCTGCACGTGGGCGTGGTCGATCAGCCAGTCGATGGCGCCGCCGGGGCGCTGACGGCCGATGCTGTGCGTCGGGTCCTGCGGCCGCCAGGTGCCACCTTCGGGCAGCGGGCTGTGCGCCGGCCACCAACCACCGTCGCGGTCGAGATAGACCGGCCAGACGCGCCAACGACGGCGATCCAGGTGCTGCAGCACCTGCGCCGTCGACGCCAACGAGACCTCGTGTTCCGGCGAGCGCCCGCCGGCCAGAACGGCAACATCCATCGCCATCGCATCACCCTCCACGGTGAAGCGCGCAGCATAGGCACGCGGGGGAACGGTGCGAGCGCGCGCTGGCGTTCTAGTTCGCCGCTTGGCGCGGCCACAGCACGCCGGTCGCCGCGGCAGCGCCCCACAGGATCGCATCGCTGCCGCCGAGCGTCGGCACGAAGCGCAGTTCGCGGTGGATCGGCCCGCTGGTGTGCGCGCGCACGTGCGCTTCGAGCGCCGGGCCGAGTGCTGGCCATCCGGACAACACGCCGCCGCCGAGCACGACGGCCTTCGGGTTCAGCAGCGTGCAGGCGTTGGTGACCAACGTCGTCGCGGCGAGTTCGGCGTCGGCGAGGATCGCGCGCGCCCCGGCCTGCTGCGGCCCCGGGGCCGCGGCGGTGGCGACGACGGCGCCGACGGTCCACGTCGCCGCACCGGCCGGCGGCGCGCCGAGCTGCTCGGCCGCCTGCTCGGTGATCGCGCGGCCGCCGCAGTAGGCCTCGAAGTGGCCAAGGCCGCCGCACGGGCAGCGGCGACCACCTGGGCGGAAGATCGTGTGGCCGATCTCGCCGGCGGCGTTGGTGGCGCCGGCGAACGGAGCGCCGTCGGCGATCAGGCCGATGCCGATGCCGGTGCCGAAGAACAGGCACAGCAGCGGGTCACTGCCGGCGGCGTGGCCGCGCAGGAACTCGCCGAAGGCGCTGGCGCGGCCGTCGTTCAACAGCGTCGTGCGCAGGCCGAAGCGGGCCTCGACGTGCTCGGCCAACGGGAACTTGTCGAGCGGCAGGTTCGGCGCCACCTCGATCGAGCGACCGTCGCGCGGGATCACGCCGGCGGTGCCGAAGCCGGCCGCCGTCGGGCGTTCGCAGCCCGGCGGCAGCGCGGCCAGGATGGTCGCGATCGCCTGGTCGAGCGCGCCGAGGAATGTGGCGCGTTCGCGCACCGTCGGCACGTGCTGCACCGCGTGGACCGAGAAGTCCGCGGCGACCAATGCAAACCGGCACTTGGTGCCGCCGAGATCTCCGGCCAAAACGGTGCGCAACGAGTCACTCCTCGGACAAGGCTTCCATCAGCTCTTCGAGCAGCTTGGTGGTCGCGGTGTTCTGATGCTCGAGCACGGTAATGCGGCGCATCAACTTCTCCAGCACCGGCGGCAGCAAGGTCTCGAGCATGACCGACTTGATCATCTGGAACGTCTCGACGCGGCTCGCCGAGTTCTCCTTGCCGAGCTGGGTCTCCTTCCCGAAGTGGAAGGTGTAGGCGTTCTGCAGCGCCTGCGCGGTCGCCTCCAGGATCTCGCGCGAACGCTCGTCGGCGCCCTGGTGCGACATCTTGAAGGTCTCGACCTTGAACCGGTGGAGTGCGTCCTTGAGCTTCTTCTTCATGGCTCTGCTCCTTGGGAAGGGGGTCGCGAAACGGAACAGGGCGCTGCCTATCCCTCTCCCGGAGTTTGCGCAACCGGGCCCTACGGGGCAGCTGCGGGGCGCCCTGGGGCGAAGGCCCAGGGCGGACGAATCTGGGACCGCGGCCAGGCGCCGCAGGCGGCGCGGCCCAGGGCCGGACGGCGCGGCCCCGAGGGAGCGGGGCCGGCCCGGCCCCCTAGCGCGACCCTGCCCGGGTCACACGCGGCCGATCAGCAGGCTCGTGTTGTGGCCGCCGAAGCCGAGCGAGTTGCTCAAGGCGTAGTCGACGCGCATCTCGCGCGCGACGTTGGGCACGTAGTCCAGGTCCAGCAGCGGATCGGGGTTCTCGAAGTTGATCGTCGGGTGCACCTTGCCGTGTTTGATCGACAGCGCGCTGACCGCGAGTTCGATCGCGCCCGAGGCGCCGAGCAGGTGGCCGACCATCGACTTGGTCGACGACACGCACAGCTTCTTGGCGTGATCGCCGAACACGCGCTTGATCGCCGCGGTCTCGATCTTGTCGTTCAGCTCGGTGCTGGTGCCGTGCGCGTTGACGTAGGCGACCTTGTCGCCGGACAGCTGGCCGTCCTGCAGCGCCTGGCGCATCGCGCGCGACGGACCGTCGGCGTCTTCGTTCGGGGCCGTGATGTGGTGCGCGTCGTCGGTCGAGCCGTAGCCGAGCACCTCGCACAGGATGTTGGCGCCGCGCTTCTTTGCGTGCTCGTACTCCTCGAGCACCAGCGCCGCCGCCCCTTCGCCCATGACGAAGCCGTCGCGGTCGCGGTCGAACGGCCGCGAGGCGCGCTTGGGATCGTCGTTGCGGGTCGACACCGCGCGCAAGGCGCAGAAGCCGCCGAGGCCGAGTTCGGTCGTCGCCGCCTCGCTGCCGCCGGTCAGCATGATGTCGGCTTCGCCGTACTGGATCGTGCGCAGGGCCAGGCCGATGGCGTGGCTCGACGACGCGCAGGCCGACGACGTCACGTAGCAGGTGCCCATCAGGCCGAAGCGGATCGCCGCCTGGCCGGCCATGGCGTTGGCCATGATCTTCGGGATGAAGAACGGGCTGATGCGGTTGGCGCCGCGCTCGACCTGCAGCACCTTGCTGGCCTCGATCTCGTGGATGCCGCCGATGCCAGTGCCGGTGATGCAGCCGCCGCGCGTGCGGTCCTCCTTGCCCATGTCGAGCCCGGAGGCCTTCATCGCCTCGTCGGCGGCGACCAGGTAGTACTGGGTGAACTTCTCGATGCGCCTGCTCTCGTTGCCCGGGAAGAAGCGCTCGGTGTCCCAGTTCCACACCTCGCACGCGAACTTGCACGAGTGCTTGCTGGTGTCGAAGCGGGTGATCAGGCCCGCCCCGGAGACGCCCTTCAGCAGGTTGTCCCAGTTGGTGGCCATGTCGAGGCCCAGCGAGGAGACGGCCCCGACTCCGGTGATGACGACGCGACGTCTTGCCATGGTGGTAGTGCAGGACGGCTCGACGGCTCACGCCGACGACCGCCCGTGGGTGGATACCAGGAAGGCGCCGCGGGTAGGCCCCGCGGCTCGAGCAGACCAGGGAAATCCGGCCTGCGACGGTTCGACCGGTCGGCTCAGCCGGCCAGCTTGGCGCTGATGTACTTCACCGCGTCGCCGACGGTCTGGATCTTCTCGGCGTCCTCGTCCGGGATGTTGATCTCGAACTCGTCCTCGAACTCCATGACCAGCTCGACGGTGTCCAGCGAGTCCGCGCCGAGGTCGTTGATGAACGACGTCTCCGCCGAAATCTTGTCCGGGCTGGTGGTCAGCTGCTTGCAGACGATGGAGTGGACGCGCTCTTGGATGTTCTCAGCCTTCGACACGATGTTGCCTCTTGCGAAACGAAGTTGGGATGCGAGTTGGTCGGGGGAAACCCGGGGACGATCAGGGAGTTTCGGGGTCGCTGCGGCGTGGACGACGACCTGCTGCCAGGGCATGGTCCACGCGAGGGGTCACTAGCCTAGCTACAGGGTCATGCCTCCGTCCACCACGAGGGTCTGCCCCGTGACGTAGGACGCCGCGTCGCTGCACAGGAAGGCCACCACCTGGGCCACGTCCTCGGGCTTGCCGAAGCGGGCCAGCGGGATCTGCTTCATCATCTCGGTGCGCACCTCCGGGGTCAGCACCGACGTCATGTCGGTCTCGATGAAGCCCGGGGCGACGACGTTGACGGTGATGCTGCGGCCGGCGAACTCCTGCGCAAGCGACTTCGACAGGCCGATCAGGCCCGCCTTGCTGGCGGCGTAGTTGGCCTGGCCGGCGTTGCCGGAGATGCCGACGACGGAGCCGACGTTGACGATGCGGCCGCCGCGGGCCTTGGCCATCGCGCGGGCGAACGCCTTGCAGACGAGGAAGGCGCCGCGCAGGTTGGTCGCCAGCACCGCGTCGAAGTCGTCCTCGCTCATGCGCAGGAACAGGCCGTCGCGGGTGATGCCGGCGTTGTTGACCAGGAAGTCCAGCTTGCCAGAGCGCTCGAGCAGGGTCTTGGCGAGCGCTTCGACCGACGCCGCTGCACCGACGTCACAGACCAGCGCGGTGGCCTTGCCGGCACCGCCGGTCGCGGCGGCGATCGCCGCCAGCGTGTCGGCACAGCCGCCTTCCTTCGTCGACGTGCAGTAGACCTCGGCCCCGCCGGCGGCCAGAGCGACCGCGATGGCGCGGCCGATGCCGCGCGAGGCGCCGGTGACGAGTGCGACTTTGCCTGCGAACTGCATGGGTGCGTGGAGGAGGGTGCGGAGAGCGGTGCGGAGAAGGTCGCCGGCGATCACCAGCGGAGCAGCAGGTGGCCCCAGGCCATGCCGGCGCCGAACGCGGGCATGACGACGAGCTTGCCCTTCTGCAGGCGGCCGGCGTCGAGCGCTTCGCGCAGCGCGATCGGCACCGAGGCCGCCGACGTGTTGCCGTAGCGATCGATGTTGGTGAACACCATGTCCATGGGCAGACCGATCTGCTCCATCGCCGACTCGATGATGCGCTGGTTGACCTGGTGCGGGACGATCAGGCCGATCTCGTCGCGACCGTACTTGTCGATGACGCCCTGCACGAGCTCGGCGAAGACGCGGACCGCGAAGCGGAACACCTTGGTCCCGCCCATCTTCATGTAGTGCAGGCGCTGCTCGACGGTGCTGGCCGTGGCCGGGTGGCGGCTGCCGCCTGCGGGCTGCGCCAGCACGCCTTCAGCGCCGCCTTCCATGGCGATCGAACCACCGAGGAACTCACCGCGGCCGGCGCGTGCGAGGGAGGTGTAGACCGCAGCCCCCGCGCCGTCGCCGAACAACACGCAGGTGTTGCGGTCGGTGTAGTCGAGGATGCGGCTCAGGATCTCGGCCCCCACCACCAGGATCGTCTTGGCCTGGCCGGACTGGATCATGCCGGCGGCGACCTGCGACCCGAACACGAAGCCGCTGCAGGCGGCACCCAGGTCGAAGCCACCGGCGCGCTTGGCGCCGAGGTCGAGGCCGAGCCGGCAGGCGGTCGCCGGGAACGGCTGGTCGCCGGTGACGGTCGCGCAGATGACCAGGTCGATGTCGTTCGGATCGATCTTGGCGTCGGCGATGGCCTGTTGCGCGGCCGCGAGCGCCAACGTGCTGGTCACCTGGCCATCGGCGGCGATGCGACGCTCGCGGATGCCAGTGCGCTGGACGATCCAATCGTCGGAGGTGTCGACGATCTTCTCGAGGTCCTGGTTGGTGAGCCGGCGCTCGGGCAGGTAGCGGCCAAGTCCGGCGAGGCCAACGGGAATCAAGCCAGCCATCGCGAAGGCTCCTTACGAGAGGGCAGAAGGGATGCAGACGCCACCGCGGCGCTGCGTGCGGTGCCAGATCATGCGGATCGCCGGCATGCGGATCGCCAGATCATCCGTTGGCTTCGGGCGACAGCAAGGACGAGGCCTTGGCGGCGGCGACGATGTGGCGATTGACCTCCGCCTCCATCGCGCGGCACGCGAAGCGGATCGCGTTGGCGAAGGCCGGGGCGCGCGAACGGCCGTGGCAGATGGTGACGATGCCCTCGACGCCGAGCAGCAGCGCACCGCCATACTCCGAGAAGTCGACGCGCGGCATGACGCCGGCCTGCACCTGCTTCATCGCCTTGCCGTCGACACCGGCCTGCTGCATCAGACCGAACATCACGCGCAGCAGGTATTCGGCGACGCCTTCGCTGACCTTCAGCAACACGTTGCCGGTGAAGCCGTCGGTGACGATGACGTGGCAGTCGCCGGAGAAGACCTCGAGGCCTTCGACGTTGCCGTGGAAGTTGATCGGCAGCTGCTTCATCAGCGCGCGGGCCTCGCGCACCAGCGGATTGCCCTTCAGCTCCTCGCTGCCGATGTTCAGGATGCCGACCCGCGGCTCGGCGACACCGAGCGTGCCGCGGTAGTAGGCCGAACCCATCAGCGCGTACTGGGCGAGGTGCACGGCCTTCGGCATCGGGTTGGCACCGACGTCGAGCACCAGGAACGGGTGCTTCTCACCGGCGATGATGGCGCCGATGGCCGGCCGGCGGATGCCTTCGAGGCAGCGCAGGCCGAGCGTCGCGGCGGCGACCACGGTGCCGGTCGATCCGGCGCTGACGAAGGCGCCAGCGCGGCCCTCCTTCAGCTCGTGGATGCCGAGCGCGATGCTGTTGCGCGGCTTCTTCTTCATCGCGTCCGTCGGCGTGTCGGTGTCGGCGAGCACGTCCGGCGCGTCGACGATCGTCAGGCCTTCCGCGGGCACGTTCTGCTCGCGCAGAGCCGTCAGCACCGCATCGCGCGGGCCGGTCAGCACCAGCTGCTCGGGCTTGACGAAGCCGCGCTGCAGGGCGAGCGCGACGCCCGCGATGCACTCCTTCGGGGCGTGATCACCACCGAACGCGTCGAGTACTACCTTGGTCATGGCACGACTCCGGACTCGGGAAGCAAGGACGGCGGGCGCATGAGCGAACCCGTGTGCGTTTCGGAACGGCCGGGAAGTCCCGGCTCGTCACGCACCGCGGCGCGACGGCGCTCGCTGGACGAGCCTCGCAGCCCCCACCGCGCGTTGGGCGGCGGGAAACCCGAAGGCGCCTGAGCGAGCGCGCGGCAGCGCCGCTCCGGGATCACCCGTTGTCAGCAGCGAGGATGTGACGGCCGCGGTAGTGGCCGCACGCCTTGCAGATCGTGTGCGGCTTGATCATCGCGCCGCAGTGCGTGCAGCGCACGAGCTGCGCGCGCTCCAAGGCCAGGTGGGCGCGGCGGTGGCCCTTGCTCGCGCGACTCAGCTTTCTCTTCGGATTTGCCATGTTCGGATGCGTTCCTTCGCAGCTGCGGAGAACGAGGAAGACCTCGGGTTCACAGCCAGTTGAGGGGCGAGGACATTACGGTTCGCGCGCGCGAAGTCAACGCAGCGCCGGCCCCGGAAACCGCGGTCGGTGCGTCCCCGACGGTTCCCGGCCCCGCGCGGCCGTTGGCACCGGCTCGCGAGGCCGCCTGCTGCGACCAGCGGCAGCTCGGCGCGGGCCGGCCGACCACGCCGGCGGCCGGCAGCGCTGGCACCGGAGCACCCGACTTGCGAGCGATCCTGCCGGGCTCTCGGAGGCGGAGAGAGATTCCTCTCGAAGCCTCTGCGCGGCTGCGAACGCAGCCGCCAAACACGCTGCGGAGAGCCCGTAGCGTGTTTCCTCCTCGGGCTATCAGCCGCGCAGGCCGGCGGCCTGCATCGCCGCGAGGGCGGCGGCGCGAGCCTCGGGCAGCTTGGCGGCATCCTTGCCCTTGCCCTGGGCCGCTTCCGGGCGACCACCACCACCGCCGCCGAGCAGCGCGGTCAACTGCTTCACCAGGTCGCCGGCCTTGATCTTGGCGACCAGCGCCGGGCTGACCTGGATGACGACCTGCACTTCGCCGTCGACGACGCTGAAGACGACCGCGCACAGCGGCTCGAGCGCCTTCTGCGCGCGCTTCAGCAGTTCCTGGGCGTCCTTGACCTGCAGCCCCGGCCGCTCGAACACGACCGTGTGCACGCCGCCGTGCGCGACGGCCGCAGCACGCAGCTTGCCGAGTTCGACGTCGAGGTCCGGCGCCAGCGCCTTCTCGAGGTCGCGGCGCACCTTCTTCAGCTCGTCGCCGAGTTCGGCGACGCGCTCGACGACCTTCGCTGGCGGCACCTTCAGCGCCGTCGACAGCGCCGCCAGCTGGCTGCGCTCCTGGCGGGCGAGTTCCAGCGCGCCGAGGCCGGTGACGGCCTCGATGCGGCGCGTGCCGGCCGCGACCGCGGCGTCGCTGACCAGGCGGAACGAACCGATGTTGCCGGTGTTCTGCACGTGCGTGCCGCCGCACAGCTCCTTGCTGTAGTCGCCGACCTGCAGCGTGCGCACGGTCTCGCCGTACTTCTCGCCGAACAGCGCCATGAAGCCGGCGGCGCGCGCTTCGTCGAGCTTGCGCACGACGGCCTGCGCCGCGCTGGCGCGCAGGATCTGGGCGTTGATCTCGTCCTCGACGCGCTGCAGCTGCTCGGCCGACGGCTTCTCCGGCTGCGTGTAGTCGAAGCGCAGGCGATCGGGCGACACCTCGGAACCAGCCTGGCTGACGTGGTCGCCGAGCACGCGGCGCAGGGCCGCGTGCAGCAGGTGCGTCGCCGTGTGGTTGCGTTCGGTGGCGCGGCGGGCCACCTCGTCGACCTGCCACGTCGCCGCCTGGCCCGCTTCGACCCGCCCCTTCTGCACGATGCCGTGGTGCAGGTGGAAGCCGTCGAGCCCGGTGGTGTTGGTGATCTGCACCTCGCCGGTCGCCGTCGTCACCGTGCCGCGGTCGCCGACCTGGCCACCACCCTGCGCGTAGAACGGCGTCGTCGCCGCGACCAGCACGACCTTCTGGCCGGCGGCTGCGTGCGGCAGCAGCACGTCGCCGTCGCCGACGATCGCCTGCAGCGGCGACTGCGTCGCCAGTTCGCTGTAGCCGACGAACGTCGACGCCTTCTTGCCGGCGTCGCGCAGCTTGACGGCGACGCTGGCGGTGAACACCGCGTCGGCGGTCGCCATGCTGGCGCGCGCGCGCTGGCGCTGCGCCTCCATCGCCGCTTCGAAGCCCGCTTCGTCGAGCTTGTGGCCGCGCTCCTCCATCACCTTCTGCGTGATGTCGATCGGGAAGCCGTAGGTGTCGTGCAGCGTGAACGCGAACTCGCCGCTGCCGGCCGTGGTCTGGCCCGCCGCCGGCTTGCCGGCGCTGGCGAGGAACTCGTCGAGCCGCGCCATGCCCTGGCGGTAGACGACCAGGAAGTTCTCTTCTTCGCCGCGGATGACCGCGCGGCACTGGCCGGCGTTCTCCCGCACCTCCGGATACTGGTCGCCCATGATCCGGCCGACCAGGTCGACCATCTCGAACAGGAACGGCTTCTGCAGGCCGAGCTCGTAGCCGTCGCGCGCGGCGCGGCGCAGGATCTTGCGCACGACGTAGCCGCGGCCCTCGTTGCTCGGCAAGGCGCCGTCGGCGATGCAGAACGTGATCGCGCGCACGTGGTCGGCGATGCGGCGCATGCGGATGTCGCGCTTGCCGTCGCTGCCGTAGCGCACGCCGGTCAGGTCGCCGAGGTGGTCGAGGTACGGACGGAACAGCTCGGTCTCGAAGTTGTTCTTCGCACCCTGCAGCACGGCGGCGATGCGCTCGAGGCCGAGGCCGACGTCGATGTTCTTCTGCGGCAGCGGCTTCAGCGTGCCGTCGGACTGGCGGTCGAACTGCGTGAACACGCAGTTGCCGACCTCGGTGAAGCGGTTGTCGGGCAGCGACTCGAGGCCCTGCTTCTGCGGGTACGGCTCCCCTGGCTTGCTGTCGTAGTAGATCTCGCTGCACGGCCCGCACGGACCGTTCGGTCCCTTGCTCGGCGCTTCCGCCGGCCAGAAGTTCTCCTTCTCGCCGAAGCGGAACACCTTGTCGGGGCTGAGCCCGATGTGCTTGGTCCAGATCTCGAAGGCTTCGTCGTCGTCCTTGTAGATGGTGACGACCATGCGCTCAGCCGGGATGCCGCAGACGTCCTTGAAGAACGACCAGATCCAGGTGATGCAGTCCTTCTTGAAGTAGTCGCCGAACGAGAAGTTGCCCAGCATCTCGAAGAACGTGTGGTGCCGGGCGGTGAAGCCGACGTTGTCGAGATCGGGCACGCGCAGGCACTTCTGCGACGTCGTGATGCGCTTCCACGGCAGCGTGCCCTTGCCGAGGAACATGTCCTTGAACTGGTTCATGCCAGCGCCCGTGAACAGCAGCGTCGGGTCGTTGGCGGGCACGAGCGAGTCGGAGGCCATCACCTTGTGGCCTTGCTGCTCGAACAGGTTCAGGTAGCGGGCGCGAATCTCGGCGGCGGTCAGCGGCTTCATGGCGGTTCCCGGGGCGGCCGCTCGTCTGGCGGCCAGTTGGGGGCGAAGTTTGTAGCCAATGGCCGCCGCCATCGGAAGCGCGGCGCGCACAAGCGGCGCCGCGGGTCGCCAGCGAGCCGCGAGCGAGCCCGCCTGCGCGGGCCTGGCTGTGTGGGCTACGAGCTGTGTGGGCTACGAGCTGTGTGGGCTACGAGCCGAGCGGGCTACGAGCCGGCCGACTGCTGTCGCGGCGGCGTCGCCGGGCGCGGAGCACCCGGCTTGCCAACATCCCCCGGCTTGCCACCATCCATACCCTTGGCCGCCTCGGCGCGGGCCGCGGCTTCCATGCGCGCCCCTTCGGAGCGCACCGGCGCCTCGGGCTGCAGCGCCGCACCGGCACTGGCGCCACCGGCGGTGATCGCCGCCTGGCGCTTGATCAGGAACGCCAGCAGCGCGTCCTCGATGTCCTTCGCCAGCTGCGGGTTCTCCTTCAGGAAGTCGCGCGCCTTCTCGCGGCCCTGGCCGAGGCGGGTCTCGCCGTAGCTGATCCACGTGCCGGAGCGCTTCAGGAAGTTGCTCTCGACGCCGAGGTCGAGCACCTCGCCGAGGCGGTTGATGCCCTCCGCGAACAGGATGTCGAACTCGCACTTCTTGAACGGCGGCGCGACCTTGTTCTTGACCACGGTCGCCTTGGTGCGGGCGCCGATCGGCTCCTCGCCGTCCTTGATCTGGCCGATGCGGCGGATGTCGATGCGCACCGAGCTGTAGAACTTCAGCGCGCGGCCGCCGGTCGTGGTCTCCGGGCTGCCGAACATCACGCCGATCTTCTCGCGGATCTGGTTGATGAAGATCAGCGTGGTCTTGGTCTTGGCGGTCAGCGCGGTCAGCTTGCGCAGCGCCTGGCTCATCAGGCGCGCCTGCAGGCCGACGAAGCTGTCGCCCATCTCGCCTTCGATCTCGGCCTTCGGCACCAGCGCCGCCACCGAGTCGATGACGATGACGTCGATCGCGCCCGACTTGGCCAGCGTCTCGCAGATGTCGAGCGCCTGCTCGCCGTTGTCCGGCTGCGAGATCAGCAACCCGTCGAGGTCGACGCCGAGGCGCCGGGCGTACTGCGGATCGAGCGCGTGCTCGGCGTCGATGAACGCGCACACACCGCCCTGCCGCTGGGCGCTGGCGATGACGTGCAGCGTCAGCGTCGTCTTGCCCGACGACTCCGGACCGAAGATCTCGATGACACGCCCGCGCGGCAGGCCCTTGCCGCCGATCGCCAGGTCGAGCCCGAGCGAGCCGGTCGAGATGCCTTCGATCGGCGTCTCGACACGATCGCCCATGCGCATGATCGAGCCTTCGCCATGGGACTTCTGGATGCTCGCGAGGGCATCGAGCAGCGCCTCGCTCAACGGAGCCTTGGTCGGTTCACCAGCCTTCGGTTTCATCGTGGGATCCCTCCCTGAGGGTCGAATCGGTTTCGCAAAGCGCACACACTAGCGCGCACCCGAACAAAAGCCAAACACTTTGTTCTCGGCACCCCTACTGTGTCGACTCGGGCCGCCACGGTTACAGAAATCCACGGAAGCTTGCCAGCGCGACTTGCGCGCCGGTTGCAGCTGCGGCGAACGAGGCCGTGCCCGCCGCTTCCGGCCATGCGATAGTGCGGCGATGCGTTCCGCCGCCCGGCCTGCTCCCACCGCACCCCGCGGGCTCCGCAGCACCCTGTTCCTGCTGCTCGCCTGGGCCGCCGCTTGCGGCGGCGGCAGCCCGTCGACGCCCCCCGCGGTGCGGGTGCCCGGCGGCATCACGGCGGCGGTGCCGCTGCGGCCGACGCAGGCTTCCCCCGACGGCCCGCGCTTCCGCCTCGTGCCGCCGGGCGACAGCGGCCTCGCCTTCACCAACGAGCTGAAGAAGGCGAACACCTACACCTACCTGACCAACGGGGCTGGCCTCGCGGTCGGCGACTACGACGGCGACGGCCTCGCCGACGCCTACCTGGTGTCGCAGGACGGGCCGAACAAGCTGTTCCGCCAGGTGGCCCCGCTGCGCTTCGAGGACGTCACCGCGCGCGTCGGCAACGTCGACGGCGGCGAGGCTTGGGGCACCGGCGCCACCTTCGCCGACGTCGATGGCGACGGCGACCTCGACCTCTACGTCTGCAACCTCGAGGCCAAGAACCTGCTCTACGAGAACCAGGGCGACGGCACCTTCCGCGAGAACGCCGCGGGCCACGGGCTCGACCTGGTGGCGGCGTCGATGATGGCGGCGTTCGCCGACTTCGACCGCGACGGCAAGCTCGACCTCTACCTGCTGACCAACCGCGCGCTGCACGCCGGCTGGGCCAACACGCCGGCGGTGCTGCGCGGTTTCCAGGCCCCCGCCGACACCCGCCGCACGCCGGCGCAGATGGTGCCGACCGCGGCCCAGCTCGACGCCGTGCTGCGGCAACAGGCGAAGGGCGAACTGCAGAGCGGCGACGACCTGCCGCCGGAACTGCGCGAGCACTTCCTGGTGTTCCGCGGCCGCGTCTACATGGCCGGCCAGCGCGATCGGCTGCTGCGGCGCGAACGCGGCCGCTTCGTCGACGTCACCGAGACCGCCGGCATCGCCGGCCACGGCATGGGCCTGTCGGCGACCTGGTGCGACTACGACGACGACGGTTGGCCCGACCTCTACGTCGCCAACGACCTCGAATCGCCGGACACGCTCTACCACAACGAGCGCAACGGCACGTTCCGCGACGTCACCAAGGACGTGCTGCCGCACACCGCCTACTACGGCATGGGCAGCGACGCCGGCGACGTCGACGGCGACGGCCGCCTCGACCTGATCGTCGCCGACATGAGCATGACCACGCACAAGAAGGCGAAGGTGCTCATGGGCGACATGAACAACCAGCGTGACGTGCTGATCCACGCCGCGCCGCCGCAGTGCATGCGCAACGCGCTGCTGCTGAACACCGGCCGCGGGCGCTTCCAGGAAGCCGCGTTCCTCGCCGGTGTCGCCAGCACCGACTGGACGTGGAGCGTGCTGTTCGGCGATCTCGACAACGACGCGCGGCTCGACCTGTTCGCGACCAACGGCATCGCCCGCTTCGAGATGGACCCGGACTTCCAGCTGCGCGTCGACGCGCTGGTCAAGGAAGGGCGGCTCGCCGCCGCCACCGAGCTGATCCAGAACGTGCGCAAGGTGCCCGAGAAGAACCTGGCGCTGCGGCAGGTCGCCGACCTGCGCTTCCAGAAGACCGGCGCCGACTGGGGCCTCGACCAGGAGGCGGTCTCGCACGGGGCGGCGCTGTGCGACTTCGACGGCGACGGCGACCTCGACGTGCTGGTCAACCACTGGAACGAACCGGCGGCGCTCTACGAGAACCGCACGCACGGCGAACGTGCGTTCGTCGTGCAGCTGCGCGGCCAGCACAGCGCGTCGTTCGGCGACGGCGCCCGCGTCACCGCGACCCTGCCCGACGGCAGCGTGCTGCGCCGCGATCTGGTGCTGGCACGCGGCTACCTGTCGGGGCAAGCGCCCGAACTGCACTTCGGCCTCGGCCAGCACAAGCTGGTGCGCGAACTGCGCGTCGACTGGCCGTCGGGCCACAGCCAGCGCTTCGTCGAGCTCGGCGCCGGCCATCGCTACACGATCACCGAACCGCCGGAGGCGCCACCGGCGTTGCCGCGCCAGGCCCCGCCGCTGCCGGCGACGACGTTCGCCGAGATCCCGGCGCCGCCGTTCACGCACCGCGAGAACGACTTCGACGAGTACGCGCGCGAACCGCTGCTGCCCGCCGGTGTCTCGCGCCTGGGCCCGGGCATGGCGCTCGGCGACGTCGACGGCGACTCGGACCTCGACCTGTTCGTCGGCGGCGCCCGCGGCGCCCCGGGTGCACTGTTCGTCGCCGGCGCCGACGGCTGGCAGCGCGTGCCCGGCCCGTGGGAAACCGACGCGGCGTGCGAAGACCTCGGCTGCCTGTGGCTCGACCACGACGGCGACGGCGACCTCGACCTGTTCGTCGCCAGCGGCGGCAGCGAAGTCGCCGCCGGCGATGCGACGTTGCGGGACCGGCTCTACCGCAACGAAGGCAAGCTGCAGTTCGTGCGCGACGAAGCGGCACTGCCCGACGTGCGCGAATCGTCGGGCCACGCCGCCGCCGCCGACTTCGACGGCGATGGCGACGTCGACCTGTTCGTCGCCGGGCGCCTGGTGCCGGGCCGCTATCCGGACGCGCCGCAAAGCCGCCTCTACCGCAACGACGGCGGGCGCTTCGTCGACGCGACGCAGGAACTGGCGCCGATGCTGGCGCAAGCCGGCATGGTGACCAGTGCGCTGTGGACCGACGTCGACGCCGACGGCTTCGTCGACCTGCTGCTCGGAGCACACTGGCAGCCGATCCGGCTGCTGCGCAACGACGGCGGCCGACGCTTCGTCGACGCCACCGCCGACGCCGGCCTCGCCGCCCACACCGGCTGGTGGAACAGCCTGTGCGCGATCGACGCCGACGGCGACGGCGACCTCGACTACGTGGCCGGCAACCAGGGCCGCAACTCGAAGTACAAGGCCGACGCGCAGCATCCGGCGCGCCTCTACTTCGGCGACTTCGACGACAACGGCCAGCGCGACCTGGTCGAGGCGAAGTACGAAGGCGACAGCCTGCTGCCGGTGCGCGGCCGCAGCTGCAGCAGCCAGGCGATGCCGTTCCTGGCCGAGAAGTTCAAGACCTACGACCAGTTCGCCAGCGCCTTGCTGAGCGACATCTACACGGCGCCGAAGCTGCAGCAGTCGGGACAGCTGGCGGCGACGACGCTGGCCAGCGTGCTGCTGCGCAACGATGGCTTGGGGCGCTTCGCGATCGAGGAACTGCCGCACCGCGCGCAGATCGCGCCGATCTTCGGCATGGTCGCGATCGGCGACCTGCTGGTCTGCGCACAGAACTCGTTCGCGCCCGAACCGGAGACCGGCCGCCACGACGGCGGCACCGGCCTGGTCCTGCGCGCTGCGGCGAACGGCTTCGTCGTCGTGCCGCCGCACGAGCACGGCCTCTGTGCGTTCGGCGACCACAAGGCGCTGGTCGCGCGCCAGGTCGGCAACGAGCTCGAACTGCTGTTCGCGCGCAACGATGGTCCGCTGCACGCGGCGAAGCTCGCCGGCGCGCGCGCGCTGGCGCTGCCGGTCGGCGCCCGCGGCGTCGTCGAGTACGCAGACCATCGGCGCGCGTTCGAGGTCCACGCCGGCTCCGGCTACCTGTCGCAGCTGCCGCCGCTGCTCGGACAAGGTGCTCTGCGTGTGCGCTGGCGCCTCGGTCGCGGCGACGAACGCGTGCTCGAGCTGGCGCCGCGCTGATCGCGGCGGTGAGGCCGGCGCGCCGACGACCCGATGGCGTGCGGGGCACGGCGCGCGCTTGCGGCTGGCCGTGCACGAGGTTCCGACGCGCCGACGACCCCGGCCATGGCGCTCGCGGCGCGGCGCGGCACAATCCCCCGCCTGCCCGGCCCTTCGCCTGCCCCGCACCCCAGACCCCGCCTTCCCGAGCTCATGCGTTCCTCGCCGCTGCTTCGTTCCGCCTTCGTCGCTCTCGCCGCTGTCCTCGCATTGTCGCCGAGCGACGCTGCGGCCCAGTGCACCTACACGCTGCCCGCCAACACGTTCGCCGGCGGCGCCAACGACGGCATCGCGGCGCTGGCCGCACTGCCGAACGGCGACCTCGTCGCCGGCGGTCGCTTCACCAGCATCGGCGGCGTCGCCTGCAACCGCATCGCCCGCTGGAACGGCACCAACTGGAGCCCGCTCGGCCTCGGCACCAATGGCGACGTGTTCGCCCTGACCGTGCTGCAGAACGGCGACCTGCTCGCCGGCGGCGCCTTCACCACCGCCGACGGCGTGACCGTGAACGGCATCGCGCGCTGGAACGGCACCACCTGGAGCGCTCTCGGCACCGGCGTCGACCCGCTGGTCCCGCTCGGCTCGTCGGTACAGGCGATCGCCGTGCTCGGCAACGGCGACCTCGTCATCGCCGGTTCGTTCCAGACGATCGGCGGCGTCACCGTCAACAACATCGCGCGCTGGAACGGTGCCGCCTGGAGCAGCCTCGGCACCGGCATCAACGGCGCGGTGCGCGCGCTGACCGTCGGCAGCAACGGCGACCTGTTCGCCACCGGCGGCTTCGGCCAGGCTGGCGGCCTCGCCGCCGCCAACATCGCGCGTTGGAACGGCAGCGCCTGGAGTGCGGTCGGCACCGGCCTCGGCCTGTTCGGCGGCAATGCGCTGGCGACCATGCCGAACGGCGACATCGCCGTCGGCGGCAGCTTCGTCACCAGCGGCGGCGTCACCACCAACCGCGTCGCGCGCTGGAACGGCAGCGCCTGGCTGGCACTCGGCACCGGCACCAACGGCATCGTCTCCTCGCTGCTGCCGCTGCCGACCGGCGACCTCGTCATCGGTGGCCTGTTCACCAACGCCGGCGGCATCCCCGCCAACCGCATCGCCCGCTGGAACGGCAGCGCGTGGACGACGTTCGGCACCGGCGCCGACGCCGGCGTCAACGAACTGCTGCTGGCGCCGAACGGCTCGGTGCTGGCCGGCGGCGAGTTCCTGAATGCCAACGGCGTGGCGGCCAGCCGCCTCGCCACCGTCAGCAGCTCGTGCGCCCCGACCGTGGTCTCGACCGGCGGCGGCTGCACCGGCAGCGGCGGCCCGAACGTGCTGACCGCGACGCAGCTGCCGCTGCTCGGCGGCCAGTTCCGCGCCGTCGGCACCGGCATGCCGGCACTCGGCTTCGTCGTCTCGGTGTTCGGCTTCACCACCACGGCGCTGCCGCTGGGCATCGTGTTCCCCGAGGCGCTCGCCGGCTGCACGCTGACGGTCAGCCCGGACATCGTCGGCACCACGGTGCCGGTCGCCGGCCAGGTGACGACGGTGCTGCCGTTCGGCAACACGCCGTCGCTGCTCGGCGCGTCGTTCCTGCACCAGATGGTGCCGTTCGAGCTCGACCTGACGCTGGCGATCACGCAGATCACCGCGACCAACGGCCTGCAGGTCACGATCGGTTCGTTCTGATCGACTGGCTCTGCCGGAACGACACGGCGCCCGCTGACTTCGATCGCGGACTTCAACGCCGCCAGACGATCGGGAAGTCCGGCCCGTCGACGACGGCGCCGCGCGGCAACCATGGCACGCCCCGCAGCAGCGGGGAGGTGTCGTCGGCGACGCGCACCTCGGCGCCCATGTAGTTGCAGACCACCGCGCGCCGCCAACGGTCGCTGCGGTTCCGGTCGCTGCCGTGCAGCGTGTGGCTGTGGTGGATCGTCGCCTGGCCGGCGCGCACCGGCACCGGCACCGGTCGCCACGGCAACGACTCGGGCAGCAGCGCGCGGATCCGTTCGAGCGGCGCGTCGAACGGCACCTTCGGCAACAGGCCGAGGCGATGGCTGCCCGGCACGAAGGCGACGCAGCCGTTCGCCAGGTCGGCGTCGTCGAGCATCAGGTTGATGGTGATGTGGCAGGCCGGCGCGGTGCGCGTCCAGTACGAGTAGTCCTGGTGCCATGGCACGACGCCGGGATGGTGCGGCGGCTTGGCGAACACCTGGTCGTGGAAGAAGCGCAGCGCGTCGACGCCGAGCAGCTGCGCGCACGGTGCGACGAGCCGCGGATCGGCGATCAGCGCGCGCAGCACCGGGTGCACGCGGAAGCCGCCGAGGAAGTGGCAGACGACGTCGTGCGGGCGCTCGAGCCAGGCGCGTTCGATCTCGTACAGCTGCGGCTCGTGCCGCGGCAGCTCGGCCATCACCTCGGCAACGGCGCCGCGCACCGCCTCGACGTCGGCCGGCGGCAGCACGTCGATCGGGCCGACGAAGCCGTCGCGCGCGAACGCCGCCACCTGCTCGGCGGTCAACGGGCCGCTGGTCGCGGACCCGCCGAAGTGGGACGGTTGCTGGCTCATCGCGGCGCAGCATCCGCGGCCGCGGCTGCGTGCGCCAGATCGCGGAACGCGCGCGCGGCGACCTGCAGCCGACCGTCGGCCTGCCGCACCAGCTCGAACACGACGACGCGCCCCGCCGCCTCCGTGCGCACCGACACCGGCCGTTCGCCGTAGTGGATCGCGCCCTGCGAACTGCGCGACACGCCGTCCTGCGCATGACCACGCACTTCGTAGGTGATCGCGCGCGACTGCGGCACCGGCCCCGGCTGTTCGTCGCCAGCGAGCACTTCGAGCCACGTCTGCTGGTCGGGCACGGTCCACAGCACGCGTCCGGGCACCGCGACGGTGCCGAGCTCGCGCCGCTGGCCGTCGCACGCCGCCTCGTCGACGAGCAGCGACCGGTCGCCGGGGCGCACGTCGGGCACCAGCAACACCGGCTCGGGCCCGAACCAGCCGAACGGGATCTGCGGCACGAACGGCAGCGACAGCCCCGGCGGATCGAGCGAGATGCCGAGCGTCAGCTGCAGCAGGTGCAGCTCGACGCCTTCGCGCAAACCGACGGCGGCGCCGAGCACCGGCGTGTCGACGCGCAGGCCGGTCTTCGAGGCCGTCCGGGCGACGTCGAACCAGGTGAAGTCCTTGCCGATGCAGTTCGGGTCGAAGACGAAGCCGAGCTCGGGCACGTCGGCGAGCAGTTCGCGCACGAACGTGTTGCTGTTCGGCCCCGGCCACTTCGTGTAGCAGCCGGGCCAGTCGCCCTGCATCGCCAGCAACGCGGCGTCGATGCGCGCGATCGCCACCTTGGCCGCGTCGCCGTCGATCCAGCCGAGCACGCGCACCGCGCGGTCGTCGAAGCGGCGGTTGCAGCGCAGCTCGTCGGCGTCGAGCGCACCGTGGCCGATGCCGAGCCGGCCGTAGCTCTCGAGCCGTTCGGGCACCCCGTCGCGCACGAGGTCGAGGTAGGCGTGGTGGGCGAAGAACGGCGACGCCAGCGGCGCACTCTTGACCGCCACCAGCCAGCGGGCGTCGGCCGGCAGCTGCGACGGCTGCTGGACGCGGCAGCCGGCCACGGCACAGGCAACGCGACCGGCAGGAACGCCACCCCGAATTTCATCATCGTGGGCGCCATACGCAGCACGGGGCCGCGCCGCGAGGTCGCCGACGTTGCACCCCTTCAACCTGGGGATCGCGCTGCCTATACCTTCCGCCCCGCACTCGGCCGCTCCCCCACAGGCCGACGACACCCTAATGGCCAGTTCCCCCAACGCGTTCCTCCGCCACGACTCGTTCGCCGCCCGCCACCTCGGCCCGCGCGAACACGAACTGCAGGCGATGCTGAAGGCCCTCGGCTGCAGCTCGCTCGACGACCTGACGCAGAAGGCGATCCCGTCCAGCATCCGCTGGAACGGCGAGCTGCAGACGCCGCCGGCGAAGAGCGAACGCGAGGCGCTGGCCGAGCTGACGGCGCTCGCCGCCGAGAACAAGGTGATGCGCAGCTACCTCGGCATGGGCTACCACGGCACGCTGACGCCGGCGGTGATCCAGCGCAACATCCTGGAGAACCCGGGCTGGTACACGCAGTACACGCCCTACCAGGCGGAGATCTCGCAGGGCCGCATGGAGGCGCTGCTGAACTTCCAGACGCTGGTCACCGAGCTCAGCGGACTGCAGGTCGCCAACTGCTCGCTGCTCGACGAAGGCACCGCGGCGGCCGAGGCGATGGCGATGTGCCACCGCCTGCACGGCAAGGACGAGGCGACGGTCTTCTTCGTCGACCAGAACTGCCACCCGCAGACGATCGCCGTCGTGCGCCAGCGCGCCGAACCGCTCGGGCTCGAGATCCAGCTCGGCGACCACCGCAGCGCCCAGTTCACCAGCCGCCACTTCGGCGCGCTGCTGCAGTATCCGGGCACCGACGGGCGCATCGACGACCTGACGCCGACCATCGAGCGCATCCACCAGGTCGGTGCGTTCGCGACCGTCGCCGCCGACCCGCTGGCGCTGTGCGTGCTGAAGCCGCCGGGCGAGATGGGCGCCGACGTGGTCGTCGGCTGCACGCAGCGCTTCGGCGTGCCGCTCGGCTACGGCGGTCCGCACGCCGCCTACATGGCGACGAAGAAGGAGTTCCAGCGGCAGATCCCGGGCCGCATCGTCGGCCTCAGCATCGACGCCACCGGCAAGCCGGCGATGCGCCTGGCACTCGGCACGCGCGAGCAGCACATCCGCCGCGAGAAGGCGACCTCGAACATCTGCACGGCGCAGGTGCTGCTGGCGGTGATGGCCAGCATGTATGCCGTCTACCACGGGCCGGAAGGCCTGCGGGCGATCGCCGAGCGCGTGCGCGCGATGACCAGCAACCTCGCCAGCGCGTTGACCGGCATCGGCCACCGGGTGCAGGACGGCGCCCGCTTCGACACCGTGCGCGTGTGGCCGAAGGACGGTGCGCAGAAGGCTCTCGCCGCGGCGCTGCAGAAGGGCATCAACCTGCGCGACTTCGGCGACGGCAGCCTCGGCGTGTCGCTCGACGAGACGGTCGAGCCGCAGGACCTGCACGACCTCGTCGCCGTGTTCGGCGGCAGCCCGCTGCAGCTGCGCAAGGACCCGGCGCCGTCGCTCGGCTCGCTGTCGCGCACCAGCGCCTACCTGACGCACCCGACGTTCCACCGCTACCGCAGCGAGCACGAGCTGCTGCGCTACATCCACCGGCTGCAGGCGAAGGACCTGTCGCTGACGACGTCGATGATCCCGCTCGGCTCGTGCACGATGAAGCTGAACGCGACCACCGAGATGTATCCGGTGTCGCTGCCGGGCTTCGGCCAGATCCACCCGTTCGCGCCGCTCGACCAGGTGAAGGGCTACCAGAAGCTGTTCGCCAACCTGAGCGCGTGGCTGGCGGACATCACCGGCTTCGCCGGCTGCTCGCTGCAGCCGAACGCCGGCTCGCAGGGCGAGTATGCGGGTCTGTCGGTGATCCGCGCGTTCCATCGCAAGAACGGCCAGGAGCAGCGCACGGTCTGCCTGATCCCGCAGAGCGCGCACGGCACCAACCCGGCGACCGCGACGATGTGCGGCATGAAGGTCGTGGTCGTCGCCTGCGACGACGACGGCAACATCGACGTCGGCGATCTGGAGAAGAAGATCGTCGAGCACCAGCAGCACCTCGCGGCACTGATGGTCACCTACCCGAGCACGCACGGCGTGTTCGAGGAGGCGATCAAGCGCATCTGCAAGCTGGTGCACGACGCCGGCGGCCAGGTCTACATGGACGGCGCCAACATGAACGCCCAGGTCGGCCTGCTGCGCCCGGGCGACCTCGGCGCCGACGTCTGCCACCTGAACCTGCACAAGACCTTCTGCATCCCGCACGGCGGCGGCGGTCCGGGCATGGGCCCGATCTGCGTCGCCTCGCACCTGGTGCCCTTCCTGCCGAGCCACCCGGTGATCAAGACCGGCGGCCAGCACGCGATCGGCCCGATCAGCTCGGCCCCGTGGGGCAGCGCGTCGATCCTGACGATCAGCTACGCCTACATCGCGATGATGGGCCCGGAGCAGCTGCGCCGCGCCACCCAGGTCGCCATCGTCAACGCCAACTACATCGCCAAGCGCCTCGAGGGGCACTTCCCGGTGCTCTACACCGGCCAGAACGGCATGGTGGCGCACGAGTGCATCGTCGACGTGCGGCAGCTGAAGGCGAGCAGCGGCGTCGAGGTCGGCGACATCGCCAAGCGCCTGATGGACTACGGCTTCCACGCCCCGACCGTCAGCTTCCCGGTCGCCGGCACGATGATGATCGAGCCGACCGAGAGCGAGTCGCAGGCCGAGCTCGATCGCTTCTGCGAGGCGCTGATCGCCATCCGCCAGGAGATCCGCGAGATCGAGCAGGGCAAGCTCGACAAGCTGGACAACCCGCTGAAGAACGCGCCGCACACCGCGGAGATGGTCACCGCCGCCGACTGGAAGCACGGCTATTCGCGCGAGCGCGCGGCCTTCCCGGCGCCGTGGACCAAGGAACACAAGTTCTGGCCGCCGATCCGCCGCGTCAACGACGTGCACGGCGACCGCAACCTGGTCTGCGCCTGCCCGCCGGTCGACAGCTACGCGTGAGCGGAGCGGGACGCCGCGCGGCGACGGGCGCAGCCAGCGCCGCGCGCCGGCTCGACGCTGGAACGGCAGCGGGTGCCATCGCACAATCTTCGCCCCGCTGCCCCGCAGGCGGTGCCGCGCCATCCCGGCGCGTGAACCCCAATGACCGCGACTCCCACCCCAGCAGTTCCTCCTGCCCGCGCGCCCGAACCCGATCGCGCTCCTGAGAGCGTGATCATCCGGCCGTGGCCGAAGGTCGTGTTCCTCTACCCGACCTTCGTCACCGCGACGGTGTTCTTCCTGCTGTCGTGGCTCGGCCTCGTCGGCCCGACGGTGCTCGGCAACACCTTCATGCTGGTGCTGCTGCTGAACCTGCTGGTGTTCTCGTTCGACTTCTCGCGCATCAAGTCGATCACCATCGTCATCGCCATCGTCGCCATCGTGCTCGGCGTGCTGTGGATCGACACCAAGGCCGACTTCACCGGCTGGCTCGGCCACGTGTTCGGCGCCATCGACATCCAGTGCAACACGGCCTTCTACGGCTTCCTGTCGGCGGGCATGGGCTTCCTGCTGCTGCTGGTGTTCGTCAACACGCGCTTCAACTACTACGAAGTGAACGCGCGTGAGATCCTGCACCACCATGGCTACCTCGGCGACATCCAGCGGTGGTCGACCGAAGGCCTCGAGATGAACAAGGAGATCTACGACGTCGTCGAGTACATGCTGATGCGCAGCGGCCGGTTGATCTTCCAGCCGGCGACCTCGAAGAAGGCGATCGTGCTCGACAACGTCGCCGGCGTGAACCGCATCGAGAAGGACGTCAACGACCTGCTGTCGGTCGTCGCCGTGCGCCTGAACCAGCAGCCCGGTCCCGGATAAGGCGTGACGATCCTCCTCGCCGCCGGCGACTGCTTCGAAGCGTTCCTGCTGGCTCCGATCGCCGCGGCCCTGCAGCGCCGCGGGGCTGCGCACCGGTTGCTCGGCGCCCCGGCCAGCACGATCGAACTGCCGGTCCAAGCCCAGGCGCTGCCGACGCTGCCGACGGCCCCAGCCCTCGCGGACCTGTTGGGCGACGCCACCGTCGTCGCGTTCGCCGGCCGCAGCGCGTTCGCGCTGGCGGTCGCGGCAGCCGGGCGCCAGCGCGGCCTGCGCGTCGTGCACCTCGACGGCGGCGTGCGCACCAGCGGCGGGCGCGGCGATGGGGAACGTCGCGCCGCGGACGCCGCAGCGACCGAGTGGCTCGTCGACGGCGAGCCCGAACGCCGCGAACTGCGCCGCGATGGCCACGCCCACCACACGATCCGCGTCGTCGGCAACCTGCTGGCGGCGGCGCTGGCGGCGGTTCCGGTTCCCGCAGGCGCCAGCGACGGCGGCACCTTCGTCGCGCTCGAGCACGCGCCGGGGCACGGCCCGCTGCGCGCAGCGCTGGAACAGCTCGGCCTCGTGGTGCCCGCACCCGACCAGCACAGCCCGCACTGGCGCGTGGCCGACTTCCTGCGCCCGGCGCTGGCGGCAAGGCACCTCGTCACCGACAGCATCGGTTGGCAACGGTTCGCCTGCGCGCGCGGCATCCCGTGCCTGGTCGTCCCCGGAGCCGCGTCGTGGCCAGCCGGCATCGCCGCGGGCCTGGTCACGCAGGCCGGGGCCGGCGAACACGAACTGCGCCTCGCGTTGGCGCGGGCGCACCAGGCCCGCCCGCAGCCGCCGCTCGCCGCCACCGGCACCGCCGACCGCATCGCCGACGCGCTGTTGCACGCCCCCAACGTCGCCAGCTCCCCGCTGCCGAGCGACGGCGACGCCAGCGGCCGCACGTTCGGCGAAGACGAGATCGCGCTGGTCACCGCCGTGCTGCGCAGCGGCACGCTGAACAGCACGCGCGGCACGATGGTCACCGCGTTCGAACGGCGCTTCGCCGCCTGGCTCGGTCGCAAGCACGCGATCGCCTGCGCGTCGGGCTCGGCGGCGATGCACGCGGCGATCGCAGCACTGCAGCTCGGTGCCGGCGACGAGGTCGTCACCACGCCGATCACCGACATGGGTGCCTTGACGCCGATCAGCTACGAAGGTGGCGTGCCGGTGTTCGCCGACGTCGATCCGGCGACGCTGAACGTCACCGCCGAGACGATCGCGCGCTGCCTGACGAAGCGCACGCGCGCGATCGTCGTCACCCACCTGTTCGGGCGGCCCTGCGAGCTCGACGGCATCCGCGCACTGGCCAGCGAACGCGGCCTGCCGCTGATCGAGGACGCGGCGCAGGCGTTCGGCGCCACGTGGCGCGGCGCCCGCATCGGCACGTTCGGTGCGCTCGCCGCGTTCTCGCTGCAGCAGGGCAAGCACATCACCACCGGCGAAGGTGGCATCGTCGCCACCGACGACGACGCACTGGCGCGGCGGCTGTTCCTGTTCGTCAACAAGGCGTGGGGCTACGGCGACCCGAAGCCCGACCACTACTTCCCGGCGCCGAACTACCGGCTGACCGAGCTGCAGGGCGCGGTGGCGCTGGCGCAGCTGCCGAAGCTCGACCAGGTGGTCGCGGCCCGCCGCGACGTCGCCGCCGCGCTGCAGCGCGAACTCGCCGCGGTGCCCGGCCTGCGCCTGCCCGGCGATCCGCCGCACGGCACGCACAGCTGGTGGAAGTTCGCGTTCCACGTCGATCCGGCGCAGGTGCCGGGCGGGGCCGTGGCGCTCGGCAAGCGCATGCAGCAGGCCGGCATCGCCTGCGTGCCGCGCTACATCCAGAAGCCCGCGTTCGAGTGCGAGCTCTACCGCGACTTCACCAAGTCGCCGGTGACCGCACTGCCGCTCGCGCACAGCGACCGGAGCACCGCGCCGATGCCGCTGTTCACGCGCGCCGACTTCCCGGGTGCGGTGGCGGCGCTCGACCAGGTGATCGTGCTGCCGATCAACGAACGCTACACCGACGAGAACGTGCGCACGGTCGCCGCCGCGATCGCCGCCGCCGTGGCGGAGCTGCGCCGTGGCTAGCCGCGCCGAACCACTGCCGGTGGCCCTGCTCGGTGCCGGCGGCATCGCCACCGCCTACGTGCAGGCGCTGGCCCGCACCGGCGCGCTGCGGCTCGCCGCGGTCGTCGACCCGAACCCGGCCGCGCGCGCGCGCTACCAGGAAGTAGCGCCGACGTTCGCCAGCGTCGACGCGCTGCTCGCAGCCCGCCTGCCGCTCGCGGCGGCGCTGGTGCTGACGCCGCCCGACACGCACGAAGCGTTGAGCACGGTGCTGCTGCAGAACGGCCTGCACGTGCTGTGCGAGAAACCGCTGGCGCCGGGCATCGCCGCCGCCGAACGCATGCTCGCCGCCGCGAAGCACGCCGGCCGGCGGTTGATGATGGGCAGCAAGTTCCGCTACACGCCCGACGTCGCGCGCGCCAAGGAACTGCTCGACCAGGGCCAGTGCGGCGACGTCGTGATGTACGAGAACGTCTTCTGCTCGCACGTCGACATGACGCGGCGATGGAACGCACAGCCGGTGCACAGCGGCGGCGGCGTGCTGATCGACAACGGCTGCCACAGCGTCGACCTCGCGCGCTTCCTGCTCGGCCCGATCGCGCGCGTGCAGGCGCAGTTCGGCCGCAGCTGCCAGCCGCTGCTGGTCGAGGACACGGCGCGCCTCCTGTTCCGCAGCCGCAGCGAGGCGCTCGGCTCGATCGACCTGTCGTGGAGCGTGCACAAGGAGACCGACGCCTACGTGCGCATCCACGGCAACCGCGGCACGCTCGAGGTCGGCTGGAAGGCGTCGCGCTTCAAGCCGGTCGGCGGCACCTGGGAGATGTTCGGCCACGGCTACGACAAGGTCGCCGCGTTCGCCGCCCAGCTCGCCGACTTCGCCGCCTGCGTGCGCGACGGGGCGCCTGGAGTCATCGGCGACGCCGACGCGATGGCTTCGGTGGTCGTCGTCGACTGCGCCTACAAGAGCGCCGCCGAAGAGCGCTGGATCGCGGTGCCCGCCGACGGCACCTGCTGACGAGGGGCCCGCCGGCCGCACCGCCGCCGGCTTCCGCCGCGGCGCGCCGTTCGCCATGATCGCCGCATGAGCGACGCCCCGGTGCGCATCCACCCCACGGCCCTGGTCGAGGCCGACGTCGTGCTCGGCCCCGGCACCTCGGTGTGGGACAACGTGCACCTGCGCCGCGGCGCCCGCATCGGGGCCGACTGCATCGTCGGCGAGAAGACCTACGTCGCCTACGACGTGCGCATCGGCGACCGCTGCAAGCTGAACGCGTGCGTCTACGTCTGCGCCGGTGTCACCCTCGAGGACGGCGTGATGGTCGCCGCGCACACGGTGTTCACCAACGACGTGACGCCGCGGGCGACGACGCCGGACCTGCAGCAGCTGCGCAGCAGTGCACCCGACGAGCACACGCTGGCGACGTTCGTGCGCAGCGGCGCCACCATCGGCGCCAACTCCACGATCGGGCCGGGGCTCGAACTCGGCCGCTTCTGCATGGTCGGCATGGGCAGCGTCGTGACCCAGGACGTGCCGCCGCACGCGCTGGTCGTCGGCAACCCGGCGCGGCTCGCCGGCCTCGTCTGCGCCTGCGGCGAGGTCGTGGCCCGCGCGACCGCGCACGCCGTGCCGCACGGCGACCATCCATGCCGCTGCGGCCGCACCGTGCCGTGGCCACCGGCTCGGTGATCGTGCGGCGGCAGCGGGCGGTGGACCACCGTCGTGATCCCCGCGTGCCCGCTTGCCAACCCCGCCTCGCCCGCTAGCGTGCGCGCTCCGCGCGAGAGTGGCGGAACTGGCAGACGCACAGGTTTTAGGTACCTGCGAGCGCAAGCTCTTCAGGGTTCAAGTCCCTGCTCTCGCACCAAGCTCCGAGCCCCCATCCGGGCCGGAATGCGCGCTCGACTCGCACCGGCCCATTTCCTAGGCTTCCCGCCTTCCCGAACCGACTCCATCGTACGAAGCGCCCATGACGCACGTCATCGCCCAACCCTGCATCAACGTGAAGGACAAGGCCTGCGTCGATGTCTGCCCCGTGGACTGCATCCACGGCACCGACACCGATCCGCAGCTCTACATCAACCCGAGCGACTGCATCGACTGCACGCTGTGCGTCGACGCCTGTCCGGTGCAGGCGATCTTCGCCCAGGAAGACCTGCCGGCCGAGTGGAAGGGCTTCGCCAAGACCAACGCCGACTACTACGCGAAGAAGTAGTCGCCAAGGCGCGCCCGCAGCCGCTGCTTCGCCAGCCGCAGCGCGCGCCTGCCACCCCGCCCCGCCGCGCCCGATGCAACGCTACGACCGCCAGCAGCGGGTCGCCGGCATCGGCGCCGCCGGCCAACAACGGATCGCCGCGGCGCGCCTGCTGATCGTCGGCCAAGGGGCCCTCGGCACCCACGCCGCCGAAGCCCTGGCCCGCGCCGGCGTCGGCACCTTGTGGCTCGTCGACCGCGACGTCGTCGAGTGGTCGAACCTGCAGCGGCAGGTGCTGTTCACCGAAGCGGACGCCGCCGCCGGGCTGCCGAAGGCGATCGCCGCGGCGCAGGCACTGCGCCTGGCCAACAGCTCGATCGCCATCGAACCGTTCGTCGCCGAGTGCTCGGCGGCGTTCCTGGACAGCTTGCCCGGGCGGCCCGACCTCGTGCTCGACGCCACCGACAACTTCCCGACGCGCTACCTGCTGAACGACTGGTGCCACGCGCACGGAGTGCCGTGGATCTACGCCGGTGCGGTCGCCACCGAAGGGGCGGCGATGGTGATCCAGAAGGGCCGCCCGTGCCTGCGCTGCTTGTGGCCCGACCCCCCGGCGCAAGCCGACGTCGGCACCTGCGAGACCGCCGGCATCCTGGCGCCGGCGATCGCCGCCGTGTCCGCGTTCCAGGTGGCGGAGGCGCTGAAGCTGCTGGTCGGCGCCGAGCCGACGCGCGGCGTCTACACCTGCGACGTCTGGCGCGGCCACTACGGTGTCACCACCTTGCACGACCAGCCGGCCGCCGACTGCATCGTCTGCTCCGGCAAGGACCATCCGTCGCTGCAGGCGCCGGCCGGCACCGCGGTGGCGCTGTGCGGCCGCGACGCCGTGCAGGTCGACCCCGGCCGCCCGCTGGCGCTCGACCTCGCGACCCTGGCGGCGCGGCTCGAGGCGCTCGCGCCGGACGTGCAGCGCACCCCGCACCTGCTGCGGTTCACCCGCGACGGCGTGCGCTTCAGTGTGTTCCCCGGCGGCCGCGCGCTGCTGTTCGGCGTGCACGATCCGCTGCGCGCCCGCGCCCTCTACGACCGTTGGGTCGCGGCGTTCGTCGCGCCATGATGCGCGAACGCGCCCGCCGATGATCTACCTCGACCACGCCGCCACCAGCTGGCCGAAGCCCGACGCGGTCACGGCCGCGGTGCTGCGCTGGTACACCGAACTCGGCGTCAGCGCCGAGCGCGGCGACGGCCCGCGGCAGCAGGCGGTCGCCGCCGAGGTCGCCGCGGCGCGCCGTGGCCTCGGGGCGCTCGTCGCGCTGCCGCCCGAGCGCGTCGCCTTCGTCTCCGGCGCCACCGAAGGGCTGAACCTCGCGCTGCGCGCGCTGCTGCGCCCGAACGCCCGCGTCGTCACCACGGCACTCGAGCACAGCTCGGTGGCGCGGCCGCTGCGCGCGCTGGCGCAGGAACGCGCCGTGCAGCTCGACATCGTGCCGCCGCGTGGCGACGGCATGCTGGCCGAAGACGACGTGCTGGCCGCCTTGCGCCGGGCGCCCACCGACCTGCTGGTGTGCACGCACGCCAGCAACGTCACCGGCCAGCTGCTGGCGGTCGAAGCACTGTTCGCGGCGGCGCGAACCGCCGGCACCGCGACGCTGCTCGACGCCAGCCAGACCGCCGGCCAGGCACCGCTGGCGTGCGGCGCCGACGTGGTCGTCGCCAGCGCGCACAAGGCGCTGCAGGGCCCGCCGGGCCTAGGCTTCGTCGCCGTTCGCCGCGGCCTCGAGCTGCGGCCGCAGAAGCAGGGTGGCACCGGCAGCAGCAGAGCGCTCGACGAGCATCCGACCGACTGGCCGACGGCGTTCGAGGCGGGCACGCCGAACACGCCTGCAGTCTTCGGCCTCGCTGCCGCATTGCGCGCACGCCCGGCGGCGCACTTCGCCGCTGCGCTGGCGGCGGCGAACGCGGTCGCCGACGAACTCGCCCGCGCGCTGTCGGCGATCGATGGCGTGCAACTGCTGTCGCCGCGGCGTGGCCCACGCGTGCCGGTGCTGAGCCTGCGCCACGCCCGCTACGACCCGAGCGAGCTGGCGGCGATCCTGGCCGGCGCCGACGTGCAGACCCGCGCGGGCCACCATTGCGCGCCGTGGATCCACGAGCACCTCGGCACGGCTGCGACGGGCACGCTGCGCTTGTCGCCGAGCGAGCGCACGACCGCAGCCGAAGTGGCCACCGTCGTCGACCTGCTGGCCAGCCTGTGAGGCCCACGGTGCTGCGGCTGGAGCCGGATCGGGCCGGCGACCTTCAGCCGCCGAGTCGCCGTTCGGCCGGGATCGGCCCCCGCGGCACGGACAAGAAGTCGTAGAGCTGCACGGCCACGCCGAAGAAGCCGTCCTTGCGGTCGAGGCCGCCGGGCAGGTAGCGCTGGTCGGCCCGCACCTGCGACAGATACTTGCCACCACCCTGGGCGCTGCCGGCGAGCAGCAGGTCACGCACCAGCAGACGCTCCTGTTGCCAGGCGACGAGGCCAGGATGGCTGTCCCACCGCCACAGCGCCTCCTCCAGCGCCGTGCGCAACGCAGCGCGCGGCATGCGACCGTCGGCGGCGAGCTGCATCGCGACGCGCAGGTGCGGATCGTCCGGCAGTTGGCCGCGTTCGATCGGCGCCCCACAGGCGAAGCGCACGAACTGCCACTCCGCCACCCCCGGCAACGTCGCATCGGTCGGCTGCGGCGCGTCCTGCGCCAGCAGACGGAACGCCAGCGCCACCGCGACGTGCTGGCGGAACGCCGGCTCGCTGCCCCAGACGGCGCGATCGTCGACGATCGCGCGCACCGGCCGCGACATCGCGTAGGCGACCGCCAGTCGCGACGGCTGCTCGTCGCGCGGCAGCGCCTTCGGTCCGAGCCACGAGGCGAGGCGCTCGATGGTCTGCGGGTCGCTGACCGCGGCCTGCAGCAGGGGCCAATCGAGCCGGGGCTCTTCGGCACGGAACTGCCGGCCGTGTGCCAACAGCAAGGCCGCCGCGCTGCGCAACGGTGCGCGTAGCTCGCCGCCGAGGCCGAGCAGCTGCCGGGCGACCTCGAACGACGGCTCCGGTTGCCCGGCGCCGCCCCGCAGGCGCCGCACCGACCCGAGCAGGCTGCCGCGCCACACCAGCTCGGCGTGGCGTTCGGGCGTGGCCAGGTTCCACCAGTGGGCCGCGACGACGCCGGTGCCACTGAACGCCGCCGCCGCGACGAGGCCGGGGTCGTCGCCCTGCAGGGGCGGTGCCCCGCCGTCGGCACCTGGGAAGCGCACGGACGCGAGGCGCACGGCGACGGACAGCAACTGCTCCGGCGACCGGGTCGGCCCGAGGCACCGCGTCCAGAAGTTCGGCACCGGCCGGCTGCGCATCGGCCCGAGCGCCATCAGCAGGCCTGCCAGCACTCGTTCCTCCAGCATCGGCTTCTGTTGGTCGAGCCATTCGAACAGCCGAGCGTCCTCGGCGACGCCGCCGGCGAGCACCGCGGCGGCGAGCACGATCAGGCGCGATTCGACGTTCGACTTCTCCGCCTGCAGCATCTCCCAGAGCAGCGGCGCCGCCGGCCGCCCGAGGTCGAGCGCCAGCTGCCAGCCGACGCCGAGGTCGCGCGTCGGGGCCGCCAGCAGCAGCTGCCGGAAGCGCTCGCGCACGCGTTCGTCCTTGGCGGTGATCCACCCCACACCGCCGGTGGCAAGGGCGCTGCCCTCCTGCGCGGACGCGAATTGAGGCAAGGCGAGCAGAAGGCCGATAGCCAACGTCTGCGGCAGGGCTCGCGAACGAGCCCGTGCGAGCACGGCAACCGGACGGGCGACACGGAACGGCATGACGGAGAAGGGTGAGCTGCTGAACGATGCGGAAGTCGAGTTCCTGCTCGCCTCGGGCGAGGAGGCGACGTCGACTCCGGCACCGCCACCTTCGCCCCACGAAGGACAGACGGTGACGATGCGAGGCGATCTGGAACAGATCAACCTCGCCGACATCTTCCAGACGCTCGGCATGTCGAAGATGGAGGGTGTGCTGCGGGTCCGCAACCCCCTCGAAGAGCGCCAGATCTACTGCCGCGACGGCCACGTCCGCGTGCTGGTGCCCTCGCGCCTCGCGACCCGGCGCCTCGGCCAGCGGCTGGTCAACGCCGGTCTGCTGCAGGTCGACCAGCTGCGGCAGGTGCTGGTCGCGCAGCGCAAGGAGAAGCTGCCGATCGGCCAGATGCTGGTGCAGACCGGACTGGTCACGCAGGACCAGATCGACGAGATCGTCGGCATGCAGGTCGGCGAAGACCTGTTCGCGCTGTTCACCTGGCGGCACGGCCAGTTCGAGTTCTTCAAGGGGCCGGTGGTCGACGACGACCTGCGCGCTTCCTTCGAGACGTGCCCGGAGTTCGAGGTCAACAGCCTGCTGCTCGAGGTCGCGCGCCGCTCGGACGAGTGGCAGAGCATCCTCGAGGCCCTGTGCAGCCTCGACGAGATCCCGAACCGCATCGCCGATCCTGCCGAGGACAGCGAGCTGAACGAAGCCCATCGCGGCCTGCTCGCCACCGCCGACGGCCGCCAGACCTACCGCGACCTCGCCGACCACACGACGCTCGGCCTGTTCGAGGTGGCGCGCGCCGCGCGCGACCTGGTCACCGGCGGCCTGCTGGCGAACATCGCCGACCACGAGATGGTCGCCGCGGCGACCATGCAGGCCGACGCCGGCAACACCAAGAAGGCCGTGCTGCTGCTGCAGACGCTGCGCGACCGGCCGGGCGACCGTTCGCTCGGCGTGCTGCGTGGCATGGCCGACGCACTGGAGAAGGCCAGCGAACGGCGCCTCGCCGGCAACCTGCTGCTCGAGGCAGCACAACGGCAGAGCGATCCGGAGACCGCGCTCGAACTGGCGCGGCGCGCGCGGGAACTGAGCCCGTACGACGCCGGCACGCTGAGCTTCCTGCGCACGATCCTGCTCGCCCACTCGGCGCCCGACTCGCCCGAGCTCGAGAAGACGACGCTCGAACTGCTCGACGCGCTGATCGACGGCGACCTGGTGCCGACCGCCCTGGAGATCTGCGCCGACGCGCGCATGACCGGCACGCTGCGGCCGCAGATCCTGCTGCGCGAGGCCCGCGCCCGCCAGAAGGGTCGCGATCCGCAGGGCGCCGCCGACGTGCTGTTCGAACTCGGGCAGCTCTACGACGCCGAAGGCGACAAGAAGCACGCGCTCGAGGCCTACGAGGCGCTGCTGCGTCTCGACCGCACGCGCAAGGACGTGGCCAAGCTCGTCCACCAGCGCAAGCAGACCAAGGTCGGCCGCATCGTGCGGGCGACGGCGATCGCCGCCGCGTCGCTGATGCTCGGCGGCATGGGCCTGGTGCTGTGGCAGCAGCACACGCTGAACCGCGCCGTCGCCGAGGCCGATCGCGAGGTGACGTCGCTGCTCGGCAGCGGCGACCGCGCCGGCGCCCGCAACCGCTGGGAACACTGGCGCCAGCAGATCGGCGAGAACGAGGCGATCGAGGACCTGCGCAACCGCATCGCCTTCGCCGAAGCGGCGGAGCAGGCGCGGCTGCAGAAGGCCTTCCGCGCGCACGTCAACGAACGCCTGACGCAGGCAGCACAGGAGCTCGGCCGCGGCGAGTTCGCACAGGCGATGGCGGCCTACGCAGGCCTGTGGAACGACAAGCAGGTGCGCACGGAGGTGGTCGACGTGGTCACGTCGCGACTCGACGTGCTGCTGACCGACCTCGAAGGCGTCGGCAAGAGCCTGCCGCACCGCCTGCCGCCGCAGCCGGACACGCTGTTCGATCGCAAGGCACTGACCACGCAGCTCGCCGACCTGCAGTCCGCCTGCACACCGGTGCAACTGCGCACGTTCCAGGAACTGCAGGCGCAGCTCGCCGGCGACGGTCTGCCGGCCTTCCTCGCCCCCGAGCAGGTGGCGCGGGCCCGCACGCTGGTGCAGGCGTCGGCGCCGACGTTCCAACGCGCTGCCGAGCTGGCGCAGGCCTACACGGAGGCCCTGCAGCGCAACGACCAGCAGCGGCGGCTCGACCCGATGTTCAAGGCCGCGGTCGAACGCGAAGCGGCCCACGACTTCGTCGCCGCTCTGTCGCTGTATCGCGAACTGGAGAAGCAGCCGACCGGCGACAACGACCTGCGTGCCCACTTCCGCGACCAGGTCGCCCGCTACGCCACCATCGTCAAGCTGCTCGAGGCCCTGCACGCCGCGACCATGGGCGGCGAGTTCGCCACGGCCCAGCAGCACCTGCGCGCGTTGCGCACGGCCTTCCCGGAGGTGCCGTTCGACCGCCTGGTGCAGCTGCCGCTGCGCATCGACAGCTGCCCGCGCGGCGCCAAGGTCACCTGCAACGGCAACGAGGTCGGCGTCACGCCGATGACGCTGACGCGGGCGCCGAGCGACGAGACGCGCTTCGTCGTCGCCCTGCCGGGCTTCCAGCCGCTCACCGCCCTGGTGCGCGGCGACGACGTCGGCAGCTGGAACGGCACCATGCTGCTGCTGCCCGACCAGGCCTGGAAGCACGGCGCCGAAGTCGACGCGCCGCCGGCACTGCTCGCGAACGGCGACCTGATCGTCGTCGACCGCAGCGGCAGCGTGACCCGTGTCACGCCGACCGGCGGCAAGGTGGCGTGGACGTTCCGCAGCGGCGATCTCTCCGGCCTGCTGTCGCGCCCGTTCGTCGACGGCGACCACGTGCTGGTCACGTCGCTCGACGGCGACCTGCGCGCGCTGTCGCTGGCCGACGGCACCTTGGCGTGGAGCCTGCCGCAACTGCCGACCGAGGTCGCGCCGACGCACGTCGAGCACACGCTGCTGCTGGCCACCACCGACCAACGCCTGTGCGCCGTCGACCTCGGCCGGCGCGAAGTGAAGTCCGTGGCGCTGCCGGAGGCGGTGCACAGCAGCCCGCTGGTCTCGGGCTCCACCGTCGTGGTCGTCGGCGAACGCGGCACGTTGGCGGCGTTCAGCCTGCCGGGGCTTCGCCCGGCGTGGCGTCAGGCGACCCGCGACCTCGGCACCACCACCGCGGCGATCGCCCGCGGCCGGGTGTTCGTCGCCGGCGAACAGGGCACCGTGATCGCGTTCGACCTCGCCAACGGCCAGCAGCTGTGGCAGCAGGCGCTGCAGGTCGAAGCGCACGGCCTCACCACGGCTGGCGACCGCGGCTTGGTGCTCGGTGCCGCGAAACGCCAGTTCCACCTCGACGCCACCACCGGCGAGGCGCTGCGCACGTTCGTCGCCAGCGAGGGAGAATGGACGCGCGGCGGCACGGTGGTCGGCGAGCGCCTGCTGGTGCCGCTGCGCGACGGTGGCATCGACGTGTACGACCTCGCCTCGAGTGCGCGCCTGTACCGCCTGGAATCGCAGAAGCGCGCCCGCGCGCTGCCCTGCGCCGCCGGCGCGCTGGTGCCGACCAACGATCGCACGCTGCACTGGTTCGCCAGCTTCCGCTGAGCCGCAGCATCGTCGCAGCGACGCGACGGCGTCGAGTTTCCGCCACGCTCCGTCGGCGCCCCGTCTGCAGCCCCACGCAAGGCGCCGGGCGCCCCTGCCATCGCACGCAAGATGGCCGCGAGCTCGCGTTCGAACCCGGTAACTTGGCCGGGGCGACGCACTAGAGCGACCCCGTCAGGCTCGGAATCGCGGCCTCTGGTCGTCGCCTGTACGCACAGCAGAAACCGCCGTCCGCGGAACCGTCGTCACCCGACGCGAATCCTCCGATCGCACGGCCTGCTGCCCAACCACTGCCTCGTTTCGAGCCGAGCTCCGCACCTTTCGATCAAGCACCGCAACAAGGCACGACGATTGCTCGTTGTCGAGCGCCGTCGTCCAACGAACGGCCCCATACGCAATGCGCAAGTCCCTGCTCCTGTCCCTGGCCGCCTGCTTCTTCGCGACCGCCTGCGCCGACCACGTCGGTGACGCCGTCGTCGTCGCGGACAGCCCGCAACCGCCGGTGAACCAGCCGGACAACGGGGCCATCAATCCCACCATCGGCAACGAGACCGCGAGCGGCGCGACCGGCGGAGCGACCACCGGCGGCAATGGCCAGGGTGGCATGGGTGGCACCGGCGGTGAGCCGCAAGGCAGCGGCGCTTCGCCGGAAGGTCCGAACCCGCCGGCGCTGATCGACGGCGGCACTGCGGCGGGCGGCGGGGGTGGCGGCGGCGGTGGTGGCCAACCGGTGCCCGAGCCGAGCACGCTGCTGCTGGTCGGCACCGGCCTCGCAGCGGCTTCGCTGCTGCGCCGTCGTCGCCAACCGAAGGCCTGAAGGAAAGCTCGCGGCACCCGAGCCGCAGCACCGAACCCGAGGGAGACCGACCTCGCTGCTCGCCCCGCACGCGGGGCGACTTGCTGTACGGGGCGCCTTCGCCCTGGCGCGCCCGGAACGGGCGGTCTCTGATGCCGCGGTGACTGCGCGCGACGCCTCGACCGACCTCCGTTCGCGCGTGCCGGCGGCCGCCGCCGGCAGCCGGTTGGTCGACTACCTCGCCCGCCGCTTCCGCTACCTCGATGCCGCCGCCTGGACCGCCGAAGCAGCGGCCGGCCGCTTGCTGCTCGACGGGCGTCCGGCGCGCGCCACGGACCTCGTGCGCGGTGGCGCCACGGTCACCTGGCGCCGCCTGCCGGCGCCCGAGCCGTACGTCGACGACCAGGTGCCCACGCTGCACGTCGACGACGCGATCGTCGTCGTCGACAAGCCGGCCCACCTGCCGATGCACGCCGACGGCGCGTTCGTTCGCAACACGCTGGTGGCGATGCTGCGCGAACGGTTGCCGGCGCCCGAACCGAGCCTCGTGCACCGCCTCGACCGCGAGACCAGCGGCGTCTGCGTGCTGGCGCGCACGGCCGCCGCGCGCCAGGCGCTGACGCGCCAGTTCCACGAAGGCACGGTGCGCAAGGTCTACCACGCGGTCGTGCGCGGCCACGTCGCAGCACCGTTCCGCATCGACCTGCCGATCGGCCGCTCGCGCACCAGCACCATCGCGCTGCGCCGCGCCGCTGGCGCCCTTGCCGGCGACGACGCGCAGCCGGCGTGCACCGACTTCCAGCCGGTGGCCCACGGCGACGGCTGCACGCTGCTGCGCTGCGAACCGCACACCGGCCGCACCCACCAGATCCGCGTGCACCTCGAGGCGCACCGCACGCCGATCCTCGGCGACAAGCTGTACGGGCGGCCCGACGCCGACTACCTGGCGTTCGTCGCGCGCGTCAAACGCGACCACGACGCGCGCGCGGTGCCGGCCGGCGAACCGGATCGCCAACTGCTGCACGCCAGCGAGCTCGAGCTCGAGCACCCGACGAGCGGGGAACGGCGGCGCTACCGGTCGCCGCTGCCGGCGGCGCTGCGCGCGTTCGTGCCGGCGATGGACGCGCCCTGCTGAGGCGCGTGCGCGCGATCAGGGGAACATCTGAACGACCGACTGCAGCGCCACGTCGCGCACCGCGCCGTTGCGCAGCAGCACGCGGCCCTTGATCGGCATGCTGCCGCGCTCGCACTCGACCTGCACTTCGACGTCGTCCTCGAGGCGCACGCCGGACACGTCGTTCAGCACGCGCACTTCGCGGTAACCGAGGTCGTGCAGGCGCGTCTGGATCTGCGCCAGCAGGCGCGTCGCCACGGTGTCGGCCGACGGCCGCGGGATCTCGACGATCGGCTGCACCGGCGCCGCTTGCACGACCGGCGCCGGGAT
>ERZ1066117.386-NODE-386-length-37104-cov-34.518907_pt1 | contig 37104 bp, 14 predicted proteins | sample MGYA00382764_ERZ1066117 | MGnify/ENA primary metagenome ERZ1066117 (study PRJEB33369, sample SAMEA5778347) | biofilm metagenome | biome: Industrial cooling water; feature: Water cooling tower basin; material: Biofilm | place: United Arab Emirates | collected...
CGACGGGCGGGGACACGACGGGCGGGGACACGACGGGCGGGGACACGACGGGCGGAGGCGGCGCCCAGCTGCCGTTCTTCCCGCCGTGCGATGCGCTGGCGATCGGCGAGCCGATCACGCTCGCGGATCTGTCCCCGCCCGCGGACCGGAAGACGCCGGCGACGCTCGCCTATGACGGGCACGATCTGGTGGTCGTCCGTGACGACCGCGACCCGATGTTCAACAAGTGCGAGACCCAGTTCGAGCGCCGCGACCCGACGACCGGCGCGCTGCTCGGCCCGGGGGTCCGCAGCCCCGCGCTCGGCCTCTGCGGGTGGAACGGCGCGCTCGGCTACGATCCGAGCAGCAACACCTACCTGTTCCTCAGCCAGACGATCGTCCCGACGCTCGGCCTCACGGCGTTCGACGCCAAGGGCAACAAGCTGTGGCAGGCGGGCCAGTGGGCCCTGTGCAACTCGCTGGCGCAGTCGATGGACGTGCAGTCGCGCGGCGGCGAATGGGTGGTGATGGGCGAGACGTTCCACTGCGGCTTCAACGGCGACCGCTTCACCTCGGTCCAGGTGTGGAGCGTCGACGGACAGCAGAAGTTCTGGCTGCAGACTGCGAAGGAAACGGCCGCGGCCGGCGGCGCCGCGTGCGACCTGCCCGCCTGCGATCGCGTGCTGACGCTGCGCTTCGGGCTCGAGGGCCAGGAGGGCGGGACATGGGCGCAGATGGGTGACCTCGTCGCCGGCAAGCTCGACGCCAAGAAGACCAAGCTCAACGGCTCGGCCTTCGGCGGGTGGGACGCGAACGCGGCGGTGTGGAACGGCACCGACTGGCTGATCCTCCGCATCGAGGACACCGGCCCGAGCCACAAGGGGCACATCGGCCGATGGGACGAGAACCTCGGCTGGACGACCCCCGACCAGACCTTCTCCAGCGGCGAGACGCCGACCGAGATCGAGCTGCTGTGGACCGGTCACGACTATGTCGGGGCCTACGCCGAGTTCCCCGACGACAACACCCAGCTCCCGAGCGACTGGTTCACCTTCGACATCTACCTGCTGCTGATCGGCGCCGACGGCAAGCTCAAGAAGCACCAGATCTTCGAGCGGCCGCAGGGCTACGGCGGTTATGCGCCGCAGCTCGTCGCGCTGCCGGGGGCGATCGGGCTGTCGTGGGTGCGGGTCACCAAGAACCCGAACAACACGCTGTCGTATACGCGCCACCTGGCGCGGATCACCTGCGCCGGCTAAAACCGCCGCGGGCGATCCGGGGGCGACGAGTCGCGGCCCCGGGCCAAGTTTCGAGGGCAGCCACGCGCGTTCGAACGGGCCGAATGCCTGTCCGAGCTCGAGGCTGTCGACGACACTCGCCACGTCGTTCGCCGCGCCAGGGCCGCGTGCGAAGACCGCAACGGATGCGCTGGTCCTGCGGCGGGTGGATCGGCCACACTGCAAACATGAAGCCGCCTTCATCTGCGTACGCTCGCCCCGCGCACGAGATCGTCGACGCACTCGGCTCGCGCGACGACGGCCTCGACGAGGGGGAGGCCGCGCGCCGGCTCGCGCGCGACGGGCGGAACGCGCTGACCCGTCGCCGCGGCCCGTCGGCGCTGCGGGCCCTCGCGGGGCAGTTCCTCGAGCCGCTGGTCGTCGTGTTGCTCGGCGCGGTGGTCGTGTCGCTCGCGCTCGGGGATCACGTCGACGCGGCGGTGATCGGCGCGGTCGTGCTGGCCAACGGGAGCATCGGCTTCGTGCAGGAGCGGCGGGCGCAATCCGCGATCGCGGCCCTCGACGCGCAGATCGTCACCGAGGCGACGGTCGTCCGCGGCGGGCGGACGCGGCGGATCCCGAGCGCGGAGCTGGTCGTCGGTGATGTCGTGCGGGTGCAGTCGGGGGACGCGATCCCGGCCGACCTGCGGCTGCTCGAGGTCCGCGATCTGCAGGTCGAGGAGGCCGCGCTGACCGGCGAGTCGGTGCCGGTCGCCAAGGCCGCCGGCGAGCTGCCGGAGGACACCACGCTGGCCGAGCGCACCAACATGGCGTTCGCCGGCACCGCCGTCACGTACGGCCAGGCGCGCGGCGTCGTCGTCGCCACCGGCGACGCGACGGAGGCCGGCCGGATCGCCGATCTGATGGCGCGGACGCACCAGGTCGCCACGCCGCTGACGCGCCGGATCGCCGGCCTGTCGCGCTTGCTCGTGTGGTCGATCCTCGGGCTCGCGGCGGCGCTGTTCGCCCTCGAGGTCGCGCGCGGCGCCTCGGTCGCCGCCACCTTCGACGCCGCCGTCGCGCTGGCCGTCGGCGCGATCCCCGAGGGCCTGCCGGCCGCGGTGACGATCCTGCTCGCGGTCGGCGTATCGACGATGGCCCGCCGGGGCGCGCTGGTCCGCCGCCTGCCGGCCGTCGAGACGCTCGGCAGCACGACCGTGATCTGCTCCGACAAGACCGGCACGCTGACCGAGAATCGCATGACCGTGACCGCGCTGGTCGTCGGCGCGGCGTGGATCGACCTGCCGGCCGCCGGTGTCGGCGGCATCACCCGCGACGGCGCCGCGGTGTCGCTCGTCGACGGCGACCCGGCCCGCGAGGCGCTGCTCGCCGGGGCCCTGTGCAATGACGCGCGGCTGGTCGGCGACGCCGCCGAGGGCGACCCGACGGAGGTCGCACTGCTGGTCGCCGCGCGCAGGGCGGGGCTCGACGAGGCCGCGCTGTCGCGCTGGCCGCGACGCGACGTCGTGCCGTTCGAATCGCAGCACATGTACATGGCGACGCTGCACGGCGCCCAGGGCGGCGTCGTCTATGTCAAGGGATCGTCGGAGGCGCTGCTGCCCCGCTGCGCCGACCGGCTGGACGAGCACGGCGTGCGCGGGCCGCTCGACATCGAGGCCGCGCGCGCGACGGTCGAGCGGCTGGCGGCGAGCGGCCTGCGGGTCCTCTGCCTCGCGCGGCGCGCGGCGCCCGGCGACCGGATCACGCACGCCGATGTCGCCGACCTGACCCTGCTCGGCTTCGTCGGCATGATCGACCCGCCGCGCCCCGAGGCCGGCCGCGCGGTCGCGGCCTGTCTGCGCGCCGGCGTGCGGGTCAAGATGATCACCGGCGACCACGCGGTCACGGCCGCGGCGATCGCCGGCGCGCTCGGCCTCGAGGGCGCGCGCGGCCCCGACGGCCGCCTGCGCGCCGTCACCGGCCAGGAGCTCGCCCGCCTCGCGCCCGAGGCGCTCGCCCGGGTCGCCGACGAGGTCGCGGTGTTCGCCCGCGTCGCGCCCGAGCAGAAGCTCCGGCTCGTCGAGGCGCTGCAGCGCCGCGGCCACATCGTGGCGATGACCGGCGACGGGGTCAACGACGCGCCGGCGCTCAAGCAGGCCGACATCGGCGTGGCGATGGGCAAGAACGGGACCGACGTCGCGCGCTCGGCCGCGGCGATGGTGCTGACCGACGACGACTTCGCGACGATCGCGGCCGCCGTCGAGGAGGGCCGCGCCGTCTACGACAACCTCGTCAAGTTCATCACGTGGACGCTGCCGACCAACGGCGGCGAGGCGCTCGTCCTGCTCGCGGCGATCCTGACCGGCGTGGTCCTCCCGGTGCTGCCCGTGCAGCTGCTGTGGATCAACATGACGACCGCGGTGCTGCTCGGGATCAGCCTCGTCTTCGAGCCGAAGGAGCCGGGGCTGATGGACCGACCGCCGCGGCCGGTGTCCGCGCCGCTGCTCGATCGCCCGCTGCTGATCCGCGTCCTCGTCGTCTCGACCCTGATGGCGGTCGCCGCCTTCGGGTTCTTCGAGCTCGCCCGCGCCGAGGGCCTGACGCTCGCGCAGGGCCGGACGATCACCGTCAACACGATCGTCGTGGTCGAGGTCGCGTACCTGTTCGGCTGCCGCAGCCTGCGCCTCCCGATCTGGCAGATCGGCCTGTTCAGCAACCCGTGGGTGTGGGTCGCCGCGACGACGATGCTCGCGGCCCAGCTGGTCTTCACCTACGTCCCGCTGATGAACCGGCTGTTCCACACCGCGCCGTTGCCCGCGATCTGGTGGATCTACGCGACGCTCTCGGGGGCGGGGATCCTCGCGGTGATCGAGGTGAAGAAGGCGCTCGGCCGTCGCGGCGCGCCCGGCCGCGCCCGACCGCGCCCAGCAGGCTCGTAACGACCGCGAACACGGGAGGGTGGTCCGTCCATTCTGGAATCGACCGATCAAGCGGTGACCAGGGGGCGCGCGGGAGCGTCACCGCGGTCGCGGGACGACCGGACGCCACCACGCGTCGCCCTGCGGGCCGCCTCCGCCGGGCTCGAGCGGCTGGCCGGGCCTGGGGGCCCAGAGCGGGGCCCGATCGCGCTCGGCGAGCGTCCAGAGCGTCTCGCCGGGCTCGTGCCAGGGGTGGAGCGCGAGGTCGAAGGTGCCCCAGTGAATCGGCAGCAGGGCGCGGGCGTTGCTCGCCAGGAACGTCCGATAGGCGAGCGTCGGGCCGAGGTGCATGTCGGCCCAGGCGGGGTGGTGGCCGCCGATCTCGAACATGGCGACGTCGAAGGGTCCGAACGACGCGCCGATGTCCTGGTGCTCGGGGGTCGCGCCGGTGTCGCCCGAGAAGAAGACGCGGTGGCGCGGCGAGAGGATGCAGAAGCCGGCCCACAGGGTGGTGTCGCGCTCGAGCCCACGGCCGGAGAAGTGCTGCGCGGGCGCGGCGATCACGTCGACGGGGCCGATGCGGGCGCCGTCGCCCCAGTCGAGCTCGGTGATGTGACCCGGAGCGAAGCCGAGGCGCTCGAGGTGAGCGCCGACGCCGAGCGCGGTGACGACGCGGCGCGAGAAGCCAGGGGCCGCGCCACCGGCGAGGGCGCGGAGCGTCGGCGCGTCGAGGTGATCGTAATGATCGTGGCTCAGCAGCACGGCGTCGATCCGGCCGAGATCGGCGAGGCGCAGCGGCGGCGGGTGGAATCGCCGCGGTCCCATGAATCGCAGGGGGCTCGCGCGCTCGCCCCAGACGGGGTCGGTCAGCAGCCGGACGCCGTCGATCTCGATCAGCACGGTCGAGTGGCCGAGCCAGGTCAGGCGCAGGCCGGAGGTCGGCGGGGCGGCCAGCGCGGCGCTCGTGTGGGGGAAGACGGGGAGCGGCGCGGCCGGGCTCCGGTCGACGCCGCCGCGGAGGTAGGCGGGCAGCACCGAGGCGCCGCCGCGGGCGAGGCCGCGCGCCTCGTGGGTGTTGTGGAAGCGGCCGTCGCAAAACCGCGGGGAGCCGGCGATCCGCCGCTCGCGGGCGGCTCGTGCGCTGCGGAGTTCGTCGCTCATGGCGCTCGCGCGGCGTCGGGGCGGAGGGCTGGCCCGAGGGACAGGCGCTCGCGGAGCCCGGCGAGCCAGCGCCGCTGGTCGGGCGGGAGGATCGCGGGATCGGCGAGGCCGAGCAGGACGCGGGTCTGCGGGCTCGGTCCGGGGAGCCGGCGCAGCACCGCGAGGAGGGTCGCGGCGGGCCCGGGCAGGCCGGTGTCGCCGACGAGCCGGGCGATGTCGCCGGCGAGCGCGGGATCGCCGGCGCAAGGGTCGGTGCGCTCGGGCGCGGGTCCGAGGTCGGCGATCGCGGCGAGGACGTGCGCCGCGCGGTGGGCCGGGGCGAGCGCGGCGAGCTGCTCGGGGGCGATCGCCCGGCCGAACCAGATGTCCTGGGCGCCATGTCCGATCGGGAAGTCGAGCCGCGTCGGGGCGGGCTCGATCGGGAGGCCGCCGGTGAAGCGCACGGGGACGATCGGGAGGCGGTGGCGCAGCGCGAGGTCGAGGATCGGGGCACCGAGCCTGTCCGGGCGGTGGCGGCACGAGCGGGCGCGCGTGCCCTCGACGTGGATCAGCAGCGATTCGCCGCGGAGGAGGTGCTCGTCGGCGAGCCGCTCGAGCAAGCCGGGCAGGGAGGCGCGGTCGCTGCGATCGAAGAAGGCGAGGGCGGTCGGGACGGCCGCGCCGGGGTGCTCCCGGGCGAGCGCCATCAGGCCGCCGATCCAGCTTGTGCGGTGCTCGGCCTTGGCGAGCGCGAGCGCGGGGGCGCCGGTGAGGGCGCCGTAGATCGGGCAGAGCAGCAGCGACTCGACGGCGGTCTCGTGATTCGCGAGCAGGAGGGCGCCGCGCGGCAGCGGGTGCGGCGGGAGGTGGACGCGGCCGACGAAGTGACGGACGAGGCCGAGGATCAGGTCCTCGACGAGCCAGCCGGAGACGCCGGCGCGCGCGGCCCAGAAGCCGCGCAGGCGCCCGGGGTCGACGCGCCCGTCGGGGCGGACGACCGGCGGCGGGGCCTCGCCGACGGCGGGGGTGCGCGCCGGGTCGACGATCCGCAGGCCGAAGCGGCCGGCGTGGTAGATCTGCGTCGCGTCGGACCACAGCGAGGCGGACGCGACGGCGAACGGGCCGCGGTCGTCGCGGCCGATCTCGAGCAGCTCGAGGTCGATCGCCATGCGCGCGGTCTCGGGGAGGATCTGGCCGCGGTAGGTCCAGACGATCGGGGCGTCGGTCTGCAGGGCCTCGAAGCGCGGGGCGGACAGGCCCTCGCCGAGGCCACGCTGCAGCATCGCCCATTGCAGCAATTGCAGCATCGCCTGCAGGCCGAGCGAGCCGGGCATCACCGGGTCCTGGAAGAAGTGGGCCTTGAAGAACCACTGGCCGGCGTCGATGTCGAGCTCGGCGCGGGCGCGGCCGAGGCCGGCCTCGCCGGCGTCGGGCCACCAGCCGGTGATCCGGTCGAGCATGCGCAGCATGCCGCCGGGGAGGCGCAGCGGGCCGCGATCGTCGGAGGGGGCGCGGAGGTCGACGGCGACGTCGCAGGGCGCGTCGCGCCAGCGCCGATGCTCGGGGAGGACGGCGAGGCCGACCTGCTCGGCGAGGGCGGCGGCGGGGAAGAAGCCGAAGCCGGTGCGCAGCTCGAGCACGCGGCGATCGCCGACGCTGCAGGTGACGGCGAATTGCACGAGGGTGATGCCGCCGCTGCCGGCGGTGCCGAGGTGCTCGACGCGGGTGCGGATCGTGCCGGCGTCGGGGCCGACGTCGGCGTGGAGGACGGCGCGGCCGTCGAGGTTGCGGAAGTGCAGGTCCTCGGCCGTGCGCAGGGCGGTGCCGTGGGCCATCGCCAGCCAGCCGCACGGCTGCAGGGCGATCTCGAGCAGGACGGCGAACGGGATGACCGGACAATCCTGGTCGAAGAACCAGGCGCCGCGCGGGACGTCGTAGTCGACCTCGACGGTCGCGCCGGCGGGGCTGCCGATCCGGGCGGTGTCGAGCGCGACGACGCGGGTCATGAAGTGGTACGGCGGGCTGGGCAGGCGCGCGAGCCGGCGCGGGCCGTCGAACGGGGCGAAGCGCGGGCCGAAGGCGGCCGTCGGGGGGCCCCAGGCGCAGGCGAGCAGGGCGGCGTGATCGAAGCGGACGCCGTCGTGGGCGGCGACGGGGCCCGGGTCTCGCGCGGGCGGGAGCGCGGGGCGCGAGGAGAGCGGCCAGTCGGGGACGAGCCGCAGGGCCATGCGCCGGCAGTGGAAGGCCTTGAGGCCGTCGACGGTGCAGAGGATGTCGGCGACGAGCGTCGGGCAGGCGCCGGCGTGGTGCTCGGCGACGAAGACCTCGTAGACGATCTCGCGCGAGGCGGGGGTGACCTGACCGCGGCAGCGCAACTGATAGCTGACCTCGGGGACAGCTTCGAAGCGCCAGCCGTCGCGCGCGAGCGTGTGCCCGAGGGCGCCGAGGTAGATCGCCATCGCCTGCATCAGGCCCTCGCACATCAGCGTGCCGGGCATGCACGGGTCGCCGGCGAAGTGGCACGGGAAGAACCAGGTGTCGGGGGTCAGCGCGTAGGTGGCCCGCATGTAGCCGCGGCCCCAGGGGCCGCCGGTCGGCTCGAACGCGGGGACCTCGTGGATCAGCTGCATGTCGCCGGCGGCGATCCGCGGGGGGCGGGTGTGGGTGCGCGCGCGCGCGAAGCCGGGGCCGAAGCAGGCCGCGGCGTCGCCGGCGGCGAAGGCGGCGATCTGCGCGCGGGTGAAGGCGCGGCGGGTGCTGAGGACGGCGGGCGGATCGAGGCGCGCGGCGGGGTCGGGCGGGTGGTCGGCGGCGCTCCACAGGACGCCGGCCGATCCGGCGAGCTCGTCGTCGGTGAAGAAGCCGGCGCGGCCGTTGGTGACGCGCATGCGCAGCTCGCCGCGGACGCGGCACTCGCTGCGGAAGAAGGCGAGCCGGACGCCGCCCTGGCGGGCGTAGCCGTCGACGTGGATCTCGTAGGCGATCGTGTCGCCGGCGCGGATCGGGACGCCGTGGTAGGTGAGGTCGCAGCCGAGCAGGCGGTAGACCCGCTCGCTGCGGTTCTCGCGGTCGACGCCGAGCCACGAGAGCAGCAGGAGGTCGGCCTGGCCGGCCTCGACGACGAGGCCGGCGGGCATGACGCCGTCCTGCAGGTACCACGCGTCGGGGCTCACGTCGGTCTCGGTCCAGATCGTGCCGCGCCCGAGGCTGCACGGCTCGCCGTCGATGCCGGTGACGCGATCGGCGAGCAGCAGCGGCGGCATCGGCATGCGGACCTGCCGCGGGAAGGCGTCCTGCTCGCGGAAGCGCGGGCCGAAGTGGCGCGAGATCTCGCCGTGGGACATGTCCTCGAGCTGCCGGCGGGTGAACTTCGGGCCAGGTCGTTCGATTGTCCGGGCGGACATGTCGGTGGGGACAGGCGGCGCGGGGATCGGCGGGGCGGCGGGCCGGGGGCGCGAGGGGGACGGGTCGACCGGAGGAGACCGCTCCGGCGCCCCCGGGTCCGGCGGTGAGAACTCCGGTGTCTCCAGAGACATGGTCTCCAGGGCATGTTCCAGGGGTCCGGGCGGCGCGGCGCGGTCGACCGTCGTCGGCGAGAGGGCGTGGCCGGGGAGTCCGGTCGCGGCGGCGACGGCGAGGAAGCGGCGCTGGACCTCGCCCTGGGCCGACAGGAAGGCGAGGTGGGTCGCCGTCACCGCGCGCAGCGCGGCGGCGACGGTCGCGGCGAGCGCGGGGTCCTGCGTCGGGCGCTGCGGGGCCGGGTTGGACGGCGCGGGCGACGGAGGGTCCGGGTACGCGGCGGGGGCGGGCGACGGAGCGCGCGATCCTGCGACCGGCGGCAGCCGCGGGGGCCGCGGGAGGGGCGAGGGAGCGGGTGTCCGTTGCGACATGGCGGAAAGGTCCGATGGGGGGCAGGGCGGCTGCGCGCGCGGGTCGAGCGGCGGGGGGAGCGGGGGCAGGACGACCGGGGGCAGGTGGGCGGGCAGCACGAGGGCGTCGGTCGGGGCGGGCGGCGTGGCCGGGGTCGGGATGGCCCGGGCGAGCGCCTCGAGGTCGAGCGGGACGCCGGCGGCGGCGAGCTGGGCGGCGCAGTCCCACAGCAGGTGCAGGCCGTCGTGGCCGGGGCGATCGAGCGCGAGCGCGAGGTGCGGGCGATCGCCGAGGATCTCCCGGATCCACCCGCTGCACAGGCCGCGCGGGCCGAGCTCGAGGAAGATCCGGACGCCGTCGGCGTGGGCGCGCCGGATCACGGCCGGGAAGTCGAGGGTGCGGATCGCCTGGCCGTACAGGGCCGCCTCGGCGCTCGCCTCGGTCGGCGCGTAGGCGGCGGCCGCGGCGGCGCCGTAGAGGCGCGGCTGGTCGATCGGGCAGGTCGGCCGCCGGTGGAGGTCGCGCCACGCGGGGCCGGCCTCGGCGAGCTCGGGGGCGTGGGCGACGATCGCGTAGCCGAGCGGGCGGACCCGGGCGCCCGGGAGCCGGGCGAGGACGCGGCGGCAGGCGTCGGCGTGGCCGCCGATCACGCAGTCGGCGTCGGTGTTGACGATCAGGAGGTGGGCCTGCGCCTCGCCGGCGAGGGCGTCGCGCGCGCGGGCGACGGGGCCGGCGACGCACCAGCTCTCCCATGGCCCTTCGGGCAGGCCGGCCCGCCGCCAGGCGCGCTGCGCGGCGTCGAACGGGCCGCACAGCTCGGTGCGGAACAGCGGCTCGTCGCGCGTCTGCGCGAGCATGCGGGCGATGTCGGTCCAGGCGCCGTGGGCGAACAGGGCGTTGGTCTCGCCCGACGAGTAGCCGATCGCGGCGTGCGGGCGCAGGCCGAGGCGGTCGCGGAGGATCCGGGCGTGGAGCTGGCAGAGGAAGGAGCAGCCCCACAGCTGGTGCATCGGGGTCGCGGGCGCGCCGGCCGGGTCGCCCGGGGCGGCGAAGATCCATCCGGCCATGTCCGAAAGGCCAGGGACTGCGCGCCACAGGGCGTCGCGCTCGGCCGGGAAGGCGAGCGCGAGGGCGCGCCCCATGCCGGGGTAGGCCGCGGCGGCGCCGGGGTAGACGAAGGCGAGCTCGCCCGGCGCGCCGTGGCCGAGGTGGACGCCGGGTGCGAGGGTGGTCAGCGCGGCGGGCGGGAGCGTGGACGGGAGCGCGGCGGCGGCGTCGCGGCTGCGGGCCGCGAGGGCGGCGCGATCGGGGGCGAGCACGGCGAGGCGGACGGCGCCGCCGGGGTCCGCGCGGCCGGCGAGCACCGCCGCGCGGAGGGCCGGCAGGTCGGCGGCGGAGAACACGGCGAGGACGGGCGGCGGCGCGGCGATCGGCTGCGGCGCGAGGTCGGGGGCCGCGGCGAGCGCGAGCGCGGCCGGAGGGCCGCCGAGGACGTCGAGCTCGACGAGCGCGCGACGTGGCCCTTCGGACATCCACGGGCGGGCCCCGCGCGGGTCCGGGAGGGCGCCGCGGCGCAGGCACGCGATCGCGGCGGCGACCCGGAGCAGGCCGGCGGCCGCGTGCGCGCGGCCGAAGCGGCGCTCGACGCCGAGGTCGTCGCCGAGGCGCAGCGGGGCGGGCGCTCGCGTCGAAGGGGCAGGGCCGGTCTCATCGGGCAGGAGCGCGAGGATCCGCTCGCCGTCTCGACGGGCGTCGGCGAGGCGGCGGAGGACCACGGCGACGGCGGCGTCGGCGGGCGGGGTGGCGTCGCCGAGGGCGGCGCGGGCGGCCTGGTGGACGGGCTCGCAGGACAGGTCGACGGCGGCGGCGATCGCCAGGTCGAGGGCGCCGCTGCGGACCAGGCGGGCGGCCTCGGCGAGGGCGACCAGGCCCGAGGCCTCCTCGGCGGAGACGGTGAAGCCGGGGCCGCCGAGGTCGAAGTGGCTGCTCAGGCGGTTGGCGACGAGGTTCGGCATGACGCCGAGCACCCGCGGGGCGCGCAGCGGCGGGAGGAAGGCGTCGGCGGCGCGGGCGGCCCAGGCGGCGTCGACCGGGGCGCCGGCGCGCGCGAGTCCATCGGCCCAGGTGGCGCTGCGCCAGCGGGCGCCGGCGCGCGCGACCTCGGCGTCGCAGCCCATGCCGACGATCACGCCGGCGCGGTCGGACGGGACGGGCGGGCCTGTCCGATCGGACATGGCCGCGATCGCGGCGGCGAGGACGGCGGTCTGCTGGCCGAGGGACTCGCGCAGGTCGGCGGGCGGGAAGCGGACGTCGCCGCGGGCGAGCGCGACGGCGTCGATCCGCGGGGTCGGGGCGGGCAGGCCCGGATCGAAGAGGAGGGCGGCGAATTCGTCGGCGGAGGCGCAGCCGCCGATCCGCACGCCGAGGCCGACGATCGCGACGGCGTCATCGGGGTCCGGAGGTGCGTGCGGGTCGACGGGGACATGCGGGAGGACGCGAGGCGGCGCGGCGTCGGCCGACACGTCGGGGGTCGGCGCACGCCCGGCGGGGGCGCTGCGGGGGCGCCATTGCTCGACGATCAGGTGGGCGTTGTTGCCGCCGAAGCCGAACGCGGAGACGGCGGCGCGGCGCGGTTCGTCGTCGGGCCACGGCTCGGCGGCGGTCAGCAGGCGGAACGGGCCGTCCTGCAGGGCCGGGCTTGGATCGTCGGCGTGCAGGGTCGGCGCGCGCGCGCCGGCCTCGAAGCAGGCGAGCACCTTGAGCAGGCCGGCGAGGCCGGCGACGGTGATCAGGTGGCCGAGGTTGCTCTTGAGTGAGCCGATCGGCAGGTCGTCGCACCCGGCGAACACCTCGGCGGCGCTGCGCAGCTCGGCGGCGTCGCCGACGGTCGTGCCGGTCGCGTGGCACTCGAGCAAGCCGAGGTCGGTCGGGCGCACGCCGGCCTCCGCGTAGGCGCGGCGGAGCGCGCGGACCTGGCCCTCGGGACAGGGGGCGAGCAGGCCGCGGCCGCGGCCGTCGTTGGCCAGGCCGACGCCGCGGATCACCCCGAGGATGCGGTCCCCGGCCCGCTCGGCGTCGGACAGGCGGCGCAGCGCGACCGCGGCCGCGCCCTCGGCGGGGACGAGGCCGTCGGCGGCGCGGTGGAACGGGCGGCTCCGGCCGCTCGGGCTGAGGGCGCCGAGCGCGGTAAATCCCATGTGGATGAACAGATCGTCGGCGGCGTTGACGGCCCCGGCGAGCATCAGATCGGCCCGGCGCGCGCGCAGGGCGTCGCAGGCGAGGGCGATCGCGTAGAGGCCGGAGGCGCAGGCGGCGTCGAGGCCGAACGCGCCGGCGCGCAGGTCGAGCGCCTCGGCGGCGAGCCGCGCGGGCAGGCCGGACATGAAGCGGTTGCGCGGGTCGGTCGCGGGCAGGCCGGCGGCCGCGGCGGCGGGGCCGAGCCAGACGGCCGCGGCGTGGTCGGCGAGGCCGACGGTCGGAAAGGACAGGTTCCCGAGGACAGCCCCGACGCCGGGGCCGCCGCGCTCGCGGCCGGCGTCGCGCAGGGCGGCGCGGAGGACGTGGAGGGTCCAGGTGAACACCGGGTCGAGGCCGGCGAGGCGCCCGGGGGGGACGGCGAGGCCGGCGGGGTCGAAGGTGAAGCCGTCGACGTAGCCGCCGCGCAGCGACCAGGCGCGGTCGTCGCGGTCGGGCGGGGCGCCGCGCAGGCGCGCGGGGTCGAGGCGCCAGCGGCCGGGCGGGACGTCGCGCAGCAGGTCGACGCCGCCGAGGACGGCGCGGGCGAGCGCGGCGGGATCGGGCGCGCCGGGCAGCAGGCAGGCGCGCCCGACGATGGCGATCGGCTCAGCCATGGTCGCGGCCCCCGGCGTAGACGACGAGCTCGACGCCGGTGAGGCTCGCCAACGGACGGCCGTCTTCGGTCGTCAGGTCGATCGAGCATGTCCCGCGCGACCTGTCGAAGGGGCCAGCCTGGAGGTCGCAGCGCGCGGGGGTCGGCCACGGGCCGGCGGCGTGCAGATCGAGGCCGGCGATCGCCAGCGGGAGGGCGCGGCCGCCGGCTGCGCGCTCTAGCCAGAGCAGGGCGAGCTGGAGGGCGCCGTCGAGCGCGGCGGGATCGGTGGCGAAGGGGCCGGGCCAGGCCCGGGCGAGGACGCCGGCGACGGGGGCGAGCGCGCGCGCGGGGTCGAGGCGCTCGGGGAGGCCGAGGACGCGGAAGGCGGGGCCGTGGAACAGCGGGCCGCCGTAGCCGGCGGTCGGGCCGAGCGGAGCCTGCGACGCGGGCAGCGCGGCGAGGGGGCCGCACGCGAGCTCGGCGCGGATCCCCGGCGCGCCGGACTCGTCGGCGAGGGTCGCGGTGAAGCTGTCTCCGGAGACTGGTTGAAGGGTGAGGCGCAGGCGGTGGCCGCCGCCGCGCAGGCGCGGGAGCTTGAGGCCGCGCAGGACCTTGAGGTCGCGGACCCGCGCGAGGGCGCGGCCGGGGCGGGCGGCCGCGACGGCGCGGGCGAACCACTCGACGGCGAGCGCGATCGGGACGACGGGGACGTCGCCGGGCGCGTGATCGCCGAGGTCGGGGGCGAAGCCGGCGTCGAGGTGCAGCTCGGCCTCGGACCGGAGGGACATGTCCCCGAGGCCCGGTTCGAGGGCGGCGAGGACGACCTCGACGTCGTCGGCCGGGGCGCGCGTCAGCTCGGCGAGCAGCAGCTCGGCGCCGTCGTCCGGCTCGATCAGCGGGACGCCGCGGGCGGCGAACCGCCGCGCGAGCTCGGGCGTGACCATGCCGCCGCGCCAGGGGCCCCAGCCGAGCGCCTTGACCAGGCAGGCGTCGCCGCGGCGGGCGCGCTCCGCCCGGGCGAGCTTGTTGAGGATCTCGTTGGCGGCGGCGTAGTCGGCCTGGCCGGGGTTGCCGGTGCGCGCGGCGATCGAGGAGAAGACGAGGAGGGTGCGCAGCGGGTCGCCCGCGGTGGCCGCGAGCGCGGACTCGAGGCCCTCGATCTTGGTGGCGAGGACGCGGGCGAACTCGGCGTCGGTCTTGTGCTCGATCGCGCGGTCGGCGAGCACGCCGGCGGCGTGGACGAGGCCGGTGATCGGGCCCCACGCGGCGCGGACCTCGGCGAGCGCGGCGGCGAGGGCTGGCCGATCGAGCAGGTCGACGGCGAGGTAGCGGACCTCGGCGCCGGCGCCCTCGAGGCGCGCGAGGGCGCGGCGGACCTCGCGGGAGCGCTCGATCTGCTGGACCTGCGCGCGCAGCTCGGCCGGCCCGATCGCGCCGGCGGCGGCGAGCAGGGCGCGCTTGAGGCCGGCGTCGTCGTCGACGCCGACGCACGGCGGGGGGTCGTCGGTGACGGCGGTGCGGCCGAGCAGGACGAGGCGGCGGACCCCGCGGCGCGCGAGCGCCTCGGCGAGGCCGGGGGTGATCCCACGCGCGCCGCCGGTGACGACCCAGACGCCGTCGGCCGCGAGCGGGACGGGCGTGCCGTCGACGGGCTCGTGCGCCGTGTGGACGGTCCAGCGGCCGCCGTCCGCGGAGAGGCCGAGCTCGAGCTCGAGGCCGCCCTGGATGAGCTCCTGGGACAGGTCCCTGGCGACCTGTCCCGTGGGACGGCCGGCGCGCGCGACGTCGATCGCGCGGCAGACGGCGGCCGGCCACTCGCGCGCGGCCGTCTTGGTGAAGGCGGCGAGGCCGGCGAAGCCGGGCCGCACGACGGGGCCGGCGAGGCCGAGGCGGCCGCCGGTGTCCTGGACGGTGACGAAGGCGACGCCCCCGCGGGCGGCGCGCGGCGCGAAGGCGCGGGCGAACGCGAGGGTCCGAGCGCAGGCGGCGAGGCCGGCAGGGAGGTCGTCCGTGGGGTGGAGGCCGTCGAGGACGATCAGGGCGCCGGCGTCGTCGGGGAGCCGCGCGGGATCGGCGACGACGCGGGCGTCGAGGCCGTGCGCGCGGAGCTCGACGGCGAGGGCGTCGGCGATCCCGCCGCCGTCGTCGGTGACGACGACCGGGCCGCGGTCGAGGTGCGGCAGCCGAAAGCCGGCCGCCGGTGCGGGGTGGAGGCGCGGGACGTGGCGGCCGATCGCGGCGGGAGCGGGCGCCGGGGCGGGGCGGGTCGGATCGGGTGTCCTTGGGGACAGGTCCAGGACCGGCGCGGACGCGGCGGCGGGCCTCGCCGGCGCGACCTCGACGGGCGCCTCCGGGGACAGGTCGTGGCGCGCGGACGCGGGGGCGGGCGCGCCGGTCGACCGGGATGTCTCCGGGGACAGGAGGGCGGCGATGTGGCCGAGGGTGCGGAGGTCGCCGAGGGCGCTCGGGGGGAGGTCGGGGAGCGTGGGGAGCTTCTCACGGAGGGCGGAGAGGATCTCGACGCGCTTGATCGAGTCGATGCCGAGGTCGCTCTCGAGGGCCATGTCGAGGCGGAGCATGTCGGCGGGGTAGCCGGTCCTGTCGGCGACGACGGCGAGCAGGACGGCCGCCGGGTCGACGGCGGGCACGGGCGGTGCCGCGGCGGGTGTCTCTCCAGACATGGCTGGAGCGACCGGTGAATGCGCCGGGGCGCGAGCGGGCGGCGGCGACGCGGACGCCGGCGTGGGAGCACCCGCGGAGGCGTCCGCGGGTCTGGATGGCCCCGGGGACAGGAGGGCGGCGATGTGGCCGAGGGTGCGGAGATCGCCGAGGGCGCTCGGGGGGAGGTCGGGGAGCGTGGGGAGCTTCTCACGGAGGGCGGAGAGGATCTCGACGCGCTTGATCGAGTCGATGCCGAGGTCGCTCTCGAGGGCCATGTCGAGGCGGAGCATGTCGGCGGGGTAGCCGGTCCTGTCGGCGACGACGGCGAGCAGGACGGCCGCCGGGTCGACGGCGGGCACGGGCGGTGCCGCGGCGGGTGTCTCTCCAGACATGGCTGGAGCGACCGGTGAATGCGCCGGGGCGCGAGCGGGCGGCGGCGACGCGGACGCCGGCGTGGGAGCACCCGCGGAGGCGTCCGCGGGTCTGGATGGCCCCGGGGACAGGAGGGCGGCGATGTGGCCGAGGGTGCGGAGATCGCCGAGGGCGCTCGGGGGGAGGTCGGGGAGCGTGGGGAGCTTCTCACGGAGGGCGGAGAGGATCTCGACGCGCTTGATCGAGTCGATGCCGAGGTCGCTCTCGAGGGCCATGTCGAGGCGGAGCATGTCGGCGGGGTAGCCGGTCCTGTCGGCGACGACGGCGAGCAGGACGGCCGCCGGATCGACGGCCCGCGCGGGCGCCGTGGTGGCTGTTCGTTCGGACATGTCCCCCAGCGCTGCGGGGTCGGCGGCGGGAGGCGGGGGCGGGGCCGAGGCGGACGGGCGGGGGGACCCGCCCGCGGACGGGAGGGTCCATGTCCGCGAGGACATGTCCTCCGGGCGCGCGGCGGGGACCGCGAGGGCCGGCGCGGGGTCGAGGTGGTCGGGGGCGACCGGCCAGGGGGCGGCGACGGGTCCGGCGGCCAGCAACGGCGGAGCGAGCCGTGGTGTCGGATCCGTGCGCGGCGGCTCCCGCGGGGGCGGCGGCGAGGGAGCCGCGAGCGCAGCGTCCGGGCGCGGCCGATCGAGCGGCGCCGGCGCGACGCCGTGGAGCGCGGCGAGCGAGGCGTGGGCGACCTGCAAGTAGGCGAGGTGGCTGTCGGCCATCGCGCGCTGGTAGGCGGATTGCGCGGCGGCGAGCTGGCCGAAGATCTCGCGGTGGGCGTCGAGCCAGGCCGCGGTGGGGGCGGAGACGGACGGGGGGGTGGACATGGGCTCGGGCGGGACGGGCGTTCGGGACAGGGTGGAAGGGCCAGGCGCAACAGAGGCGGCCGCGACGGACGTTCGGGACAGGGCGGAAGCGTCAGGGGCGATCGCGGGCGGCGGGGCGGCGGGGCGGGCGGGCATGAGCGTCGACGGGAGCGGCGTGGGGCGCGACGGTGCGGGATCGCGGCGGCTGTCCGGAGGGACAGGCGGGGCGGAGGCCGACGGGGCGGGCGCGGGACGGGTGTCCGGAGGGACAGGCGGGGCGGAGGCCGACGGGGCGGGTACGGGGCGGGTGTCCGGAGGGACCGCGGAGGTCGAGGGGGCCGGGGGCCGGGCGCCGTGCGGCGTCGCGGGGGGCGCGATCGCGGATGTCTCGGAGAACATGCCCGGAGAGGCATGGTCTCCGGGACGTGTCCCGGAGGGCGGGTTGGGCGGCGGCAGGGCCGCGGCGCCGCCCGGGGGCGGGTAGGGCTTGCCGTAGTTGGCGCCGCAGAGCGACAGGGTCAGGCGGCCGGTCGCGGGCTCCGGCGGGGCGGGCGGGGCGAGGTCCTGCCACAACGGCTCGAGGTCGAGGGCGACGCCGGCGACCGCGAGGTCGCCGAGGCCACGCAGGAGCGCGAGGACGGGGTCGCCGAGGCGGTCGTCGAGCGCGACGACGCGGTGCGGGCGGCCGGCGAGGCAGCGGGCGACGAGGCCGCCGAGGACGCTGCCCGGGCCGAGCTCGACGAAGGTGCGGACGCCGCGGGCGTACAGCGCCTCGACCTGGTCGACGAAGCGGACCGGGCGCGCGAGCTGGCCCGAGAGCCAGGCGCGGGCGACGGCGGGGTCGGCGGGGTAATCGGCGACCTCGCTGCACGAGAGGACGGGGACGCGCGGGGGCGCGAGCGGGAACTCGGCGAGCGCGGCCGCGAAGGCGTCGCGCGCGGGGGCGACCACGGGCGAGTGGAAGGCGGTGGCGACGGCGAGCCGCTGGAGCGGCAGTCCGGCGGCCCGCAGGTCGGCCTCGGCGCGCTCGACGGCGGCGGTCGGGCCGGCGAGCACCACCTGCTGCGGGGCGTTGTGGTTGGCGAGCACGACGTCGGGGTGAGCCGCGAGGATCGGCGCGACCTGCTCGATCGATCCGGTGACGGCGGACATGGCCCCGGGGACCTTCGCGGCGTCGCGCATCGCCTCGCCGCGGGCCCGGGCGGCGCGCAGCAGGCCGGCGAGGTCGAGGGCGCCCGCGGCGTGGAGGGCGGTCAGCTCGCCGAAGCTGTGGCCGAAGGCGGCGTCGGGGCGGACGCCGCAGGCGCGCAGGACCGCGAGCGCGGCGGCCCCGGCGGCCGCGAGCGCGGGCTGGGCCCACTCGGTCGCGGTCAGGCGGGCGCGCTGCTCGGCGCGCGCGGCGTCGGTGAAGGCGGGCGGCGGGAAGGCGACGTCGTGCAAGAGGACAGGTCCCGGGAGACAGGCGGCGGCCTCGTCCCACACGCGGCGCGCGGGCTCGAAGTGGAGGGCGAGGCCCGCGCCCATGCCGACGTACTGGCTGCCCTGGCCGGGGCAGGCGAGCGCGAGGCCGCCGGGCGCCGGCGGGGCGAGCTCGGCGCGGATCGCCGGCGGGAGCGGGGCGCCGGTGGCGAGGGCGTCGGCTGCGGCGCGCAGCAGCGCGGCGAGCTCGTCGGGATCGCGGGCGACGACGGCGAGGCGGGCGGGGGCGGCGCGATCGAAGCGCCGCTGCGACGCGCGGGCGAGCCAGGCGAGGGCGTTCGCGGCGGCGTCGCGGACCGCGGCGGCGCCCTGGCGGCTCGCGGACGTGGCGGCAGCGGCGGTGTCGCGGCAGGCGGCGGCGAGGGCCTCGGCTGTCCCTTCGGACAGGAGGACGAGCTCTCCGGGGCGGGCGTTCTCGCGCAGGGCCTTCGGGGCCGGCCCCGCGTACTCCTCGACGACGACGTGGAAGTTGGTGCCGCCGAAGCCGAACGAGCTGACGCCGGCGCGGCGCGGGTGGGCGGCGGATGCGATCCACGGGCGCGCGGCGGTGTTGAGGTAGAAGGCGCTCGAGTCGAGCCCGAGGCGCGGGTCGGGGCGGTCGACCTTGATCGTCGGCGGGAGGACGCGGTGGCGCAGCGCGAGGATCGCCTTGAGCAGGCCGGCCGCGCCGGCGGCGGCCTTGGTGTGGCCGATCTGCGACTTGATCGAGCCGAGCGCGCACCAGCGGGTGCGGCCGGCGTCCTCGGGGCGGAAGACGAGCTGGAGGCCGCGGAACTCGGCGAGGTCGCCGGCGACGGTGCCGGTGCCGTGGGCCTCGACCAGCTCGACGGTCGCGGGGTCGATGTCGGCGGCCGCGTAGGCGCGCCGGAGGGCGCGGGCCTGACCCTCGGAGACCGGGGCGTAGATGCTCTTGGCGCGGCCGTCGGAGGAGGTGCCGACGCCGCGGATCACGGCGTGGATCCGGTCGCCGTCGCGCTCGGCGTCGGCGAGGCGCTTGAGCACGAGCATGCCGAGGCCCTCGCCGAGCATCGTGCCGTCGGCGGCGGCGGAGAACGGGCGGCAGTCGCCGGTCGGCGAGAGGGCCGGCGTCTTGCTGAAGCAGGTGAACATGAAGATGTCGTTCGAGGTGTCGACGCCGCCGGTCAGCACGAGGTCGGCGTCGCCGGCCGCGAGCTCGTGGATCGCGGCGTGGAGCGCCGCGAAGGTGCTGGCGCACGCGGCGTCGGTGACGAGGTTGGTGCCGCCGAGGTCGAAGCGGTTGGCGATCCGGCCGGCGACGACGTTGCCGAGCAGGCCGGGGAAGGTGCTCTCGACCCACGGGACGTAGTGCCCGGCGATCCTCTCGCAGGCCGCCTGGATCTGGTCTTCGGGCCATCCGAGCTCGCGCAGCGCCTTGACCCACACCGGGCGCTGCAGGCGGCTGACCATGGTGCCGAGCAGCTCCTGGCCGGAGGTGACGCCGAGGATCACGCTGGTGCGCGCGCGGGCCTCGGGCGGGAGCGGGCCGCCGGCGTGGTCGCGCAGGGCGGCGCGGGCGACCAGCAGGGCGAGGAGCTGGGCGGTGTCGGTCGCGGGGACGATCGCCGGCGGGACGCCGAACTCGAGCGGGTCGAACGGGACCGGCGAGAGGAAGGCGCCGCGGCGGGCGTAGGTGCGGTCGGGGGCGGCGGGATCGGGGTCGTAGTAGTCCTCGGGCAGCCAGTGGGTCGCGGGGACGTCGGTGATCCGATCGACGCCGCCGAGGATGTCGCGCCAGAAGCCAGAGATGTCCGAAGAGCCAGGGAAGAGGGCGCCGACGCCGACGACGGCGATCGGGGGCGTGCGGGGGGGCGGTGCGGTCATGGCGGGCTCTCAGTCGACGACGAGGGGGCGCGGGGCCGGGTGGAAGGCGGCGGCGGGGACGGCCGCGCCGGCGCTGCGCAGCTGGTGCGCGCGGGCGATCACGGCTGCCCCTTCGAGCAGGTTGAGGGCGAGGTCGACGACGCCGCGGGCGGCGGGGGCCTCGAGGTGCGAGCCGCGGAGCCAGGCGTTGCAGGCGCCGATCGCGGGGCCGCACCAGATCTGATAGTCGGCGCGGCGCTCGGGCTCGGCGTCGATCGCCCACCGGCTCGAGAGGCCGAGGTACCAGCGGAACACCAGCGCCAGGCGGTGCCGCGGGTCGCGCTCGGCGCGGGCGAGCTGCGAGGGGTCGCGCGCGGCGAAGAAGCGGGCGGTGTCGCGCCAGACGTCGGCGAGCGGGCGCCGGAAGACGTCGCGCTCGAGCTGCTGGCGGTCGGCCTGCGGGAGCGACTCGAGCGAGTCGTGGCGGGTGAACAGCTCGTGGAGCTTGGTCGCGCGGGCGGCGAACAGGCTGCCGCGGCGCAGCACCTGGACGCGGGCGCCGAGCTCGAACATGTCGGCGGCAGGGGCCATGGCGACGTCGGCGAGGTCGGCGGCGGCGAGCAATTGCTTGCCGGCGTCGGACAGGCCGGACTCGCGGGTGGCCTGGTTGATCGTGCCGGTGACGACGTAGGCCGCGCCGGCGGCGAACGCGGCGGCGACGGCCGCGGGAGCGCCGAGGCCGCCGGCGGCGCCGAGGCGGACGGGGGCGCCGAGCTCGCCGCGCAGGGCGGCGAGGCGCGGGAGCAGGGCGAGCAGCGGGCGGTTGTCGGTGTGGCCGCCGGAGTCGGCCTCGGCGGTGATGTCCTCGGAGACAGGCAGGGAGCCGGCGAGCGCGGCCTCGTCCTCGCGCAGGCGGCCGGCGGCGACGAGCTCGCGCAGCATCGCGGGCGGAGCCGGGCGCATGAACGGACGCGCGACCTCGGGGCGCGAGATCTTGGCGATCACGCGGCGCGGGCGGACGATCCGGTCGCCGTCGCGGCGGAGGCCGGAGAACGCGAGCTGGACGACGGTCGGTTGCAGCTGCAGGAAGGCGGAGGCCTCGATCGTGCGGACGTCGCGTCGCAGGTAGAGGTCGACGATCGCCTGCTCGAGCGCGGGCTCGTGCGGCGAGTGGATCAGGTTGCTGCCCCAGCCGGAGCCGTCCGGGCCGAGGGCGCGCGCGATCGCGTCGAGGCCGGCCTCGACGTGATCGATGGCGAGGCCGGCGGCGCCGAAGATCCCGAGGGCGCCGGCGCGGGCGACCTCGATCACCAGCGCGGCGCTGGCGATCCCGTTCGCCATCGCGCCGGTCATGTACGGGAACCGAAGGCCATGGTCCTCGAGGAAGGTGCGGTCGCCGAGCCACTCGGGGTAGAGCGGGGGGAGCAGGCCGAGCAGGGGATAGCCGTCGGCCGCGCCGGTGTGCAGCGCGCCGCCGAAGCCGACGCCGACGGCGCCGGTGATCGGGTCGGCGACGACGTGGGCCGGGTCGCGCGGGCGCGCGGCGGCGGCGAGCAGGGCGGCCGGGGTGAAGCCGGGGGGCTCGCGGTCGGGGTGCCAGCGCAGCGTCACGGGGCGACCTCGGCGTGGAGGACGCGGAGCTTGCCGGCGAGGTAGTGCTCGCGGCAGGCGCGGCGCTGGATCTTGCCGCTGCTGGTCTTGGCGATCGTGCGCGGGGGGATCAGGACGAGCGCCTGGACGCGGAGCTGGTGCTGCTGGTGGATCGCGTCGCGGACGCGGGCCGCGAGCCCGGGCAGCTCCGGCGCGGGGGCGTCGACCTCCTGGACGACCACGAGCGCCTCGGCGCCGTCGTGCTCGACCGCGAAGGCGGCGCCGCAGCCGGGGCGCAGCCGCGGGTCGGCGTCCCAGACGGTCTGCTCGAGGTCCTGCGGGTAGTAGTTCTCGCCGTGGAGGAGGATCATGTCCTTGATCCGGCCGGTGACGTAGACCTGGCCGTCGCGGACGAAGCCGAGGTCGCCGGTGCGCAGGAACGGGCCGTCGCCGTCGGACGTGCGGGCGCGGAAGATGTCCTCGGAGACCTGTTCTTGCTGCCAGTACCCGGAGGACACGCTCGGGCCGGCGAACCACAGCTCGCCGACCTGGTCCTGCGGACAGGGGACGCGGGTGTCGGGGTCGACGACGAGGACGCGGTGGTGCGCGCCGGTGCGGCCGCAGCTGACGACGAGGCGCGCGGATTCGCCGGGGAAGACGGGCTCGACGCGGCCGGCGGCGAGCGCCTCGGGGCGGAGGGCGAGGGCCTCGGCGGGGCGATCCTCCGGCTTGTCGGAGGCGACGAAGAGGGTCGCCTCGGCGAGGCCGTAGCCGGGCTGGAGGGCGGCGGGCGAGAAGCCGGCGACGGCGAAGGCGTCGGCGAAGCGGCGCAAGGTGTCCAGACGGACAGGTTCGGCGCCGTTGCCGGCGCGCCGCCAGGTGCGGAGGTCGAGGGCGGCCCGCTGCTCGGGGGTGGTCCGCTTGACGCAGAGGTCGTAGGCGAAGTTGGGGCCGGCGGCGTGGGTGGCCCGGTGGCGATCGATCGCCTGCAGCCAGCGCAGGGGGCGGGCGAGGAAGTCGAGCGGGGACTGGAGGACGGTGTAGCAGCCGTTGTAGGCGCTGCCGGTGACGTAACAGACGAGGCCGAGGTCGTGGTAGAGGGGGAGCCAGCCGACGGCGACGCTGCCGGCGGTGACGCCGGTGATGGCTGTCCCGAGGGACAGGTTGGCGATCAGGTTGGCGTGGCGGACGACGACGCCGCGCGGGGCGGCGGTGCTGCCGGAGGTGTACTGGAGGTAGGCGACGGCGTCGGGCTGGACGCCCGGGTCCTTCCAGGCGGAGGCGGCGGCGTCGCTGATCCGCTCGCTCGACATCCAGCGCAGGCGCTCGAGCGGTCCGGTGTCGAGGGCGGCGAGGCCCTGGAGGGTGCGCTTGCCGAGCGCTTCGGGCAGGGGGAGCTTGCTGAGCGGCCTGGCGAGCCTGGTCTGGAGGAGGACGCCGGCGAGGCCGGCGAGCAGGCCGGTGGTCGTCAGGACGGCCGCAGGCGCGCAGTCGCGGACGATCGCGAGCAGGCGCGGGAGCGAGAGCTCGAGGCGGGTCGGATCGGGCGGGTAGGCCGGGACGGCGATCGCGCCGGCGTAGAGGCAGCCGTAGAAGGCGGCGACGTACTCGAGGCCGCTGGGGTAGACGAGCAGGACGCGCTCGCCCGCGAGGCCCTGGTCCTGCAGGCGGGCGGCGATCGCCCGGGCGCGGCGATCGAGATCGGCGAACCTCGCGTGACCGTCGGGGCGCTCGCCGTCCTTGAGCCAGGTGTGCGAGCGGCGATCGGGCTGGTGGTCGGCGCGCCAGCGCAGGAAGTCGACGATCGTGGGGTCGGCGCCGCGACGCGGGGTCGGGATGTCGAAGGTTTCCATCAGTACTCCTCCCCCGCGAGGAAGCGGGCCATCGCGTCGATCGTCGGGTGCTCGACGAACAGCGCCGGGGTGACCCGGAAGCCGAGCCAGTCGGAGAACTCGCCCATCAGCGAGTTCGCGGCGACCGAGTCGATCGCGTAGCTCTCCATCGCGGTGTGCGCGTCGATCTGCGCCGCCGGGACGCGCAGCTCGGCGGCGAGGTGGTCGATCATCCAGGCGCGGACCTCGGGGTAGCTGCGCGCCGGCGCGGAGCTGTCCCGAGGGGCAGGCGCAGGGGCGGCCGCCGGGCGCGCGCGGCCGTCGTCGAAGAACCGCTCGACGAGCCCGCGCGCGTGGGCGACCACGCACTCGACCAGCTCGTAGCTGAGCGCGCTGCCGGCGTAGTAGGTGCGGCGGGCGCCCTGGCGGGCCTCGAGGCGCTCGTAGAAGCCGGCGCGGATGTCGGCGCTCGTCACGTGCGGGAAGAACGGCCAGCGCTTGCTGGTGTGGATCGCGTCGACCTCGCCGCCCATCGCGGCGACGTCGTCGCGGAGGATCCGCTGGGCCTGCCCGACGGTCTGGCCGGGCAGGCCGTAGGCGTAGACGGTGTAGACGTCGGTGTCGGCGTGGCGGTGGTGGAAGGCGGTGACGCGGCCGCGCCGATCGCCGCGCAGCGAGTTCTGCGCGACCATGTAGAAGCCCTTGCGCGGCAGGCCCTGGATCGAGACGACGTGGGTGTAATAGGCGTTGTAGCGGACGCGGGCGAACAGGTCGCGCTCCTCGGCGTCGGCGTCGAGGAAGCCGAGCGCCTGCTCCAGCGGGCAGGCGAGCACGATCGCGTCGAACTCGAGGTCGCCGGCGTCGGTGCGCACGACCACGCGATCGGCGAGGCGGTCGACGGCGTGGACGTGGACGCCGAGCCGGAGGTCGTGGATCTGCGCGGCGACGCGGCGCCACAGGTTCATGAAGCCGCCGGCGATCGTCCACTCGCCCTGGTAGTGGCGCTGCTGGGCGGTGTCGAGGAAGCCGCCGAGCTCGATCATCCGCAGGAGGTAGAGCGCGGGCAGCTCGGGCTCGTCGAGGTAGCCGTAGCCGGACGAGGTGTAGCCGATGTCGAGGCTCATCGTGTGCACGAGCGAGCCGAGGCCGTGGCGCTCGAGCCAGGGGCCGACGGGCTCGGCGAGCTCGGCGGCGGCGTGGACGAGGCCGGGGCGGCCGAGGCCGGGGAAGGCCTCGCGCCGGAGCTGCAAGAGGCGCGCGTAGCTGCCGATGTCGCCGAGGAAGGTGTCGCCGACGACGTAGGTCCGGCGGGTCTCGGCGTCGAAGCTGACGAGCTGGTCGGTCAGCTCGGTCGGGCAGCCGACCTCGTCGGCGAGGCGCCGCAGGTCGTGGTACTGGCTGGTGCAGAGGTGGGTGCCGAGGTCGTAGTGGCGGCCGTCGACCTCGAAGGTCGCCCCCTTGCCGCCGACCGAGCTGGCGCGCTCGATCACGGTGACGGCGATCCCGCGGCGCTGCAGCTCGCGGGCGACGACGAGGCCGGCGGCGCCGGCCCCGATCACGCCGATCCGCCGGTCGGGGCCGATGCCGGGCTCGCCGGCGCGGACCTCGTCGATCATCGCCTGCAGCTCCGGGTGCGGCGGCTGGCCGGCCTGCAGGCGGGCGATGATGTCGTTGGCGATCGCCGAGAAGTGGCCGACGGAGGCGAGGCCGTCGACGGCGGTCGCGCGCGGGAGCGCGAGCGAGGCCGGCATGTCCTCGGGGCGGATGTCGACGGCCCGCGCGACGGCGACGTCGAGCTCGCGGTCCATGCGGAGGTCGGCGACGTCGCGCCAGGGGAACTGGTCTTCGGGCCAGGTCTGCGTCGAGTCGAGCGCGGGATCGTCGTCGCCGCCGCGCGGGCGGGTCTGGAGCTGGAGGACGTAGGCGACCGGGCCGGCGGCGAGGCGGCGGCGCAGCTCGTCGGAGAGGTGGGTGCGCGGGCGGGTGTCGCCCTCGCGGCGCGGGAGGTACTCGCTGGCGGCGGTGACGCGCGCGGGGTCGACGAGGCCGCGGTCGGGGCCGCGATCGGCCGGGATCAGGCGCCAGCGGGCCCAGTGCGCGCCGCCGCGCGCGTCGGTCAGGGTGAAGGTGACGAGGCCGTGGTAGTGCAGCTCGGCGTACGACGCGGGGTCGCGGATCCAGGCGCGCAGGCGGTCGAGGTAGCCGGGCAGCTCGGCGGCGACCGCCTCGCGGCGCGCGCGGTCGCCGAGCGACCAGGTCATGACGGCGCGCGCGTGCGGGGCGCGGTAGGCCGGGGCCGAGAACAGGTTGAAGTTGAGGATCCCACGGGACATGTCCTCGGGGTCATCCAGGACGCGGAGGTGGGCGCAGCGGCAGTCGGCGATCGCCTCGTCGTCGAACGCGAGCTCGCCGGCGTGGCGCAGGATCGCGGCGTGGCGGCGGCCGGCGACCAGCAGCGGGTGCTCGGGGACGCCGGGGTCGGGGCGCAGGGTGAGTTCGCCGTGGAGGAGGATCCCGGGCGAGCGCGCGGGGGGACGGCCGAGCGCGGCGGTGCGCCGAAAGAGCTCGCGCGCGAAGCGGCCGAGCTCGGCGCGGAAGCCGGGGTCGAGGCCGCGGAACACGGCGTCGGGGCGGAGCACGCGCGGGTCGGCGCCCGCGGCCGGGAGCTCGAGCGGGCCGCCGTTCGCCGCGAGCAGCGCGGCGAGCCGCGGCGGCAGCGGGCGGCCCTGGCGGACCGCGGCCGAGGCCTGGTAGGCGATCACGCGCAGGTGGCCGATCGCGGCCGGGTCGCCGGCGTCGTCGGCCCGCAGCAGCTCGAGGCCGCGCGGCATGCGGCCGACGTTGAAGCCGAGCCGCGCGGCGACCTCCTCGGGCAGGACCTCGTCGAGGTGGAGGACGGCGACGTCGCGGTGCGGGAACTGGTCCGCGGGCCAGGCGGCGGTGGTGTCGGCGGCGGCGCGGCGGGCCGCGGGGTCGTCGGGGAGCTCGCGCAGCTGGAGCTGCAGGCGGTAGGCGACGCCGCCCTCGCGGACGCGCCGGCGGAAGTCGTCGCGCAGGTAGGTGGTCGAACGCGTGTCGCCGTCCTTGCGCGGGACGTAGTCGAGCGGGAGGCGCAGCTCGCTGGGGTCGACCTTGCCGCCGTCGGGCCTGTCCTCCGGGGCGGTCAGGCGCCAGCGCGCGAGGAAGCGCCGGCCGTCGGCGGCGTCGTAGTGGTAGGTGATCTGCGAGTAGTAGTCGAGGTCGAGGAAGGAGTCGGGGCTGCGGACGAACTCGGCGAAGCTCGGGAGGAAGGCGTCGTACCAGGTCAGGATCTCGGCGCGCTGCTCGAGGCTGGCGAAGAACCACCGGTGGAAGATCCGCGCGTCGCGGAGCACGAAGGTGTCGCCGTTGCTGAGGATCAGGTCGAGCACGCCGTCCTCGAGGTCGCGGCCGTCGCCGCCGAGCAGCCGCAGCGCGGCCGAGCGGCCGTCACGGACGGCGTCGTCGGCGAAGCCCTTGAAGCTGGCGTGGCGCAGGGCGACCGCGTACTCGGCCCCGGGCCGGAGGAACGGGTGGGGCGGGAGGTCGGGGCCGGCGACGATCCGCAGGCGGCCGGTCGCCGAGACGCCGGTGGTGTGGGTCGCCCGACCGCCGCGTTGCTGGGCGCCGCGCGCGAGGGCGCGGGTCAGCTCGGCGGCGATCCGCGCGAGCTCGGGATCGAGGTCGTCGAGGTAGCGATCGAGGGTCGAGGGGGCGGTGATCGGCGGCATTGGAGCTTTTAGGGCAGGTGGAGGTCGGAGAGGAGCGGGGCGAGCAGTTCGGAGGGGGGATCGCCGGGGCGGACCTTGAGCGCGTGGACGCCGAGGCACCGGCCGCCGGCGGCCTCGATGTCGCTGCGCAGCCGGCGGAGGGCGACCTGGCGGCAGCCGGTCGTCATCGTCAACACGACGAGCACGTCGGCGCCGTCGAGCCGGTGGGCGCGCACGAATTCGTGCAGGGGGTGCGCGGGGGCGAGGAACCAGATCGGGGCGGCGAGGACGACGAGGCGGCGGCCGCCGAGCGTGATCGGGGGGGCTGTCTCCCGGGACAGGTTGAGGGCGCCGGCGGCGATCCGGGCGAGCCCGCCGAGGCCCGCGAGGTCGCGGCGTGGGGCGAGGTCGTGCAGGTCGGCGTCGAGCCGCGCGGCGAGCCAGGCGGCGACGGCGGCGGTCGTGCCGGTGCGCGAGACGTAGACGACGAGGCGCGGACGGGCCACGGTGACCTCAGGCGAGCGCGTCACGGATCGCGGCGGCGAGGATCCGGCTGTGCGGCTCGCGGAGCAGCGAGAAGTGGCCGCCCGGGATGTAGACGGTGTCGAGGTTGCCGTGGGTGTGGAACGGCCAGTAGCGGGCGCTGAACAGCCGGAGGACGCTGCGACGGCCGATCAGCACGGTCGGGCGGACGCGCAGCGGCGGCGGGTAGTAGTCGGTGGCGGCGAGGGCGTGGCGCGCGAAGCCGTCGTCGGTGAAGTAGGCGTGGAAGACCTTGACGTCGCGCGGGAGGAGCCGGCTCGGCCGCGGATAATGACGACGGACGAGCTCGCGGATCTTGAGGTAGCCGCGGTATTCGTAGCCGGGGATCGAACCCGGCGGGTCAAGCAGCAGCAGCCGCTCGACGTCGCCCTCGTCCTCGAGCGCGCGGGCGATTCCGGCGGCGAGCAGGCCGCCGGAGCTGTATCCTGCGAGGCGCCACGGTCCGTCGGGCTGGACGCCGCGGATCGCGGCGACGTAGCACGCGAGCAGACGGGTGCGCATGACCTCGGGCGAGTCGTGCTCGGGCTCGTCCGTCGGCGGCTGGAGGCCGTAGAACGGCTGGTCGTCGCCGAGTTGCCGGGCGATGCCGGACAACGCGAGCATGTCACCGTAGCCGCCGGTGACGCAGAACAGGGGGGTCTTGTGGCCGCGAGGCTGGACACGAACCAGCCACGACGGCCCCCGGAGAGGGTGCCTCGGATCCATCGAATCGCTCCGTCGACGCGCGCGGGGGAGGGCGAGCGTCACGCCTCAGCGGCGTCGTGAGAGGTAGTAACGGGAGGCGGAGAATTAATTGCGAGAGCGTCGCAGGGGCCGCGCGCGCGGGCTCCTCGCGCGCCGCGGGCGGCGACGCGACGGCGAGGAGCGAAAGCGAGTGCCGCAGGTCGCGTCGCGGGGGATATGCCGCGAGATCGCCCGTGGCGGTGCAATTCGAAGAAGCCGGCAGTGCCCGGCTCTGCGCGTTCGCGGGCCCGGCTTGACGGCCGAGCGCGCGGGCGCGACGATGCGCGCTCGATGACGGACGGGGTCGCGGCGACGGGCGGTGGCGATGCGCTGGCAGGCGTGGACGGCGACGCCGAGGTGCGGGCCGCGCTCGCACGCCACCTGCGCGAGGCCCCCGAGCACGCGCTCCATCGCATGAACCCGTACGCGTTCGCGGAGGCGCACGGGCTGGCGGTCGCGGCGGTGATCGACGTGTTCTTGCGGGCGGCCGCCGCCGGCGTGCTGCTGATCGAGTGGAACCTCGTGTGCTCGTGCTGCGCCAAGCTGTTCCGCAGCCTGCGGGCGCTCGGCGAGGTCGCGGCGCACTTCACGTGCGACCTGTGCCGATTCGACACGACGACCACGCTCGACGACTCCGTGCACATCACCTTCACGGTGTCGCCGCGGGTCCGAACGATCCGCTTCCACGACCCGGGCGCGCTCACGGCCGAAGAGTACTACCAGCACGTGCTGTTCACCGGCGACGGGGTCTTCCCGGGCGGGCTGTCGCTGCCGGACGGCTGGCGCTTCATGTTCCGCCAGTTCATCGCGCTCGACCCCGGCGAACGGCGGACCTTCGTCGAGGCGATCGCGCCGGGCGAGGTCCACGTGCTCGACTTCCGCGGGCCGGCCTTCGCCTCCTGGGAGTGCCGGTCCGACGAGGGCGACACCAGCCGCGCGCTGTCGGTGCGTGACGCGGCGATCGAGGCGCCCGAGGGGCCGCTGCGCGCCGGACCGGTCGAGCTCGCGGTGACCAACGCGACGACGCGCCGGACGTTCTTCGCGGTCCAGACCGTCGCGTACGAGGGGATGGAGGACTACGAGCCCCCGGTGATCACGTACGCGCCCCACCTGTCGGCGCGCGAGCTGTTGGCGACCCAGGCGTTCCGCGCGCTGTTCCGCTTCGAAGCGGTGCGCGCGGGCGAGGGGCTGCTGGTCCGCGACGTGACGCTGCTGTTCACCGACCTGCGCGGCTCGATCGAGCTGTACGAGCGGGTCGGCGACGTCAACGCCTTCGCGCTGGTCCAGCAGCACTTCGTCGTCCTCGAGGGCGCGGTACGGCGGCGCCGCGGGGCGATCGTCAAGACGATCGGCGACGCGGTCATGGCGACCTTCCTCGACGCGGCCGACGCGCTCGCCGCGGGCCTCGACATGCTCGCCGGGGTCGCCGAGCTCAACGCCCGGCTCGGCCGCGACGATGTCCGCTTGAAGCTGGGGATCCACCGCGGCCCCGCGATCGCCGTGGCGCAGAATGACAAGGCCGACTACTTCGGCCAGACCGTGAACCTCGCGGCGCGCGTCCAGAGCGTCGCCCGCGTCGGCGAGATCTGCCTGTCGAGCCGCGCCTTCGAGGCCCCCGGCGTGGCCGAGCTGGTCTCCGACTGTACGGTGGAGCGGGACGCGGTCGTCCTCCGGGGGCTGGCGTCCGCGATGATCGTGCACCGCGTCCGACCGTGATTCGCGGCGCCCCGTGCGAGCTGTCGCAGGCGCTGCTCGACCGCGACCTCGCGGTCGAGGCGCGCCCATTGCTGTGACTCACCCGGAGCCGCGTCGGCGCCAGCCCCTCTCCTGGGCGCCGGAGATCGAGCGGACGACGAGGATGCAGAACACGGCGGCGAGCAGCCAGACGAGGTCGTCGGCGATCGACATGTGCGTCGCAGTGATCAGCTTGTCGATGTTGTCGCCGGCGTCCTCGGCGTAGCGGGCCGACCCGCGCGAGAGGAGCGAGCCGAAGATCCACGTCGTCCACCACAGCGGGAAGACGGCCGGCTTGTCGACCACCCGGTTCGGGTTATGCATCTCGCTGGCGAACCATACCTCGCTGATGGCCTGGTACGGCTTCCACAGGTTGTACTGGACCGTACTACGAGTTTCGCCGACGAAGCCAGCGGTGATGAGACCAAGCGAGGCGGCGCCGTTAGGCCCTGGGCGCGGCACCAGAGCATCTCTGCGACGGACACGTCGCGGAGGTGCTGCCGGAGGACCCATCGGTGCCCCTCGAGGTCGGCTGCGCGGTACGTCCGCTCGCCATAGAACGGATCGGCGGGCCCGAGAATGCGAGCTCGCAGGGACCCCTCCGCCCATCAGGCATCGGCAGCCGGTACAGCTCGCGGACCCGAACGCTTCACAATGGAAGGTGAGCGCCGCTGCGAGACGAGCCGGGAGCCCGGCGGCGGGGCCTTGTCCCGCGTTCCCCCCAATCGGAGTCCAGGCGTCGGGGGCCCCTGGAGACGCCGCGCGCCGGGATCCCCCGCGAGGCGCCCGGGCGCGGGCGAGTCGGCGCTTCGCGCTGCGCGGGCGCGCGCCGTCGGCCGGCTCGATTCGCGTCGATGCGGGTGCGGACGGCCCGGTCGCGGGAAAGCGGTGCGATCGATGATAGACATGGCCGCGACGCCGTGAGGGAGGAATCAACCGGATCCGGGGAGCTCGCGCTCGAGGAGACGCTGAACGTCGCGCGCGGGCTCGACGAGGGGACGGACAGCGAGGTCGCCGGGACGGAGCCCGGCGCGGGCTCCGTCTATGGCCGCTATGTCCTCCTCCATCGCGTCGGCGCGGGGGCGATGGGCGTCGTCCATGCCGCGTGGGATCCCGAGCTCGGACGCAAGGTCGCGCTGAAGTTGCTCCGCGCCGGGGCCGAACGCGGCAACACCGGCGAGGCCGACGGCGCCGGGCGGCTGCGTCTGCTCCGTGAGGCGCAGGCGCTCGCGCGGCTCAGCCACCCCAACGTGGTCGCGGTCCACGACGTCGGAGCAATCGGCGATCAGGTCTGGCTGGCGATGGAATTCGTGGCCGGCCAGACCCTGCGCGCCTGGTGCACCGAACGCCGCCGCGGCTGGCGGGAGGTGCTCACGGTGCTGCGCGCCGCGGGCGAGGGGCTGGCCGCGGCCCACGAGGCCGGGATCGTGCACCGCGACTTCAAGCCGGACAACGTGATGGTCGGCGACGACGGGCGTGTCCGCGTGATGGACCTCGGGCTCGCGCGCCTCGGCGACGAGCCGGACGTCGAGGTCGATCGCCGCGCGCGTCGGACCCCGACCGGGGCGCTCCTGACCCAGGCCGGCTCGATGGTCGGCACGCCGGCCTACATGGCCCCGGAGCAGCTCCGCGGCCACGTCGCGGGTACGGCCGCCGATCTGTTCGCCTACTGCGTGACCGCCTGGGAGGCGCTGTTCGGCGAGCGCCCGTTCGTCGGCCGCACGCTGTTCGAGCTCGCGGAGAACGTCGACCTCGCCCGTCAGCGGACCCCGCCCCGCGGCCACGCGGTGCCCGGGTGGCTGCGCCGCCTGCTCGAGCGCGGCCTCGCGGCCGACGCGGACCGGCGCTGGCCGAGCATGCGCGCGCTCCTGCGCGAGATGTCGCGCGGGCAGACCCGGGCGCGGGCGCGACAGATCGGCGCCGCGCTCCTCGTGTTCGCGTGCAGCGTCGGCGGCGGCTGGGCGCACCACGCGGCCGGGCGTGCGGCGCAGATCGCCGGCTGCGAGGCCGCCGGGGCGGCCGTCGAGGTCGTGTGGAACGACGCGGCGCGCGCCCGGATCCGCAGCGCGTTCGTCGCCACGGGGGCGAGCTACGCCGCCGTGTCGGCCGAAAAGGTCGCGCCCTGGCTCGAGCGCCAGGCGCTTCAGTGGCGAGCCGCGCTCACGCGGCTGTGCGTCGACGCGACGGTCGAGCAGACGCTCGACGCGAGCGCGCTCGACCGCGCGTTGTGGTGCCTCGACGAGCGGAAGATCGAGCTCGAGACGCTGGTCGTCTCGCTGGCGGAGGTGGATCGATCGAGTGTGCTGCGGGCGGTCCGCCTCGCCGCGAGCCTCGACCCGGTCACGCCGTGCGAGGACCCGGCCCGGTGGTCGCGGACCCCGGCGCCGTCGCAGGACGGACGCGCGGCGGCGCGGGAGATCCGGTCGCTGCTCGCCAGTGTCAAGGACCTCGCGTCCCGGGCGGACTACGCGGCCGGGCGGACGCTCGCCCACGAGGCGCTCGCTCGGGCCGTGGCGCTCGGCTGGCCGCCCCTGATCGCCGCGGCCAAGCTCCGGCTCGGCGCGCTGCTGCGGGAGAGCGGCCAGCACGCGGAAGCGGAGCGGGCGCTGGGCGACGCGTACTTCGAGGCGGTCCGCGCAGGGGCGTCCGGGGTCGCCGTCGAGGCGGCGCTCGAGCTCGTCAACGTGATCGGCGTCGACCTCGCGCGTCACGCCGAGGGCGTGGTGTGGTCACGCCACGCCGAGGCATGGATCCGCGAGCTCGAGCCCGAGGACGGGCTTTGGACCGCGCGGCTCCTGCACAACCTGGCGATCGTCCGCCAGCGGGCCGGGGAGTTCGCGGCGTCGGAGGCGCTGCAGAAGCGGGAGCTCGCGCTGCTCGAGCGATCCCTCGGGGCCGACCACCCGCTCGTCGCGGAGGCGCTCAACAACCTGGCGACGCTCCGCCTCGATCTCGGGTCGTTCGCCGAGGCGCAGGCGCTCCAGCTGCGGGCGCTGGCGATGTTCGAGGCGAGCCTCGGGCCCGAGCACCCGAACGTCGCGATCGCGCTCGACAACCTGGCGAACATCCTCCACGTCCTCGGGGCGGGCGACGAGGCCGACGCGCTCGCCGAGCGGGCGCTGGCGATCCGCGAGCGCGCGTTCGGGCCGGTCCACCCGGCCGTGGCCGACAGCTTGCACAACCTGGCGATCGGTCGCCTCGAGGCGGGCGCGCGGGCGGACGCGCGGACCTTCGCCGCGCGGGCGCTGGCGATCCGCGAGCAGGTGCTGCCGCCCGGGCACCCCGATCTCGCCGACTCGCTGGGCGTCCTCGCCGGCATCGACCACGGCGACGGCGACCTCGCGGCGGCCCGGGTGAAGCTCGAGCGGGCGCTGGTGATCCTCGAGCGCTCCCTCGGCCCGAACCACCCGAACATCGCCTCGACGCTGCACAACCTCGCGCTCGTCGACCGCAGCGCCGCGGTGCCGTGGCTCGAGCGGGCGCTCTCGATCCGCGAGCGCGCGCTCGGCCCCCGTCACGTCCGCTCGCTCGAGGCCCTCGTGCGGCTCGCCGAGGCCGAGCTCCGGGCAGGCCGGTCCGCCGCGGCCCGCGGGCGCTTCGAGCGGGCGCTCGCGGCCCTGACGGCGACCGCGGAGCCCGACGCGGACCTGCTCGGGTCGACCTTGCTCGGCCTGGCGATGCTGGCGATCGACGAGCGGCGGTTCGCAGAGGCGAGCGAGCGCGCGACGCGGGCGGTGCAGCTCCGGGAGCGCGACGGGGGCGACAGAGCCGCCCGCGCGCGTTTCGCCCTCGCGCGGGCGCAGTGGGGCGAGGGGACGAAGGAGAGCCGCCCGCGCGCCCTCGAGTCGGCCAGGCTGGCCCGCGCGGACGCCGAGGATCCGGAGCTGCGCGCGGAGATCGACCGCTGGCTCGCGCGACCGCGCTGAGCGCCGGAGCGCGCCGACGACCCCCAACCCCGTCCACGGAGGTCATCCGACTTCCGCGAAGCCGCGAGCAGGTGTACAAGAGGGTAAATGAGAATGAAGTCCATCTTCATCACGCCGGGTCGGTTGGCGAGCGGTCTCGTGCTGGGCCTCGCGGGAGTCGCGTGCGGGGTCGACCCGAACCCCGGACTGCCCGCTTGCGAGGAGGCGCTCTGCACCGTCGACGATGAGGACGGCGACGTGGAGGGGGGCCGGATCACCGTCGTACGCGCGCCCAGCGAGGACGCGCCGGTGTACTTTCGCTTCGCCGCACCCGACGCGGCCGTGAGCGCCGAGGAGGTGGAGGCTGGCGCCTGGGACCTCTCGTTCGCACGGACGAAGATCCGCAGCAACGGCGGCGCCAGCGGGGCAGGCGGGGTCGAGGTCGCCTGGCAAGACGGCCTCGCGCTCGCCGACGCCGACGCCGCGCCGACCTCGGGCTGGGTGACCGATGGCGCGGACGAGAAGGAGCTGGCGTTCGCCCGCAGCGACGGTTGGTACGATTACAACCTCCTCAAGCACGTCGTCGAGCCACGCGACCGCGTCTACTTCGTCCGCGCCACCGACGGGGTCGTGTACGCGATGCGGATGATCAGCTACTACGATCACCTCGGTGAGTCGCGAGCGCCGACCTTCGAGTGGCTGCCGCTCGCCGGACCCTGAGGTGCCCGACCTGGCCCGCGCGGTGGGGAGCCCGGGGGGAGGGAACGAGTCGCGCGGGGCGTGATGAGCTCCTGGCTGTCAGGCGGCCGCAGCCGCGACGAGCCGGCGTAGCAGCGGATCGATCACGTCGTGCCAGCCGCGGCGTCGCAGCTGCTCCTGCGCCCGCGCGTCCAGACGACCGCACCGCCGCAGCGTCGCGTCCGCGAGGCTGGCCGGCGCCGCCGCTCCGGGCCCCGGTCGCGCGCCGGCGGCCGCGTCGCGCACGGCCTCGACCACCGACGCGCCGCCGCGCTCGATCGCCGCCCGGAGCGTCCGCCACGCGAGGGCCGCGTGCCGCTCCTCGTCCTCCGCGATCGCCTCGAGCGCGGCGCGGAGCTCCGGCTCGGGGCACTCGGCCGCCGCAGCGCGCACGACGAGCGCCGCCAGCGTCTCGCCGACGCACCCCTCGACGAACGTGTCGACCGCGACCCGGACCCACGAGGCCTCGCGCGGCGCGAGGGCCGGGACGACGCGCGGGACGACCGGCGCGGCGCCGAGCGACCACGCGATCTCGGCGCACACCTCGGTGTGGCGCAGCTCGTCGAGCGCCGCGAGGTGACAGTCGCGGATCAGCTCCGCCGGCGCACCGACGGCCATCAGCTCGATCGCCGCGCGGGCGAACGACGCGACCGACGTGTATTCGTGGCCGGCGTCGCGCAGCCACGCCGCGGCGGCCTCCGGGTGCGGCGCCCGGCCGGCGGCGCGGCGCGGCGCGACGCCGGCGAAGCTCGCCTGCACCGCGACGTCGCCGTCGCGCAGGGGTCGGCCGCCGGGGCACGGATCGAACCAATCGTAGCAACATGCGTTGCCGAGCCCCGCGGCGCGCTTCGCCTTCGTCGCCTCGACGTCGAGCGTGGTCCGCATTCCGCCGGGCCTGTCGGGCTTCGCCGGATCGATCGGCTTGACCCGCACGTTCACGTTGGGCGGGCAGCCGAGCGCCGCGTCGCGTCCGGTGTCCGGCGGATCGACCACCCCGCACCATTCCCCGCTCGGGCAGGTCGCCCGTGGTATGGAGTCCGGCGAGATGTGCTTCGGCGTCGGCCGGGGTGGATCGAGGTGGCGCGGATCGATCGTCGTCTTCGCCACGGGCTCCGCACCTTCGGGCCGGCCGGTCGTGGTCCCGCCGGTCCCGTCGGTCCCGTCGGTCCCGCCGGTCGCGGTCCCGGGCGGCTCGGCACCCGACGATGCCGGCGAGGCGACCGCTCCGGACGGCGTCGCGGGGCCCGCCGCGGGCCCCGGCGATGGAACACAGCCCTCGCCGCCGGGCACGAGCAGCAGGGCGACGAGGAGACGATGGTGGAGTCGCTCGGTGTGATTCATGGCGGTCCGACGTCTCACGCCCGTCGCGTGCGAGCGCCGAGGATCGCCCGGAGCAACGGGTCGGTCAACGTGTCGTCCACGCCGTCGCAGCTCGCCGAACGATCCGCTCGCCGAGGCGCGGAGCCGAGCCCGTCGCGGGTTCGATCGGCGCCGCGCGCGGCGTCTCCGGGCGCGACGAGACGCCCTCGATCGTCGGATCCGCGCGGCGTGCAGGGCGTCGCACGGGAGTGAGAAAGAGGGCGAGCGAGCGGCGTTCCCCGGGCGCCGCGACCGTGCGAGGCTCTCCACGCCGCCCGCATGACAAGCTCCCTCGATCGCACCCTGATCTCGTCCCATGCTGCCGTGGTGCGCGTCGCCCACGACGCTGCGCCGCTCGTGCCGGGGGCGAAGGTCGCCCACCGCTACGAGATCGAGGCGCTGCTCGGGGAGGGCGGTATGGGCGCGGTGTACCGGGCGCGTGATCTCGAGCTCGACGAGGTGATCGCCCTGAAGACGCTGCGGGCCGAGATCTCGAGCGACCCCTCGGCGGTCGAGCGCTTCCGCCGGGAGGTCAAGCTGGCGCGCAAGGTGACCCACCCCAATGTCGCCAGGACCTTCGACCTCGGCGCCTGCGATGGCTTCAAGTTCATCACGATGGAGCTGATCGAGGGGGTGTCGCTCGCGGGTCGGATCGCGGTCGGGGCGATGTCGCTGTCCGAGGCGCTGCGGGTGTGCGGCGATATCGCCCGCGGGCTGGTCGCGGCCCACTCGGCGGGCGTCATCCACCGCGACCTCAAGCCCAAATCTGTCCTACGTCCTTCGCTACCACCTCCCAGACCCCGAAACGC
>ERZ1066117.389-NODE-389-length-36838-cov-10.704130_pt1 | contig 36838 bp, 24 predicted proteins | sample MGYA00382764_ERZ1066117 | MGnify/ENA primary metagenome ERZ1066117 (study PRJEB33369, sample SAMEA5778347) | biofilm metagenome | biome: Industrial cooling water; feature: Water cooling tower basin; material: Biofilm | place: United Arab Emirates | collected...
CCCAGACCCTGGCCCGCCCTGAGCGGCGGTGGCCCCCGGCGCAGCGCACCGGCACCCGGGCAGGCCCCGGTGCCGGCCGCGTCGGGGCCCTGCTGCTGTTGCTGCTGTGGTTCCTGCCCAGCTGGCGCGCCGGACTGCACCACAGCCTGGTCGAGCACCGCCATGGGGCCGACGGCCGCTGCTGGCACCTGGAGCAGGAGCCCCGGCCCGGGTCGCCGGGTGCGGGGCAGCCGCGCCTGGAGACCTGCGGACACGCGCACGGCCGCGCCGTGGCCGCGTCCCGGGAGGCGGAGCCCGCCCGCGAGGCCCACGCCGGCGGGGCCCCCGCCGGCAGCGGGACCGCTGCGGACCGGAGCGTCCCCGCGGGCGCCCCGCGCTGGCGGCCCGCGGACGGGACGCTGATCGCCGGGGGCTGCGCGATCCCCTGGCCGGGCCTGCCGAGCTCCGGCCCCGAGCTCCCGCCGGCGCCCCGCGCGGGTTGCCCCGGGGAGACAGGCCCGATCGCCGCGCTGACTCCGCGCGCGCCGCAACGGCGCGGGGAAGCCCTGTTCCGACTGGCCCCCAAGGGCTCGCCTCCGGCGTCGGGCGCGCAGCCGTCCTTCCCCTCCGCGATCCCTGGAACGCGCCCCCGGCGCGCCTGAACGAGGCGCCGCCGGTGCGGGCGTTCCCCAACGCCCCGCCCCGCGATGCCCTCCAGTCCCACCCTGGCGCCCACGGCCGTCGAGCCGTCCGCGCCCAGCTTCGATCCCGCCCCGCACCTGGCGGCCATGCGCGCCGCCGCCGCCCGGGTGCTGCGCTCCGCCGACCTGGCCGAAGACGCGGTCCAGGACGCCCTGACCCGCCTGTGGCGCCAGGGCGCCCGCCCGCTGCCGGAGCCGGCCGTGCTGTGCCGGCTGGCCACGCTTTCGGCGCTCTCGATCCTGCGCTCGCGCTCGCGCCGCGACCGGCACGAGCACGCGGCCTGCGGCTCGCGCCACCACGAGCCCGCCAGCGGGCCCGACGAAGAAGCCATGCGCGCCGAGTGGAGCCAGCAGCTCGAGGCCGCCCTGGACAGCCTGCCGCGCACCCTGCGCGAGCCGCTGGTGCTGTTCTGCTTCGAGGGCCACGACTACGCCTGCATCGCCTCGAGCCTCGGCTGGCCGATCGGCACGGTGCGCTCGCGCCTGTTCCGGGCGCGGGCGCGGCTCAAGCGCCTTCTCGGCCGCGAGATCGAGATCGAAATCGAGGATCGCCCGGAACTCTGCGCCCACGGGCGGCATTGAGCTGCCGACGGCGGGGCGCCGGCTCGGCACGCGCCGAGGCGCTCCCCCGCGGACCAAACCCCCACGCTGCGATGCGCCTCCCCCTGTTTGCTTCCGTCCTGCTCTCCGCCGGTGCCTTCGCGGACGGCGAGGGCGAACTGCCCTTCAACTTCCGGCCCAACACGCTGCTGGCCAGCGGCGCCGAGATCCTCGACCTGGCCGCCGCCTCCGACTTCGAGCAGAGCTTCGTGGCCTTCGTCGAGAGCCCCGGCAGCCTGCTGCAGGTGGTCTCGTCGGACGGCCGCGGCCTGGGCGTGCCCGAGAGCCAAGGCGGCTGGACGGTCAACCCGACCGTGCTGGCCGCCGGGTCCCCGATCCGCCTCGACCTGGAGGGCGCCCGCGCCGCGGGAGACCTCGGGGTGGTGGCCTGGATCCAAGGTCCGACCGGCGCCGGCCAGGTGCGCTTCGCGCGCCGCAGCTCGCCCTCCGCGGCCTGGGTCAGCGGCCTGAGCGTGCCGACCCTGCCCGCCGGCAACGTGACCCAGCTCGAGGTGGCCCTGAGCCGCGACGCGGTCTCCAAGCTCTACGTCGGCGCCCTGATCGACGGCACCCTGCGCCTCGCCAGCTCCCCCAACGGGGGGCTGACCTTCGGCCCGGCCCAACCGGGCTCGGCCTCGAACGCCGCCATCCAGGCCTTCGACCTGGAAGGCCAAGCGGGCCGGGTGGCGCTGGTCTACATCGACCAGCGCGGCCCCGACGGCGCCAGCGCCGTGTGGGCCCGCACCGGTCTGTTCGACGCCCTGAGCAACAGCCTGGCCCTGGGCCCCGAGGTCCAGCTCTTCGCCCAGGCCGGCATCGTGGCCACCCGGCCGGAGATCGCCCTGGAGGGCGACCTGGTCAGCGTGGGCTTCCTGGCGGACGAACCCAGCTGCGGCCAGCGCCTGTGGGTGGCCCACTCGGGCAGCTTCGGCTCGAACTGGTTCCTGGCCTCGCGGGTGCCGAGCACCACGCAGCTGTTCGTCTCGATCGACGGCGTGCTGAGCTTCGACCTCGAGATCACCGATGACCGCACCCAGATCGCCGCGGAAGAGACCCTCAACGGGGTCTCGACCATCGGCCGCGGCATCACCTTCGGCCCGGCCAACGAGTTCGACTGGGTCGTCGCCAGCGTCGACCAGGGCAGCGCCCCCCTGTTCCCGCGCGTCGAAGGCAGCGAGCTGTCCGGCAACGCCCCGGGTTCGATCACCCTGTACTACAACCGCGCCACGGAGGTCCCCGGCGGCACCACCCTGGGCCTGATCTCCGCCGACCAGGAAGACGGCTGCGAGTACCACGACGACATCTACCTGCTCGGCCCGGAGTCGGGCGTCGAGCCGAGCCAGCAGCTGGTGCGCTACGCGGCCGCCTACAACGACCGCTACGACAACCACATCGCGCCGTTCGTGATGAACACCAATCCGCAGACCCTGCTGGTCAGCGGCTACCGCTGCCTGGCCCTGGCCACCGAGGACCTGGTGCCCGGTCTGCCGAACTGGAAGTTCCGCTTCGGCCACGTGCCCTTCTCCGACAGCCTGCTGTTCGTGGCCCTGAGCCTGTCCGAAGGCGCCGGCTCCCTGCTGCTGCCGGACGGGCGTGAGAGCGGGATCCTGTTCGACTCCCTGACCAACCTGGGCTTCAGCGAGCCGATCTTCTCGACCTTCCTGCTGGCGCCCAACGATCCCACCGCCGAGGGCGCCGAACTGGCCCCGATCCCGCTGGCCTACCCGATCGGCCTGCCGATTTATGCCGTGGGCGTCTCGGTCGACCCGGTGATCGGGTTCAACAAGATCACCGACGTGCTCGAGCTGCCCTGAGCCGCCGGTCGGGGCTCCCGTCGCCCTGACCTCGAGCAGGTTCCTGCGCGCGGCCGCCGCTGCCCACCGGGCAGCGGCGGCCGCTGCATTTCGGAGCGCGCGCCTCGCCGCGCCCCAGGGGCAGCTCGGCGCGAGCGGCCACAGCCGGGGGAACGTCGGCGCGCAGCGCCGGCTCCCAGGCTGTGCGGCCGGCGGATGCCGGCCCAAAGGCATGCGACCGGCTGGTGTTGCGGCACGGGCGCAGCCCGAGTCGAGGGTTGCTCAGCCGGTCAGGTAGCGCGGATCCCCGTGGTGCTCGCGCAGCACGCCGCGGGTGTCGACCACGAAGCGCGCTTCGCGCCACAGGCGGTTCCAGGGGATGCCCGGGTGGTCGGTGACGATCACGACCGCGGCGAAGCGCGCCAGGGACTCGAGCGGCACGCTGCTCAGGCCCGCGAACCGGCCCGCTTCGGCCCCCAGCTGTGGCAGGAAGGGATCGTGGTACTCGACGCGCGCCCCCGCGGCCTCCAGGCCCTCGAGCAGCAGCAGCCCCGGCGCCTCGCGCAGGTCCGCCACGCCGGGCTTGTAGGCCAGGCCGACCAGCAGGATCGGGGCTCCGCGCAATCCTTGCCCGCGCGCGCCGAGCGCCGCTTCGAGCCGGGTCAGGACCCGCGCCGGCATCCCGCGGTTGATCTCCAGGGCCGCGGCGATCAGCCGGCTCTCGCCCCCCGCCAAGCGAGCCGCGTGCTGCAGGTAATGGGGATCGACGGGGATGCAGTGCCCGCCGGCCCCGGGACCGGGCGAAAACGGCAGAAAACCGAAGGGCTTGGTGGCCGCGGCGGCGATCACCGCGTGCGGATCGAGCCCGAGCGGCAGCACGATGCGCTTGAGCTCGTTGGCCAGGGCGATGTTGACCGCCCGGAAGGCGTTCTCGAACAGCTTGGCCGCTTCGGCCAGCTCGGGCGAGTCGACCTCGATCACCTCCTGGATCGCCTGGCGCAGGATCGCCGCGGCCGCTTCGCGCGCGCCCGGGTCGAGGCCCGCCACCAGCCGCGGAACCGAGCGGGCCGGCCGGCCGCTGCCCGGGTCCTCCCGCTCCGGGCTGTAGGCCAGCCGGGGGCGCCGACCGTTGTGGGTCAGCCAGGGGGCCAGGTGCTGGCGCAGGGTTCCCGGAAACGAAGTCGAGGTCAGCACCACCAGCTGCTCGGGCGAGAGCCGCGGAGCCAGGCTGCGCGCCGCCGACTCGAGGGCCGAGAGGTCCGGGCGGTCCCCGGGGCCCAGCGGGGTCGGCAGGCACAGGAACACCGCCTCGGCTTGAGCCAAGCCCTCGAGCTGCTCCGGCAGACACAGCTGCGCGCGCCCCGGCCCGCGGCTCCAGGAGGTTGGGTCGAGGTGCGGCAGCGGGCTCTGGCCCCCGCGCAGGACCGCCAGGCGCGCCCGATCGATGTCGTAGCCCAGCACGAGCCGCCCCGCGGACACGAACGCGGCCGCCAGGGGCAGGCCGGTGTAACCGAGACCCACGATCGCCAGGGGCCGCTGGGCCGGCGGCGCCCAAGGCGACGCGCTCGGGCCCGCGGGCGTGGCGGCCGCGCCGGGCGCAAACAGCGCGTGGACTTCGCTGGAAAGGGGCTGGCTCATCGGCTCCCGGCCGGACGCGCGCCGCGGCCGGGATCTTCCCAGGCTACGCTGCGGGCGGGCCGGATGCTCGCGGCCGCCGGCGCCGATCCGCCGCCGCGGCGCGCCCCGTCAGGGGGCGCCCAGGATCAGCTCGAGCCCGTTGCAGAACTCGAGCTCGCCGGCGGGGCCCAGGGAGGCACCCTGGGCCTCCAGGCGCCGGCCCACCAGGCTGCATTGGGCGGGCACCGCCACGGGGAAGGGCGCCCCGGGCGCCGCGCTGAAGAGCAGCAGCGGGCTCGACAGGTCGAGCAGCAGGGTGCCGAATTCGGTCGGCAGCTCGGCCGGAAGGGCGGCCAGGGCCAGGAGGTCCAGCGCCGCCCCGGCCGCGAAGGCCTGGTGCTCGATCCGCGCCGGCCAGGGCTGGCCGATCAACGGCCCGGGACCGGGCACGGGCAGCAGCGCCAAGGGGTTCGGCGGGCTGCCGAGCCGGACCGTCTGGGACCCGGGCGCGGGCGGGCAGACCCCCGGCGGCAGGTAGCTGATCGACAGCCGCGGCCGGTTGGCGAGCAGGGGATTCTCGCGCGAATCGAAGCGCATGGCCGACTTGCTCTCGCTCTCCGGGCCGCGCACGATCCAGCCGAAGTTCTGGGCGGGCGCGGCCAGGAAGGCCTGCACATCGGCCACCAGCTGGGCGCTGCTCGGCAGCGTGTAGGTGCCGAGCCCGAAGACGTCCACGCTGCTGCTGACCTGCGCGCTGAAATCGCCGCCGGGAGCGAGCCAAAAGCTGCTCGGAAAGAAGTTCTGCGTCCAGGTGGCGTCGCCCGGGGCCGCGAAGGCTCCCCCACCCTCCTCGTTGGCCGCATCGGAAGCGCCCTCGCCGAAGGCCCGGGTCAGGCGCTGCAGCCGGATCGGCTTGGCCAGCGTCGTCGGGACCTTGGAGAGGGTCAGCTCCAGGCTCGCCGCGATCACCGTGGCGCCCGCGGGCAGCGCGGCGGCCACGTCGAAATAGAGCAGCGCGCGGCGGGTGGATCCGCCGCTGGTCACGCCCACGAACAGGTGCTGGCCGGAGCCGTTCGAGATGTTGGGCAGGTTGGCGTCGTAGAGCGTGTTGTCCTTGGCGCAGGGCAACACCACGCTCTGGATCTGGGCCGCGGCCAGGGGACCCGGCCCGCACAGGCCAACGAGGGACAGGGACAGGATCGTCGGCGTGCGCATCGGGGCCTGGGTTCGGGGACGGGCGGCAGTCGAGCAGGCGCGCATCAAGCGGCCCTCAAGGGCCCGTTTTTCCGCTCCAAGGAAGCGCGCCCCCCGCGACGCAGGGCGCCGCGGAGCCCGCCGGGGCCAAGTTCAGGCCCGCTGCCGGTCCGGGGACGGCGCCGCGCCCGCGGAGGGGGCCTGGGCGCCGGCCGCGGCGGCTCTCGAGCCCGCGGGCCGGCCCACCAGGCCCTCGATCAGCTCGCTCCAGGCCGCCAGGCACACCGGCCGGTCGAAGCGGCGCTCGAACTCGGCCCGCGCGCGGCGCCCGAGCTCCGCGGCGCGCCGGGGATCCTCGGCCAGGGTCAGGATCGCCTCGGACAGGGCCAGGCCCTCGCCCGAGCGGAAGGCGTAGCCCGCCCCGGACTGGCGCAGGGTGTCCGCGGACTCGCAGCGCTCGGGGCCCACGAACAGCACCGGGCGCCCGGAGGCCATGGCCCCGTAGAGCTTGCCGGGCACGGCGATGCCGGCCTGCTCGTCGCGCAGGGACAGGAAGTGGGCGTCCGCCGCGGGCAGGGATTCGCCCAGCATCTCGCGCGGGAAATAGGCGTGGAACTCGGCGTTGGTCAGACCGCGCCGGGCCACCTCGGCTTCGATCTCGCGCCGCCTCGGCCCGCCGCCGACGAAGGCGAACAGGATGCGCGGGTGGGTGGCCCCGACCCGTTGCATGGCATCCAGCAGCTCGTCGAAGCGATGCACCAGCCCGGCGTTGCCTGAATAGAGCACCACGAAGCGCCCGTTCCAGCCCAGGCGCCGGCGCAGCTCGTTGTGGGCGTGGGGCCGCGGACGCACCGCCTGGCCGTCGGCCCAGACCGGGATTTCGGCGAGGCGCGCGGGATCGACGCCCTTGGCCAGCAAGCGCGCGGCCATGTGCGGGCCGAGCACCACGGCCCGATCGGCGCGGCGCAGGGGCCAGGCGTTGAGCGCTTCGAGCGCGCGACCGAGCAAGCTCTCGCGCCGCAGGAGCCCCAGGGCGAACTCCGCGTCCGGGTGCAAGTCCATCACGAAGGGCACATGGCGGCGTCCGAGCAGCGCCTGGGCCAAGGCCCCCCACAGGCCGAGCAGCGGCGGGGTGGTCAGGGTCACGATCAGGTCCGGCCAGCTCGAAGCAGCGGTCGCGCGCGCGACCTGCAGGTGGAAGGCGGCGTACTCCGCGGCGCGGCGGCCGAGGGAGCTGCGCTGGCCGAAACCGAGCCCGGGCAGGCGCCGGATCGAGACCCCCTGGCGCTGCTCCCGGGCCGGCGCCACGCGGCCCGCCGCATCCAGATAGGCGCCGCTCGAGCACAGCACCCGCACCTCGTGCCCGCGGCCGGCCAGGTGCTCGCACAGGTCGGTCAGGTGCTGGCCGGTGCTGGCCAGATCGGGCCAGTAGAACTGATTGACGAACAGCAGGCGCGCCACGGGGACAGGGATGGGAAGAGGCGGGCGAAAGGGGGCCGTGGGGTCGCGGAGGCGCCGGGCGCCGGTCCTCGGCGCCGCGGACTCAAGCGCCGCGGACTGAGGCGTCTCAGGGCGCCGGCCCGCAAGCGGCCGGGGGGCCCCTGCGGACAGCCGACGCGTCCCGGGGCCCGCGCGGCGTCTGCGGCTCGCAGCGGGCCTCGGGGCGCGCGGGAATCAGAAGCTGAAGCTGTGCTGGGCCAGGCGCGGGCGGGCGCCGGAGCGCTGGGCGGGCAGGGCAGCGGCGGGTGCGACCAGCTGGTCGTGGATCCAGGCGTAGGTGCGCTCGAGGCCGTCGATCAGGCGCGTGCTCGGCTCCCAGCCGTATTCCGCCAGGATGCGGGTGTTGTCCGAGTTGCGGCCGCGCACGCCTTTGGGCGCGCCCAGGTCGTAGCGCCGGCGCAGGCGCAGGCCCGCGAAGCCTTCGGCGATGTCGACCAGGCGGTTGATCGAGACCAGCTCGGAGGAGCCCAGGTTGATCGGCTCGGCGTAGTGGCCGGCGTGCAGCAGGCCGATGCCGTGCACGCAGTCGTCGATGTACATGAAGCTGCGCGTCTGCTCGCCGTCGCCCCAGATTTCGATCTCGTGGTTCCCGGAGAGCTTGGCCTCGATCACCTTGCGGCAGATCGCCGCCGGGGCCTTCTCGCGCCCGCCGCGGAAGGTGCCGCTGGGACCGTACACGTTGTGGAAGCGCGCCACCCGCGTGGTCAGTCCGAAGTCCTCGCTGAAATGGCGGCACATGCGCTCGCTGAACAGCTTCTCCCAGCCATAGCCGTCCTCGCACAGGGCCGGGTAGGCGTCGGCCTCCTTGAGCGCGGTGGCCTCGGCCTCGGTCTGCTTGTCGCCGTTGTAGACGCAGGCGGAGGAAGCGAAGAAATAACGCTGCACCCCGTGCTCCTGGGCCGCCATCAGGAGGTGCGTGTTGATGCGCACGCTGAGCATGCAGCGGGCCTTGTTCTTCTCGATGAAGCCCATGCCGCCCATGTCGGCGGCCAGGTTGAAGACGTCGGTGATGCCTTCGGTGGCGCGCTGGCAGGCGCCGAGGTCGCCCAGGTCGAGCACCAGGTTCTCGGCCTCTTCGAACCACTGGTACCATTGGTCGAAGGGCTTGATGTCGACGGAGCGCACGCGGGCATAGCCTTGGTCGAGCAAGGCGCGCACCAGGTGCCCGCCGATGAAGCCGCCGCCGCCGGCGACCAGGGCCGTGCGGCCAGACGAGGGATGCATGGGGTTGGCTCGGGGGTTGGGGGCGCCCGGACCGGCGGGGCAGGGTCGTCGGGGCCGGGGCTGGGTTGCTGGGGGCCCTTTCGATTGCCGCGGCCCTGGACCTGAGCGCCCGACGGGCCTATTCCCAGCCGGCGGCGCGCCGCCGCCGCCATCGGCCGGGGCCTGCAGCGCCGCCGCCGGTCCGGCCGATCGACCCTCGCAGTCGCCCGTTCCCATGAGCTCCCTGCCCGATCCCGCCCGCCGCCTGGACCTATTCCCCGGCCCCGCGGCGTCGCCGCGGCAACCGGACCGGGAGGCGGATCATTGCGCCGGCTGCTACGCACCCCTGGCCCCCGCGCCGCTCCCCGGAAGCCGCTACCGCTCCTGCGGGGCCTGCGGCAGCGCCCGCAGCAGCGAGCCGCTCGAAGACTGCCAGGACGGCTACTACTTCCACGCGGGCCACGCCGCCACGCCGGCCGAGCTGACGCGGCGGCTGTCCGAGCAGCGGGCCCGCGGGCTCGGCCCCCACGGGCCGGATGGCGCGCGGCTGCTGGTCTTTGGGGCCGGGTCGGGCGAATGCCTGCGCGCCGCCAGCGACCAGGGCCTCGAGGCCAGCGGACTCGAATGCTCGCCCGCGGCCGTCGAGCGGGCGCGCCGCGCCGGCAGCGCCGCGCGGCTCTGGTATCTGGCGCGCTTCGAATTCGCCTCCCCCGAGCGCGTGGGCCAAGGCTTCGACCGGCTCTGGCTGCCCGACCTGCTCGAGCACTTCGAGCGCCCCGCGGAGCTGCTGCTCCCGGCGGCGCGCCTGCTGCGCCCGGGCGGGCTCCTGTTCGGAACGACCCTGGCGGAGGGCGCCCACCCCGGCGCGCCCCAGTACCACCGCCACCTGTTCTCCGCCCCCGGCCTCTACGCCCTGCTCGCCCGCCACGGCTTCGAAGCCCCCGCGACCTGGCCGGCCGCCGACGACCGCCTGGCCTTCGCCGCTCTGCGGCTCGGCTGAGCGGGCGAGAACCCGGCAAGCCCGCCCCAGGGGGGCCCCGGCCGTTGTGCCCTCGCCCGCGCTGCGGGGTCACGAGCGGCGGGGCACCAAGAGCTGCGGGCACCCGGCGCTGCGAGGGGCTCGCGTCGCGCCGTGCGACCGTCAGGCCAGCTCGGAGATCGCGCGCTCGGCCGCCGGACGGGGCAGGGCGGGCGAGGGGGCTTCGAGTTGCAGCTCGTGGGGGGATTCGAGCGCGGTGCGTTCGAGCAGGCGGTCCTCGAGCACCAGCACGTCCATGCGCGTGCGCAGGAAGCAGTCCAGGGCCTCCTCGGGGCGGCACACGATCGGCTCGTTTTCGTTGAAGGAGGTGTTGAGCAGCATCGGCACGCCGGTCAGGCGTTCGAAGGCGCGGATCAGGCCGTGGAAGCGCGGGCTGTGCTGGGCGCAGACCGTCTGCAGGCGCCCGGTGCCATCGGCGTGCACGATCGCGGGCACCTCGGCGCGGCGCTCGGGGCGCACCGGGAAGACCTGCCCCATGAACGGTACCGGGGCCGAACTCGTGAACCACTCGGACTGGCGCTCGGCCAGGACCGCCGGAGCGAAGGGCCGGAAGGATTCGCGGCGTTTGATCTTCTGGTTGAGCAGCGCCTGCATGTCGGAGCGCCGCGGATCGGCCAGGATCGAGCGCGCGCCGAGGGCCCGGGGCCCCCATTCGAGCGGGCCGTGGAACCAGCCGACCACGTGGCCCGCCGCCAGGTGGCGCGCGACCCGCTCGAGCAGCGCGGCTTCGGGGAGCACCTGTCCGGGACCGATGCCGCTCGGGGACAGCTCCGGGAGCCGGGCGCGCACGGCGCGGTCGATCTCGGACGAGCCGTAGCGCGGCCCCAGGTAGGGGCATTCGAGCACCCAGGTCTTGGGGCCGCCGAGCTCCTGCCTCCAGACCGCCGCCGCCGCCCCCAGGGAACCGCCCGCATCGCCGGCGGCGGGCTGGATCCAAACCTCGCGGAACGGGGTGCGCTCGGCGATGCGTCCGTTGGCCAGGCTGTTCATGGCGCAGCCGCCGGCCAAGCACAGGCGCGTCTCGCCCGTCGAGCGGGCCAGGTGCTCGAGCAGGCCGTAGAACAGGCGCTCGTAGACCTGCTGGACCGAAGCGGCCAGATCGCGGTGGCGCTGCTCCAGGGGCTCCCCGGGCTGGCGCGCGGAGCCGAGCAGTTGCTCCAGGGCCGGGCTCCACAGGCGCCCCACGCGGGGCTCGCCGCCATCCCAGGTCATGGGCACGCCGCCGCCCTGGTGCAGGAAGTAGGAGAGGTCCAGGCGGAAGCCGCCGTCGCCGCGGGGCGCGATCAGACGCCGCAGCTCGGCCTCGTAGCGCGGCTCGCCGTAGGCCACCAGGCCCATCAGCTTGTACTCGTCCCCGTAGTTCGGGAAGCCGAGGAACTGGGTCAGGGCCTGGTAGAAGATGCCCAGGGAGTGGGGAAAGCCGACCCGGCCTTGGACGTCGATGCGCGCGCCCTGGCCCAGGCCCCACTGGCTGCTGGAGAAATCCCCGAAGCCGTCGATCGAGGCCACGGCGGCGCGCTCGAAGGGGCTGACCAAGAAGGCGCTGGCGAGGTGCGCGCGGTGGTGTTCGACGGCGTGCACCCGGGCGCGCAGGCTGCCCGCCTCGAGGCCCAGGCCCTGCTCCAGCTCCCCCACCAGTCCGCCCAGCCGCCGCCGGTTGGAAAGCCGGTCGACCAGGCCGCGCCAAGCGAAGCCGTGGCGCACGGCGTGGCCGAGTTTGTGCATCAGCCGCGCGCGCGGATCGCGGTTGATGGCGATGTGGTCGATGCGACCGGCGGGAAGTCCGGCCTGGTCCAGGCAGGTCCGCACGGCCTCGACCGGCAGGCCGGCCCAGTGCTTCTGGCGCACCAGGCGCTCCTCCTCCACGGCGCACACCAGCCGGCCGTCGACCAGCAGGGCAGCCGAGGCGTCGCCGTGGTAGGCGTTGAGTCCGAGGATCGCTTGCGGGCGGTGGTGCATGGGGAGGGCGGGGTGCGTCTGGCCCGTCGATCGGCCAGGCCCGCCCGCCGCCTGGCAGCGCGGCCTCCGGTCGCTCCCGGAGGCGGGACCGGCCACGGGCCGAAAAACGCGCCTCAAGGGCCGCCGAGCGCGGCCACGAAAAGCCAGGACCTGCTCAGCCCTTGGCACCCCTCGGCCCCATGCCGGTTCCCCCCTCGCCCCCCGCAGCCGCTCCCCTGTCCCCGCTGCAGAGCCCGGCCCAGCCGTCGGCCGCGCCGCGCCCGGATAGCGCAGCCCGCGGCGGCGCCCAGCCCGGGCTGGGGCGCCGCCGGCGCCGGGCGGTGCGCCGCCTGGCTCGCGCCCAGCCGGCCCGCCTGAGCGCCGCCCCCGCGGCCCGCCCGCAGGCGCCCCGCGGCCTGTACGCCGAGCATCTGCGCCCGGCGCTCGAGGCCCTGCTGCTGCTCGCCTGCCTGCCCCTGGCCCTGCCGATCGCGGCGCTCGTGGCCGCGATCAACTGGTGGGTCTTCGGGGATTGGCGCCAGATCCTGTTCAGCCAGACCCGCGTGGGCCAGCACGGGCGCCGGTTCGAGATCCTCAAGTTCCGCACCATGCGCCGCGCCGACGGGGGCGCTTTCGCTTCCTGGTCGGGCCAGGGCGACCAGCTGCGGGTGACGCGCTTCGGCCGCTTCCTGCGCAACTCGCACCTGGACGAGCTGCCGCAGCTGATCAACGTGCTGCGCGGGGAGATGAGCTTCATCGGCCCGCGCCCGGAGATGGTCGAGATCGAACGCTGGGCCGCGGAGAGCATCCCGGGCTTCGGCGATCGGCTGTGCGTGCGGCCGGGCATCACCGGCCTGGCGCAGGTCGCCCAGGGCTACGTCGGCAACGACATCGAGGGCTATCGCCGGAAGTGGGAGCTCTCGATGCGCTATGTCGAGCGCTACAGCGCGCGCCTCGACCTCGAGATCCTGGCGCGCACGGCCCTGCGCATGCTGCGGCTCGAGGGCTGGCGCTGGGATCCGACGCCGCGGCCGGACGCCCCCGCCGGCGGACCGCGCCTGCGGACGCCCAACCGCGTCTGGGACTGAGCGGCGCCGGGGTCGGTTCGGCGGCGTCCCGGCTGGGCGCGGTGGCCCAAGCTGCGCGCACCCCCTTGGCTGCGAGATCAGCCGGCGGCCCGTCGAGACCCGCTCCGATCGAGCCATCCCCGGAACAGGGCGAGGCCCCGCGCCCAAGGGGAGCGCGGGGCCTCGCGGGGACGGCCTCGGGGAGGCCGGGGCCTCCCGCAAAGGAGGCCCTGGGCGCGCGGCGGTGGGATCGCCGCGCTGGCAGGGGCAATTCGGTGTTCGGAGTTCGGTGTTGGGAGCGGGGCCGCCCGGCGGCGGGCGCTCAGAAGGACAGGTGCAGCGCCAGGCCCACGAAGGGCTCCTTCGATTGCTCGGCCTCGAGCAGCTTCTGGCCGCCGTCGGAGAGGAAGGTGAATTCGCGCCAGGCGGCCAGGCCCGCGGAGAGCACCAGGCGGGCGTGCTGATTGGCGGCGAAGTGCAGCTCGCCCTTGAGGTCGATGGCCTCGTCGCGGAAGACCGGGGCGGAGCCGCTGCCGTCTTCGTTCAGGCGGTATTGGCGCTGGGCGTAGAGCGATTCGAAGCGCAGGCTGAAGCGCTCGGACAGGGCCAGGTCCAGGCGCACGCGGGGCCCTTCGGCCGACAGGTGCAGGGTCTCGTTCGGGCGCCAGTCGATGCCCAGGAAGGGGATCGCCAGGGGGTCGTCCTCGAGCCGCGAGAGCACCAGGGCGCCGGCGCTGAGCTGCAGTTGTTCGTGGGCGGCGAAGCCCAGGGCGGAGCTGGCGCCGACCACCAGGCCGTCGAGGGGGTCGGCCTCGTCCTCGCCGTTCAGCGAGAACTCGAGGCCGTTCACGACCGAGAGGCGCTCGGACAGCGGCTGCTGGTGGCTGGCCGCGAAGCGCGCCCGGTAGAGGTCGTTGAAGGGGTCGCTGCTGCCGCCGACCAGGGGCGCGGAGCCGCTCCAGCCGTAGAAGGAGCTCTCGAGCTCGCCCTCGAGGGTCAGCCGCTCGCGCTCGTCGAACTGGCGCGTGACCGCCGCGCTCCAGCCCATGCGCTGGGTCTCGGCGGCGGAATCGAGGCCCTCGAGCTGGCCGCTCGGGCGCGCTTCGCCGAACAGGCGCGCTTCGGTGCGCCACTGCTCCTGCGCGGCGCTCTCGAGGCTGGCCAGTTCCCGGAAGCCGGCCACGGGGGCCAGCGGAGCCCCCAGGGATTCGGCCCGCGGGATCGGCCGCACCAGAGATTGGGCCTCGGCCCGTTCGAAGCTGCCCGCGATCAGCGCGACCAGCGACACCCCAGCGACGATCGAACCGTTGTGCTTCCCGACGCCCATGTTCCCCACCGGATTCGTTGCGGGCGGCGGCCGCTCAGGCCCCGCCCCGTTCACGCTCCGCCGGCCGCGCGGATCCGGCCGCTCCCACGCGTCCGGACCCCCCTTGTGCGCGGCCTGACGGCCGGGAAGCTCGCGGCTTCCAATCGAACTTACCCCACCCCTGGGGCGCGGTCGCCGCGGAGCGCAGAATCTGCTCCGAGGAAGCCATGCCCATGACCGTCGCCTACTACGAACACCCCCACACCGACCTCCACCGGGCCCCGGGCCCCCATCCGGAGCGCCCGGCTCGCACCGCCGCCGTGCGCCGGGGACTGGCCCGGGCGGGCCTGTTGGAAAAACTTTCGGAGCGCCGGCCCAGCCCGGCCCCGCGCGCGGCCCTGGAGCGTGTGCACACCCCCGCTTACCTCGATGCCCTGGAGCGCGCCGCGGGCTCGCCGCGGCCCTTCTACCTCGACCCCGACACCTACACGAACGGGGCCTCCCTGGAGGCCGCCCAGCTGGCGGCCGGGGCCGCGATCGAAGCGGTGGAGGGGGTGCTTCGAAACGGCTTCCGGCGCGCCTTCCTCAACCTGCGGCCCCCCGGCCACCATTGCCTGGCGGGCAGCGCCATGGGCTTTTGCCTGTTGAACCAAGCCGCGATCGCGGCGCGCCACGCCCAGGCCGAGCACGGCCTCGGGCGGATCTTCATCCTCGACTGGGACGTGCACCACGGCAACGGCACCCAGGCGATCTTCGAACGGGATCCGAGCGTCTACTACGCCAGCCTGCACGAGTGGCCCCTGTACCCGGGCAGCGGCCGCGCCGAAGAGCGCGGCCTGGGGCCGGGGCTCGGCAGCCTGCTCAACTGCCCGCTGCCGTCCGGGGCCGGGGAGCCCGAATGGCTGGCGGCCCTCGAGCGCCAGGTCCTCCCGGAGCTCGAGCGCTTCGACCCGCAGCTGCTGATCCTCTCCTGCGGCTTCGACGCCCACGCCCGCGATCCCCTGGCCAACACCCGCCTGGCCTCGGGCAGCTACGGGCTGTTCACGCGCGTGCTGCTGCAGGCCCTGGAGCGCACCCAGGCCCGCGGCCGCCTGGTTTCGATCCTCGAGGGGGGCTACGACGAGGTGGCCCTGGAGGAGTCCTCCGCCGAGCACGTCGCGGCGCTGCTCGAACCTTGAGGGGCGCCGGGTCGGGCGGGCGCCGGATCACCGCAGGCCGTTGCCCCCCGAAAGCCGTTGCCCCCCGAAAGCCGTTGCCCCCCGAAAAGCGGCGGGGCCCCGGCGCTCAAGCGTCCGGGGCCCCGCAGGTCGCGCGCCGAGGGGGTGTCGCGGCTCAGGCCTTCTTGGCCAGCAGGTCGCGGATCTCCTTGAGCAGCTTCTCCTCGTTGGAGGGCTCCTTGGGAGCCGGGGGCGGCGGCGGCGGCGCCTTCTTCTTGGTGGCGTTCATGGCCTTGATGATCAAGAACATGGCGAAGGCCACGATGATGAAGTTGATCAGCACGTTGATCATGGCCCCGTAGCGGATCACCACCGCTTCCATCATCTTGCCGGTCGCCGGGTGCTCGCCCGCGGGCACCAGCTCGACCACGAAGCTGCTGAAGTCCGCGCCGCCCATGACGTAGCCGAGCGGCGGCATCAGGATGTCCTTGACCAGGGACTCGGTGATCTTTCCGAAAGCCGCGCCGATGATGACGCCGACCGCCAGGTCGACGACGTTTCCGCGCATGGCGAAGTCTCTGAATTCCTTGAGGAAGCCCATGGATCGGGTGGGGGTCTGGGGGGAGGCTGGGCGGGCGCCCGCGGTCAGGGCCATCCTGGGCCGCGAGGGAGGTCGACGCCCGTGCGCTGGCAAGGTAGCGGCGGGGGCCGACGGCCCTAGGGCCGGGGTGGGAAATCCGCGCTCGGCGGAGGCCTGCGCGGCGATCCCCCCCATGCCGGGGGGGAAACCGGGCCGGGTCCAGAGCGCGCGCACGGCCCGGCTGCGCTGGCCGTCCCGGGGGACCCGGGATGGGCCGCCGCAGGGCAACCCCGTCCGCGGATCAGCGTCCGGCCGTTTCTTTGGCCAGCCAGCCCAGCAGGGCCTCGACCACGCTTTCCGGGCTGCGCCTGGAGGTCGAGAGCGAGAGGTCGCAGCGCGCGTAGAGGGCGCGGCGGCGCTCGAGCAACGCTTCCAGTTCGGCGAAGGCGCGCGGGCGGTCCTGCATCGGGCGCAGGTCCCCCTGGCGCAGAACGCGCTCGAAGTGTTCGGCGGGCTCGGCCAGCAGGCAGACCGTGCGGCAGGTGCTGCGCAAGCGCTCGAACAGCTCGGGGTCCTCGACCGCGGAGCCCCCCACCGCCAGCACCAGGCGTTCCGCGGAGGAGAGCACCTTTTCGAGGGCCTCCCGCGCCAGGCGCTGGAAGCCGGCCGCACCGTGCAGGTCGAACAGGGCGCCCAGGGATAGGCCCGCCAGCCGCTCGACCTCCTGATCGAGTTCGATGAAGGGCACCTCGAGCACCAGGGCCAGCCGGCGCCCCACGGTGCTCTTGCCGGCGCCGCGCAGGCCGAGCAGGGCGATGCGGCCCCCGGAGCGCGAACGCAGCGGGATGTCGACCCATTCGGTCATGGGCCTGGCCAGGGCGGCGGAGAGGCTCGCCAGCAGCAGCAGCGAGGGGTTGGCGCGCCCGGCCTCCAGGTCGGTCAGGTAGCGCCGGGAGACCTCGGCCCGCAGGGCCAGGTCCGCCAGGGACAGGCCGCGCTCCAGGCGCGCCTGGCGCAGGCGTCGGCCCAGCTCCCTCAGGAAGGCGGCCTCGTGCATGCGAGCAGTATAGTGCGCACTCCGGGGAGAGACGAGCAATATATTTCCCAGCCCCCCGGGGGCCCCCAGGGACCATGCTCAAGCCGCAGCGGTTCCCCCCAGCGGGGCCCGTCCGACCGCCGACGCCCAGGGCCCCTGCGGTCCCTTGGAGGCTCGACGGCCCGCCCCCATCTTGGGCGGGCAGGCGCCCGCCAGACCCGGAGCGCCCGAACCTCTCGGATCCACCGGCCAACCACAACCTCCCCGCCTCGATGGCTCTCACCGCTGCCCCCTCCCGCACGCTGGATTTCCGCACCCAGCCGTCGAACTACCGCCACTGGCGCCTCAACGTCACCGGCGATCAGGCCACGGTGACCATGGCGGTCGACATCCACGGCGGCCTCAATCCGGGCTACGAGCTCAAGCTCAACAGCTACGACCTGGGCGTCGACATCGAATTGGCCGACCTGGTGCAGCGCCTGCGCTTCGAGCAGCCCCAGGTGCGCGTGGTGGTCTTGACCGGCGGCTTCGAGCGCGTGTTCTGCGCCGGAGCCAACATCCACATGCTCGGCAACAGCAGCCACGGCTTCAAGGTCAACTTCTGCAAGTTCACCAACGAGACCCGGCTCTACATCGAAGACGCCAGCCAGAACTCCAACAAGCGCTTCCTGGCGGCCCTCAACGGCACCGCCTCGGGCGGCGGCTACGAGCTGGCCCTGGCCTGCGACAAAATCCTGCTGGTCGACGACCGCAACAGCGCGGTCAGCTTCCCCGAGCTGCCGCTGCTGGGGGTCCTGCCGGGCACGGGCGGGCTGACCCGCATCGCCGACAAGCGCAAGATCCGCCGCGACCGCAACGACGTCTTCTCGACCATCGCCGAGGGCATCAAGGGCAAGCGCGCCGTCGAATGGAACCTGGTCGATGGCATCGCCCCGCTCTCGAAGTGGAACGAGGCCGTCCAGCAGTGGGCCGGACGCCTGGCCGAGGAGTGCCAACCGGCTGCGGATCGCCGCGGCGTGGCCCTGGCGCGGCTCGAATACGAAGGCGATGAAGCCGATCGGCGCTACCGCTACGTGAGCCTGACCCTGGGCGACCGCCTGACCCAGACCGACAGCGGGCGCTCCGCCGAGCTGACCCTGCGGATCCCGGCCGAGGCCGGCCCGAGCAGCGCCTCGGAAGCCCAGGCCCAGGGCAGTTCCTGGTGGCTGTTCCAGCTCCTGCGCGAGCTCGACGACGCGCTCTGCCACCTGCGCCTCAACCTGCCCGAGGTGGCGGTCGTGCTGCTGCGCGTCGAAGGCGATCCCGCGCGCGCCCTGGCGGCGGACCGCCTGTTCGAAGATCCCCACTGGTTCACCCAGGAGGTCAAGCATTTCGCCAAGCGCGTGCTCAAGCGCTTCGAAAACACCGCCAAGAGCTTCTACGCCCTGGCCGAGGGCGGCAGCGCTTTCTGCGGCCTGTTCTTCGAGTTCCTGCTGGCCTGCGACCGCCAGTACGGGCTGAACGATCCGGACGCCCCGGTGCAGCTTGCGCTCGGGTCGGCCAGCGACGGGCGGCTGCCGATGGCCAACGGGCTCTCGCGGCTCGAAACGCGCTTCCTGGGCGAACCCCAAAACGTCGGCCGGGCCCTGGAGCACCGCGGCCAGATGCTGTCCGCGGAAGCGGCGGCGGAGCTGGGCCTGCTGACCTCGGCCCCGGACTCGATCGACTGGGACGACGAGGTGCGCCTGGCGATCGAAGAGCGCCTGTCCTTCTCGCCCGACGGCCTGACCGGCATGGAAGCCAACCTGCGCTTCGCCGGGCCCGAGACCCTCGAAACCAAGATCTTCGGCCGCCTGTCGGCCTGGCAGAACTGGATCTTCCAGCGCCCCAACGCGGTCGGCGAGCGCGGCGCGCTCAAGTGCTACGGCACGCCCCAGGCCCCCGAATTCGACTTCCGACGCACCTGAGCGGCGGCGGCGGCCCGCCCGGCCGCCGCCGCTTCTCGACCGGCCTAGCCCTCCATCCACCGGCCCCCGGGCATCCCCGGGGGCGCTCCTCCTCCTCCCTCGCTGAGCCACCACCATGTCCGGCATCGACTACGCGCAGAAGATCCCGAACAACGTCGACCTCAAGTCCGACAAGCGCCTGCAGCGCGCCCTGGAGTCCTGGCAGCCCAACTTCCTCGACTGGTGGGGCACCATGGGGCCGACGGACTTCAACGAGAAAGACGTCTACCTGCGCACCGCCGTCGGCGTCGACGCCGAGGGCTGGGCGCACTACGACTACGTGCGCATGCCGGACTACCGCTGGGGCATCTTCCTGGAGCCCAAGCAGGCCGGCCGCAAGATCGGCTTCGGCGACCACTTCGGCGAGGATGCCTGGGAGCAGGTCCCCGGGGAGTACCGCAATTGGCTGCGGCGCTTGATCGTGACCCAGGCCGACACCGAGCCCGCCTCGGTCGAGCAGCAGCGCCTGCTCGGACACACGGCACCCTCGCTGTATGACCTGCGGAACCTGTTCCAGGTCAACGTGGAAGAGGGCCGCCACCTGTGGGCGATGGTCTATCTGCTGCACGGCTACTTCGGCAAGGACGGCCGCGAGGAGGCCGACGAACTGCTCGAGCGCCGCAGCGGCAACGCCGACAGCCCGCGCATCCTGCAGACCTTCAACGAGCCCTGCGAGGACTGGCTGTCGTTCTTGTGCTTCACGATGTTCACCGACCGCGACGGCAAGTTCCAGCTGCTGTCCCTGGCCGAGTCGGGCTTCGATCCGCTGGCGCGCACCTGCCGCTTCATGCTGACCGAGGAGGCGCACCACATGTTCGTCGGCCAGACCGGCGTGGGCCGCGTGATCGAGCGCACCTGCGAGGTGCTCAAGGCCGGCCAGGACCCGCGCGAGGTCGGGGCGATCCCGCCCGAGATCATCCAGAAGTACATCAACTTCTGGTCCTCGTCCTCGACCGACCTGTTCGGCTCCGAGATCAGCTCCAACGCGGCCAACTTCTTCCGCGCCGGACTCAAGGGACGCGCCAACGAGCAGAAGCACGAGGACCACCGCGCCCTGGAAGGCATCTACAAGCTGACCGTCCCGAACGCCGGGAGCCTCTCGACCGAGGAGATCCCGCTGCGCAACGCCATGAACGAGGTGCTGCGCGACGAGTACGTGAACGACAACCAAAAGGGCGTCGCCTACTGGAACCGCGTGATCGAGAAGTTCGGGCTGGATTGGCGCGTGTCCCTGCCGAACCGGCGCTTCAATCGCTCGGTGGGCCTGTACGCGGGCCTGCGCTTCGACCCCCAGGGCAACCCGGTCAGCGAAGAAACCTGGGCCCAGCGCGCCAAGGAGTGGCTGCCCACCGCCGAGGACAAGGCCTACGTCAAGTCGCTGATGAAGGGCGTGTTCCAGCGCGGCAAGGTCGCCGGCTGGATCGCCCCGCCCGCCAAGGGCATCAACGACATGCCCAGCGACTACGAATACGTGCGCCTGTGAGACCCCGGGGCGCTGGACGCCCCAGGTCGAGCCGAGGGCGGCGCGGGCCAACGGGCCCCGCGCCGCCCTCGGCGCTTTCCCGGCGCCCGGCGGCGCCCGGACCAGGGCTCAAGACCTCGGGCGCCGGCCCGCGGCGCGCGCCGGCCGTGCCGCCCGGGCACTTCGGGCCCCGGACGCGGGGCCTGCGGGAGGCTGCGGGCGCGGCAGCGCGCAGTTTCGGTCCGCCATGACCAGGAAAGCGCTTCCCGAGCTCCAAGGGCCGATCGGCGGGGATGCGGGGGATGAACTCAAGGACCGCCGGGGCGCGGACCGACCTTGGGGGCGGAAGGAGCAGGGGGTGCGCAGCGGGCGCGCGGTGTTCGGGTCGCTCGGAACGGGGACCCAGGGCGGATCGAAATCCGCCGGCCAGCCGCCGGGCGCAAGCCCCCAAGAATCGCGATGGGTTCCAAGCGGGGCCGATGGTTCGCCGGGTCGAAGGCGCTCGGGTGTGGGCCGATCTTGCTGGCGCTGGGCGCGAGCAGCTGCGGGGGCGGTGGTTCCTCGGAGAGCGGCGGCGGCGGCGGCAGCCCGGGCGGCGGCGACCTGCCCGAGTACCAACTGACCGCCGGGGCGCAGGTGGGCCTGCTCGAGACGATCGTGCCGACCGGCGACAGCTTCCTGCTGCGCGGCAGCCTGCCGATCCCGCCCGGCGTGTTCACCGACCAGAGCCAGAGCCTGCCCCTGGCGGTGCTTGACTTCGACGGGGAGCCGGTCCTGACCCAGGCCCATGTGGTCAGCCGCTACGCGGCCGCGGAGGATGGCGCCGACGTGCTCGAGCTGCTGGCGCGCCTGCCGCGCCCCGCGGGAGTCGCCCCGGGGCAGCGGGCCAGCTTCGGGGTGCGCGTGCTGTCCGAGGGCATCCCGATCACGCCGCCGGGGAGCTCCGGCATCGCCGCCCTGAGCGCGTCGACCGCGGCCCTGCCCGGTGCGGTGATCGACCTGGTCAGCGACCCGGCCGCGGTCTTGATCTCGACCCGCGACGTGTTCGGGCACCGCTACTCGGCCCGGCTGCTCGAGGACGGGGAAGCGCCGCGCGTGCTCAAGCACGGCCCGCTGCTGACCCAGGTGCGCAACTACCGCGTGATGCTGCCGGAGACGCCGGTCTCCGGCAGCAGCGGCACCCTGGCACACCTGTTCGGCGTGCACGCCTACTGGACGACCCTGGCCGAAGAAAGCGTGGTTCTGCTGGACCTGCGGGTCAACAACGGCCAAGCCAACACCGAGCCGGGCACCCTGGACGACGTCATCAACCACGTCTACTTCGACCGCTTGGACCTCTCGGTGCCCGCGGGCTGGACCGTGGTCCAGGATTTCGTCGATCCGATGCTGGGCACGCTGACCAGCTCGGGCGGCATGTCCCATCTGCCGCTGGTCAAGGCCAACGTCGATGGCAGCCTGCACCTGTTCCCCATGCGCGCCCAGATGATCCGGCGCTTGGCCCTGTGCCCCGTGGGCCAGGAGCAGCGCGCCCGCGACCTGCTGGAGATGGAGGGTCTGGCCTTTTCGGTGGGCGGCTTCGAGAGCGGCACCAACGAGCCCCTGTGGCACTGGTCCAACCCCCTGACCGGCCGCTACTTCCCCCAGTCGTTCCCCCTGCCGAGCCTCGACTTCGTGGGCCTCGACAACGTGCGCAACCAACTCAGCGGGCAATTCAATTCCCTGCTGAACCTGTTCACCAACGGCACGGGCCAGGGCAACTATCCCGTCCAGGCGCCGCGGCTGGGCTGGGCGCACCCCTACGGGGTCGGCTACGGGGGCATGACCGGCGGCGACGAGATCCACATCGTCGAAGGCGTGCCCACGGCCATGGCGCGCTCGCGGGAAGGCTACCGTCACCTGCAGTTGCTGCACCGCATGCACACCGACCGCCAGCCGAACGCGATCTGGCGCCAGGACGGCGAACCGGCGAGTTTCCTCGATTACCTGGTGCTGAACGGGGCCGACAGCTATGTGCCCCTGTCCTTCTACATGCTCTGGCTGGGGGGCACCGACACGATCGGCTACAACAGCAAACCGACCTTCCAGGTCAACGCGGCCGCGGCCCAGGGGAAACTGCCCAGCTATCAATCGACCCTGCTCGGCTTCGACCCCCACGACCAGCAGCACCTGATCCGCTACACGCGCTCGCCCAAGGCCCTGGCCTGGCTCGGCAACGACAGCCTGGCCAAGGACGACCTCAAGCTGCAGGCCGAGCTGTTCCGGCTCTCGTACCACCCGTACTACAACTCGATCGGCAAGTCGATGGACGAGACCTCGATGCGCCGCGACATCGAGGACGTGACCGACAACGTGCACGGCGCCATGACCTACGGCCGGGGCGAAGCCTGGGGCACCGACGTGGTCAGCGCCGCCTACGCCCTGGGCGAACCGGCCTGGCGCGAGCAGGTCTACCCCTGGTTCGAGACCCTGGCCAGCCTGCTGGCCTTCGCCCAGACCACCTGCGGCGGCTACATCATGGCCCAGTCCGGCGAGAAGTTCCTGAACGGCAAATACCGCGGCGCCCAGGGCTACGAGGTGTCGATCGTCGACAACGCCATGACCGGCCTGGTCGAGCGCGCCTTCCGGGGACGCTCGCCGGCCTACACCGCGCTGATGGACGACGTGCGCCGGGCGCACTACTACGGGTTCGTCGATCCGATGGCCTGGAGCGCGGTCCACGATGGACCCTGGGAGCAATACGCCGTGGCGCCCCTGAGCCCCCTGTCCACGCCCTACTGCGGCAACGCCCAGCAGCCCCTGGACGGCTTCACCCCGGGCGCGAACAAGTACCAGACCTTCACCACCCTGGGCTACGCCTACCGGTTGACCGAGGATCCGGTGTTCCTGGAGAAGGCCGGCGACATGATCGGCGGCGACCTGGTCAGCGAACTCCTGGGGGACGGCAGCTTCAACATCGCCAACCGGGCCGCGATCCTGCGCGTGGCCCAGGACCTGGCCGGGATGCCCTGAAGAGCGCCCATCCTGGGGGCGGCAGCTGCGGGGCGCTGCTAGGCTCGGGGCATGGTCCGACCGAGCCGCCTGCGCGTCCCCCACCCCCGCCCCTGGGAGCCGTCCCAACGTTCTGCCCGGCCGGGGCTGGCCCCCCTGCTGGCGGGCCTCGGCGCGCTGCTGTGCCTGGCGGGCTGCAGCAGCGGGGAGGCGGCCCCGGGCCAGGGCGCGGTCCAGAGCCCCGCGGGGGGCGCCCCGGGCGCTCCGCCGGCCCAGGCCGCGCCGCCCCTGGCGCAGATCGCGGCCCTGGCCCCGACCCTGGAGCGCATCCAGGACGACGTGCTGGCCAGCAATACGGCCTTCGCGCGCCTCGAGACCCTGTGCCGCGTGGCCCCCGGGCGCTTGTCCGGCACGCCCGCGGCCGCTGCCGCGGTGGAATTCGCGCGCCAGGAGCTCGTGCGCCTGGGCGCCGACCTGGTCACCCTGGAGCCCTGCCAGGTGCCCTGCTGGGAGCGCGGGCAGATCCAGCGCGTCCAAATCAGCGCGCCGCCGGGCCTGGCCGGCGAACGCTTCAACTGCCTGGCCCTGGGCGGCTCGGTGGGCACGCCGGTGGGCGGCCTCAGCGCCCCGGTGCTGCGGGTCGAGAGTTTCGAGGAACTGGCCGCGCGCGCCTCCGAGGCCAAGGGCGCGATCGTGTTCTTCGACCTGGGCATGGACCCGAAGGAGCGCGACAACTTCGGCGCCTACGGCCGCGGGGTGCGCGCGCGCACCAACGGCGCCATCGAGGCGGCCAAGGCCGGCGCGGCCGCCGTGGTGATCCGTTCGGTGGCCAGCGCTCTGGACGACGAGCCGCACACCGGCGCCATGCGCTACCAGGAGGGGGTGCCGAAGATCCCCGCCGCCGCCCTATCGACCCTGGGGGCCCGGCGCCTGGCCGCCCTGTGCGCGCAGGGCCCGCTCGAGCTATGCCTCGAACTCGATTGCCGGCCCTTGCCGCCGCAGCCCTCCTTCAACGTGGTCGCCGACCTGCTCGGCCGCGAAGCCCCCGAGCAAATCGTGCTGGTCGGCGGCCACCTCGATTCCTGGGACGTGGCCCAGGGCGCACACGACGACGGCGCGGGCTGCGTGCACGCCATGGAGGTGATCGCCAGCCTGTCGCGGCTGTCCCTGCGCCCGCGCCGCACCGTGCGCGTGGTGCTGTTCATGAACGAGGAGAACGGGCTGGCGGGGGCCACCGCCTACGCCAAGGACCACGCCGCCGAGCTCGACCGCCACGTGTTGGCCCTGGAGTCGGACGCCGGCGGCTTCACGCCCCGGGGCTTCAACACCAACGCGGCGGCCGCCGGCTTCGCCTACCTGCGCGCGATCCTGGATCTGCTGTCCCCGGCGGGCGCCGGCGAGCTGGTCGAAGGCGGAGGGGGCGCCGATATCGGCCCCCTGGCCACCTCCGGAGTGCCCCTGGTGGGCTTCCGCCCGGACGACGAGCGCTATTTCGCCTACCACCACACGCGCGCCGACACCCTGGCCGCGGTCAACCCGCGCGAGCTGACCTCCGGCGCCGCCGCGATCGCCGCCCTGATCTACGCCGTGGCCGAGCTCGAAACGCCGATCCCGCGCAACCTCGAACCCCGGCCCGCCCAGCGCCCGCGCTGACGCTCGCGGGCGGGGCCCCGACCCGCGCCCTGCGCGGGCGCTCCCGTGCTCCGTCGGCCTGCCTCCGGGCTGCGATCCGCTGGCCGGCGCAGGGCCGGGGCCCAGCGACGCGCGCCTCGCTCCGGGCCTGCGGGTTCCCGGGGGGCTGCCGGGGCAGCGCCTGCGGCGGGGGCGCAGCGCCTGGATCGCCCGGGATCAGCCGAACTGGATGCCCTGGGCCAGGGGCAGGTCGCGGGACCAGTTGACCGTGTTGGTCTGGCGGCGCATGTAGGCCTTCCAGGAATCGGAACCGGATTCGCGGCCCCCGCCGGTGTCCTTCTCGCCCCCGAAGGCGCCGCCGATCTCGGCCCCGGAGGTGCCGATGTTGACGTTGGCGATGCCGCAATCGGAGCCCGCGGCGGAGAGGAAGCGCTCGGCTTCGCGCACGTCCGCGGTGAAGATCGCCGAGGACAGCCCCTGGGGCACCTCGTTGTGGAAGGCCAGGGCCTGGTCGAGGTCCTGGACCTCGATCAGGTACAGGATCGGCGCGAAGGTCTCGTGCTGGACCACCGGCAGGTCGTGCCGCGCGCGCACCAGCGCCGGGCGCACGAAGTGGCCGCCGGCCTCGGCGCCCGAGAGGCGCAGGACTTCGCCGCCGTAGACCACCTCCGCTCCCTGGGCGCGGGCCTGGGCCAGGGTGGCCTGCATGGCCTCCACCGCGCGGGCGTCGATCAGCGGCCCGCACAGGACGCCGGGTTCGAGCGGATTGCCGATCTTGACCTGCGCGTAGGCCTGGCGCAGCCGGCGCTCGACCTCGGCGAAGACCCGCGTGTGCACCAGCAGGCGCCGCGTGGTCGTGCAGCGCTGGCCGGCGGTTCCGACCGCGCCGAACAGGGTCGCGCGCACGACCATGTCCAGGTCGGCCCGGTCGCTGACCACGATCGCGTTGTTGCCGCCCAACTCGAGGATCGAGCGCCCCAGCCGGCCGGCGACCTTCTGCGCCACCTGGCGCCCCACGGCGGTCGAGCCCGTGAAGGAGACCAGCGGCACGCGCCGGTCCCCCACCAAGCGCTCGCCGATCTCCTCGTTGCTGCCGATCAGCAAAGAAAAAGCAGCGCCCAACCCCTCGGCTTCGAGCACCGGGGCGCAGACCTTGGTCATGGCGATCGCGGTCAGCGGCGCCTTGGGGGAAGGCTTCCAGATGCAGGCATCCCCGCAGACCAGCGCCAACATCGAATTCCAGGCCCACACCGCGGCCGGGAAATTGAAGGCCGAGATGATGCCCACCAACCCCAACGGGTGCCACTGCTCCTTCATCGAGTGCCCGGGGCGCTCGCTGTGCATCGACAGACCGTAGAGCATGCGGCTCTGGCCCACGGCGAAATCGGCGATATCGATCGCCTCCTGCACTTCGCCGAGCCCCTCGGGCAGGATCTTGCCCATCTCCAGGGTCACCAGGGCGCCCAGCTCCTGCTTGCGCTCGCGCAGGGCGTTGCCGATGCGGCGCACCAGCTCGCCGCGCTTCGGCGCCGGCATTTCGCGCAGGCGCAGGAAAGCCGCCTGGGCCGCGGAGACCACGGCCTCGTAGTCGGCCGGACCGGCCTGGCGCACCTCCCCCAGCCGCGCGCCGGTGGCCGGATCGTGCACGGCCAGGCTCGGGCCGCCGGTGGGCAGCCAGCGCCCCGCGTAGGCACCCGACTGGGGCCCCTCGAGGCCCAGGGAACGCAGGATCGAGAGGGCCTTCGGAGCGGCGCTGGCGAGGGTCATGGCGGCGGGAGGACGGCGGAAGGGCGGGTCTGCGGAGCGGGCAGGATAGCGGCCGGCCGTGGCCGGCGCGGGCCCGCCGTCAACGGGTCAGCGGCAGGCCGTCGGGATCGAGCTCCGTCAGCAGAGCGAGGTCGAGGCGGCCCGCTGCGGAGAGGGCCTCGAGCTGGGGCCAGACCCGGGCCCGGTCGCCCACCAACAGGAGCAGCTCGGGCCGGAACGCGCGCGGTGCCAGCGCCAGCTGGGCCTCGAGGCGCGGCGTCTGCGCGGCCTCGAGCAGCCGGGACAGGTCCGCCAGCTCGAGTCCCAGGCGCGCCTGGGTGGCCGCGATCTCGCACAGCCCGCCGGTGGAGGCCGCGGCCTCGACCACCCGGTGCGCCAGGGAGCGGCGCGCCTTCTGGTCCTCTTCGGGCGTGAGGTCCGCGGCGCGCAGGCGCGCGAACTCGGCCAGGAACTCCGCGATCGCCGGTCCGGTGGCATCGACCTGCACGCTGGCGCCCGCCGACAGGTAGGCGCCGCCGTCCCAGGCCGTATAGCGGGCGCTGGCGCCGTAGGTCCAGTTCTTGGCCTCGCGCAGGTTCATGTTGAGGCGGCTCGAGAAGGTGCCGCCCAGCACGGTGGTGATCAGCTCGAGGTCGAGGCGTTCGGGGCTCGCCGGAGGCACCGCCCGGGTCAGGAAACGCACCTGGGTCTGCGTCGTGCCGGGGGCGTCGACGAAGACGATGCGCATCCCGGACAGGGGCGCCGGCAGGGCCGGCACGACCGCTGCGGGGGCAGTCCCCACCCGACCGGCCAGTCCGGCCAGCCCGGCGGAAAGGCGCCGCTGCGCCTGCTCGAGGGGCCATGGCGCCGCGCAGAACAAGCGCCCGCCCGCCGCCAGCAAGCGCTGCCGCAGGGCCTGCAGCTGCGCCAGTTCGAGGGCTTCGAGCCCGGCCACGCTGCCCTGGGGCGGATGGCCGAAGGGATGCTCGTTTCCGAACCAGACGGCCCGCTGCACCCGGGCGGCCACGCGGGCCGGGTCGTCGCCCTCGGAGCGCAGGTCCTCGAGCCGCTTGGCGCGCAGGCGCTTGAAGTCGGCCTCGGTCAGGGTCGGGCGCAGCAGGGCCGATTCGAGCAGCTCGATGGCGCGGTCCGCGTTCTGCGCCAGCACGTCCAGGCTGACCAGCGTCGAGTCGTCCGAGACGCGCAGGTCCAGGGTCGCTCCGAGCCGGCGCAGGCGCTGCGCGAAGCCCTCCGCGTCGAGCTGCTCGCCGTCCGGCAAGGTCGCGCCTTCATCCAGCAGGTCGAACAGCAGCGCCACGGCGCCCTCGCGGCCCGGGCCGTCCAAGCCCGATCCGAAGGGCAGCAGCAGCCGCAGGGCGACGAAGGGCGCCGCCGGGCGCTCGAAATAGGTCAGCGGCAGACCCGGCCCGAGGTCGAGCTCTTCGGCCTCGAGCGCCAGGCGCCCCATGGCCGCGGGCGCGGGGCGCTGGTCGCGGGGGTTCTCGGCCGGCTCCGCGAGCCGGGGCACCACGTGCAGGATCGCCCGCCCGTTCTGCGCGAAGACGCCGCTGGCCAGGGAGCGTAGTCCGTTGGCGTCGATGCGGCGATAGCGCTCGAGGTCGCGCTGCAGGCCGTCCGGCTCGCCGAAGTGGAAGGCGTAGCTGTTGAGCAGGTCGGCGCGCTCGCGCAGGCTGTCCACGGGCCGCAGCAGGCGCAGCTCGTAGGCGGCCTTGAAGGGCGCCATCTCGGCCTCCCCGATGGCCCCCCCGGCCACGTCGCGCAGGACCTGCTCGATCGCCGCTTCGACCCGCTCGAGGTCCACCCCGGGCAGCGCGTAGGCCTGCACGTGGAAGCTCGAACCGAGCACGCCCGAATATTGGAAGGCGGCCACGTCGGCGCACAGGGGCTCTTCGACCACCAGGCGGCGGTAGAGCCGACCGGAGGGCGCCTCGGCCAGCAGCCCGGCGAGCAGATCGAGCTCGGCATCGCCGCGCTCGTAGGCCTTCGGCGAGTGCCAGGCCATGTGCACCAAGGGCAGGCGCACATCGTCCACCAGGGTCCGGCGGCGGGTCTCGTCCAGGGTGATCGGCGGGACCTCCTGGCGCGGCGGGTCGTCGCCGCGCTGCAGGGTGCCGAACAGTTCGGCGATCAAGGGCTTGAGCGCCTCTGGATCGAAGTCCCCCGCCACGACCAGGGAGGCGTTGCAGGGCACGTAGAAGGTCTGGAAGAAATCGATCACGTCCTCGAGCGTGGCCGCCTGGATGTGCTCGGGACGCCCGATGGTGCTGATGTGATAGGGATGGTCGGGCGGGTAGAGCAGCTGGGAGATCGCCAGCTGGCCCATGCCATAGGGCTGATTCTCGTAGTTCTGGCGGTACTCGTTGAGCACCACGCCGCGCTGGATCTCCAGCTTGGCGGGGGTCATCACCTGGTCGAGGCGCTCGAGGCGATCGGCTTCGAGCCACAGCAGCGTGGGCAGCTCGGAGCTGGGCCCCCAGGAGTAATAGTTGGTGCGGTCGATCGAGGTGCTGGCGTTGTTGGCCGCTCCGCCGGCCTCCATGATCAGGTCGAAGCTCGGGGCCCGCTCGGTGCCCATGAACATGAGGTGCTCGAACAGGTGCGCGAAGCCGGTGCGGTCGCGGGGCTCGTCCTTGCTGCCCACGCGGTACCAGACGTTGACCACGGCCTGGGGCGCGGAGCGGTCCGGCGCCAGGATCACCTGCATGCCGTTCTCGAGCGTGTAACGCTCGTGGGCCAAGGGCGAAGCAGATTGCTGCCCGGCCGCCCCGAAGGCGGGCAGCCACGGGGCCAGGGCCAGCAGGGCGGCCCAGGGGGCCGGGTTCGGGAAAACGGTCATCGGGAGTCCAGCTTGGGAACGGTTCGAACGGCCCGGCGCGGCGCCAGCTGGCGCCCGCCGGCGCGCAGCATAGCGGCATCCCGACCGCGCCGAGGGAGGCCGCGCGGGACTTCCGTCCGCGGACCCCGCGCCCCGGGCCGGGTCCGATGATTGAGACGACCGCGGCCCGCCGTTATCTTCTTTGCCCCGCTCGGGCCGACGCCGCTCACCTTCCGGGGCTGCCGCCCGACCGACCCGCCCATGTCCGACAAGATCATCTTCCAGCTCCAGGATCTGCGCAAGTTCTACGGCCAGCGCGAGGTCCTGAAGGGCATCACCCTGTCCTTCCTCGAAGGCGCCAAGATCGGGGTGATCGGCTCCAACGGCTCGGGCAAGTCCAGCCTGCTGCGGATCATCTCGGGCGAGGACAAGCAGTTCGAGGGCATCGCGCGACCGATCGCTGGCCTCTCGATCGGCTATCTGTCCCAGGAGCCGCCGCTGGACGAGCGCCTGGACGTGGGCGGCAACCTGGACCAGGCCGTGGCGCCCCTGCGGGCCATCGAAGCGCGCTACAACGAGGTGCTCGGGCTGCTCGGCAGCGTCAGCGGCGCCGAGGAGGAGAAGCTCAACCGCGAGTACGAGCGGCTCCAGAACGAGATGGACACCAAGGGCATCTGGGACCTCGACAGCCGGCTGGAGCAAGCCGCGGGCGCCCTGGTGCTGCCGCCCTTCGAGGCCGACGTGACCAAGCTCTCCGGCGGCGAGCGCCGCCGCGTGGCGCTGGCCAAGCTGTTGCTCTCGCACCCCGACATGCTGCTGCTCGACGAGCCCACCAACCACCTCGACGCGGAGACGATCGAGTGGCTCGAGCAGTATCTCAAGGAGTACACCGGCACGGTGATCCTGATCACCCACGACCGCTACTTCCTCGACAACGTGGTCGGCTGGATGCTCGAGATCGAGCGCGGCAAGGGCACCCCCTACCAGGGCAATTATTCGGAGTACCTGGCCCAACGCGAGAAGGACTTGAACCAGAAGCGCTCTTCCGACCAGCGCCTGCTCAAGATGATCGAACGCGAGCGCGAGTGGAAGAACCAGAGCCCCAAGGCGCGCACGACCAAGAACAAGGCCCGCCTCAAGCGCTACGAGGACATGATCACCCAGAAGGTCGACGAGCTGGTCGAATCGATCGATCTGCGGCTGCCGCCCGGACCGCGGCTGGGCGACAAGGTCCTCGAGGCCAAGGGCATCACCAAGTCCTTCGGCGAGCGGACCCTGTTCAAGGACCTGTCCTTCAGCCTGCCCCCGGGCTCGATCCTGGGCGTGGTCGGCGCCAACGGCATGGGCAAGACCACCATGCTGCGCATCCTCCTGGGCAAGGAAAAACCCGACTCGGGCAGCGTGGAGATCGGCTCGACCGTGGCCCTGACCTACCTGGACCAATCGCGCCTGGTGCTCGACGACAGCAAGAGCGTCTACCAGAACATCACCGAGGGCAACGACCTGATCCCCTTCGGCGACAAGACCCTCGACGGCCGCGCCTACGTGGCGCGCTTCAACTTCAAGGGCGAAGACCAGCAGAAGCTGCTGGGGGAATGCTCCGGGGGCATGCGCAACCGGGTGCTGCTGGCGCGCATGCTCAAGCACGGCGCCAACGTGCTGCTGCTCGACGAACCCACCAACGACCTGGACCTCGACACCCTGCGCGTGCTCGAGGACGCGATCGAGAATTTCGCCGGCTCGGCGATCGTGGTCAGCCACGACCGTTATTTCCTGAACCGTATCGTGACCCACATCCTGGCCTTCGAGGGCGATGGGATGGTCAACTTCCACTACGGCACCTACGAGGATTACTCGGAGTGGCGCAAGGAATGGCGCCAGCGCATGGGGCTCGGCCCCGAGTCACGCGCGGGCCGCTACCGGCGCTTCCGGCGCGCCTGAGCTGCGGGCGGCGGCGGCCCCGGGACGCCCGGGGGCCCGACGCTTCCATCCCCTTCCAGTCCCGCACCCCGCGCTCCTGGCGCTGCGCGCCCTAGCTGTCAGCCGCCCGCGTCTTCCCCCGCCGCGTCTCCCCCGCCGCGTCTTCCCCCCCCTTTGCGCCCATGGGCCCCGCCGCCGAAGCGCTCCGCCGCACCGCCCTGGCGGAACTGTGGGCCTACCGGCCCGCCGATCCGACCCAGGTCGGGCTGCGCGAGCGCTTCCTCGACCTGCTGGCCCCGGGCCCGCAGGCGCTCGGGCGCGACCGCCTGCCCGGACACCTGACCGCTTCCGCCCTGGTGCTCGACGCCGCCGGCGAGCGCGGCCTGCTGCTCGAGCATCCCAAGCTCGGCCGCTGGCTGCAGCCGGGCGGACACCTGGAATGGGACGCGAGCTTGGCCGCGGCGGCCCTGCGCGAGGTGCGCGAGGAGACCGGGCTCGAGCGCCTGGCCCTCGCGGGCGGGGTCCTCGACCTGGACCTGCATCCGATCCCCGCGCGCCGCCGCGCGGACGGCGCCGAGGAGCCCGGGCACTGGCACTACGACGTGCGCTTCCTGGTGCGGGTCCTGGCGGACCCGACCCGCCCCCCGGGAACAGGCCGCGCCGAGGCCGCGACCCTCGGCCCCGAAGCGGCCCCGCTGCGCTGGTTTCGACCCGCCGAGCTCGACACCCTCGACACCGACGATTCCGTGCGGCGCCTGTTCCGGCGCGCCTGGCGCGGGCGCTGACCCGCGGCCGCGGGGAGCCCTGCCCCCGCCGCTCCAGGGAATCCCCCAGCCCCCCTCAGAGCAGCCCATGGCCTCAGAGCCCCCCCCGCCCCCCGAACCCCAGCGAAGCGGGGACAGCTTCGCCGCGGGCATGCCGGGCTCGCCGGTCAACCGCCGCCTCGGGATCGTCACGGAGGATCTCGAGGGCGGCGCGGTGCGCCTGTCGCTCGAGACCGACGGGAGCTTCCACAACGAGCTCGGCTTCGTCCACGGCGGCATCGCCGCCTTCCTGCTCGACGGGGCCATGGGCCGGGCCATCGGCCGCTGCCTGGGACCCGGGGAACTGTGCGCCACGGTCGAGCTTTCGATCCAGTTCCTGGCGCCCGCCCAGGGCCGGCTCGCGGCCCAGGCCCAGGTCGACAAGCTCGGCCGGCAGGTGGCCTTCGCCAGCGCCGAATGCCGCCGCGCCGACGGCGTCGTGGTGGCCCGCGCCCACGGCACCTGGGCGCTCAAGCGGCGCTCGCGCTCACAGCCCTGAGGGGGGGCCGGATCAGCCGCAGCCGGTCCAGTGCGCCACCAGGGCCGGCAGCAGCTCGGCGCTGCGCCCGGCCAGGAACAGGTCCTCGGGCGCCAGGTTGAGGGGCGGCTCCAGGGCTTGGACCAGGGTCGCGGCGCCGGCCTGGCGCGCCAGGTCCAGCAGTCCCGCAGCCGGGTACACGGCGCCCGAGGTACCGATCGCCAGGAACCAGTCGGCCCGCTCCACCGCGGATTGGATCGCCTCGAGGTGCCTGGGCTGCTCCCCGAACCAGACCACGTGGGGCCGCAACCGGGCCGCACCGCAGGCGGGGCAGGGCACGAAGCGCTGTGGATCGAGGGAGGTCCGATCGGCGCAGACCCGGCGGCAGGCCTCGCACCAAAGCTCCAGCAGCTGGCCGTGCATCGAAAGGGGCCGGCTGCCGGCCCGCTGGTGGAGATCGTCGACGTTCTGGCTGATCAGGGTGAAGCTGCCCCCGCCGCGGACCAGCCAGCGTTCGAGCTCGACCAGGGCCCGGTGGGCGGGCCCGGGCTCGACCTCCAGGAGCCGCCGACGCCGCTCTTGGTAGAAGCGCCAGACCCGGGCCGGATCCCGGGCCCAGGCCCGCGGCGTGGCCAGCTCCTCCACCGGCTGCCCGTCCCACAGGCCGCCCGCCCCGCGGAAGGTCGGCAGCCCCGCGTCGGCGGAGATGCCCGCGCCGCTCAGCACCACCAGCTGGGCCCTCGCGGCGAGGGCCGGGAGTTCCCTGAGGGAGATCACGCCGCCCCGGGGGGCTCGGAAACCGGGCTCCGCTCCCGCGGGCCCCGGCAGCCGGTTCGAATCCGCCATGTCCCGAAGGTAGCCCGGGCCCAGCTCGGGCAGATGCCCCCCCGCCGCGCCAGCCGACAGGAGACGGGGACCCCGCCCCGGCCCTATCCTCCTGATGCATAGCAGGCCGGCCTACGCTCACGCGCTCCCATGACCCAGCTGCCCAGCCGCTCGAACCTCGATTTCGTCGAGGAGCTCTACGTCCGCTTCCTCGAGGATCCGGACGCGGTCGATCCCGCCTGGAGAGAGTACTTCCAGAGCTTGGGCGAAGCGCAGCCGCGCGCGGGCGGCCTACGCCTGGGTCCGAGCAGGGGGCCGGCCTCCCTGTTCCATGCCGTCGGGGCGCCCGCCGCCGGGCACACGCCGGCCGAGCCCGCGCGCAACGGCAGCGCCGCCAACGGCAGCCTGGCCTCGGCGCGGGACGTGGCCGAACGCCAGGACCGCGTCGACCAGTTGATCCGCGCCTATCGCGTGCGCGGCCACCTGCTGGCCGACCTGGATCCGCTGGGCCTGCCGCGCCCGCCGCAGCCCGAGCTCGAGATGTCGTACTACGGCCTGAGCGAGTCCGACCTCGAGCGCCGCTTCAGCTCGCGCACGATCTTCGGGACACAATCCCAGACCCTCAGGCAGATGCTGGAGCGCCTGCGCGCCACCTACTGCCGCACGATCGGCGTGCAATTCATGCACATCGACGACCTGCGCACCAAGAACTGGCTGATGGAGCGCATGGAGGGCACCGAGAACCGCATCAAGCTGACGCGCGCCGAACAGCTGCGCATCCTGACCTGCCTGACCGACGCGGTCATCTTCGAGGACTTCCTGCAGAAGAAGTTCCTGGGGGCCAAGCGCTTCTCCCTCGAAGGCGGCGAGAGCCTGATCCCGCTGCTGGACATGGCCATCGAGGAGTCGGCGCGCCACGGCGTGAAGGAGATCGTGTTCGGCATGGCCCACCGCGGACGCATCAACGTCCTGGCCAACATCCTGGGCAAGCCTCCGGCGCAGATCTTCTACGAATTCGAGGACCTGCATCCCGAGGAGAACTTCGGCCGCGGCGATGTCAAGTACCACCTGGGCTACTCCAGCGACCGCGAGACCAGCGCCGGGCACAAGGTGCATCTGACGCTGTGCTTCAACCCCTCGCACCTCGAGTTCGTCAACCCGGTCGCCCTGGGGCGGATGCGCGCCAAGCAGGATCGCTACGAGGATCGCGAACGCCGCGGCGGCATGGCGATCCTGATCCACGGGGATGCGGCCTTCATCGGCCAGGGCGTCGTGGCGGAAACGCTGAACCTGTCCGAACTGGAGGCCTACCGCACCGGCGGCACCCTGCATGTGGTGGTCAACAACCAGGTCGGGTTCACCACCAAGGCCGGCGATGCGCGCTCGTGCACCTACGCGACGGACATCGCCAAACTGCTGCAGATCCCGATCTTCCACGTCAACGGCGAGGATCCCGAGGCGGTCATGCAGGTCGTGCGCCTGGCGCTCGAGTTCCGCGCCGTGTTCCAGAAGGACGTGGTCATCGACATGTACTGCTACCGGCGCTACGGGCACAACGAGGGCGACGAGCCCGAGTTCACCCAGCCGCTGATGTACCGCGCGATCAAGGCCAAGCAGTCGGTGCGCGAGGCCTACCTGCAGCGCTTGACCTCCCTGGGCGAGATCACCCGCGAGGAGGCCGAGCGCATCGCCGCGGAACGCCGCAGCGTGCTCGATCAGCACCTGGCGGACGCGCGCCGCGAGGACTTCAAGAAGGAGAAAAACTTCCTGGGCGGGGTCTGGACCGAGTTCCGCGGCGGGCGCGACACGGACGTGCCGCGCATCCAGGCCAAGTGCGAGATCGCCGAACTCCAGCGCGTGATGGGTGCGCTGTGCCGGCTGCCAGAGGGCTTCACGCCGCACCCCAAGATCGAGCGCCTGCTGGCCCAGCGCCAGGAGATGGCCCGCGGCGAGAGGCCCCTGGACTGGGCCGCGGCCGAGGCCCTGGCCTTCGGCACCTTGGCGCTGCTGGGCAAGCCCGTGCGCTTGACCGGTCAAGACGTGGAGCGCGGCACCTTCAGCCACCGCCACGCGGTGCTGCACGACTACAAGACCGGCGAAGAGTACTGCCCGCTGCTGCACCTGGCCCCCGACCAGGGCCGGGTCGAGATCGAGAACAGCCCCCTGTCCGAGGTCGCGGTGATGGGCTTCGAGTACGGCTACTCGATGGATCGCCCCAAGGGCTTGACCTGCTGGGAGGCCCAGTTCGGCGATTTCGTCAACGTGGCCCAGGTGATCATCGACCAGTTCATCGTCTCGGCCGAGGCCAAGTGGAACCGCCTCTCGGGGCTGGTGCTGCTGCTGCCCCACGGCTTCGAGGGCCAGGGGCCCGAGCACTCCAGCGCCCGGCTGGAGCGCTTCCTGGCGCTCGCCGCCGAGGACAACATCCAGGTGATCGTGCCCACGACCCCGGCGCAGTATTTCCATGCGCTGCGCCGGCAGGTGCTGCGCCCCTGGCGCAAGCCGCTGATCGTGATGACCCCCAAGAGCCTGCTGCGCCATCCGCGCGCGGTCTCGAGCCTGGAGGACTTGACCCCGGGCCACTACCAGCGCGTGCTGCCGGACCATGGCCGGCTGCAGCTCGCCGACGGCAAGGCGCGTGCGATCGACACGAGCAAGGTCGAGCGTCTGCTGTTGTGCAGCGGCAAGCTCTACTACGAGCTCGAGGAGCGCCGCGACCAGGAAGGCCGGCACGATGTGGGTCTGCTGCGGCTCGAGCAGCTCTACCCGTTGGCCGAGGACGACCTGCGCCACGCCCTGGCCCCCTACCGGCCGGACGTGCCCCTGATCTGGGTCCAGGAGGAGCCCCGCAACATGGGCGCCTGGCCCTACCTGCAGACCCAGGGCCAGCTGCACGCGCGGGTCCTGGCCCAGCACCGCTTCTTCGGCATCACCCGCCGGGCGGCGGCCGTGCCCGCCACGGGCTCCAACGCGGCCCACAAGCTGGAGCAAAAGCAGCTCATCGACCAGGCCTTCGGGCCCCTCGCTTAACCTCTCTGGCCGAAAGCCCCCTGCCCCGGTCGGGCGCCGCTGGCGCCGCCCGGGCCTGAACGCCCCTCGATCCTCCGACCATGAGCCAAGCCCCCACCAGCCTGGGCGAGCGCATCGCCCTGGAAGTCCCCCCGATCGGCGAGTCCGTCACCGAGGTCCAGGTCGGGGCTTGGCGCGTGGCGCCGGGCAGCCCGGTCAAAAAGGACCAGATCCTGGTCGAGCTCGAATCCGACAAGGCCACCGTGGAGCTGCCCGCGCCGGCGGACGGCGTGGTCGAGGAGATCTACAAGTCGAAGGGCAACCTGGCCGGGATCGGCGAGGCGATCGGGGTGCTGCGGGTCGGCGCGGCCCCCGCCGCTGGCCCCGGGCCCGCAGGCTCGGGCGGCCAGAAGCCCGCCCCGGCCGCCGCGACCGCCCCGACCG
>ERZ1066117.390-NODE-390-length-36781-cov-7.694631_pt1 | contig 36781 bp, 28 predicted proteins | sample MGYA00382764_ERZ1066117 | MGnify/ENA primary metagenome ERZ1066117 (study PRJEB33369, sample SAMEA5778347) | biofilm metagenome | biome: Industrial cooling water; feature: Water cooling tower basin; material: Biofilm | place: United Arab Emirates | collected...
GGCCGCGGCCGAGCGCCGGGCGGTGACCAGGCTGAACATCGCGCTGGTGGAGAACACCGTGCGCATCCGCGAGCTGGAAGCCGAGCTGCGCACCCGCGCCGGCCTGCCGGAGTTGCAGCGCTGGAACGATGCGGTGTTCCAGCTTTCCGCGCCACAGGGCGGGCAGATCCTGCAATCGCCGGTGCAGCTGGCGGCCTTTGCCGCGCGGCCGGAAGCGCCGCCGGCCGTGCGCTATGCGCTGGCCGAAGAGGGCGTGCCGGCGGCACAGCCCGCGCCGCCACCGGCGGCGCCCGGCGGCGCGCGGCTGGTGAAGGCCAGCTTTGAAGCTCAGCCGCCCGCCGAGACTGCAGCGGCCGAACCCGAGGCGTTGCCCGATCCGGTGGAACCGCAAGGCGGGGAGAGCTGATGGCCAGCATTCCGGGCACCGGCAGCGACCTTGCGCCTTCTTCGCCCGCCGGCACCAAGGTTGCTGGCGAGCGCGTCACGGCGCGCGCCCAGGCCCGCCAGCGCCTGGCCTTCCTGATCATGCTGTTCCCGCTGCTGGCGCTGCTGATCCTGGCGCGGCTGATCGATCTGGCGGTCATCGAGGGCCAGCCGGCCGGCGAGGCCGCGCCGATCACCGCTGCCCCGCCGCGCGGCGACATCGTCGATCGCAACGGCGTGGAGCTGGCGCGCACCTTCGAGGCCTATGCCATCACGGTAATGCCGCGGCGCCTCGCCTCCGATCCCGAGATCCTGGCCACCAAGCTGGCCGAGATTCTGCCCGAGCGCAGCCGCGAGGATATCCTGGCCGATCTCACCAGCCGGAAGAGCTTCCGCTATCTGGCGCGGCGCGTGCTGCCCGGCCAGGCGCGGCGCATCAACGAGCTGGGCGAACCGGCCATCGAACTCGCCCGCGAAGCCGAACGGCTCTATCCGAACATCAACCTCGCGGCGCAGGCGCTGGGCTACACCAACGATCAGGGCAAGGGCCTGATCGGGGTGGAAAAGGCCTTCGATGCGCGGCTGGCCGATCCGGTGCAGCGCGCCCAGCCGCTGGTGCTGGCGCTGGATGTGCGCGTGCAGCAGGCGATGCAGAATGAACTTGCAGCGCTGATCACCGATCAGAACGCCAAGGGCGCCGCCGGCGTGGTGATGGATGTGAACAGCGGCGAGGTGATCGCCATGGTCTCGCTGCCGGATTTCAATCCCAATGCCCCCGGCCAGCGCGCCGATGGCCAGAAATACACTGTGGAGAATGATGACGGCAGCCGCTTCAACCGCGTGACGCTGGGCGGCTATGAGCTGGGCTCCACCTTCAAGGCCTTCACCATCGCCACTGCGCTGGAAACCGGCGTGCTGACCAACCTGCAGAAGCAATATGATGCCACCCGCCCGATCGAGGTGGCCGGTTTCCGCATCCGCGACGATCATGCCAAGAACCGCTGGCTCACCGTGCCGGAAATCTTCATGTATTCCAGCAATATCGGCACCGCCCGCATGGCCATCGAGCTGGGCCGCGAGCGCCAGCGCGACTATCTCGACAAGCTGGGCTTCCTGAAGCCGCTGGAGTTCGAGCTGCAGGAAAAGGCCCGCCCGCAATATCCGGCGCTGTCCAACTGGGGCCAGCTCGCCACCATGACGATCAGCTATGGCCACGGCCTTTCGGTGACGCCGCTGCACCTCGCCAACGCCTATGCGACGCTGGTCAACGGCGGCTTCTATCGCCCGCCCACCATCCTGAAGCGCGATGCCGCCGCCGTGCCGCCCGGTCGCCGCGTGTTCTCGGAGTCCACCAGCCTCGAAATCCGCCGCCTGCTGCGCCTCGTCGTCACCAACGGCACCGGCCGCAAGGCGGACGTGCCGGGCTACCGGGTGGGCGGCAAGACCGGCACCGCCGAGAAGATCGAGGGCGGCCGCTATGTGAAGGGCCAGAACGTGGTGAACTTCGCCGCTGTCTTCCCGGTCGATGCACCGCGCTACGTGGTGGTGGCGATGATCGACGACCCCCGCGGCTCCAAGGCCACCTATGGCTTCCGCACCGCCGGCATGGTGGTGGCCCCCGCCATCAACCGCATCATCCGCCGCATCGCCCCGGCACTGGGCGTGCTGCCCGATGAAAGCCGCGATCTCAATCTCGCCGGCATGTTGCCCGCCAAGGCCGAAGCGAAGGAATAGCGGGTGGCGGCGCGCGGTCTCACCCTTGGCGATCTGGTAAACGGTGGCGGCAACGCCGCCGTCACTGCATGTGCGATCGATCATCGCAAGGTGGCGCCGGGCACCATCTTTGGCGCCTTCCAGGGCGCGCGGGTGAATGGCGAGGATTTCATCCCGGCCGCCATCGCCGCCGGCGCCGTGGCCGTGGTTGCCCGCCCGGAGGCCCGGGTGGAAGGGGCGCTGCACATCGCCGATACCAATCCGCGCCGCGCTTTCGCCAGGGTGGCAGCAAAGGTGTTCGCCCCCTTCCCGGCCGTCACTGTGGCCGTCACCGGCACCAACGGCAAGACCAGCACCGCCGAACTGACCCGCCAGTTGTGGCAGATGGCCGGGCACCGCAGCGCCAGCATCGGCACATTGGGTGTCACCACCGGTTATGACCGCGTGTCGCCGCGCGAGGGCACCGGCGGGCTGACCACGCCCGACATCGTGACCTTCCTCGCCACCATGGCCGGGCTGGCGCGCGAGGGCATCAGCCATGCCGCTTTCGAAGCCTCAAGCCACGGGCTCGACCAGTATCGCACCGAGGGCCTGCCGGTCAGGGCCGCGGCCTTCACCAATCTCTCCCGCGACCATCTCGATTACCATGGCTCGATGGAAGCCTATTTCACCGCCAAAGCGCGGTTGTTCGGCGAGGTGCTGGATGGCGATGGCACGGCGGTGGTGTGGGCCGATGATGGCGACTGGTCGGCGCGGGTGATCGACATCGTGCAGGCGCGCGGGCTGAAGCTGCTCACCGTGGGCGAACGCGGCGCGGCCCTGAAGCTGGTCAGCCGCACGCCCACCGCGCTGGGCCAGGCGCTGGTGATCGAAGCCGGCGGCTCCACCCACAAGGTGACGCTGCCGCTGATCGGCGCCTACCAGGCCGCCAACGCGCTGACCGCGGCCGGGCTGGTGATTGCCACGGGCGGCGACACGGCCCGCACGCTGGCTGACCTCGCCCGCGTGCAGGGTGTGCGCGGCCGGCTGGAGCGGGCTGTCATCACCCGTTCAGGCGCGGCGGTCTATGTGGATTATGCCCACACGCCCGATGCCATCGTGGCCGCCTGCGCGGCGCTGCGTCCGCATGTGACGGGCCGACTGATTCTGGTTCTGGGTGCCGGCGGCGATCGTGACGCCGGCAAGCGTCCCCTGATGGGGGAGGCTGCGGCCGCCCATGCCGATGTCGTCATCGTAACCGACGACAACCCGCGTAGTGAAGACCCGGCGGCCATTCGCGCCGCGATCCTCCGCGCCGCCCCCGGCGCGCAGGCCATAGCGGATCGCCGCCGGGCAATCACCCACGCGGTCCTCATGGCCCTTGCCGGTGACGTCGTCCTGGTTGCCGGCAAGGGCCATGAACAGGGCCAGATCATCGGAGACAGGGTGCTGCCCTTCGATGATGTGACCGTGGCGCGGGAGTGCGCGGCATGAGCCTGTGGACCAGCGCCGCCATCGCCGCTGCCTGTGGCGGCAGCGCCAGCGCCGAGTTCGCCTGCAACGGCGTCAGCTTCGACAGCCGGGAGGTGGACGCCGGGGACCTGTTCATCGCGCTGAAGGGCGAGGCGACCGACGGCCACCGCTTCATCGAGGCTGCGCTGGCGCGTGGTGCCGCCGGCCTGCTGGTGAGCGAGCCCTGCGCCGCCCCGCATGTGCGCGTTCCCGACACCATGGCGGCCCTCAATGCGCTGGGCGCCGCCGCGCGTGACCGCAGCGCCGCCACCCGCATCGGGGTGACCGGCAGTGTCGGCAAGACCGGCGTGAAGGAAGCGCTGAAGGAAGCGCTGTCCCGCTTTGCGCCGGATGCCGTCCATGCCTCGGTGAAGAGCTACAACAATCACACCGGCGTGCCGCTGTCCCTCGCGCGCATGCCGGCTGAAAGCCGTTTCGGCGTGTTCGAGATGGGCATGAACCACGCCGGCGAACTGGCAGCGCTCACCCAGCTGGTGCGCCCGCACATCGCCATCGTCACCTGGGTGGCATCGGCGCACCGCGAATTCTTCGCCACCGAAGCCGATATCGCGGCGGCCAAGGCGGAGATCTTCGGCGGCCTGCCCGCTGGCGGCACCGCCATCATCCCGGCCGACAATGCGCACGCCCCCCTGCTGGCGCGCGCCGCCCGCGATGCCGGCGCCCGCGTGGTGCGCTTTGGCCGGGCCGCCGATGCCGAGGTGCGCGCCGAACAGGTGGCGCTGCATCCCGATTGTTCCTGCGTGACCGCCCGCATCCATGGCGAGCAGCTGATCTTCAAGGTGGGCATGGCCGGCGCGCACTGGGTGAACAATGCGCTCGCCGTGCTGGCCGGGGTGTACGCAGCGGGCGGAGACCTGGCGCTGGCCGGCCTGGCGCTGGCCGAGATGAACGGCCTGCCCGGCCGTGGCCGGCGGCTGCGGGTGCCCGCCCAGCATGGTCAGGCGATCATCATCGATGAGGCCTATAACGCCAATCCGGCCAGCATGGCAGCGAGCCTTGCCGTGCTGCGCGATGTCGCCCCCGCCCGCCATGGCCGCCGGCTGGCATTGTTGGGCGCGATGAAGGAACTGGGCGCGCACAGCGATGAGCTCCACGCCGGGCTGGCCGCCAACGTGCTGGAGGCCGGCGTGGCCGTCGCGGTGCTGGTGGGGGCGGAGATGCAGCCGCTGGCCGAGGCGCTGAAGCGGCGCATCGATGTGCGCCATGTCGTCGATGCCGATGCCGCGCTGGCCGAGCTGGCGCCATTGATCGCGGCGGATGACGTGCTGCTGGTGAAGGGATCCAATTCGATGCGACTGGCGCGCGTGATCGAGGCGCTTGGGCAGGAGGCGCTGGCATGATCAAGCTGCTCGCCGAACTGGCCGGCTATGAGGGCCTGTTCAACCTGTTCCGCTACATCAGTTTCCGGGCGATCGGCGCGCTGATGACGGCGCTGGCCATCGCCCTGCTGCTGGGGCCGCGCTTCATCGACATGCTGCGCATGAAGCAGGGCAAGGGCCAGCCGATCCGCGAGGACGGGCCGGAATGGCACCTGCTCACCAAGCGCGGCACCCCCACCATGGGCGGGCTGCTCATCCTGATCGGCTTCACCGTTTCCACCCTGCTGTGGATGGACCTGGAGAACGGCTTCGTGTGGGCGGCGCTGGGCGTGACGCTGGGCTTCGGCGCCATCGGCTTCATGGACGATTATGACAAGGTGACGAAGCAGAGCCACAAGGGCGTTTCGGGCAAGGTGCGCCTGGCGCTGGAGTTCCTGATCGCTGGCCTGGCCTGCGCCTTCATCGCCAGCCGCACCGGCTTCACCCTCTACCTGCCGTTCCTCAAGGATTTCGGCCTGCATCTTGGCCTGTTCTACATCGGCTTTGCCGCCTTCATCGTCACCGGCTTCGGCAATGCCGTGAACCTCACCGACGGGCTCGACGGGCTGGCCACCATGCCGGTGGTGATCGCCGCCGGGGCCTTTGCCATCATCGCCTATCTGGTGGGGAACATCCGCTTTTCCGACTATTTGGGCGTGCATCACGTGCCAGGCTCAGGCGAACTGGCGGTTTTTTGCGCGGCGCTGATCGGGGCGTGCCTGGGCTTCCTGTGGTTCAACGCGCCGCCAGCCATGGTGTTCATGGGTGATACCGGCAGCCTGGCGCTGGGCGGCGCGCTCGGCACCATCGCGGTTGTGACCAATCACGAGATCGTGCTGCTGGTGATTGGCGGCCTGTTCGTGCTCGAAACATTGTCGGTGATTATCCAGGTGGGCAGCTTCAAGCTCACCGGCAAGCGCGTGTTCCGCATGGCACCGCTGCACCACCACTACGAGAAGAAGGGGTGGAAGGAGTCCACCGTGGTGATCCGCTTCTGGATCATCGCCATCCTGCTGGCGCTGGCGGGCCTCGCCACGCTGAAGCTCAGGTGATCACCAGCCCCGCCTTTGCCGGCCAGCGCTGGGGCGTGCTGGGCCTTGCCCGCACCGGAAAGGCGGTGGCGGCAGCGCTGGCCGCGTCTGGCGCCCAGGTGTGGGGCTGGGACGATGGCGAAGCGGCACGGGCGAGCTTCGACGGCCGCCTGGTCGATCTGAACAGCGCCGATCTGTCTGGCCTGGCCGGCATTGTCGTCTCGCCAGGCGTGCCGCATTCGGCGCCGATCTTTGCGGCGGCGGCGCGGTTCGGGGTGCCGGTTGTGGGCGATAGCGAGCTGTTCGCCCGCGCGCTCGCCACCATGCCGCCGGTGAAGATCGTTGGCATCACCGGCACCAACGGCAAGTCCACCACCACGGCCCTTGTGCATCACCTGTGCCGCACGGCCGGGCTTCCCAGTGCGATGGGCGGTAACATCGGCCTGCCGATCATGGCGCAGGATGTGCTGCCAGAAGGCGGCGTGTGGGTGCTGGAACTCTCCAGCTACCAACTGGAGATCACCCACAGCCTCGCCTGCGACATCGCCATTCTCACCAACATCACGCCCGATCATCTGGAGCGGCACGGGACCATGGCGGCCTATGCCGGCGCCAAGGCGCGGCTGTTCGCCATGCAGAAGGCCGGCAGCACCGCCATCGTGGGCGCCGCCGCGCAGGCCGCCTGGCAGGTGGCGAACGGGCCGGCCCATGTCATCCGCAGCGAGGATGTCGCCCTGCCCGGCGCCCAGGCCGACTGGCCGGGCCTGCAGGGCCCGCACAATCTGGAAAACGCCCGCGCCGCCGTCGCCGCCGCCCGCGTGCTGGGGATCGCTGATGACGTGATTGCCAGCGGGCTGGCCAGCTACACCGCGCTCGATCATCGCATGGAGCCGGTGGCGACCATCGCCGGTGTGCAGTTCATCAACGACAGCAAGGCCACCAATCCGGACAGCACCGCCCCGGCGCTGACGGCATACCCCCGCATCCACTGGATTGCCGGCGGCCGGCCCAAGCTGGACAGCGCCGGTCGCGCCGATCTGTCAGCGGTGAAGGCCAATCTTGGCAATGTGGTCCACGCCTGGCTGATCGGCGAGGCGGCACCGGCCTTTGCCGGGGAACTGGCGGGCCTGGTGCCGGTCACGCAGGCCGGCACGCTGGCCGCCGCGCTGGCCGGTGCCGTGAGCGCGGCGAAGCCGGGCGATGCGGTGCTGTTCAGCCCGGCGGCGGCGAGCTTTGATCAGTATCGGGATTTCGAGCATCGCGGACAGGCGTTCCGCGATGCGGTGGCAGCGCTGAAGGGGGATGCGGCGTGAACCTCACCGGCAACATGGCGCGCGGCAATCGCGGCCGACCACTGGCGGCGGCGCTGTCGCGCGGCGACCGTTCGATCTGGGGCCGCTGGTTCTGGACGATCGACAAGACGCTGCTGATCATCATCTTCGCGCTGATCGCCGCCGGCATCGTGGCGGTGGCGGCTGCCTCCCCGGCCGCCGCGCGCCGGCTTTCGGGCACCAGCTTCCGCTATGATGATCTGCACTTCCTTTATCGCCAGCTGGGCTGGGTGGCGCTGGGCGTGCCGCTGATGCTGGCGACCTCGATGCTCGATGTCCGCAACCTGCGCCGCGTCGCGGTGCTGGGCACCATCTTCTGCCTGATCGCGCTGATGCTGGTGCCGTTCATCGGCGGCGGCGCGAACGGTGCCACGCGCTGGATCCAGCTGCCCGGCTGGCAGTTCCAGCCCTCCGAATTCTTCAAGCCCTGCTTCATCGTCACCACCGCCTGGCTGCTGAGCCTGAAGGTGGAGGATCGCAGCCTGCCCACCATGCAGATTTCAGCCGCAATCCTCGCCATGGCGATCATCTGCCTGATCGCCCAGCCGGACGTGGGGCAATCGGCGCTGATCGCTGCCGTGTGGCTGGTGCAGGCAACATTGGCCGGCCTGTCGCTCACCATCCTCGGCATCCTGGGCGCGCTGGGTATTGTCGGCCTGGTCGCGGCCTATTTCACGCTCGATCACTTTGCCGCCCGCATCGACAAGTTCCTTACCGGCGCCGGCGACACCTTCCAGATCGACAAGGCGCTTGACTGCTTCCGCGCCGGCGGCTGGCTGGGCACCGGGCCGGGCGAAGGCCGCATGAAGTTCCGCCTGCCCGAAGCCCAGACCGACTATATCTTCAGCGTGATCGGCGAGGAGTTCGGGCTGGTTGCCTGCTTCCTGCTAGCCGGCCTGTTCATGGGCCTCGTGGTGCGCGCGCTGCTGGTGGCGATGGACGAGGATGATCCCTTCGTGTTCCTCGCCACTGCCGGGCTTGCGACGCAGTTTGGCTTCCAGGCCTCGATCAACATGATGGTGAACCTGTCGCTGCTGCCATCGAAGGGCATGACGCTGCCGTTCATCAGCCATGGCGGTTCGTCGTTCCTCGCCATCTCGATCGGCGCCGGCCTGCTGCTGGCGCTCACCCGCTGCAACCCGTTCCTGAAGGGCCAGCCCTGGCTGGGCGGCGGCCTGCCCCCTGTGCGGACCGCATGACGGATAATCCCCGCCAGACTGTTCCAGGCCCCGGTGGCACCTATGTGCTGTGCGCCGGCGGCACCGGCGGGCACATGGTGCCGGCGCATTGCCTGGCGCTGGAGCTGATGGCGCGCGGCCACAAGGTGCATCTGGTGACCGACGAGCGCGGCCTGCGCTTTCCCGGCCTGTTTCCCGGGGTGCCGGTCACCAAGGTGGAGGCGGCCTCCACCGGCCGCAGCGGCTGGCGGTCGCTGCCGCAGGTGGCGCTGTCGATCTGGAAGGGCCGCAGCGCCGCGCGCCGGCTCTACAAGGATCTGCACCCGCGGGCGGTTGTGGGCTTTGGCGGCTATCCGGCCCTGCCCGGCCTGCTCGCCGGCCTGTCACTCTATCTGCCCTGCCTGATCCACGAGCAGAATGCCGTGCTCGGCCGCACCAACCGCTATCTGGCGCCGCGCGTGCGCGCCATCGCCACCAGCTGGCCCCGCGTCCGCCGCATGGAAGGCGCCTGGCAGCGGCGCGTGCATTTCGTTGGCAACCCGGTGCGCCCGGAAGTGATCGCCGCGGGCAACGCCCCCTTCCCGGCCGACGCACCGCGCCTGAAGCTGCTGGTCACGGGCGGCAGCCAGGGGGCGGCCATCCTCAACAGCGTGGTGCCGGCGGCGCTGGCCCTGCTGCCGGACGCCCTGCGCGCCACTCTCGATGTCACCCACCAGGGCCGGGACGAGGATCGCGACACCATGCTGGCCGCCTATCGCGCCGTCGGCATCGAGCCGCGCATTGCCGCCTATTTCCCCGATCTGCCGGCCGAGATGGCATCGTCTCACATCGTCATCGCCCGCTCCGGCGCGTCGACCGTTGCAGAGCTGGCGGTGATGGGGCGTCCGTCCATCCTCGTGCCACTGCCCATCGCCACGGATGACCACCAGGCCGACAATGCGCAGGCGCTGGTGGCCGCCGGTGCCGCCCGGATGATTCGTCAACAATTATTTACGCCGGAGACCCTGGCCGAGGCCTTGACGCCGTGGCTGGCCGACCGGCAGGCATTGGCCGAGGCCGCCGCTGCCGCACGCGCCGCCGGGCATCCGGATGCAGCGGTGCGGCTGGCCAATCTCGTCATCGCCACCGGACTGATCGCATGAACCCCGCTCCACTCTCCACCACTTCCGGCATCCGCCTGCGCCCCGGCTTCCGCACCGATATCGGCGTCATCCACTTTGTCGGCATCGGCGGCATCGGCATGTCCGGCATTGCTGAGGTGATGGCCAATCTGGGCTTCGAGGTGCAGGGCAGCGACGCCGCCGAAAGCTATGTGGTGGAAGGCCTGCGCAAGAAGGGCATCACCGTCTTCATCGGCCAGAAGCCGGAAAATGTCGCCAACGCCGCCGTGCTGGTGATTTCCACCGCCATCAAGGCCGACAATCCGGAAGTGATGGCGGCGCGTGCGAAGCGCATCCCGGTGGTGCGCCGCGCCGAGATGCTGGCCGAGCTGATGCGGCTGAAGAGCTGCGTGGCGGTGGCCGGCACCCACGGCAAGACCACCACCACCTCGATGGTCGCCACGCTGCTCGATGCCGGAGGGCTGGATCCCACGGTGATCAACGGCGGCATCATCAATTCGATCGGCTCCAACGCGCGCCTGGGTGCGTCGGACTGGATGGTGGTGGAGGCCGACGAGAGCGACGGCAGCTTCCTGCGGCTCACCGGCACGTTCGGCATCGTCACCAACATCGATCCCGAGCATCTCGACCACTGGGGCGATTTCGAAGCGGTGAAGCGCGGCTTTGAAAATTTCGTCCATGCCGTGCCCTTCTATGGCGCCGCCATCCTGTGCATCGATCACCCGGAAGTGCAGGCGCTGATCCCGCGCGTGTCGGATCGGCGTATCATCACCTATGGCTTCGCGGCCACCGCCGATGTGCGAGGGACAGACGTGACCCCGGTGCCCGGCGGCAACCGCTTCGCCGTGCTGGTGCGCACCCGCGATGGCCAGCGCCGCATCGATGATCTGGTGCTGCCGATGCCGGGCCGCCACAATGTCCAGAACGCGCTGGCCGCCATCGCCGTGGCGCTGGAGCTGGGCGTGGACGACGAGGCCCTGCGCGCCGGCCTCGCCCGCTTCGGCGGGGTGAAGCGGCGCTTCACCAAGGTGGGCGAGGTGGCTGGTGCCACCATCATCGATGATTATGGCCACCATCCAGTGGAGATCAGGGCCGTGCTCGCCGCTGCCCGCGAAGGCGCAAATGGCCGGGTGATCGCCGTGGTGCAGCCGCATCGCTTCACCCGCCTGCGCGACCTGATGGGCGAGTTCTGCGCCGGCTTCAACGATGCCGACATGGTCTATGTCGCGCCGGTCTATGCCGCCGGCGAGGCGCCGATCGAGGGCGTGGATGCCCAGGCGCTCGCCGCCGGGCTGGTGGCCGCCGGGCACCCCCATGCCGAAACCGTGACGGGGGCGGACAATCTGGCAGTCAAGCTGGCCGGCGTGGTGCAGCCGGGTGACCAGGTGATCTGCCTTGGGGCCGGCGACATCACCAAGTGGGCCGCGGGACTGGCCGACGGCATCGCCAAGGTGAAGGCCGGGTGAGCCAGGCGGCCGCCTTGCCGCCCGTGAAGGGCCGACTGACGGCAGCGGCACCGCTGGCGCCGCTCGTCTGGTTCAAGGCCGGCGGCGCAGCGGACTGGCTGTTCGAGCCGGCGGACGTCGATGATCTCACCGGTTTCCTGAAGGCGCTGCCGGCCGAGGTGCCGGTGATGGCGCTGGGGCTGGGCAGCAATCTCATCGTGCGTGACGGCGGGGTGCCGGGCGTGGTGGTGCGGCTGGGCAAGAAGTTCAGTCAGGTGACGGCTTGCGGAGACATGGTGACGGCGGGTGGCGGCGCCAGCGGCATCGCGGTGAGTTCCGCCGCGCGCGATGCCGGCATCGCCGGCCTCGAGTTCCTGCGCGGCATTCCGGGCACGGTGGGCGGTTTCGTGCGCATGAACGGCGGCGCCTATGGCCGCGAAGTGGCCGACGTGCTGGTGGAGGCCACCATTGTCACCCGCAACGGCGGCATCGAGACGCGGCCGCTTGCCGCCTTCGATTACAGCTATCGCCATTCCAACCTGATGGATGGCGAGATCGTGGTGTCGGCGCGCCTGAAGGGCCAGCCTGGCGACAAGGCCGCCATCCAGGCCGAGATGGACCGCATCGCGCAGGCCCGCGAGGCCAGCCAGCCGCTGCGCACGCGCACCGGCGGTTCCACCTTCAAGAACCCGGCGCCGCACAAGGCCTGGGAGCTGGTGCACAAGGCCGGCTGCCGGGGGCTCAGGGTGGGCGGTGCCGAGGTATCGGAAAAGCATAGCAATTTCCTGATCAATAGCCACCGCGCCAGCGCCGCCGACATCGAGGCGCTGGGCGAACTGGTGCGCGCCCATGTGCGGCGCACCCAGGGCGTGGCGCTGGAATGGGAAATCCAGCGGGTGGGGCGGGTATCATGAAGGTGGCTGTCCTGATGGGCGGCTGGTCCGCCGAGCGCGAGGTGTCGCTCACCTCCGGGCGGGGCATTGCCGAGGCCTGCCGCAGCCTTGGCCACGACGTGACCGAGATCGACATGGGCCGCAATCTGGGCCAGCAGCTGATGGACGCTGCGCCCGATGTGGTGTTCAACGCCCTGCACGGCACGCCGGGCGAGGATGGCACGGTGCAGGGCGTGATGGATCTGCTCGGCCTTGCCTACACCCACAGCGGCCTCACCACGTCTGCCATTGCGATCGACAAGGAGCTCACCAAGGCGCTGCTGGTGCCGGCCGGCATCCCGATGCCCAAGGGCCGGCTGGTGGCATCGGAACGCCTGTTCGAGGCCGATCCGCTGCCGCGCCCTTATGTGCTCAAGCCGGTGAACGAGGGCAGCTCGGTGGGGGTCGCCATCGTCACCGACGAAAGCAACTATGGCCAGCCGATCCGCCGTGACGTGCCGGGGCCGTGGATGGAGTTCGAGACGCTGCTGGCCGAACCCTTCATCGCCGGCAAGGAACTGACCGTCGCAGTGCTGGGCGACGAGGCGCTGGCGGTGACGGAATTGAAACCCGCCCAGGGCTTCTATGACTATGACGCCAAATATACTGATGGGCTGACCGTGCATATCTGCCCTGCCGAGTTGCCGCCACAGATCGAGGAGGCCTGCCTTGCCCATGCACTGGCCGCGCACCGGCTGCTGGGCTGCCGCGGCACCAGCCGGTCAGACTTCCGTTGGGATCCGGCGCAGGGTCTGGCCGGGCTCTACCTGCTGGAAGTCAACACCCAGCCGGGCATGACGCCGCTCTCCCTGGTGCCCGAGCAGGCGAAGTATCGCGGCATGTCCTATGAACAGCTGGTGCAGCGGCTGATCGATCTGGCCGTGGCGGACCACCGGCAGCGGAAAGGAGGCCAGGCATGACGGCAGCCGTTCTGAAGCGCGGGGCCCGCCCGCCCAAGGCCCGCAGCAGCAAGCCGCGCGCGGCGCCCATGGCCCTGCCGCGCCCCAGCCGCCGGCAGCTGGCGATGGGCGGCGGCGCAATCCTGGCGCTGAGCCTGTTCATCATGGTGCTGGCCGGCGTGCCGCAGCGGCTGTGGGCCGGCTTCGTGGAATGGACGGCGGCCAACGGCTGGGAAGTGCGCCATGTCGAGCTGACCGGCGCCCGCGAGCAGGACCGGCTCGCCATCTATGGCGCGGTGCTCAACGGCAGCACCAATGCCATGCTGGCCACCGATCTGGATGATGTGCGCGCCCGGCTCGCCGCCCTGCCCTGGGTGGCCGATGCGTCCGTGCAGCGCCGCCTGCCCGACACGCTTGTGATCGAGATCCATGAGCGCAAGCCGGTGGCGCTGTGGCAGGTGAACCGCCGGCTGCACGCCATCGACATCACCGGCAAGCTGCTGACCAGCGAGCGGCTGGAACGCTGGAACGATCTGCCGCTGCTGGTCGGCCCGCGCGCCAATGCCCATGTAAAGGAGGCGCTGGCGTTGCTGGCCACCACGCCGCTGGGCAGCGATGTCGATGCCGCCGTGCTGGTGGGCGGCCGCCGCTGGGACCTGAAGTTCAAGAGCGGCGAGACGCTGGCCCTGCCCGATCAGCCGGCGATGGCCAAGGCCGCGCTCACCCGCTTTGCCAGGCTGGACGGCCAGGGCCCGGAACGGTTGCTCGGCGGGCATTTCACCCGCTTCGACATGCGGCTGCCCGGCCGCATGATCGTCGCCGGCCCGGCGGTGGCCGCCAGCCTTGCCGAAGCCGAGAAGGCCCGGCGCGCGGCCGCGCAAGCCCGGGCCATCTGAGGAGGACGAAGGACAATCATGGCGCCCCGCATCCCCCTTCCCCCGCTTGGTCGCGGCCAGTCCGAACGCCCGGTGGCGGTGCTTGATGTCGGCACTTCCAAGGTGTCGGCGCTGATCGCGATGGTGGGCGGTGATGCCCCCCCGCGCGTGATCGGCAGCGGCCAGAAGCCCTGCCTCGGCCTGAAGCGCGGCACCATCACCGATTTCGACAAGGCCGAAATGGCCATCCGCGGCGCCATGGACCAGGCCGAACGCGCGGCCGGCGTGCAGATGGACAGCGTGATCGCCAGCTTTGCTGCCGGCAACATGGCAAGCTCCATGGCCAGCGCCGAGATCGACATTGCCGGCGCCAGCATCACCCCCACCGACATGGTGACGCTGCGCCAGGCCGGGCGCGCCGCCATCGATCCGGGCGGGCGCACGGTGATCCACGCGCTGCCGGCGCTCTATACGCTGGATGGCCTGGCCGGTGTCGAAAGCCCGCTGGGCCTGCATGCCGATCGGCTGGGCATGGACATTCACGTGATCACTGCCGACACGCCGGCCATCCTGAATTTCACACGTTCGGTGGGCCAGGCGCACCTGGGCGTCGCGGGCGTGGTGGCCAGCCCGATCGCTGCCAGCCTCGCCGTGCTCGATGCCGAGGAGCGCGACATCGGCGTGGCGCTGATCGAGATCGGCGCCGGCATCACCAGCATCGCCGTGCACAAGTTCGGCATCGTGGTGGGCGTGGCGACGCTGCCGATGGGCAGCGCCGACATCACCGACGATATTGCCGCCGCCTTCGCCACCCGGCGTTCGGTGGCCGAGCGGCTGAAGACCTTCGAAGGCGCTGCCGTGGCCACCACGCGCGACCAGGTGGACCCGGTGATCATCCCGCCGGCGGTGGAGGATGCCGGCGTGGAGCCGCTGAAGGTGCCGCGCGCCCAATTGATCGGGGTGATCCGCACAAGGCTGGAAATGCTGTTCGGCGAGATCGCGCAGGCGCTTTCGGCGCTGGGCTTCGTGGGCCCGCAGGCGCGCCGCGTGGTGCTGACCGGAGGCGGCGCCGACCTCAGGTCCATCGCCGATTTTGCCGCCACCTATCTGGGCTGCAACGTACGCGTGGGCCGGCCGCGCGGCATCAGCGGCCTGCCGGTGGCGCAGGAAGGCCCGGCCTTTGCCACGCTGGCCGGGCTGGTGCTGTTCGCAACCGCCGATCCGGGTGACATCTGGCACCAGCAGACAAGCACGGAAGGTGCGACATCACGTCGCGGATTGACAGGAGTTTTCGAAAAACTGTGGGGAAGTCTGTGAAGACGCTTCCCACCGATTCGCTCATCAACTAGTATGAATCTGGCAACGGGAGACACGACATGTTGGAATTCGCCAAGCCGGAATTGACGGAACTGAAGCCCCGCATCGCGGTTGTGGGCGTGGGCGGCGCTGGCTGCAACGCGGTTGCCAACATGATCGAGGCGGAGCTGATGGGCGTTGAGTTCATCGTCGCCAACACCGATGCCCAGCAGCTCGCCATGAGCCGCGCCGGCACCCGCATCCAGCTCGGCATGAAGATCACGCAAGGCCTCGGCGCCGGCGCCCGGCCGGAGATCGGCCGCGCCGCCGCCGAGGAGACGCTGGACCAGCTGGAAGGCGCGCTGGATGGCGCCCACATGTGCTTCATTGCGGCCGGCATGGGCGGTGGCACCGGCACCGGCGCTGCCCCGGTGGTGGCCCGCGCCGCCCGCGAAAAGGGCATATTGACGGTGGGTGTTGTCACCAAGCCGTTCGCCTTCGAAGGCTCCAAGCGCATGAAGGCGGCCGAGGAAGGCATTGTCGAGCTGCAGAAGCATGTCGACACGCTGATCATCATCCCCAACCAGAATCTGTTCCTGATCGCCAACGCCAACACCACCTTCAAGGACGCCTTCGCCATGGCGGACCAGGTGCTGCACCAGGGCGTGCGCGGCATCACCGACCTGATGATCATGCCGGGCCTGATCAACCTCGACTTTGCCGACATCCGCACCGTGATGAGCGAGATGGGCAAGGCAATGATGGGCACCGGCGAAGCGTCTGGCGACGGCCGTGCCATCGAGGCGGCGCAGAAGGCCATCGCCAACCCGCTGCTCGATGAAGTGTCGATGCGCGGTGCCAAGGGCGTGATCATCAACATCACCGGTGGCGACGATCTGAAGCTGATGGAGGTGGACGAAGCCGCCTCCTACATCCGCGACATGGTGGACACCGATGCCAACATCATCGTGGGCAGCGCCTTCAACCGCGATCTGGAAGGCGTGATGCGCGTGAGCGTGGTGGCCACCGGCATCGATGCCGCCGCCAAGCCGATGCCGGTGCCAGCGCCGGCCAAGAAGGCCAGCGGCCCGGCCTTCATGGCCCAGCCCAGCATCTTCAGCCTGCCGGCAGAGCCGCTGCCGGCTGCGGAACCGGAAGCCGAGCCGGTGGCAGAGCCGATCGCCGCTGCCGAGCCGGAACCGGCCATCGAACTGGCTGCGCCGGAGCTGATGGCCGAGCCCGAGCCGGCGGCGATCGAAGCGGAGGACGAAGAGGCCATCGATCTGGCCGGCATGGAACGCGTGGACGAGCCGGTGGGCAGCTTCAGCTTCACCCCCAAGGCCGCCCCGCCGATTGCCCCCGCTGCCGAACCGGTGGCCGGGCCTGTCGCCGAGCCGCGGCCGATGGCACCGCCCCAGGCCGAGGATCGCCCGCTCACCCTGTTCGAGCGCATGATGGGCATGAGCCGCAAGCCGCGCGCGCCGGAAGCGCCGGCCACGCTGGCGCCGCCGCCGGCCGCGCCGCAGGCCAGCGACGAGGATGTGCCGGCCTTCCTCAAGAAGCAGGTCAACCGCTGATCTGCACCTGGGTTTTCCGTAACTGGAAACGAAAGGGAAGGCCCGGCTGGCAACGGCCGGGCCTTCTCGTTTCTGGCGTCCCGCGCATTGCCGCTACCGGCCGGCAGGGCTATGCTGATGACACAGGCAGGGAGGGCCGCACATGAAGCTGAACATCAACGGCAAGCCGGTCGAGGTGACGGCGGATCCCGACATGCCGCTGCTGTGGGCGCTGCGCGACGTGCTGGGCATGACCGGCACCAAGTTCGGCTGCGGCGCCGCCTTCTGCGGGGCCTGCACCGTGCAGCTGGATGGCGAGCCGATCCGCAGCTGCCAGACGCCGGTCTCCGCCATCGGCACCGGCAAGATCACCACCATCGAAGGCCTGTCGATGAGCGCGCTCGGCCGCAAGCTGCAGGACGCCTGGGTGGCGCTGGACGTGCCGCAGTGCGGCTATTGCCAGGCCGGCCAGCTGCTCGCCGCCGAGGCGCTGCTGCGCACCACGCCCAAGCCCAGCGATGCCGATATCGATGCCGCGATGAGCGGCAACCTGTGCCGCTGCGCCACCTACACGCGCATCCGCGCCGCGATTCTGCAGGCGGCCAGCGCATGAAAGCGTCGCGGCGGGATGTCCTGAAAGCCGGCGTCGTCGCCGGCGGCGGGCTGTCGCTGGGCTGGCAGATGGGCGCCAAAGCCAGCGTGCCGGGTGCGCTCTCGGCTTTCGTGATCATCGACGCCAGCGGTGCCATCCGCATCACCGCGCACCAGCCGGAAATCGGCCAGGGCGTGAAGACCAGCTTTCCGATGATGATCGCCGAGGAGCTGGATGTTGACTGGGCGCAGGTGACCGTAGAGCAGGCGCCGGGCAACCGGGCCGTCTATGGCATGCAGCTGGCCGGCGGCTCGATGGCCACGCCCACGCAGTTCGATCGCATGCGCCGGCTGGGAGCGGCGGCGCGCGCCATGCTGATAGAGGCGGCGGCCAAGGCCTGGCAGGTGCCCGCCGGCGAGATCACCACCGGCAGCGCCATGCTGCACCACAAGGCCTCGGGCCGCAGCGCCCGCTATGCCCAGATGGCCGAGGCGGCGGCTTGGGCGAAGGCGCCCGATCCGAAGACGCTCACCCTGAAATCGCCCGAGCAGTTCCGCATCCTGGGCCGGCGGGTGCCCGGCGTGGACAATCGCAGGCTGGTCACCGGCCAGCCGCTGTTCGGCATCGATGCCCGGCCGGCGGGCATGGTCCATGCCGCCTTCGCCAAGTCCCCGGTGTTTGGCGGCCGGCTGAAGAGCGCCAACCGCGCCGCCGCACTGGCGGTGCCCGGCGTGAAGGGCCTGATCGACATCGCCGAACGCCGCGACCTGAAGGCCGACATCGACGTGCCGCTGCCGGGCATCGAGGTGCTGCCGCAGGGCATCGCCGTGCTCGCCACCAGCACCTGGGCGGCGCTGAGGGGCCGCGATGCGCTGGCCTGCCAGTGGGAAGGCGGCGATGCCGCCTTCCAGTCCAGCGCCGCGTGGGAAGCAGCGGCGGCGAAGGCGCTGAAGGATGGCCCGCAGAAGCCCGGTGCCATCAACGAGGGCGATGCGCCGGCAAAGCTGGCCAGCGCCGCCCGGCGCGTCACCGCCGATTATGCCTATCCCTTCATCGCCCATGCCGCGCTGGAGCCCATGAACGCCACTGCCCATGTGACGAACGGCAAATGCGAACTGTGGCTTTCGACGCAGACGCCGGAAGATGCGCGCAAGATGGTGGCCGTGGCGCTGGGCATCAGGCCGGAGGACGTGACGCTGAACCTGATGCGATCGGGTGGCGGCTTCGGGCGGCGGCTGATGAACGATGTGGCGGTGGAAGCCGCAGTGATCGCCAAGGCCGCCGGTGTGCCGGTGAAGCTGACCTGGGACCGGGCGCAGGATTTCGCGCACGACTGGCTGCGCCCCGGTGGCTGGCACCGGCTGGAGGCCGGGCTGGACGCCAAGGGCGATATCATCGCCTGGCACGATCATTTCATCAGCTTTGGTCGTGGCGGCGTGCTCGATCCGCCGGCCAGCATCGATCGCTCGCTGTTCCCGGCCGGCGTGATCCGCGATTATCGCGCCGATGTGACCGTGCTGCCGCTGGCCTCCACCCTGGGCTGGCTGCGGGCGCCGATCAACAATGCCTTTGCCTTCGTGACCCAGGGTTTCATCGACGAATGCGCCCACGCCGCCGGCCGCGATGCCCTGGAGTATCGCCGCGCCCTGCTGGGCGAGGCGCGCAGCATCGCGATGGCCGCCGAAGGCGGCGCGGAAGGCGCGGAGAACGGCGGCACCCCCTATCACACCGGGCGCATGCGCGGCGTGCTGGACAAGGCCGCCGCCATGGCCGGCTGGGGGCGCGCCTTGCCACCAGGTCGGGGCATGGGGATCGCCTTCCATTTCAGCCACCTGGGCTATTTCGCCAACGTGGTGGAAGCCAGCGTTGCCGCCGATGGCGGCATCAAGGTGCACGGCATCTGGGTGGCAGCCGATGTCGGGCGCCAGATTGTCAACCTGTCGGGTGCGGAAAGCCAGGTGCAGGGCAGCGTGATCGATGCGCTGGGCGCGGCGCTGGGCCAGCGCATCAGCTTTGATGCCGGCGCGGTGGAGCAGAAGAATTTCGGCGATTTCCACCTGGCCCGCATGGACATGGCGCCGCCGGTGGAGGTGGCCTTCCTCTCCACCGATTTCCCCACCACCGGCCTTGGCGAGCCGGCCTATCCCAGCCTGGCGCCGGCGCTGGCCGGGGCGATCTTCCAGGCCACTGGCAAGCGCCTGCGCCAGCTGCCGTTCGATACCGATCTGCTGAAAGCGTGAGGCCGAAATGACCATCCAGCTCAGCCGCCGCAACTTCCTGTTCGCCAGCGCGGCGCTGGGCGGCGGGCTCTATCTGGGGCTCCGCCCGGAAGCGGCAACCGCGGCGGAGGCCGGGCAATTGAATGCCTTCGTGGTGATCCCGCCCAGCGGGCCCATTCGCATCATGGCGCCCAATCCGGAAATCGGCCAGGGCATCCGCACCAGCCTGCCGATGGTGATCTGCGAGGAACTGGATGCCGACTGGCAGGCTGTTGAGGTGGTTCCGACCATCGCCGACGCGAAACTCTATGGCCGGCAGGTGGCCGGTGGCTCGATGGCGATGCCGACCCATTATGAGAATATGCGCCGGGTGGGTGCCGCGGCGCGGGCCATGATCCTGCAGGCCGCTGCCACCGCGTGGGGCGTGCCGGTGGGCGAATTGACGACCCGCAACGCCATGGTGATGCATGGTCAGCGCCGCGCCCCCTATGGCCAGTTCGCCGTTGCAGCCGCGGCCCTGCCGGCGCCGGATGCGGCCAGTGTGAAGGTGAAGGACCCCAAGGATTTCCGCCTGATCGGCAGCTTCCAGCCGGGCGTCAACAACCGCGCCATCGTGGCTGGCCGGCAGAGCTATGGCATCGATGCGGTGCTGCCCGGCATGGTTCACGCCGCCTTCCACAAATCCGGCGCGCAGGGCGCCAGGGTGAAGGACGCCAACCTTGATGTGGTAAAGCGCCAGCCCGGGGTGCGTGATGCCTTCATCGTGGCTGGCACCGATGACTATGAAGGCCTGGCCAGCGGCGTGGCCATCTTGGCGGACACTACCTGGCATGCCCAGCGCGCCCGCGGGGCCTTGCAGATCGAATGGAGCGACAGCCCGGCCGCCTTCCAGTCCACGGCGGCGTGGGCAAAGATGGCCGCAGACGCCAAGGGCAAGCCGCCGGCCCTGCCCATCCACGCCACCGGCGACGTGGCCGCCGCCATGGCAGGCGCTGCGAAGCGGGTGCGCGCCGATTATGCCTATCCCTTCATCCCGCACGTGCCGATGGAGCCGATCAACTGCACGGCGCGGGTGACCGGAGACAAGGTGGAGATCTGGGCCCCCACCCAGAACCCGGAACCGGGCCGCGCCGCCGTGGCGAAAACACTGGGCGTGGCGCCGGAAAACATCACCATCCACATGATGCGCGTGGGCGGCGGCTTCGGCCGGCGGCTGCAGAACGATTACATGGTCGAAGCCGCCTGGATCGCGCGGGCTGCCGGCCGCCCGGTCAAGCTGACCTGGACGCGCGAGGACGACATCACCCAGGATTTCCTGCGCCCCGGCGGCTGGCATTATCTGGAAGCCGGGCTGGATGCTCAGGGCCGCTGCATCGCCTGGGACAATCATTTCATCTCCTATGGCCGCGACGGCAAGTTCGCCCGCGCCGCCGGCATCGGCCCCGCCGATTTCCCGTCCGGCATTGTCGAGCATTTCCGGCTGGGTGCGACCGTGCTGCCGCTGCATCACACCACTGGTTTCCTGCGCGCGCCGGCCAACAACGCCTTCGGCTTCGTGACGCAGGGCTTCATCGACGAACTGGCGCACGCGGCCGGCCGGGACCCGCTGGACTTCCGCCGCGCGTTCCTCGGCCCGGCGCGCATCATCGGCGATCCCAATGCGCGCGGCAGCTACAACACCGGGCGGATGCGCGGCGTGCTCGACAAGGCCGCCGCCATGGCCGGCTGGGGCCGCACGCTTCCACCCCGTTCCGGCCTCGGCATCGCCTTCCACTTCAGCCATCTCGGCTATTTCGCCAACGTGATCGAGGTGGCGGTGTCGCCTGCCGGCGAGGTGAAGGTGCAGAAGATCTGGGTCGCCGGCGACATCGGCCGCCAGATCGTCAACCCGGCCGGCGCGCTGAACCAGGTGCAGGGCAGCGTGCTGGATGCGCTGAACGCCTGCCGCACCCACGCCATCAGCTTTGCCGATGGCGCCATCGAACAGCGCAATTTCGGCGATGTGCCGCTGCTGCGCATGGACGAGGCGCCGCCGATCGAGGTGGCCTTCCTGACGCCCGATTACCCGGTCACCGGCCTGGGCGAACCGGCTTATCCGGCGGTCGCACCGGCGCTGGCCAACGCCATCTTCGCCGCCACCGGCGTGCGGCTGCGCAGCCTGCCGCTCGACCTGTCGCAGCTAAAGGCCTGACGCATCACATCTTGGACACAATGGCCGGGCATGGCCCCTGCCATGCGTTCGATCAATGTCATCCTGGCCGCCTTGCTGGCCGGCCCCGCCGCAGCGCAGGACGTGCAGAGCTGGAACACCCTGCTGGCCCAGGGCCCGGTGGACGGCAAGCTGCTGCTGTGGGCGGAGCTGCAGCCGCGCTTCACCAGCGACGTGGGCCGAATGGGCCAGTTCATCGCGCGCGGCGCGGTGGGTGTGCGCCTCAAGAACGATATCGATCTGCATGCCGGCTATCATTTCCAGCACAACAATCCGGCGCCGGGCATCACCAGCGATGAGCATCGCTTCTGGCAGCAGGTGGCTGCGCCGGTGATCCGCCGTGACAACGGCTTTGCCCTGATCACCCGCTGGCGGCTGGAACAGCGCACGTTCGAAGGCGCCAATGATCTGGGCTGGCGGCTGCGCATCCAGTGGCGGGTGCAGCAGCCGCTGGGTGGCAAGGGCACGGCCGGGCCGCTGGCGTGGAGCGAGACCTTCGTGGCGCTGAACAGCACCGATTGGGGTGCGCGCGGCGGCTTTGACCAGCAGCGCAGCTTTGTCGGCTGGCTGCAACCGCTCGGCAAGCGGCTCAATCTGGAAGCCGGCTACATGCACCAGCTGATCAACCGCCCCGGCCGCGATGCCGGCAACCACGTGATCAATCTTACGCTGAACCGCCGGCTCGGCTGAACGCACGGGCCTATTTCAGCGTCTTGAGATAGGCGATCAAATCCTTGCGCTTCTTGGCATCGGCGATGCCGGCAAAGGCCATCCTGGTGCCGGGCACATAGGCCATCGGCTTGGTGAGATAGGCATCGAGATTGGCCTCGGTCCAGCTGACGGCCTTGGCCTTCATGGCTGCCGAATAGCTGAAGCCGGCCACGCTCGCCGACTTGCGGCCCACAACGCCGGCCAGCGACGGCCCGATGCGGTTCTGACCGGCCACCAAGCTGTGGCAGGCCTTGCATTGCACAAAGGCCTTTTCACCCGCGGCGGCATCCTGCGCGGTGGCGGGGGTGGCAACCAGGGCAGCCATGGCGGCAATCATCATCCCGGTCTTCATCGCGGTCCTCTCAATGCTGGTGGGTTGGGGCCGAAGCAGCCTTTTCGGCCTTGAAGGCAACATCAATGCTGCCGGCCTTTTCGAAGCGCAGCCGGGCCCTGATGCTGCTGCCATCGGGCACAGGCGCTTTCAGGCCGATGAACATCACATGCAGGCCGCCGGGCGCGAAGGTGACGCTGCCACCCGCCGGAACCGGCACGCCGCTGCCTTGCGCGCGCATCTTCATCACGGTGCCATCCCGCACCGTGCCGTGGAGATCAGCGCGGGTGGACGCGGTGGTTTCCACTGCAATCAGCCGGTCCGCCGTCTTGCCGTGGTTCATGATGGTCATGAAGCCGGCGCCGGTCTTGGCGGCCGGGTGGGCAACGCGGATCACGGGGTGATCGATGTGCAGGTCGCCCAGCCTGAAATCATGGGCTGCGGCAGGCGCGGCGAGCAGCAGGAACGACGCGAGCAAAGGGGGGATTCGCATGGGCAGCATCCTGTGCGAGGCGGGGCAGCCAGCGGCAAGTCCGCAATTGCCCCTATCAGCGCCCCTCCAGCCCCAGCGCCTTCAGATCGGCAGTGGCAGCGGCGAGATCGGCATGGGCGACGATCTGGCGGAAGGCGGCATCCAGCCGGCGCACCTGGGCATCGGCAGCGGCTTCCTCGCGCAGGTTGACGAGGAAGAAATCGGAGGCGCCTTCCTGGAAGCGCCGGCGTTCGGCGCCAGCCATGGTGAGCGCGCGATCCTGTTCGTCGATGGCGATGCCGAGCAGGCGGCGGGCCTGGCGGGCGGCGATCGACAGGCTGCCGATCTCCACCCTGATCTGATCTTCGATGAAGCGGCGGCGCTGCTGGAACCCGTCAATCTCCGCCTGCGTCTGCCCCAGCCGGCCGCGCGCGGTTCGCTGCTGCAACGGCACCGACAATGTGAGGCCCACGGTGGAGCCGGTGCCGGTAAAGGGCCGCCCGGCGGCACCGGGATCGCCGACATACTGGTTCACCTCGGCCCTCAGATCGAGCCGGGGCAGGAAATTGTTGCGATCGAGCGCCAGGCGGGTACGGGCCTGGGCGATGCGCACATCGACAACGCGCAGATCGGGGCGGTTTTCCAGCGCCGCCATCACATCTTCCGAAATCGGCAGCGGATCGCCCAGGCGGCGCGGCAGCCGTGCGGCATCGGGCACGATGGGATTGCCATCAGCATCGCGCCAGAACAGCGACAGGTTGACCGCAGCGATCTGCAGCGCCTGTTCGGCCTGCACCACCAGCGTTTGCCGGCGCAAGATATTTTGCTCGTTCTCGGTGAGCAGAATGGCCGGGCGCAGGCCTTCGGCCACCTGCCGCTTGAAGCCGGCCTGGCGATCAAGCGCCAGCTGCAGCAGATCCTTGAACACCGCCACCCGCTGGCCAGCGATCACCCAGTTGTTCCACGCCGTGATGGCGCGCGCCTGCACGCCGATCGCCACCAGCAGGCGATCATTGTCGGCCAGCACGACATCGGCGCTGGCGATTGCACGGTTGAAGCGGCGCTCGTCGATATCGCGGTCGCGCAGCAGCGAAAACAGGGTGCCCACGGTGATGCGGCCGAACTGCGCGGTGTTGCTGCTGCTCTGCGAGGAGGAGAAACTGCCGCGCGAGATGTCATAGCCGCCATAGATGGAGCCGCCATTGCTGGCCAGCGGCTGGGTGAGCCGCACGCCAGCGTTGGCGCCATCATAAAAGCCGGTCGGGCGGGCTTCGGCGTTGGCGGCGAACAGCGTATCAAAGGCGCCTTCGGTGGTGAGCACGCGGCTTTCGGCGCCGCGCACCCGGGCCAGCGCCTCCAGCACCTGGGGCGCGTGAAAGCGGCTGGCGGCCAGCACCTCTTCGAGCCCCAGCGGCGCAGTAGCGGCAGCAAGCGGCTGCGCGGCGGTACGCGCATCGGCCTCCAGCGCGCGCCGGCTGGAGGCCTGCGGCTGCGCAAGGGCAACAGCCGGCACCAGCAACGCGGCCAGCAGCAGCGCCTTACTTGGCGGCAGCGGCGGCATCGCTGCCCTTTGCGCCCTTGGCCTCGCCGTTCATCGCCGGTTCGGCGCCGGGGCGGGTGAACTGCAGCGGGAAATCGTTGAGGATGCGCCACAGCTCGAACCAGATCGGCACGGTGTTCATCTGCACCCAGCCGCGCACCTTGGCGCCCAGCCGCACCGAGCGTTCATCCGGCCAGGGATCGCGATCCGGGCTTTCCGTCACCAGGATGCGGAACAGGCCGTTGGGCGAGGCGTTGAGGTCCACCGCCACCACCTGGCCATCGAAGAAGCCCTTGGCGACCGAAGGCCAGCCGGAAAACTGGATCGCCGGCCAGCCTTCGAATTCCATGCGCACGCGGCGGCCCACGGTGATCAGCGGGATGTCGCGGCCATCCATGTAGAGCTCCACCACGCGGCGCGACTGTTCGGGCACGAAGGTGGCCAGCACGTCGCCCTGCTTGACGATGGTGGCGGTATCGATGCTGGACACGCGCATGATGCGGCCGTCGCGCGGCGCCCGGATCACCTGTTCGGATTGGCGGCGCAGGTTCACGTCGATCTTGTTGATGTCCGCCTTCAGGGAAGCGATCTTGGCGCGGAACTCCGCCACCTTGATCTGCGCCAGTTCCATGTCGCGGCGGGCGGCGAGGCCCTCGCGATAGAGGTTGGTCATGCGCGTCACGTCGCGCTGGGCAGTGGCGGTGGCGGCTTCGGTGGCCTCGATCTCGGCCACCTTCTGGGCGCGTTCGGCCTGCAGGCGGCCAAGGAAATCGGGATCGATGTCGATCACCCGGGCGATTGGCTCACCGGCCTTCACGCGGGCACCATCGGTCACATACCAGCGATCGAGCCGGCCCGGCACCAGCGCCGTGATGTTCTGCTGCCGGTCGCGGGGATCAAAGGCGATCACCTGGCCCGACCCTTGTGCCGTCTGCACCCAGGGCACCAGGATGATGAAGGCCAGGAACGAGATGATGCCGATCACCAGTATGCGCGCGAAGGTGCGCATCACCGGCGGCGGGTTGAGGCTGCGCAGCGTGGGGAACGGCGCGGCGCCACCGCGCCCGGCCTGCAGGTCACTGGCCATCGGGCATCTCCCGTCCGGCGGCACCGCGCAGGGCGTCGAACTCGGCGCGGTTGCGGGTGAGCAGCTGGCGATCAAGCCCCATCCACAGCCAGCCATCCAGCGTCACCGCTTCCGGCCGGTTGCTGAAATAGAGGATGGTGGTGGGCCGGCCCTTGAAGTGGTTGAACACCGCCTGCAGCCGCGAAATGGTGAGCGTGTCGAACAGCGGGGACATCACCAGGATGCGCGGTTCCGACAAAATCGCGGCAGCCAGCTTCAGCTGCATCATCTTGGCCACACTGAACGGCGCCCCGGTGGAGGACAGCCGTGTTTGGAGGCCATCGGGCAGCAGGGCGATGCGGTCTTCCAGGCCCACCAGCCGCAGCGCCGCCATCTGATCGGCGGCATTGCGCTCCGGGTTGGCCAGCTTCAGATAATCGGTGATGGTCGATTCCACGATGGCGGCGCGATCCAGCACCATGATGTCGGAGCGCAGCTTGAGCGGGTCCATCAGCGTGATGTCCACCCCGCCCAGGGTGATCAGGCCGGCGTCCGGCTTTTCGAGGCGCTTCAGCAGATCGGCAAACTCGCGCTCCATGCCGGGCACGCCCTGGCACACCAGCCGATCACCTTCCGGGATCTCGAGATTGAGCTCGGCCGCGCCGATCGGCAGGTTGACCCGCACCCGGCCGAGGATCAGCGCGCCACTGCGCGGCGGCGCCAGCGCCGCCGGCGTTTCCGGTTCCTGGCGCAGGCCATAGAGCAGCGACAGCTCCTCGATCGAGGCGACCAGATCATAGACATCGTCGAGATAGGAATAGAGGCTGTTCATGCCGGCAAACACGCCCGACAGGATCAGTTCGGCCGCCACCAGCTGGCCGATCGACAATTGTTCCTGGATCACCAGCCAGCCGCCCAGCGCCAGCAGGCCGGCACTGGCCACGGCATAGAGGAAATAGAGCGCGATGGTCTGCGGGAACTGGTAGCGGAAATGCTGGGCGTGCGCCTTCACATAGGCCGATGTCACCTGCTCGGCCCGATCGAGCGCATAATCGATGTGCCGGGCCGACTTGTAGAAGCCGTTCGACGCGCCCACCGTTTCGAGGAAATGCGCGGCGTTGTATTTCTCGTGGGACAGGATGATCGAGGTCTTCATCGCCTTTTTCGACCAGATCGCCCACACCGCCCACAAGAGCGCGATCAGCACCAGATTGAAGGCCAGGAAGAACGGGTGATAGAAACTGGTGACGACGAAGCCGACGATCATGCCAAGGATGATCGTGAAGCCGCCGATCAGCAGCGAGGGCACCGCCTTCTGCATGTTGACCAGCTCGAAATAGCGGTTGAACAGATCGATGCGCCGATCATCCTGAAAGAAGGGATCGGCAGCGTTGATCGCCCGCATCGTCACATCGGCCACCAGCCGCGCCATGAAGCGGCGCCGATACATCTCCATCAGGTGGATGCGCAGCACCGACAAGAGGCCCGACACGATCAGCAGACCGAACAGGATCAATGACAGGATGAACAGCGGTACCGGCAGCGCCGTGTTGGCGATGCTGTTGATCAGCAGCTGCACGGAAATCGGCGTCGCCAGGCCGAGCAGCGCGATGCCGACGCCATAGATGATCGCCAGCCAGAAATAATTCTTCTCCGGCCAAAGGATGGGGGTCAACCAGCTGTAGACCAGCTTGTTGAGGTCCATCTGCGCGAGATCCTTGGCGGCCATGCGTCTCCTGTCAGCTGCGGCGGGCAGCGCCGCCCCATGTAGGGGCATGCACCACGACTGCCAAGGCCGGCCAGTGGAAAAAATTACACTGGCGTAATGAACTTGCGGCGCTCACATGGCGTCCATAGCATAGCTTCCGGGCTCTGACGCTGCGGCACGCCGGTCAGGCCAGGCGCCTGAGGCCATCAGCGATGCGGCTGGCGATCTCGTCGATCTGGGCCGCGCTGATGATCAGCGGCGGCGAGAGGGCGATGATGTCGCCGGTGACCCGGATCAGCAGGCCGGCATCGAACAGATCGCGAAAGAGCGCCTGGCCGCAAGCGCCGGGCTGGCCGGGGATGGGCGCCAGCTCGATGCCGGCCACCAGCCCGAAATTGCGGATGTCGATCACGTGGGGCAGGCCCTTCAGGCCATGCAGCGCCGCCTCCCAGTGCGGCTCCAGGGCGCGGGCGCGGGCGAACAGGCCCTCTTCGGCATACAGGCCCAGCGTCGCCAGCCCGGCAGCGCAGGCCAGCGGATGCGCGCTGTAGGTATAGCCGTGGAACAGCTCGATGCCGGGCGTGTCGCCGGGGGCATTGACGATCACGTCATACACGGCACGGCTGGCCGCCACTGCGCCCATCGGCACGGCGGCGTTGGTGAGGCCCTTGGCGAGGCAGATGAGATCGGGGGTGACGCCGAAGCGCTCCGCCGCCGTCGCTGCACCAAGCCGGCCGAAGCCGGAGATGACTTCATCGAAGATCAGCAATATGCCGTGCTGCGCCGTGATGGCGCGCAGCCGTTCCAGATAGCCGATGGGCGGCACCAGCACGCCGGTGGAACCAGCCAGCGGCTCGACAATCACCGCGGCGATGGTGTCTGGCCCGTGCAGGGCGATGATCGCCTCCAGCCGGTCGGCCAGTTCGGCGCCATGCGCCGGCTGGCCGCGCGAGAAGGCATTGCGGGCCGGATCATGGGTGTGCGGCAGGTGATCGACACCGGGAAGACCGGGGCCGAACGTGCGCCGGTTGGCAACGATGCCGCCCACCGAGATGCCACCGAAGCCCACGCCGTGATAGCCGCGCTCGCGCCCCACCAGCCGGGTGCGCTGGCCCTCGCCCTTCGCCCGCCAATAGGCCAGTGCGATCTTCAGCGCGGTATCGACGCTTTCCGAACCGGAATTGGTGAAGAAGATGCGATCAAGGCCAGCCGGCATGATCGCAGCCAGCCGCGCGGCCAGCTGGAAGGCGAGCGGATGGCCAAGCTGGAAAGTGGGCGCGAAGTCCATCTCGGCGGCCTGGGCCTGGATCGCCTGCACGATGGCCGCGCGGCCATGGCCGGCGTTCACGCACCACAGGCCGGCGGTGCCATCCAGCACGGCACGGCCATCGGCGGCGGTGTAGTGCATGTCGTGCGCAGCCACCAGCTGGCGCGGATGGGCCTTGAAATAGCGATTGTCGGTGAACGGCATCCACCAGTTCGACAGGTCGTTGGGGGCCGCTGCCATGGCTCAGGCCTTCGCCAGCAGCTTTTCGATCTCGCCGCCCAGCGCTTCCGGCTTGGTGGTGGGCGCAAAGCGCTCCTGCGGCTGGCCGTTGCGATCGATCAGGAACTTGGTGAAGTTCCACTTGATCGCTTCGCTGCCGAGCAGGCCGGGCGCCGCCTTCTTCAGCCACTGGAACAGCGGGTGGGCGGTGTCGCCGTTCACGTCCACCTTGGCGAACAGCGGAAAGTCCACATCGTAGGTGAGCTTGCAGAATTTGGCGATCTCGGCCTCGTCGCCGGGCTCCTGGGCGCCGAACTGGTTGCAGGGGAAGCCCAGCACGGCAAAACCGTTCGGGCCATATTTGCGATGCAGCGCCTCCAGGCCTTCATATTGCGGGGTGAAGCCGCACTTGCTGGCGGTGTTGACCACCAGCAGCACCTTGCCCGCGAACTCCTGCAGCGGCACCTCGCGGCCGTCGATGGCCTTGGCAGTGAAATCGGCGATGCTGGTCATTGAAGCTCCCTTCAGGGCTGATGGGTTCCGGCCATGGCCGCCGCGAAATGGCGACGGCACAGGGCGACATAGCGATCATTGCCACCAATCTCGGTCTGCTGGCCAGAGGTGACGGCACGGCCCTCGCTGTCGATCCTGAGGTTCATCGTCGCCTTGCGGCCACAGGCGCACACCGCCTTCAGTTCGCTGAGCACATCGGCAATGGCGAGCAGGGCGCTGCTGCCTTCGAACAATGCCCCCAGGAAATCCGTCCTGAGGCCATAGCAGAGCACGGGGATGCCCAGCTCGTCGGCGACGCGCGCCAGCTGCCAGACCTGGGCGTGGCTGAGGAACTGCGCCTCATCGACCAGCACGCAATGGACCGTGCTGGCGGCATGGCCGGCAGCGATGGTGGCGAACAGATCGGTGTCGGGCGCGAACACGTCGGCTGGCGCTGAAAGCCCGATGCGCGAGGCGATCACCCCCTGCCCGGCGCGATCATCGACGGCCGCGGTGAACAGCCGCGTGGTCATGCCGCGCTCGCGATAGTTGAAGCTGGCCTGCAGCAGCACCGTCGATTTGCCGGCGTTCATCGAGGCATAATAGAAATAGAGCTTGGCCATCGCGCCCTCTCCCGTGCCCGCACACCGCCACAGCGTCAACCGCCGCGCGCTTTCTGCTATTGACAATGGTTCTCAATTTCACGAAAGCCCGGGGCATCGTTGTTGCGAGGGATTCTCATGCGCCGTTCTTCCGTTTCCGCGCCTGCATCGCTGGGCCGCCTGATCGCACTGTTGCTGGCGGGCAGCGCCGCGCCCGCGCTGGCGGCTGAAGCGGCGGCGGACGACGCCGGCCCGGCCAACGAGGCGGCCACCATCATCGTCACCGCCAACCGCGACCGTGACCGCCTGCCCGATATTGCCGGTACGCTGATCTTTGCCGGCAAGCTGGGCGATGTCGCGTTGCTCGATCGGCTGCCGCCGGTGGCCAACCGCAACCTGCGCGTGGCGCTGGCCGACATTCCGGGCATCCTCGTCTCTGAAGTGTCGAACGGCAGCTGGGCCTCGCTGTCCTATCGCGGGCTGGGCGAACCGCATGAAAGCTGGAACATCCTCACCCTGCAGGATGCGGTGCCGGCGGTGCCCGACATGTACAGCTATCCGGCCGGCTATTTCATCCCGCCGCTGGAGCTGGTGGACCGGGTGGAGTTCATCCGCGGTGCTGCTGGCCTGCTCTATGGCCCGCAGCCGGGCGGCGCCATCAACTATGCCATGAAAGGCCCGCGCCGCGAGGCCGGGGCCGACGTGAGTGCCCGGGTGACGCTGGGCAGCTGGGATGCACGCCAGGGACTGGCCAGCGTGGCGGTCTCCGATGGGCGGCTGGCGGCGGATGGCTTCGTGCAATACGCAGCTGGTGATGGCCCGCGCCGCGCCAACAGCGACAATGATCAGCTCACCACCCGCCTGCGCGGCCATGTACTGGGCGATGACGTCACCCTCACCCTCGCGCTCGACTATTATCAGGGCAAGTTCGGCGAGCCGGGCGGGCTGACGCGGGCGCGCATGGATGCCGATGTGCGCGATGTTTCCACCGCGCGCGACCGGCTGCGCATCGAGCGCTTTTCGCCCTCGCTGGGCCTTGACTGGCAGCTGGGCGACAACACCCATCTCACCGGCCGCCTGTGGTACAGCCGCTTCGAGCGCGAAAGCTGGCGCCAGGCGGGCGGCGGCTTCGGGCAGGTGACGCCTGATGCCAATGTGCTGATCCGCCAGCTGCAAACTTTTGATACCGCCGCCATCGATCTGCGCGTGCGCCGCGATTTCGGCAGCAGTGCCCAGCACAGTTTGACGCTCGGCGTGCTCGGCCACACCTCCAACGCGCCGGTGTTCGTCGACAAGGGCGCCAGCAACAGCGACTTCGTGGGCACCGCCGGCGCGCTGGCCCGCGCCACCCGCACCGGTGATACGGCAGCGCTGTTCGGCGAGCTGAAGCTCGGCCTGGGCGATGTGCAGATCGTGCCCGGCTTCCGGCTGGAACGGCTGCGCCAGCGGGTGACGGAAACGCTGGATCTGGGCTCTGGCAGCGCCACCGGCGGCCCGCCGGGCGGGCCCAATGGCGCGCTGGGCAACCGCCGCAACATCGACACGGTGGCGCTGTGGGGCATCGGCGTGACCTGGGATGCCAGCGACGATCTGCGCTTCGTTGCCAATGCCAGCCGCGGCTTCAAGCCCCGGCTCTACAATGATGGCGTCACCTTCCAGTCCGGCATCGATGCGGCCGGCGAGTTCGATGCCTCCTATGCCTTCACCGTGGAAGCCGGCGTGCAGGCGCGCCCGGCGCCGCCGCTGCGCTTCGATGCCAGCCTGTTCCGCGTCACCTTTGAAGATCAGGTCGGCTTCCTTGCCGGCCCGCTGCCGGCGGCGGCGCCGTTTGGCGCGGTGGGCGCGGGCGGCGCGCGCCGGCAGAATGTCGGCTCGATGCGCAACCAGGGCATCGATCTCGCCGTGCGGCTGGAACTGTTCGGCCCCGATGGCATCGAGAAGGCGCAGGACCGGCTGGAGCTTTCGGCCAATCTGCAACTGCTGGATGCCACCTTCACGCGCGGGCCGGCAGCGGGCTTCACCCCGCAATATGCGCCCGGCTATCTGCTGCGCGCCGGCCTTGCCCATATCGGGCGGAACGGCAGCCGCGCCAGCCTCACTCTCACTTCGGTCGCCGATCAGCAGGGGTCCGACAACAATGTCGCCGACTTCTTCCTGCCCGGCTACACGGTGGTGGATGCCGGCGTCGAACTGCCGCTGGGCGAAGGCTTCGCCGTGGGCGCCGGTGTGAACAACATCTTCAACGCTCGCTATGCCGCGCGCGTGCGGCCGGGCGGCGGCGGCGGGTTCGATCCCGGCCTGCCGCGCAACGTCTTCGTGTCGCTCTCCGTCCGCCGCTGAAGGGCGGCCTTATCGGTTGTTGCCGATGAAGTCGCCCAGTTCGCCGAGCAGGCTGCCTTCGCCGCGGTTCTGACCGCGGCCCATGGCGGCCTGCATCATGCGGCCAGCGAGCCGGCTGAACGGCAGCGACTGGATCCACACCTTGCCCGGCCCGGTGAGGCGGGCGAAGAACACGCCCTCGCCGCCGAACAGCATGGATTTCAGGCCCGGCACCGTCTGGATGTCAAAGTCCACCGTCGAGGTGAAGGCCGCCACGCAGCCGGTATCGACATGCAGCGTCTCGCCCGGCGCCAGCGTGCGCTCGATCACCGTGCCGCCCATCTGCACGAACACCCAGCCATCGCCATCCAGCTTCTGCATGATGAAGCCTTCGCCGCCGAAAAGGCCGGTGAGCATCCGGCGCTGGAACGCCACCCCGATGGACACGCCCTTGGCCGCCGCCAGGAAGGCATCCTTCTGGCAGATCAGCGTGCCGCCCACGGCATCCAGCTTGATCGGCAGGATATGGCCGGGGGTGGGGCTGGCAAAGGCCACGCGCGCCTTGCCGGCACCATTGTGGGTGAACACGGTGGTGAACAGGCTTTCGCCGGTCAGGAGGCGCTTGCCGGCACCCAGCAGCGCCCCCATGAAGCCGGCGTTCTGCGCGCCGCCATCACCGAACACCGTGGTCATGCCGATGGCGGCATCCTTCCACACCATGGCGCCAGCTTCGGCCACCGCGCTTTCGCCGGGGTCCAGCTCGATCTCCACGAACTGGAGTTCGTGACCCTTGATCTCGAAATCGATGTCGTCGGCAATGCCGGTCGACCGGCTGTGCTGCCAGGGATTGGCCATCTCACGTCTCCTTGCGCTGCCGCCCATGTAAGGCCAGTGTATTGCATTGCCAAGACGCACCTCACCCGAAAGTATCATGGCTGGCGCGCCGGGACGCCCCTATCCTTCTCCTCACAACAGGAAGAACGGGGATGGGGAGGATGCGGGCAGGCTTGTCCCGATGGCTGATGGCGTGCGCGCTGCTGCATTCCGCGGCGGCGCTGGCCACCGGCACCGGAACGGATGATCTGGGCCCCGCCGATCCCGAGATCATCGTGGTGGCAACCCCGCTGGGCGATGTCGGCGAAGGCGTGCTGGCGGCGCCGGCCGTGGGCGCCACCGACGAAGACCTTGCCGCCGCCCATGCCCTTGATGCCACCGACTGGCTGCGCCGGCGCGGTGCGGGCGTGTTCCTGAACGACATCACCGGCAACCCGCTGCAGGCCGATGTGAATTTTCGCGGCTTCACCGCTTCGCCGCTGCTCGGCACGCCGCAGGGCCTGGTGGTGTGGCTGGATGGCGTGCGCCTCAACCAGCCGTTCGGCGACGTGATGAGCTGGGATCTTGTCCCCCGGGCCGCGATCCGCGCCCTGAATCTGGTGCCGGGCTCCAACCCGCTGTTCGGCCGCAACGCGCTGGGCGGCGCGCTGGTGATCAACAGCAAGGATGGCCGCAGCGATCCCGGCCTGCGCGCCGAAGCCGGGCTCGCCCGCTTTGGCCGCCGCACGCTGGAAGCCGAAGCGGGCGGGCGCACGCGGGCCGGCCTGCACTGGTATCTGGCCGGCAATCATTTCGCGGAGGATGGCTGGCGGGATTTTTCTGCGTCCCGGGCCTGGAGCGGCTTTGGCCGGGCCGGGTGGCGCGGCAGCGATGGCGGCATCGCGCTGTCGGCGCTGGCGGCCGACACGCGGCTGAACGGCAACGGCCTGCAGGAAGAGCGGTTGCTGAACCGGCGCCGCGCCAACGTCTATACAAATCCGGACACGACGTGGAACGACACGCTGCTGCTGATGCTGCATGGCGATCATCGCCTGACGGACCGCCTGTCCATCAAGGCCAATGGCTTCTGGCGGCGGCTGGGCAGCCGCACGCTGAACGGCGATGCCAACGACGAGGTGCTGGGCAGCGATGATGTCTATGCCGACGGCGAGGATGCCCTGAACACCCCCTTCCCGTCTGCCGCCTGCATCGATGAAGCGGCGCAGAACGGGGAACCGCAGGAAGCCTGCAACGGGCTCATCAACCGCAGCACAACGCGCAGCCGGGAATGGGGCGGCACGCTGGAGCTGGTGCACGAACAGCCAGGCGCCGCCGGTACCAGCCGCTTCACCCTGGGTGCGGCCTTCACCGCCAGCCGCGCCCACTTTGCCCAGGGTTCGGAGTTCGGCCATCTCACGCCCAGCCGCGGCGTGATCGGCACCGGCGTGTTTGCCGACGGCACGCAGGAGAGCGACGAGGATGAGGACACCGATGCACGTGTCGATCTGTCCGCGCGCACCCGCAGCCAGTCGCTCTATCTGCTGGCCGAACTGGCGGTGACCCGGGCGCTTGCGGTGAATGTCTCGGCACGCTTCGATGCCACGCAGATCCGCAATCGCGACAGGATCAACCCTGGCCCCGGCACTGGCAGCCTGACCGGCGATCATGATTATCACCGCCTGAACCCGGCAGTGTCGCTGCGCTGGCAGCGAGGCATGATCACGCTCGATGCCGCCGTGGCACAGACCAGCCGGGCGCCGTCGGCCATTGAACTGGGCTGCGCTGATCCCGAAAGCCCCTGCCGGCTGCCCAATGCGCTGGCCGGCGATCCGCCGCTCCATCAGGTGGTGGCGCGCACGTTCGAAACAGGGGTGCGCATCGATCCGGCGAAGGGCATCTTTGCCCGCGCCGGCCTGTTCCGAACCACGGCGCGCGACGATATCCTGTTCGTCGCGGCACCGCGCACCGGTTTCGGCTATTTCCGCAACTTCGGCCGCACCCGCCGGCAGGGGCTGGAACTGGTGGCGGGGGCGGCGCTGAGGCGGCTTGCGCTTTCGGCCAGCTACACGCTGCTTGATGCCACCTATCGCAGCCCGGAAAGCGTGGGCGGCGCCGGCAACAGCCAGAACAGCGAAGGGCCGGGCGGGGAAGGCAGCATCGTCATCGTGCCGGGCAACCGCATCCCGCTGCTGCCGCGCCACCAGTTCAAGGCCAGCGCCGACTGGCAGGCGCTGCCCTGGCTGGCGATCAACGCTGATGTGCAGGCGGCCAGCGGCGTGTTTGCGCGCGGCAACGAGAACAATGCCCACCAGCCCGATGGGTCGCTCTATCCCGGCCCGGGGAAGACCAGGGGCTGGGCGGTGCTGAACCTGGGCGCCACCGTTTCGCCGCTGCCCTGGCTCAGCCTGCTGGTGCAGGTGGACAATGTGCTGGATGCCCGCTTCGCCACCGCTGCCCAGCTTGGTGCCACGGTGTTCGATGGAGAGGGCCGCTTCAACCCGCTGCAGGCCGGTGAAGACCGGGCACAGGGCGGCACGTTCCTGGGGCCGGGGGCACCGCGCCAGTGGCGGCTGGCGGCGCGGGTGCGGTTCTAGGGTCAGGACCCATTAATTCCATGCCCCGTCATTGAACGGAGCGGCAAAATGGCAAGGAGGGCGGCCGCAGGCGGGGCAGCGCCCCCCGGCAAGGACGTCCCGACGCTGCCATTTTGCCGCTCCGTTCAACCCGGAGGGCAGCCCGCAGCGCCCCGGCACAGCGCTTGCTTCGCTTGGGCGGTAGCGCCGCTACCGCCACTGCGCTCACTCACTCGTGCCGGGACGCTGCGGGCCGTGCCGGGGCATGGAATTAATGGGTCCTGACCCTAGCTGGAAAGCCGGGGCAGCCGCGCCGCTTCCAGTGCCGGCCAGAAATGCGAGACGCTGCGCTGCAGCTCCAGCCGCGCCACGGCGAGGCCGTCAAAGCGCGGCGGGATCGGCATGGCGCCGGCCTCCACCATGGTGAGGCCTTGCTCCATGGCATCGGCCAGCGCCTGTTCCAGCCAGTCCAGCCAGTCGCGCGTCTGGGCGATGGCGGTGCCGGGCGTTGCATCCAGCGGGCCATGGCCGGGCACCAGCCGCTGATGGCCAAGGCCAGCCAGCGTGGTGAGCGACTGCCGCCAGCGCGCCAGATCGGCGTGCGGGGTGGCCGGCGCGCGGTTGTGGAACACCAGATCGCCGCTGAACAGCGTGCCGCTGGTTTCATCCAGCACCACCAGATCAGAGGCGCTGTGACCGGCAAGCGCCAGCAGGCGCAGGCGGCGGCCGCCGATCTCCACCACGCCGTCGCTGGCCGGCAGCAGCGGCTCGGGCACCTCGGTGCCGCGCATCCAGTCCCCCAGCAGGCGATAGAGGCCAGCGGAAAAGCCCGCCGCATCGCCCTTCACCTGATCGGCGACGGCGCGGGTGGCCGCCACGCTGGTGGCGGGAAAGGCCGATGCGCCAAAGCTGTGATCGGGATGAAGATGGGTGAGATAGACGCGCGCCACCGGCGTGCCCGTCAACCGTCGTGCCAGA